>Ga0209791_1000004_pt1 | contig 312211 bp, 311 predicted proteins | sample WorMetTyACAVOLI1_FD_187422 | JGI IMG/M metagenome (GOLD analysis project Ga0209791, IMG submission 187422) | Marine gutless worms symbiont microbial communities from Max Planck institute for Marine Microbiology, Germany - Olavius algarvensis... ... | reverse complement strand
ACAGTTTGCCTTGATTCTGTTTAACACGCCCCATCATAATCGGTTACCTCAGTGCTCGAGTGGTTTATGAACACCTAGCAACTAAAACCATGCGATTCAATGGCTATTTGGGCAACAGCCCGGCAACTTCTAATCCGTTCCCGGATACGTAATTTCAGTTTGTATCAAATGAGACTGGTTCTTTATGGCGATGAGAGAATCTTCGACTTTGGAGACATCCTTGTACATTTCGTTAAAGGCGCGATCCGGGTCCCCGTTGACCAGCGCCTCATAGATACGCTTGTGGTCGTCCACCACGGCCCTGAAAAAACCATCATCCGGCCTTAACCGTTCTTTGGTCTCCTGCAACAGGTCCTCGACAAAGGCCAGGATGAATATCAGGACGGGGTTTCCGGTGCACTGGGCGATGACCCGGTGGAAATTCACCAGATTTGCGTTGATCTCTTCATCCGGGGCCTTTGACAGAGCGGCTTCGCACTTCTCGTTAATTTCCTTGAGTTGTTGAAGCCCCTCTTCGGAAATCGTTTCTGCGGCGACCTTGGCCGCATAGGGTTCCAGAATTTTCCGGACTTCCGACAGATGTTCCACAGATACTTTTTTGAAGTGAAAGAAGTTGATCATGCTTTCCTGGGAGACCTTCATGTCCACTTCCTTGACGTAAACTCCCCCCTTGGCCCCTTTCCGGATCTCGATGAGTCCCAGGTACTCCAGTGCCCGTAGCGCCTCCCTCAGGGTCGCTTTGCTGACCCCGAACTGTTCCATCAGTTCATCGGATGACGGGAGCTTCTCACCCGGGACGACGTCGCCTCGTAAAATAGCGCCTCGGACCTGTTTGATGATGATCTGGGGAGCTTTGCTGCTGGAAATCGACTTGAACATGATCCTCAATAAGATACTAATAATATTGTTTATTTTACGACTATCAGGGCTTGTCCGCATTGTCAACAAATATTATAATATTATAATATTTCTATTGATATAACGGCGCATATCCGATAACAAAAACAAGCTGATATAAAAGAAAGGAGATCACCATGCGCTCGAGCCAAGCGGAAGAACGACTCGATCTGACCGTTCCGAAAAAATTGAAATACTGTGTCGGGGGGAAGTGGCACGAATCGGAAACCGACACGTACATGGATTGTTACAATCCCTCCACGGGCGAGATCATCGCCCAGGCCCCCCAGTGCACCGCCCAGGAGGTGGAATCTGCCATCATCGCCGCCCGGGAGGCATTTCCGGCCTGGGCGGACACCCCGGTCACCAGGCGGGTGCAGGTTCTGTACCGGATGAAGGCCCTGGTGGAAAAACACCTGGATGAGCTCACCCACCTGCTGGCCCGGGAAGAGGGGAAAAAATGGGACGAAGCCATGGGCGACGTGCTCAAGGTCGTGGAGGTGCTCGAGTTTGCCTGCGGCGCACCCCACCTGATGAAGGGCGAGTCGCTGATGGACACCTCAAAGGGATATGATACGACCCTGTACCATCATCCCATCGGCGTGTTTGCCGGCATCGCCCCCTGGAACTTTCCGGCCATGATTCCACACGGGTGGATGACCCCCATCTGCCTGGCCACCGGGAACACGATGATCCTGAAAGCGGCCAGTTTTGTGCCCCAGAGTTCCCTGCGCCTCATGGAACTGTGGCAGGATGCCGGGCTGCCCGACGGGGTGCTCAATGTGATCACCGCCGGGCGGCAGGAGGCCGAAATTCTGCTCGAGCATCCGGACATCAAGGGGGTCTGCTTTGTGGGATCCACCCCGGTGGGACGGCACATTTATACGACGGCGGCCGCCAATGGCAAGCGGGTCCAGGCGTTGTGCGAAGCCAAGAACCACGCGTTGGTCCTTGGAGACTGTAAACTGGAGCGCACTGCCCAGGGGATCCTGAACGCCTTCTGCGGGTGCGCCGGTGAACGTTGCATGGCCCTGCCGGTGGTGGTGGTTGAAAACAGCATCGCCGACCAGCTATCCGAGCTGCTGGTGTCCATCGCATCCCAAATGAAGCTGGGGCCCGCGTATGAAAAAAGCACCGACATGGGACCGGTCGTTAATGCCGGTCATCTGAAATACGTCACCGACTGGATTGAGACGGGCGTGGATGAGGGGGCGACGCTGCTTTTGGACGGACGAAATCCAACGGTCCCCGGGTATGAAGACGGATTTTACATCGGCCCCACTATATTGGATCATGTGACGGAAGACATGACCGTTGGGCGGGAAGAGGTTTTCGGACCGGTCCTCTGCATCAAGCGGGTCAACGATTTCGAAGAGGGGCTGGCCATCATGAATGCCAGCCGGTTCGGCAACGGTTCCACCATCTATACCCAGAACGGCTATTACGCCAGAGAATTCGCCAAACGGACCGACGCGGGCATGGTCGGTGTCAATGTCGGTATTCCGGTGCCGGTGGGCATCTTCGGGTTTACCGGGCACAAGCAATCCTTTTTTGGCGATCTCCACGTGATGGGCCGTGACGGATTCACCTTTTTTACCGAAACCAAATGCGTCACCAACACCTGGTTTTCAGAAAAAGAAGAGGCCGGCAAATCGGTCGACACTTGGGACGGGACCATGGCCTCCATGGCCGACGACTGACCCGGCAGGAAAGGAGAGGTCCATGAGCACCCTTGCAAAGGTGGCCGTTGTAACCGGGGCGGGATCCGGAATCGGCAGGCGCACGGCACTGGCATTTCTCGACGAGGGATTTTCGGTGGCCCTGGCCGGACGTCGCAGGGAGCCCCTGGAAAAGACCGCGGCCAAGGCCGGTTCCCGGGCTCTGGTGATCCCAACGGACGTGGCCGATCCGGAGGCCGTGGGCAGCCTGTTTGCAACGACGAGGGAAACCTTTGGCCGGATCGATATTCTGTTCAATAATGCGGGGATTTTCGGGCCATCCGGACTATTCGAAGACATCCCCTATGAGGACTGGAAAGCGGTCCTGGACATCAACGTGACCGGCGCGTTTCTGTGTTCCCGGGAAGCGTTTCGGATGATGAAACGCCAGACCCCCATGGGGGGCCGCATCATCAACAACGGCTCCATATCGGCCCATGCGCCGAGACCCAATTCGGCAGCCTACACCACCAGCAAGCACGCCATCACCGGTCTCACCAAAACGATGTCCCTGGACGGTCGCAAGTACGATATCGCCTGCTGTCAGATCGACATCGGCAACGCCGCCACCGATCTGATTAAAGCGATCCTGGAAAACGGTGCGGGCGCCACCCAGGCAAACGGCTCGGTTGCCATGGAGCCGACCCTGGACCTGGATCACGTGGCTCGGGCCATTGTCCAGATGGCGGCGCTCCCCCTGGAGGCCAACATTCAGTTTATGACCATCATGGCGACGAAAATGCCGTATATCGGCCGCGGCTGATTTTTGGGCAGCATCCTTCGTTGAATTACACCGCAGAGACGCAGAGTGCGCAGAGGAAAAACGTTTTTACAAGAATCCCTGAGAGGGGGATTCTTGTAAAAGGTTGTCTCAACGGGAAACCGGTTTTTATGAAATCTGGGGAGAAAACAGTATAGCTCTTCGCCCTCTCAGCGGAATGCTAAATGATAAACGGACTCTGCGTTCTCATGGCCTTTGCGTTGAGACCCTAGTCCAGATGGTCATAGGCCTTCAGCGTCAAAAACTCTTCCAGTTCATCGCCGGCGATTATTTCATCGAACAGCCGGGCCGCCAAGGTGTAATTCCCGCCGGTAAAGCGTTCTTCTCCCACAGCGATCTTGATCTTCTCCATTTCTTCCGCCATCAGTTCACGAAACAGCTCGAGGGTGATGTTGCGGCCGTCTTCGAGCACCCCCTTGGGATGATGCACCCATTGCCAGACCTGGGTCCGTGATATCTCCGCCGTTGCCGCGTCTTCCATAAGATTGTACAGCGGCACACATCCATTGGCACTCAGCCAGGATGCCATGTACTGAATGCCGACACTGATGTTGGTGCGAAGTCCGTCCTCGGTGATGGTGCCCTTCGGTAGCCTGAGAAGGTCTTCTGCGGTGATGACAACGTCCTCGCGGAGTTTGTGCACCTGGTTGGGGGTCGGCATCGCTTTATCGAACTCTTCCAGGGCGATGGACACCAGGCCGGGGTGGGCCACCCAGGTGCCATCATGGCCATCGGTGGCCTCCCGGGTCTTATCTTCACGCACTTTACCCAGCGCGGCTTCGTTCCGTTCCGGATCGCTTTTGATGGGAATCTGGGCCGCCATACCACCGATGGCATGGGCGCCCCGGCGATGGCAGGTTTGGATCACCAGCAGCGAATACGAGTGCATGCAGTGGCGCGTCATGGTGATCTGAGCCCGGTCCGGGAAAATATAGTCGGGGGCGTTTTTAAACTTTTTAATAAAGCTGAATATGTAGTCCCAGCGGCCGCAGTTGAGACCGGCCATGTGATCACGCAGCTCGTACAGGATCTCGTCGATCTCGAACGCCGCCAGGATGGTTTCGATCAGCACCGTAGCTTTGATGGTGCCCACGGGAATGCCGAGTGCTTCCTGGGCCCGAACGAAGATATCGTTCCATAGACGGGCCTCCAGATGGCTTTCCATCTTGGGAAGATAAAAGTAGGGTCCGGTACCTTTTTCAATCAAGGTTTTCGCATTGTGAAAGAAGTACAGGCCAAAATCGAAAATACTTGCAGACATCGGCTGCCCGTCGACAAGGACGTGTTTTTCGACCAGATGCCAGCCGCGGGGGCGGACGATGAGGGTGGCGATCTTGTCGCCCAAACGATACTGTTTGCCGGCCGGATTGACAAATTCGATGGACCCCTTAACAGCATCGACGAGATTGATCTGACCTTCGATGGTGGCCTCCCAGGTCGGTGAATGGGAATCTTCAAAATCCGCCATAAAGGTCGAGGCGCCTGAATTGAGCGCATTGATGACCATTTTGCGATCCACCGGTCCGGTAATCTCCACCCGTCGATCCTGGAGGTCCACGGGAACCGGGGCGACGTTCCAATCGCCCTCACGGATATGTTTGGTTTCGGGCAGAAAATCCGGGAACTTGCCGCTGTCGATTTCTTTTTGAACCGTCTTGCGCCGCTCCAGAAGCTCTCTTCGCCGGGGGTCGAATTCTCTTGCCAATGCCCCGACGAACTGAAGCGCCTCGGGAGTCAGAATCTGTTTGAATTCATCAGAAACGGGCCCGAAAACTTCGATGCCGTCGACCTTCAATGGTGCTTCCATAATTGCCCTCCCTCCCCTTGGATTGGAATTTGGTCTGCAGGTGGAGCAGGTGAAAATTGTACGGGGTTATATTCAGAGTAAGTGTGAATGCAGTCTCGATTGGTATACGCCGGATTTGATGTAACATGGATTCTCCAGGACAACAACATTTGCCAGATCTTAAAAACGCATCTGGGGGCCGAAAACTGTGTGGCGGATCGGTGTTGGGCTGGGACGCAAAGGGCCCTGCGCTACGACCATACGGCCGCGGATGCTCCCCTTTTTCACCGCCCCGCGCGTTGTCCGTCCCGGAGGCGGGCTTGCCCTGAACCCTCATTCACATTTTTCGGAACGGCACAGGCGATATACCCCGTACGATACTCAGATCTATTGTTCTTTAATTCCGGTGTCGGGCCGCACCATGAGAACCGGAACGCGCGATGAACTGAGAACCCTTTCGGCGATACTTCCTCTTACCCACCGACTGATACCGGAACGCCCGTGGGTAGCGATAATGATCATGTCCATCGCCTGGCTCTCGATGTATTCCGCAAGGCGTTCCGCGACCCTCCCTACCAGCACCTCGCTCCTTAGGTCCACGCCCTCACCTTTAACTCGATGCACGATGCCGTCCAGGTATTCTGCCGCAGCCGATTTTCGCTGTTCCTCCACTTTTTGTGCGTAGTCGATCATTTTTTCACGACTCGTGCTGCTACTGATAGCGGCTGTATCATCAAATATCACCGGCGCAGGTTCCACGACCTGCACGAACACAACGGAGTCCGGTCGAAAGCCTTCCAGAAAGCTATGCACATGTGGAAGTACGCGTTCAGCCAAATCGGAACCATCCATAGGAACCATAATCCGCTTATACATCATCCCCTCCTTAATGTTGGTGGTGTTTTTCAGGCCAAGGTTGTTGAGATCGGGATCGGATATCCAGCGGAAATAGTTACAGGTTCACGGGGGTATGACGATAACGCACGGAGTCGATGCGGCAGGAATTCTCGAATCAACGACTTCGAAGGCCATGGCGGCAACACCGAACTGCGGTACACAGGCGCGATCGGAACGTGTCGTTGCGGTTCAACACTCCCATTTATTAGGATTCTACGAATAAAGTAGATAAGTTAAGCTATTTGTCAACCAGGATCCGATCGAAGATACGGCCCCCCTCGAAACGGGCCTTTTCGCCCAACGCACGTCCGATGCGCAAGACCTCGTTCCACTTGGCCATCCGTTCGCTGCGGGCAAAGGCGCCGACTTTCAGTTGACCCGCATTCGACGCCACCGCCAGATGACTGATGAACGCATCTTCGGTTTCGCCCGATCGTGCGGACACCACCGGCAGCCACCCGGCCTCCCGGGTCAGCCGGATCGCCTCCAGGGTTTCGGTAACGGTACCGATCTGATTCAGCTTGATAAGAACGGCGTTGGCGACGCCTTTTTCTATGCCTGTTTTAATACGGCGAATATTGGTGGTGAACAGGTCGTCCCCGATGAACTGCACCCGGCGGCCCAGAGCCGAGTAAACCCTTTTCCAGCCGTCCCAGTCGGTATCGGCCATGGGATCTTCCATGGCGACGATCGGGTATTTTTCACACCAGGAAATCATTACGTCGGCAAATTCATCGGAAGTGAAGGTTTTGTCTTCGAGCCCGAAACGATAGGTTCTGTCGACAGGGTCATACAGATCGCTGGCAGCGATATCCAGGGAGATGGCGACTTCCTTGCCGGGTTGATACCCTGCCCGCAAGATGGCTTCCATGAGGATTTCGAACCCGTCTTCGTTGGTCTGGAACTCCGGCCAGTATCCCCCTTCGTCGGCGATTCCGGCAAAATTGCGACGCTCTTTTAGGATGTCTCCGGCCGCATGGTACACGTTGAAGGTCATTTCCAGGGTGTCCGCATAATTTTCCGCACCCATGGCCACCAGCATGAAATCCTGGACATCGATGCGCCAGTCGGCATGGGCGCCGCCGCCGATGATCTGGATTTCCGGAAGGGGAAGCAGGCACCCCTTGCCGTTGCCCAGATAGTCAAACAACGCTTTGCCCTGGGAGACCGCTGCCGCCCTGGCCGCGGCCATGGATACGCCTAAGATGGCATTGGCGCCGAGCCTTCGTTTGTTTTCAGTGCCGTCCAGGTCGATCATCCGCCGATCGATCCGCTCCTGGTCATACACATCCTGCCCCTTCAAAAGAGGTGCGATGTCGTTGTGGATGTTGGCCACGGCATGGAACACCGACTTGCCGCGAAACCTGGAGCTTCCATCCCGGAGTTCCAGGGCCTCGTACTGCCCGGTGGACGCGCCGGAAGGCACCAGGCCGCTGCCGATCAAGCCATTTTCCAGGGTGACCTCTACTTCGACGGTTGGATTTCCCCGGGAGTCGAAAATCTGAAATGCGTCTATGGATTCAATTTTCATAATAAAATCGTTCCACGATTTTATGAAACGCGACGATGTCGCTCATAAGAGGGAAAGACGAAGATTGCGATAACCCTGTAAACAAAACCAAGGTTTCGGAAATCGGCCGTTCTAAAGCTGTTGTCATTAATGAGTCCCGGATGAAGCCGAAGAATCCATCGTCATGCCGGACCCCGATCCGGCATCCAGAATCGATTTGCTGCTTACTGGATTCCGGCCTTCGCCGGAATGACATCGGTGTTTCTGAACCATCTGTCGTGTGAACGAATGACATCCAATCGGAACATATTTATGACAACCACTATAACACCCCCACCGAACCTCCCCCCTCAATGGGGAGGCCATTTTTACTTCCTCCCCTGGTGGCCTGTGGTGAGGGGAGTCCAACCAGAGGGATTCAAAGGGAGGGGGGATAAAGAGACCTGTCCTTTTTTTTGATTACCGTTCTTAATTTCTATCCTTTTAGCCCCGCCGGGGGGGGTTGCCGCTTCGCTCCAAGACGCAGCGGGAAAATTTCAAGTTCAATCGGTGGTGTGATGCAGTTTAGCCGCTTGGGCATACCAGGCGGAGCTGATGTCGGACAGATTGTCGATACCGCCCAGCAGAGCTCGCTTTGTAAACCGCCGGACCCATTGTTTTTGTTCTGGGTCCGTCAGGTATTCCACCGGTGACTTGCCGTCGATGCGGGCCAGCAGGATCATCAGGAGCAGCCGGCATGTCCGCTGCAGCATCTCCGTGCTCTCAGGGTCCTCCAGATCCCGGGCGGCAAGATAGGACGCCACCGTTTTCCGGGCCATGGTGGCCAGAACGGTCGACGCCGAAGGGCGGTGGACGGCCTTCAAGTGCAGATGGGTCAACAGAAACGCCAGATCAAATGCCGGATCGCCGTACCAGGCCACTTCACAGTCCAGGATGACCATCCGGGACTCTGAAACAAGGATGTTTTTAGGGCTGTAGTCCCCGTGCACCAGGCATTCCCGGGTGGATTCGAGGCGGTTTACCTCTGCTTCGAACATGGGGGTCAGATCGGGGTGCCGGATGTCGGTGGTGACCAGGTAGGGATCTGAACGCAACTGATGAAAATTGTCGGTGGAGTCGAAACGTTCCCGGGCGCTCCAATCCCCACGTGACGCACGGTGAATGACCCCTAAGGTATATCCCGCCCCCTCCGCACAGGCCGGCTCATATCGGCCATCGAGCATCAACTGCTTCCAGTTGGCAAATCCTTCTCCCAAGTGCTCCATGGCAAAATAGCCATCCCCGGCAAATACAACCCGGGGAACCGCCTGGGGAAGGATGGCGCCGACATATTCCAAATATTCCAGCTCGAATCGATTTCTGGAAATATCCGCAAACCAATCGTCCCGGACCTTCAGCTTTTCCAGAGCCCGTTTGACGACCCACGTCTCCGAGCCGTCTTCCACCAGATAAATATCCGAGGACACCCCACCGGACAGGGGTGTCGCCCGTGCATCCGCACTGCGGATATGGCCGTCCCGGCGAAGTTGGTCGAGAATGTCGTTGTCACTCATTTGGTTAATTGGTGTTTGGTGTTTCGGGTTTGGTGTCCGATGCTGGGTCATTTCGTAGTTTAGCGGAACAACCCAACGGGGTTATTCCGGAGTACGACCTTCTCCTCTCTCGGGGATATGACCACAGTTTGCAACCATCACGTATTGTTTCAGCAGGGTCCGGGTATCCCCTTTGATGATTTCCGATGTGTGGATCGGTGGAACCATTGAATGGGGCGGCGTGAATCGGAATCGGGTTCGGGTTCGGGTTCGCTATCGGCACCGACCTCGAAGGTTGCCATTCTGTTTCGATTCAGATGCCGAACATATCCAGATCCGGATTTCTCCGAGACGGCATTCTGTTGACAACATACACGCTCTATTTAAACGGACCATGTTTGATGGCAACGGCAGTGGGCTTCGATGCACAGGCAGCTCAGTCGGCCGGGTCGTATACCGCGGCGACCGCATCGCGTGCTCCCGGCTGGGCCGTGTACCCCTCGGTTTTAAGCACTGACTCGAGGGCCGCCAGCAGAAGGAACACATTTTTTCGGCGGCAGGAATGCCCCATCAGACCGATGCGCCATACCTTACCGGCAAACTGCCCCAAGCCGCCACCGATTTCGATGCCGTATTGATTGAGAAGTGTTTTCCGAACTGTCAGGTCATCGACTCCCCCGGGTATATGAACCGCATTGAGCATCGGCAGCCGGATCGACTCCGGGACGAGCATGGCAAGTCCCATGGCCTCGAGACCGGCGACCAGGGCCCGGTGATTCAGACGATGCCGCTCGTGTCTCGCCTCCAGGCCTTCTTCTGCAATCAGACGAAGTGCTTCACGCAGGCTGTAGATCATATTGATGGGCGCGGTGTGATGATATTTTCGGTCGGTTCCCCAGTAATCGCGAACCATGCTCAAATCGAGGTACCAGCTCACCACAGGGGTTTTTCTATGTTCCATGGCCCGGACAGCTGCCGGGCTGAAAGAGACCGGCGACAGACCCGGAGGGCCGGAGATACATTTCTGGGTCCCGCTGTAGGCGGCATCGATGGTCATTTCATCGATGGCCACCGGCATACCCCCCAGAGAGGTCACGCAGTCCACCAGAAACAGCGCTCCGGCATCATGGGCGATCCGGGCCAGATCTTCCAGGGGCTGACACACGCCGGTGGACGTTTCGGCATGAACCACCGCCACCACCTTGGGATGTCGCCCCTTGATTGCATCCTGCAACAACTGGGGATCGATGGCCGTTCCCCATTCCGCATCGATACGGATCAATTTGCCGCCGATGCGATCGACGATGTCGGCCATGCGCGTTCCAAACACCCCGTTGACGCATACGGCCACTTCGTCGCCCGGTTCGACCAAATTGACAAAACAGGTTTCCATACCGGCACTGCCCGTCCCCGAAACCGGAATCGTCAGCTCGTTGCTTGTTTGAAACAGAAACCGGAGCAGTTGCTGGACCTCATTCATGATCGATAGAAAGTACGGGTCCAGGTGTCCGATGCAGGGGGCTGCAATCGCCTGGAGGGTTCTTGCGGGAACATCACTGGGGCCGGGGCCCATGAGAAGCCGGTCCCCGGGGTCGATATCACGGAAATCGGCTGCGTTGACCACTGTCGACCGTTGATTTGCGTTCTCCATTACCTTTCGACTCCTTCCCGTTTCGATATGTTAGATTCAACGTCCGTGACCGCTACTCTATGTGCCGGCGAACGTTGAACTGTCAACAACAGAAATTGTGTTGGGGTGGTTCCGCGTGCCGTTCCTCGGGAGGTGACCTTCGAGGCTTCCGTGCAAGATGATAAATTTGAACGGTTTACGGTGTCACGACAAAACTGTATCCATGCTGCTGGAAGCCCAGGTTTTTGTAAAATCTGTGCGCATCAGACCGACGCCGGTTGCTGGATACGGCCAGCTTGTAGCACCCGGCTTCACGACATTTCTGCATGGCAAAGTGCATCATTTGCCTTCCAATCCCCCTCCGCCGCCAGTCGGCCGCGACAACGACATCTTCAGCGATCCCGGAACGCGCCCCCATGTGGGCCAGGTTGTCCACGATCAACAGGGCAAAGGTCCCCACTGTACGGCCATTTCTGTGCGCCACATACACGTGATAGTCCGGGTAGGAGTCTATCTTCTCGAGCACCCCTTCCGCCTCGGCCAACGGAAGGACCGGGCGGTCTTCCGGATCAAGCTGACGATAGAGTTCAAGAATCTCCGGCAGGTCCCCGGGTGTTGCGACGCGGATGGTAATCTTTTCCATTGTCCTTGTCCGGGTTAGAGAAATTGCCGAAATTACGTTCCCATTGGATTTGGCTTGTTACCAAGACGGAGCGTCAACGAACAACAGCGTCATTCCGGCGGAAGAGGCTGTATCAGGGGAGAAGTGCGATAGCCTCAACTTCGACTTTCGCGCCCTTGGCCAGGCCGGACACCTCGATGCAGGAGCGGGCCGGGAAGGTGCCGGAGAAGTACTCGGCATAGACCTCGTTCATTTTCGTAAAATCGTCCATGCTGGTGATAAACACCGTGGCCTTAAGCACCCGGTCCATGGAGCACCCGGCTTCGGCGAGGACGGCCTTGAGATTGTTCATGACCTGACGGGTCTGCTCCTGGACATCGTCGCTGACGACCTCTCCGGTCGCCGGATCGAGTGGCAGCTGCCCCGTGGCAAAAACCAGCGTGTCGGTTTTGACCCCCTGGGAAAACGGGCCAAAGGCGGCCGGTGCTCCCGTTGTTTTGATGGCCTTTATTTCTGACATTCCTCCGCCTCCTCATCTGTAACCGTATTATCGAAGCCGACGATCGCTCCGTATATGATAAAACCGATCATACTCGCAATAATGCCTACGCACACCAGCAGAATGACGTTCGGCCATAATGTAAATGCCATGGTGTTCGCCCTTTCGGTTAGGTTTTCACGTTAGCGAAATAGTTCGAAGAAAACTTGATGAAGAGGGTGCCCGGATTGTCTCTTCGAATGGCGGCCAGAATCTGCTTTAAGGATGCGGCAGAGCAGAAAAACGCGTAAAACGAAGCGCGTTCGGTCCGCAACCGGATAAAACCAAATGCGATTCCCGATGGCGGACCCTCGATGCGACGGAAGTCACCCAATTTAATGGGGCTATCCTCTTGGAAACTTTTTAGCCGAATTGTGTCGCCGTTTTCAAGTTCAATCCGGTAAACCAGGTGCAGCGACCAGTACCAGGTCATCCCAATAATAAACGAAAGCATCCCGATCCATAAAACGCCCAATTCCGAACTTTTCATGGCCAACAGGGGCACGGATACAAGCGTCCATAACACAAGCAGCCCATAGAAGATCACAATATAGATGCGGGATGCGGTGTACACGATTTTGGGTTCGATGCCGTCTTCTTCCATCTTCTGAACATCCTATCCGAAAATCAATCTCGGCAAAAACATGATAATTTCAGGGAACACCATGCAGCATATCAAACCGATGAGTTGAAGAAAGACAAACGGTATGGCCCCTATCCACACGTCGCGGGTGGTGATTTCGGGCGGCGCGACGCCTTTGAGAAAAAACAGGGCATAGCCGAATGGCGGCGTGAGAAACGAAAGCTGCATATTCACCGCCACCAGGACACCGAACCAGATGGGGTCGAATCCAAGCTGTCGAATAATGGGACCGAACAACGGGATGCAGAGCATGAAAATTCCCACCCAATCCATGAATGCCCCGAGAACCACGAGCATGATCTGCATGACAATCAGGATGCCCCATCTGCCGAGGCCGGAGCCGAGCAGAAAGTCCTTTACAAACTCACCCCCGCCGACCATGACGTATAGAGCGACAAATATATTCGCACCAAACATAATCCACAAGACCATGGCCGAGGTCTTCATCGTCTGGAGGCTTGCCGATATCAAATTCTTCAAGGTTAGGGTCCGCCGCGAAAACGAAATCACCAGGGCGCCGAGCGCCCCTACGCCGGCCGCCTCCGTAGGGGCCGCCACACCGAGGATAATGGTACCCAGGACCAGGAAGATCAGGACCGCCGATGGAATGATGGGAAGCAGGAGACGAATTTTCTCCTCCCATGTCGCCCGTTCTTCAATGGGAATAGGGGGTCCGGTAGCCGGGTTGATATACGCGCGAATGGTGATATAAGCGATAAAAATGGCCGCCAACAGGAAGCCCGGCAAAAAGGATCCGGCATACAGCTGCCCCACGGACACCTGATCGATCATGCCGTAAATGATGAGCATGATACTCGGCGGTATGAGGATGCCGAGGGTGCCCCCGGCCAGGATGGATCCCAGGGCAATATACTTGTCGTATTTTCGGCGCAGCATTTCCGGAAGTGCGATAACCCCCATCGTCACTTCGCTGGCGCCGATGATACCCACCATACATGCGATCATGGTACAGGCAACCACCGTTGCCGACGCGACACCCCCCTTCAGCCACCCCAGCCACTGGTGAATCATTTCATAGATGTCCGAAATCAGGCCGGCGCGCTCCAGGATGCATGCCATGACGATAAACAGCGGGATGGCCCCGAGCAGATAATTGTTCATCAACCCGAAGATGCGGGTCGGGATGATCGCAACCGCATTGGGGCCCAGAAGCAGCGCGGTGAAAATGACGCCCACGGATCCCGTTGAAAAGGCAATGGGCAGACCTAAAAACATCAGGATCAACATGGACCCGAACATCAGCACGGTGATCCATTCGATGCTCAGTTCAATCACTACAGACCCCTTCCGGTGACAGCCATGTGAAGATCCCGAATGAACCAGTTGATTCCCTGTGCCAACAGGAGAACTCCGCCCAGGGGCATCATAAATTTTACGCAGTATAGCGGCGGCCCCCAATCGGTGAATGACATTTCACCGGGGACCGTGACGCCAAAAATCTTCCCACCGGCCTCCATGGTCTGGGAACTCCAATAAAATTCCCAGCAAAAATAGGTGAGCGCCAGGATGTAGATAAAAAAGAACACCGACGTGAACACGTCGAGTATCGCCCTCCCACGTTCCGACAGGGACGAGTACAATATGTCGACACGGACGTGTCCCCGGTAGTAATGACAAAACCCCCCCAACGTGATGTACAATATGGCAAACAGGAGCGTCATGGCTTCATGTCCCCAGTTGGTCGGCATGTTGAACAGATAGCGCATCATCACTTCAAAACTGATGACCAGCACCGCCAGCAGCAGGACATAGACCATCACGTGACCGGTGAACAAATTGATTTTATCCACCGCCAGCATGATCTTCTTCAGGCGCTCCATAAATGACTCCTTTGATGAAAGCCGGGATCGAAAGGGATTGGCAGTAAAGGGGGGCGATGTGCCCCCCTTTCAAGAGCATCCAGTTATCAGATCATCAAGCGCTTCCCGTTACGATCCACAAGATCCTTGTCCTGGTAGTAACCGACTTTCGTCGACTTCAGGAACTCCCACTGGGATTTGAACGCTTTCATGGCCAGACGGTCTTTCTTGGCCCACTTGACCCATAATTCGGGAGCGAATTTCCTGAATTTTTCGATATCGGATTCTTTTAGACGGATAATCTCGACACCCTGTTTCTTGAATTTTTCGAATGCCACGTTATCCGCAGCCTGGACGGCGGTGTACTGGCTCCAGGAGAAATCCCGAATCGCCACCCGTAATGTGTTTTGCTGATGGGCCGGGAGGTTTTTCCAGACCCTCATATTGATTCCGATGCTCTGGCAATCCACCGGCTGATGGAGGCATGGCGTGGAGGGCGGCCCCATGATGATATACTTGGCCACTTCACCGAAACCCAGGTTATAGCGGCACCCACAAAATCAGCACCGTCGATGACCCCTTTTTCAAGAGCCGGATAAACCTCTCCGCCGGGGAGAAGCACTGTGGACACTCCGGCAGACCGGAAAATCTCTGCGATCATACCCCCGGGAAATCGGATCTTCTTCCCCTTGTAATCCTCAAAGGACCGGATGGGGACCTTGGAATGAACAAGATTTTCATCGTGTTGAACCGGCCCGAACCAGAACATATTGTGTTGGGCGTAGGCTTCCCGGGCGATTTCTTTCCCACCCAGTTCATTGAACCAGGTCTCCCATTGATCCGGACGATCCATACTGAACGGGTAGGAAGACAGAAAGGAAGCACACGGAATTTTACCGGGCCAATAGGTGTCCGAGCTGTGCATGCCCTCAAATACACCGGCTTTCACGGCGTCGAACATTTCGAATGTTCCCACGATGGCTTTCGCGGGAAACGGTTTGACCATGAGTTTGCCTTCGGACATTTCCCCGACGCTGTCGCAAAACTCCTTGAATTTTGTGTAGCCGAGTGTCCCCGCATCCCACATGGACTGCATTTTGATGGTCTTAGGCGCTGCCGAGGCATGCATCGCGAAGAAGGGAACCCCGATGGCAGTGACTGCGGCGCCGGCTGTTGCGGTTTTAAGAAAACGACGACGCGAGACTTTCTCCTCTTTTTTCTCCTCACTCATTTACGGCCTCCTTTAGGTAATCGGGTTAAATCTCACGAGCGGCCTGCGATGGACTCGGCATTTCCAATGTCACTTCCGGGTTCCACGATGCCGATACCGGCCCCCCGTTTGTGAGGCGTGATGTACTCCTCGCCTTCCCCCTCCGCCCCATGTCTCAATTGACGTCTGTCTATCCGCCGACTTTATACTCGGCCAGTTTCTCAAGAGCGAGGACCATTGCCGAGTGGTCCAGACCGCTGTCCCCCTGGGCGGCCACGCTGTTGAAGAGCTCCTGGGCAGTGGCTGTATTGGGCAGGGCCATCTGGAGTTTCCGGGCATTGGACAGCGCCAGGTTCAGGTCCTTCTGGTGGAGGGTGATCCGGAAACCCGGTTCGAACGTCCGCTGGATCATCCGTTCCCCGTGGATTTCCAGAATTTTGGACGACGCGAACCCGCCCATCAGCGCCTCCCGGACTTTTGCCGGGTCCGCCCCTGCCTTGGAAGCAAACAACAGTGCCTCCCCCACGGCCTCGATGGTCAGGGCCACGATGATCTGGTTGGCCACCTTGCAGGTCTGACCGTCGCCGTTTCCTCCCACCAGGGTGATATTCTGCCCCATCAGCTCGAACAGTGGTTTCACCGTGTCGAAGGTCGCCTGATCACCACCAACCATGATGGTCAGCGAGCCAGCTTTGGCCCCCACCTCCCCGCCGGAAACCGGGGCATCCAGGTAGCTGCATCCCAGGGCGTTGATCTTTTCTGCGAATTCCTTTGTTTCCACGGGAGATATGGAGCTCATGTCCACGACGATCTTTCCGCTGCTCAACCCTTCCGCCACCCCGTTTTCTCCAAACAGGACCACTTCCACATCGGGGGTGTCGGGGACCATGACGATGACCACATCCCCCGTTTCCGCCGCCTCCCTGGCCGAAGACACCACCGTCGCCCCTTTTTCCACCAGCTCCCGGGGAATCGGGCTGATGTCGTTTACGGTCAGTTCGTGACCGCCGTCCAGCAGGTGTCCGGCCATGGGTGCTCCCATAATCCCAATTCCGATAAATCCTATTTTCATAGCGTCTCCCCCTTTCGTCACTTATACGGTGTAAACCAGCCGAGCCCTTCTTCCGTTGTCCCGGCCGGAATGTATTCACATCCGATCCATCCGTTGTATTCTGCAGCGTCGATAGCACGGAACAGATTCGGGAAATTGATTTCCCCGGTGCCCGGCTCATGCCGCCCCGGATTGTCGGCGAGTTGAATATGGCCAATCCTGGCAACGTGGGTCGCAATGGTCGTGATCAAGTCTCCTTCCATTTTCTGCATGTGATAAATGTCGTACTGCAGACGGATGTTCGGATGACCCACATCATCCAGCAGACCCAGGGTGTCCCGGGTGCCCACCAGATGAAATCCCGGGATGTCCTGGTCATTGAGCGCCTCCACCAGGAGCAGTATGTCCTCCTTTTCCAATGTCGCGGCCGCAAATTTGAGGTTGCTCACCAGTGTATTGCGGACTTTGTCGGCATCGTACCCCCCGGGGGTAAGGCCGACCAGGCAATTGAGCGCCGGGCATTGGAGCGCTTTGGCATACTCTATGGCTCTTCCCACACCCTCCTGGAATTCTCCCTCCCGCCCCGGCAGACAGGCGATCCCCCGTTCACCTGCCGCCCAGTCGCCGGCCGGCAGGTTGTGCAGCACCTGACGTAAACCGTTGGCTTCCAGAGCGTTGACCAGTTGGTCTTTTGGCCAGTCGTAGGGGAACATGTACTCGACCCCTGTAAATCCGGCTCTGGATGCGCGCTCGAAACGGTCCGGAAAATCGACTTCGTTGAACATCATCGTTAGATTTGCGCTGAATTTAGGCATGATCGATCCTTTCCAAACGTCTGGAGTGGTTCACATGAAACGGCATGGCTCGGATAGGACAGGGGCCCGAGAAGGCCGGGTTGCACGATCGGACAACCATTTCGGCAAACCCGATCGCCGGACGATACCTGTTAGTTTACTGATCTCTGCGACCGATCCGCATCACTCTTATTTAATTTAACCTATCGATATCAATAAATAATTATATTATACAGCGCCTATTAATCTTATGAGCAGAACATCTGATGATATGATTTTGCTATTGCAATTTGAAAATTTTGTCAATAAAAAAAGAAGCGCTTGTGACCCGGCTAAAAACAGGCGTTGTCAACCACAGCCAGGGGCTTTGATGTTCACGTATCGGCAGCCCAGGAGAGGTCTCCAAATGAATAAGAACGCGTTCCAGATCGAACGGAAGCGTTTGGCAGATCAGATCATCGACAAGCTTGTCGCCATGATCGCAGACGGCGATCTCAAACCCGGCGACAAACTGCCGCCCGAACCCGAACTGATGAAGCAGTTCGGTGTGGGTCGCAGTTCCATCCGGGAAGCCATCGGCGCATTGGCGCTCATCGGCCTGATCACAGTGCGCCCGGGCCATGGCACCCACGTTGCCGTCCCGTCTGAGCATGCCCATACGAAACCGATCGGGTTCATGATGGGTATCGGCCGGGACAAAGTCCGTGAACTCGTCGAGGCCCGTATCGAACTCGAACAGGTCATCGTCAAACTGGCCGCGGGACGCGCCACCGAAGAGGACCTTGCCGATATCCGGGAACAGCATAACGTTCTGAAAGCGTCCTTGAAAAATCGCCGGAAAACGATTCAGGCGGATCTGGCCTTTCACAGAGCCCTGGCGAAAGCCAGCCACAACAGCGTCCTGACCCGCTTTCTGGCAGAGATGCGGCAGCCCATGAAACACTGGATGGAACAGAAAGCGAAGTACGACTGGGGCTACGACAAGGTGTATGAACAACATGACGCCATCGTAAAGGCGATAGAGGCCCGTGACGGGACAGGGGCCCAGGCGGCCATGCGGGACCATCTCGAATCGACGGGTGAAAAACTGGTCGCCGCTATGTTAGAGCTGAAATCGAACTGAACCGCCGGGGATATTTCACCAGGTGCCCGCCGGACATTGTCCAAACAGAAAAGGCCGGCCGAATGTATCGGCTGGCCTTTTCTATGGAACTGGAGAGTGTATTAAATCAGCTTCTTTGCCCAGCCCTCATCCCCGAGCTTGTTTTTAATGCTCAGGACGATATCGGACTTGCGGCTGGCCGCATCGGGCGCCTGAAGGGCTTTCTGATAGATGCGCCGGGCCCCCGGCGGATCGTCCAGGTAGGTCAAGGTCCATTCGGCCAGGGATGTCAGATCCCGGGCCCCGGACAATTTCCCTTCCGCGGATTGTACCAGCCCCCGCACGACCTGCGGATCGTTTGCCTGCTCAGCCGCAGCCCGGACCAGCACCTCGAATTGGGCCGAGCCCTCACAAAAGGATTCCGCCTTGGTGTACAGGGCCTTCGCCCGGTCCATATCACCCAGAGAGGCAAGCGCAGCTCCGGCAGCGGTGGTGCAACTGACCACATCGGCACAGGCTTCGGCGGCCTTGTCGAACAACTCACCTGCCCATTGCGCATCGCGCAGCTTGTCGTTCACGATCCGGGCCAGCCGGACAAAATCCGTTGCCTTGCTGGCGCTCTGTTCCTGACTCGAATAAATGGTTTTCGCCCATTGGCTGTCTCCCAGGTTGGCCATTATGCCGTCCACAAGATTGTTGGTCTTGAGGGGGTCGTCGCACCGCTCCTGTAGCATCGTGTAGATCTCCCGAACCCACTCGGCGTCCTCAAGATCGGCATAAACGGCATCGGCCAGCGTCAGGTATTCCGGGAAATAATGGGCCTTACGAGCCGCTCTTTTGTAAAGTTTTCGGGCATAGTGCTTGTCGCCGGTCTGCATGACCACTTTCCGGGCGAGATGGACCAGAGCGCCGGATGTCTCACACGTATTTTCCTGGGCCAGAAAATCGGTGTAAAGGGCCGCATTGGCTTCCCGTCTCTCCTGCTGGTCCTTTATCGCCTCGATCCATTGTGGATCATCGGCGTATTTTAAAATGGCCTCCGCGGTCAGTTTAAACTCGTCATTACTCTTGACCGCCAGTTCCGCCCCTTTCAGCACTTTCAGGGCGCCGGGCGTGTCTTCGAGTTCATCCGCCAGGGCCTTGGCCACCTGAACCAGCTGCTTGGATGTCGGATCGGCTTCCAGCGTTTTCTGATAGATCGCCCCGGCAGCAGCGGCGTCACCGATATCGGATAGGATGGCTTTGGCGAGTTTGGACAGTTGATCGAATTTCGAAAACAGTGGCTCGGCTTTGTTGTAGATATCCAGGGCCAGGGCCTTATCTTGAAGGGAATCGACGATGGACTTGGCCAGGGTCATCAAATCCTCGCCTTTTTCCATGCGCTCGGCTGCTTTCCGATAGATGGCCTTTGCATATTCCGGATCTTTCAGATCCCCGGCGGCGGATGCCGCCAGCGCGACCAAATCCTTGCCGGTCTCCAACTGGGCCTCACCTTTCTCATAGAGCGATCGGGCCAATGCGGCATCTTCCAGGATTTCAAGGGCCCCTTTGGCCAACAGGGCACAGTCATCGCCGGTTTTGCAGCTTTCCCCTGCCTTATCGAAGATCCCTTTGGCCTGTTCCTTGTCCCCGAGTACGTCCACAATCCCTTTGGCGCAATCGACATAATTGGCCACTGTCTTGCATTTCCCGATGGCGGCGTCGATGGTCTGTTTGGCCATATCGGCGTCACCAAGGACATCCTGGATGGTTTTGCTCAGGGTAAAAAAGTCGGCAATCTTGGTGCACTTGGCCTGGGCCGCGGTCATGAGTTCGGCTGCCGTGGCCGTATCGCCGATGGCCGAGGCGGCACTTGCCAGGTTCACAAAGTCCTGGGTGGTGGTGCCGAAGTCCTTGGCCTGGACCAGGTATTGCTTGGCCCTGTCCTTGTCCCCCAGGGCCTCACCGGCGGCCTTGGCAAACAAAATCAATTCATCGACGGTCTGGGCCCACTCGGCGCCTTCGTCCATGAGTTCACCGGCCCAATCCTTGTCGGAAAGATCCTGAACGATTTCTTTGGCCACATTGACATAGTCCTCCGACGTTTCACAGCTCTCCGCTTTTTCTTCCAGTTCTTCCTTTTTGCTCATTTCCCCCCCTTTAAAATTGACGGTTCTATATCAGTTCAAATGTAACCGGCAGCATCAAAGCTTTTTTCCTACACCGCCGGTCATTGAATTGTCAATCGGACTCTGTGGGCTTGTGGGGAATCGGAGATGGGGCATCAATAGGTCAGCACGCTGTCGGCGGAGATGCTCTCGGCCACCAGGGTGCCGCCGGAGATGATCCGGGCTTCCGGAATGAGATCATCTTTCAATATTTTTCGGGCCTCGATACACGGGGCGCACACCATCAGTTTGCCGCCCAGCTCAAAGAAGGATGCGATCAAGTCCGTAAGGGGCGGAAACCCTGCTGCATGCACATGTCGGCGTACCCTTTCATGGCGATATACACCGCCGTGCTCTGGAGGATGACGACGGCTTCCGTCTCCATGGCAAAAGCGGCGTTGCCGATAACAAAGGGAATCGTGGCCTTGTCGGGACTTTCCTCGGCATGGGTGCCGATGATCAACAGCTTTTTTCCGGTTCCACTCATACGCTCACGCTCCTGTTCTACCACCAGCTGATGGTTTCATCGAAGTCGAATATCAGATCCAGAAGCTCTTCATAATCCACCGGTTCCCCCTCAACATCGAATAATGGAAATTGAAGGCAACTGTAACCCAGGGATAGAGCATACATCAGGCTTCGCTGCAGGTCGTCCGGGGGAGATTTCAAAATGTGCAGCATCTTCTTCCGTCGTTTCGGCATGGCGACACCTCACGTTTAACCCCATCAGGGGCGATTTCCAAACGGAATGACAATATCCATCTTCTTCAGTTCGCGGGCCAGCTGATCCGTGGCAATGTGCTGGAAGCCCCATTGGGCATTTTCCGACACGTTCGAATAAACGGGGCACTCCATTTCTTCCAGCCACTCCAGGTTTTCCTCCAACGCGTCGGTCATTTCGACGGCAACATCGAACACAAACAGATAGGCCCAGTAGTTGTGCGCCGCCAGGCCGAGCGCTGTCCGCGTTCCCTCCCATACGTCCTCGGGCCTGCGTACAACGACCCCGCAGTGTTTGATATTTTCCATAGCGACAACTTCCTTTTTGTCCGAACTATGTTGGGAAGCATCATCTCAACGTAGAGTTAATCGATACTCGGATCTGACATTGGCGGTGGGCATGACCTGACCCAAAATTCCTTTATGAATTTCAACGCATTATAGTCGTTGCCATAAATTTGTTCCGTTTGAACATAGCGAGTTTCTGTTAACCGGATATCGTTTCGTGGGAGTTCGGACATGGACATGTTCGGTATCGGAATCGAAACAGAATGGCCGACTCCGAAGTCGATACCGCTTCCGAACCCGATACCGATGACTCCGCGACTTTCAACCGAGTCAACAATCCACAAATCGGAACGGAATTCTGACAGGTGCTTTAACTCTGGAGTGGATGGCTGAGCTGTAAAACCCCGCCCCCTGGTCCTTGCAACATCACACCATGAGAACGGCGTCGCTACCATGAGATATATCGATCACAATCGTAAATCATTTCGGCGTGAAAAGTCTGGGATCCATAGGACTTTTCGCCCAGCACCGAGTCTGTCCGCTGAAGGTCGTTGGCCTCGAATCCCACGTTACAGACAGCGACATCCGCCAGATCCTGAAGATCGGCCATTTTCGAATCCGTACACAACCGGGTCCCGAGATGGGTGAAAAAAAGCCGCACTTCAATGTGATTGCGTTTCGCAGCCCGGCATAATTCGATGAGTTTGTCCAAGTGTCGATCAGAGCTCACATAAATGCCTAAAGATTTGCTCATACGGCCTCTCTCTTTTTAAAGGATCCAAGGGTTCGAGGATTCGAGGGTTCAAGTGGTCAGATATTTATTGATACTGTTTAGCAAGCGTTTTTAGCATTCTTTCGGTCCCGCTTTAAATTAATGTTTTTCAATCAACAAAGGCATCGAACCGGGAGATGGTCCGGTTGACAGCGTCCATGTCGAACCGATTCATCGTTCGTAGCGCGGTATGCATGTGACGCCCCACAGGGCCCATTCATCGCCCGGCCTCGGCACTTTTACTTCAATAGCGGCCTCGATTTTCTTTTTTTCATGGGCGCTCAACTCAAGGCGTTCCAAAGAGCGACATACCGATTGCCAAAAAAGACCATGATGAAAATCCCGGGTCTTTTTAATATTCACCTGTAAAAATCGTATTTCAATGGAGGCTAAGGTGGCCACAATCGATTCATCCGTTTGCCGGTCAACCTGATTATCCTCAACCAGGAGTGCCACAAGCATCGGGCCGTGGTTAGTGGAGGGTGCTTCCGGTATACGCTCTTCCCATTTAAGCCTCATCACGCCTCCACGTGTGGTTTCCTCATTCACTGAAAACCTTCTGAGCCTCACGATCCCGGGTGTCCGTGGAGGCTTCAATGGTGAGGCATTTCCCGTCATTAATCAGAGAGTCGATTTCCGAAATGAATCGGTTATAGAGGTTACGATGGGCTTTCTCCAAACGCTGGCGAAAATATGGGTCAACAGCGCCGCTGGTAATGGCCAGCTCTTGCAATGCCGAAATGATCCGCTGCCCGTCGACCTGCTGGCTGCAGCAATCGGAGCAACGTTGGCAGCCGACGCACAGCCATATGGAGGGCATTGTCAGCAGTTCTTTTTCGAGTCCGAGGTAGACCATGCGGAACAGCGATCGTGGATCGAAGACGCTTCGTTCACAGGCAACCGGGCACGCGCTGCTGCATTCACCGCAGGTAAAACAGGCAGCCAACCGATGGGCATCTGAGATGAGCTGAAGATCGTCGGGGAGGTGGTAGGCAGATGGCCTCGGGATACTGCCGAGATGTTCCGGAACAGAAGTGGACAGCCATTTTCTCCACTGCTCTTCGGCAAGATCGCCGAAATCCTCTCCAGCGAGGCAAGCGGCCACCGCATGCCAGCGAGCGCGTTGAAACCGCCGCCACAGTTCTGAAAAGAGGTTCAGGGTAACCGGAGATATCTTGCGACGATCTGCCGCCACAGCGCGCACGTGTTCGATTAAATCGGACGGCTTGACCGCATTGGGGCAAATCTGGGCACAGCGGCGACATCTGGCACAGTACCAGACTTCCGGCAGGCACACCAATTCCTCCTGCATCCCGAGTGCTGCCATCCGAACAATTTTCTGAGGCCGCAACATCCCGGTGGCGATGTTCACAGGACATTCAGAGTCGCACGATCCGCATGTCCAGCATAGCCGTATATCCGCTTTGGCGCCTCCTTCAAGCCGATCCCGAACATCTGTTCTGAGTCGAATCGCATGGCCCATGGGCGGCTATCCTTCCTTGACATGTTACACATATTGTATTTACGGGTACAAAATGAAAATTAATACACGGCCGAAGCGATGCAAGCGCGCACATATGGAGGGGGGGAAGCAATTTCGAGCGATGAATCGATGTCGTCTTCCAGGCGGAAGCCGGAAGGAATCTCACTCGATGTTCGGTTCAGGAATGGATCACAGGATCTGGGGAAGCCGGTGCTTTTTCCAGAGCGGATAATCGAGGCCCAAACGGCCGGTTAACCATCCGTTAGCTGTTGAGACATGGAATTGAGGATTTCCCCCCTGGTGCCTTCAAAGTGGACAACGACGTTTCTTTGATAATCGGACAATCCTCCCAGATATCGTTCCAACAGGTTTCCTTCTACAACGCCTTTGTCCTCGAGCTCCTGGTAGATCGCGTAAAGCGCACAGGTTTCAATGATTGCCCTCTCGGTATCGGACAATTCCATACGTCACCATCACTTTCTATGAGTTGTGATAACCCTCGAACCCGGAAGATCTGTTGAAGACCCTGGCAGGAACGGAATGCAAGCGGCATCGTTGAGACATTCAATCGATACGGTATACCTCGGTGGTTCCCGAAATCCCCTTAAACGACATGGTCGCCATAAACGACGACGCCACGGTGCCGTTGAGCATGTGAACGGTTTCAGCGGTGGTCAGGATCTGCCCGGGTTCTGCACTTTCACACAGCCGCCGCGCCAGATTTACCGACTGGCCGATCACTGTATAATCAAATCGCTTCGAAGACCCCACCTGTCCCACGAACACGTCACCGATGTTGATGCCGACGCCGACACCGAGATGGTTGAAAAAGCTGGCTTTTTGAGAAAAGCGGGCCTTCAGCCGGTTAAAGGATATGATCATCTCCTTTGCCGTTTTGGCGCAGCTCTCCGCGGAATTATCGAGGATATTGGGCGCCCCGAAAAAGGCCATCACTTCGTCACCGATGAATTTATCCGTGTTCCCGCCGTTTTTCGATACGGCGGCATCCATGTCGCTGTAAAAATTATCTAAAAAATCGGTAACCTCCTCCAGATCCGTGGTGTTTACCATGCTGCTGAAGCCCCGGATATCGGCAAAGAGGATACTCATTTTCAGCTTTTCTCTGATTTGGCGGGAGCCGGTGCCGCCGTTTGACTGTTTCACCATCTCCCGGATGATGGCGGGGGAATGGAGCCTTTCGGCGACCGTTTGAATTTGAAGCCGTTTCACCTTTTCTTTCAGGAGCAGGGAATTATTAATGGCGACGGCCGCGTTATTCGCGAAAATGGAAATCAACCGCAGATCCGTCTCGGAGAAGGTCCGCCGCCCATCCAGAAGATTCACGTTCAACACGCCGATACTGCTGTTCCCGATCTTCAACGGAACACAAAGGGCCGAACTGATGGTCTTGTCTTTTTTATGAAACCCTGGAAACTCGGCGGGATTAACGCGCCCCTGCAGGAGCAATGGCTCTCCGCTTTTGACAACCTGACCCGCGATGCTCGTTCCAAGCGGAACCAGGGCATCCTCCGCGGTTTCGGCACGCTTGCCGGTGGATATCATGGTTTTCAACATCCGGGTCCGCTTGTCGAGCAGCATGATCGATGAATGGTCCGCATGGAAACAGGAGAGCATTTCTTTCGTGATGGTATTCAGGATATCGCTCAGCCGGTGCTGGGAGTTGATGCTGTGACTTACATCGAACAACGCCCCCAACGTCTGCAAGTCCTCGCTGAGTTGCATACGGGATTCTTTTTGTCGGATCAGATCCCGGGTAAGTTCGACGAGCCTGCGGTGATAGATGATCATGTAGGCGCAGAACAGCAGAACCAGCCCGGACAGAAAGATGGAGAATTTGAAGGAATTGCCTGTAAATATGTCGTCATGGGATCCTTCGAGAAAATCAAAAAATTGAATGAAGATCAGGGACAGGGTCAAATACAGAATGACCAGAATAGCGAGCAAAACGAGATGCCAGACCCTTCTTTCAATCTTTCGGATCTGTTTTTTTTCCGGGTCAGAGGTCTCCCCGGATACCTGGGATGCCGTTGAACGTGACACACTCATTGCAGATTTACCCTTGTCCTCGAGCAGAAAAGGCAGAGGAACCTTATATTCTGCGACCGGAATGATTTTGGCACCGTGGTGGAGCCTAAACGACCGTGTTAAGCCTCTTGCAGAAAATAAGCTCTCCTGCCCCCCTGAAGAGAGTGCCGAGATGGCTTCGAAATAAAATCGTGCAACAATTTTATGAAACGCGACTGCCGCTCATAGGGCAAAAGACTAGCCCGCTTCCAGCGTCGCGGGTTAAAATTAGTATCCTTTCGTCCCCGCTGAGCGGCATTTCCCATTCGATCCAACAAGCAACCGGGAATAATCGAGTTTAAACGGTCAAATGATACCACAATACACGGGGATCGTCCAACAAGCCCGAATGTTTCATGAATTCTTCTCAGGCGGCGACCATGGGGCTTGAAACATAGAACGGAATCCTGCTATCAAACCGGGTGCTCCGGATCCGACAGGTTCGGCCCCGCCGGGGGAGCGGTCATTGACTTTCAAACAAATCCGGTGCCAATATAGCGCCGTCATTCCGTTGAGCACAGGGGCATCATCACGCCGACACGATTAAAATGGAAACCAAAACAATGGCCGTCACATCGAGCCAATCTTCCCATAAAAAGATACCCTTTGCGGCATCCCTGCGCCTGGCCCTTTTCGTAGTGATGATTCTGGCAGGCATCGCCCTGGTCCGGTTCACGCCCCTGGGCGACGTTCTCTCCGAGGATTATATCCGTTCGCTGATCCATAAACTGCGCGGCATCTGGTGGGCGCCCCTGGTTCTCATCGGGCTGTACATCACCCTGGGGATCCTCGGCCTCCCGCCGGGGCCCTTGATGTTGGGCGGGGCGGCATTCGGTGCTCTCTACGGCACCATTTACAACACGGTGGGGCTGTTTACCGGTGCAGCCCTGGGATATCTGGTGGCAAAACTGTTGGGCCGTGATTTTGTCATGCACGTGGCGGGGAAAAAACTCCGGCGTTTTGAGGATCTCTCCGAGCGCCGCGGATTCTGGCCCCTGGTCCAGACCCGGTTTCTGCCGATCCCATTTATGGTGGTCAACTTCGGAGCGGCTCTGGCGGGAGTGCGCCCCATGCGGTTTTTAACAGCCTCGGCACTGGGTCTGCTTCCGTCGACCCTGATCCACACTTATTTTATCGCTAAATTGCTGGAAACCCAGGGCACGGAGCGGATCCTGACCCTTGTGCTTTACGCTTCCGCCTTTGTCCTGTTTAATCTCCTGATTACTCCCCTGTGGGTGAGAAAGTCATCCCGATGACCCATATGATTTCGACACGGACCGCCACTGCCGGGAGGTCGCTGATCTGCCGCATCGATGCGCATCTGCGAAAACGTCTCGGAATTTTCGAGATCTGGGATGATCCCCGCAGCCTGTTCCGGGTCAACCTCGCCACGACCTCAAGGCCGGTTTCTCTACCCGGACTGTCCCTTCCGGCCGGAGCGAAAATACTCGATCTGCACCTCTGGAGCGAGCATGCCCCTGACCAGCCGGCGACCGGTGCCGACATCGCCGCGTCGTGGAAGATGTTCAAGATGGGCATTGCCAGTTTCAAGGAAATTGCCGCCTGTCTTCAAACAGACCCGAGACTGATGGGAGTACAGGCTGTGCATGGAATAACCCCCCTTTTCTTTCGGGAAGAGAGCAACGCCGGACGGCACACGTTTGCAAGACTTGGTTTTAGGGTTATCCCCTACCGTCATCCAATGGGTGCCTTTGGCATATTTTGGCAAGACTTGCATATCTGGCTGCTCACCTGGGCGATCAAGCCCGCGGCACTGAACCGACGGGGGCATTTTAAGAACCTCTGGAACGAGCTCTGGTACCCCGCCGATGAATTTATCCGCAAATACGGGCCGAAGGAAAAAGGGCGTAAAAAATGATCCGGGTGACTCGAACAGCACCGTATTATATCCTGCTGGGGGCTCATGGTATTTAATGTCAAGGGCTTGGCGCGGTTTGTCCGCCTCTGGATTTTCGACACCGGCTGGACGCCGCGGCGACGGGTGATTCTGGCCGCCTTCTTTCTCGGCTATCCGCTCCTCGAAGGTATCATCTGGGCGGGCCTGCTCTTGGACGACCTGCTGTTCCGGGGGTATCGGCGGTACCCCGTTCCATCGCCGGTGTTTATCATTGGAAACCACCGCAGCGGGACGACGTTTCTGCACCGGCTCCTTTCCAGGGATCGACAGCAGTTTGCCACCATGAAGATGTGGGAAATCCTCCTGGCTCCCTCCATCACCCAGCGCCGGGCCGCAGCAGGCATCGCCGGGGCGGCCCGGTGGTTCAGGGAAACACTGATCGAGGGACTGAAGCGGCTTGAAAACGACTGGCACGAAAAGAGCGTCATGCACGACGTCTCCTTCCAGGAGCCCGAGGAGGACGACTACCTGCTCCTTCACATCTGGTCGGCCCTGACCACCGGCCTGTCGTCGGGGCTGCTCTCGGAAGCTGTTCCCTATACCTTTTTTGATACGGCGTTGCCGGATAAAGACCGTCATCGCATTATGGGATTCTACCGGCAGTGCATCCGGCGGCATATGTTCGCAGACAGGATAAACCATCGTCTCAGCCGAACATACCTCGCCAAAAACCCGGCATTTTCCCCGAAAGTGGCCACCGCCCGTCGTTTTTTTCCGGACGCCAAGTTCATTTACTTGGTACGCAATCCACTGGAGATGATACCCTCTTTCGTCAGCATGATGCGATTCTCATGGGATGTGATCGGAATCCCCGGCAGGAATCAGGCACTTGTTGAATATATCATGGAAATGGCCCGGCACTGGTATAGGTATCCGTTGCAGGAGCTGGATGCCGTGCCCGAGGGGTGTGCAGCCATTGTAACCTATGACGACCTGACACAGGATCCGGACACCACCGTGCACCGGATATACCGGAAGTTGAATCTGGACATGGGACCGGATTTTGCGGACGTGCTGAACGTCGAAGCCACCAGGTCAAGATCCTATAAAAGCCGCCACCACTATGATCTGCACGCCCTGGGACTCAGCCGAAAGCGTATCCTCGACGAATTCAGAGACGTGTTCGACCGGTTCGGGTTTGACACCACAATCGGTTAGGAGCTGATTTCAAATCATTGCCGCTAACGCCATTGTTCCAAGCAGGTTGCTCAGCCTGATCGTTCCTTTTGCGCCGTCATTCCGAATGGCCGCTTAACCCATCAACGATTTAAACAGCGATCCCGACACTGAACATGTCGAACCCGGGTGCCACCGCCAACGCAAGGGATTCATAGGCTTTCCGTTGTCGGCACACCCGGTTTTTTCCATGTATCTACCCCCATTTCAGGACATATTAGGTGTTGATTTGATTTTATACGGGGGATATTGTTCCTGGCTTGTAATGATTAACAGGCAACTATTGATAGCTCGACGCGTCATGACTGCGGTGGCCGTCCTGGCAACCATCATTTCGTCCTCCGCCATTCTGGGTTGTGCGGCAGCACCCCGATTGCCGCAGGTGGATCTGGACGATGGCGCCTGGTCGATACGGACAGGCCAGGTCCTTTGGAAACCCAAAACAGACCGGCCGGAACTGGCCGGTGAGCTCTTCCTGGCGAAGCACAAAAACGGGGACGTCTATATCAGCCTGACCAAATCGCTCATACCCATCTTCACCGCCCAGACGTCGGGCCGAAAATGGCGGATCGCGTTTGTCGAAGATGGCAGAGCCTACGCCGGGAGATGGTGGCCGCCGCAGCAATTCATCTGGTTCCGCCTGTGGGGACTGATGGATGGCGCGTCTGTCCCGGAGTCGTGGGTTGTCCGGAAAACCAACGGGCAGGAATGGATTCTGCTGAACCACAAAACCGGTGAAAAGATCAGGGTAGCGCTCGATTCATGAAACGGACCCATATCTGGATAGCATTCGTGGCTCTGATTGGTCTGGGGCTTGGCTTCGCGCGGTTGCAGATCGACGTGGACGTGTTTAACCTGCTGCCGGCCGGGTCCCGTATGGTGGATGGGCTCAAACTGTTTCAGAGGAATTTCGGCTCGACCCAGGAATTGATCATTTCGCTTCGCACCGCGGATCCGGAAAAAACGGCGCAGGCGACCCGAAGTCTGGCCGAGGAACTGAAACGTTCCGGTCTCACGTCCCGGGTTATCTGGCGCAGCCCGTTTCACGGGGATCCGGCCCAACTTGCCGAACTGCTTGCCTATTCTTGGTACAATCAGCCTCCGGAAAAATTCGAAGCGCTGGTCAGAAAACTTCAGGCCGGACGGCTGGCCGGCACCATCGGCGAGACCATCGAACGGATGGCGACATCTCTACAGCCTCAGGAGGTCGCCCGCCTCAGCTACGATCCGCTCGCCCTGAGCGATCTTGCGGCGAGCATGTCAACCCTGGCCGCAGGCGCCGGATCGGACCCCTTTGCGTCGGGAGACGGGACGTTCCGCATCATGTTCGTGTCGGCCGTGGATGAAACAGCCGGATTCTGGACCTATCGCCGTTGGGTGGCCAAGGTATCTGAAACCATCGCAACGTGGAAGCCGTCGCTCCCCTTCGACAACCCGATGACCATCCGCATCACCGGCAACCCGGCGTTTGTGTCGGAAACCGGTTCGAGCCTGATGAAAGACATCCTGCTGGCTGCCGTGGGAACGCTGCTCATGGTCGCAGGGCTTTTCTGGGTGGTGCACCGGCGTTGGATCCCGTTGGCGTGGCTGGTCGCCCTGCTGGTTCTCGTACTAACGATCACCGTATCCCTTGGATCACTCATTCTCGGCACTCTGAATGCCGTGAGCTTGGGCTTTGCGGCAATCCTGATGGGACTTGCGGCCGACTACGCGCTGATTCTCTACCAGGAGTTTCGAGCAGCACCGGGGGACTCTCCGATCCGGACCCGCAACACGGTGGCTCCCAGCATCCTCTGGGCGGCCCTGACCACCGCCGGCGCCTTTTTCATGATTGGGCTCAGCAGCCTGCCGGGATTAACACAGCTCGGCATCCTCGTCGGTGTAGGGATTCTGGTCGCCGCTGGAATCATGTTGACCGCTTTTCTGCCGGCCATCGCCGGACGGGTGCGCCCCGACACGGCCAACGGAGCCGAAACCCGCTGGATCACCGGGGTTATGTCTCTCGGCTCACGGACTGCCTGGGTGATCACCATTCTAGCAGCCGTTGTGTGTCTTGCGGTTTTAGTGGGCCGCTTACCGGCAGTCGATTACGGGACCCGCAACCTGGGTCCCAAGGAGAGTTCGGCGATGGCGGCTCTTCAGGAGATTCAGCGCGATATCGGGGGGCATGATGATGATTTGTGGCTGATTGTGGAAGGCGCAGATGAAGGTGATGTGGCCCACCGGATGATATCCACCGGCAGGATGCTGGATCGCTCCGTGGATGAGAAACTCCTCGCCGGCTACTCCATGCCGGAAGCGCTTTGGCCGCGGCCCGATGCCCAGCAGATGAATCGGAATCATGCACGTTTGGCAGTGGCTCGTTTGCCGGCGGTAACCGAAGCCGCCGTGCGCGCCGGTTATATGACCGAGTCCCTGGTTCTGACCGAGCACGCTTTCGCCGCCTGGAAGCGCTTCTCGGAAACAGACGGGGTCGTTTGGCCGAGCCATCCCGGTTCAAAATGGGTGTTTGAAAAGTTCGCCGGCAACGACTCCGGCCGCCTGCTGGTCCTGGGACGGCTCGAAGCCGCACCGACCTCCAACCCGGCCGGCCTGCAGGAGCTGGCTGGCCGAATCTACACGGAAACCGGCGGCCTGGTGTTCGGATGGTCACTGCTGAGCGAATCTTTGCTGGAAATAATGGCGCGGGACATCCGGCGGGTTCTGATCCCCATGGGTGTCGTTCTACTGTTGCTCCTCGGTGCGGCGTTTCGAAATGCCGGCGAAGTGACATTGAGCATCGTCACACTGGGTTTCAGTCTCCTGTGTTTGATGAGTATCATGGCGCTGGCAGGCTGGTCGTGGAATCTCATGAACGTCATGGCGCTGCCGTTACTCTTTGGTGCGGGGGTGGATTACAGCATCCACATCCAGTTTGCCATGCGACGCTATCGGGGAGACATGGCGCGGGTTCGCCGGACGGTCGGGCGGGCGATTCTCCTGTGCGGCGCGTCCACAGCGGCCGGATTCGGTTCACTGGGACTTGCCTCCAATGCCGGGCTGGCCAGCCTCGGGCGGGTGTGTGCGGCGGGCATTATCATCACGAGCCTGATCGCCGTGTTTCTTCTTCCGGCCTGGTGGCAAACACTGCAACGCAAGACTCACAACCAGATCATCCTGGAGGCTCCATGAACCGTCTGACCACTCGAACCGGAGTTTCATCGGGCCGTGGACTGTTATCCATCGGAATTCTTTGCCTGCTGCTGGGACTGCCGCTCCGGAGCATCGCTGCGGATAGCCGCGCTGCCGGGGCGCTTGACAATTGGCTGGAGCAGCAGTCCCGGATCAAGACCTGGACGGCTGATGTGGTCCAGGTCCGAAAGTTGAAATCACTGGCCCGCCCCCTTGAAGCCCGGGGGAAGGTCTGGTTTGCACATCCCAACCGGTTCCGCTGGGTGATGGGCGATCCCCCCCGGACCATTGCAGTAAGGACCCGGGAGCAATTGCTGGTGATCTACCCCCGGTTTAAGCGGGTGGAGCAATATCCCATCGGCGACGTCTCCAATCCGGCCTGGAAACAGGTCCTTGCGTTGCTGGAAGTCGGATTCCCCAGTGACGCCGACGCCTTTCGGGAACGTTACGAGCTGCTTTCCGGAACCAAGGACCATGAGGCATGGCGATTCGAATTGCAGCCGATCGAAAAAGAGGCACAACGTCTGCTCAAACAGGTGCGTCTGGAAGTTTCCCTGGAGGCATACGTATTGCGAGCAACGGAACTGGTATTTCCGGACGGGTCCATCATGCGGAACCAGTTCAGCCGGCATCGGTTGAATCCGGAGGTGTCACCCGGGACCTTCGATTATGATATCGGAGAGGACTACAAGGTGGTCCAGCCGCTCCGGTCCAAATAAAATCGTCCGGCGAGTTCATGAAACGCGACAACGTCGCTCAAAGCGAAAACCGGCGAAATCGACCGTGAACACGACATGAAAATCTTGCTTGCCAAAAGCTCGGGGTTCTGCATGGGCGTGCGTCGCGCCGTCGAAATGGTGGCGGATGCCTCCAATGATAACTCGGCGTGCATCTACACCTATGGCCCCCTGATACATAATCCACAGGTCCTGAAAGGTCTGGAAGAGAAAGGAATCGAGATACTGGAAGCCGTGCCGGAAGCCGGATCGGGCACCGTGCTACTCCGGGCGCACGGGGTTCCCCCGCAGACGAAGGACGCGCTCAGAAAATCGGGCTTCCAGCTTCTGGATGCCACCTGCCCCAGGGTCATCAAGATCCAGACCATTATCAAAAAATACGCCAACCAGAATCATGCGATTATTCTTATCGGCGACAAGAACCATGCCGAAGTGATCGGCCTGCTCGGTTATGCCGGCGAAAGGGGCCACGTGGTCAGCAACATGAAGGAACTGGATCTGCTGCCGGCCTTTGATAACGCCATCATCGTCTCCCAGACCACCCAGAACATTGAATTTTTCGAGGCCGTCAAAGCGTGGGCCAAGACCCGTCATCCCCAGTACAGAATATTTGAGACCATTTGCGATTCCACCGAAAAGCGGCAGGCAGAGCTCAAAAAAATTGCCGATCTGGTGGATGCGATATTGATCGTCGGCGGCCACAACAGCGGGAACACCCGGAGGTTGTTCGAAATCGCCAGGAAAAGCGGCAAACCCGCCTTTCATATCGAGACGGAAAAAGATCTCGAGTCGATCGAGTTCGACGCCATCGCCCGGGCACCGTATGTCGGGATCAGCGCCGGCGCATCCACTCCTAACTGGATCATTAAAAACGTGTACCGCACCCTGGAGCAACTGCCCTACAAGCGAAACGGGTGGGCTCACCGCTGGTTTTCACTCCAGCGCCTGCTACTGCTGACCAATATATACGTATCGCTGGGAGCCGGTTGTCTGACCTACGCCTGCACCAAACTCCAGGGAATGCACCACGACACCCCCTATTTTCTGATCTCGATCCTTTACGTTCAGTCCATGCACATCATCAATCACTTGATCGGCATCAAGATTGAGAAATACCACGATCCGGGCTGGATCAGCTTTTATCATCGGCGCAGGAAACCGCTGGCCATCACGGCGGTGTGCGCCAGTGTTATGTCTCTGGCGGTTGCGTTTGCCCTGGGCACCGGGCCGTTTTTACTGCTGTCGATGATGACCGTTTTGGGGCTGTCCTACAATTTGCGTCTGGTACCGGCATCGATCCCATGGACACCGTATCGGCGCGTGAGGGATATTCCGGGCTCGAAAACGGTATTAGTTTCATCGGCATGGGGAGTTTTGGCAGCCATTCTACCACCGCTGGCGATCAACGGGACCATCACATGGGTCAATGGCATTATTTTTTTATGGGCAACAGGTTTAGGATTTGTTAGAACTGCATTCTTTGATATCCTCGACATGAAGGGTGACCGTCTTATAGACAAGGAAACCTTCGCGATTTTACTAGGAGAGAAACGGATGATGCGATGGCTTCACAGGATCCTGGTGGGGTTGATCGCGCTTCTGCCTGTGCTCAGCATCTTTCAACTGGTGTCGGGGCTGGGGATTTTGCTGAGTGTCTGTCCGTTGCTCATGCTGGGAGTGATTTCTGCCTACAGAAACCATTATCTGCTCCCGGGTGTCCGTCTGGAATTCTTCGTCGAAACGATTTTCATTCTTGCCGGATGTATCGCGTTTGTCTGGCCGGCCGTAAGCTAGCGGGAACAACTCCCATGTTTGAATTAGCCATCTATCTGGAATCGAAGCGACAGATCGTTAACAGATACCTGGAGACGTGTCTCTCCGGAGCAGCCCTGCCGGGCCGACTCATGGAGGCCATGGCCTATTCTTTGATGGCCGGAGGAAAACGACTCCGGCCCATCCTTTGCCTGGCCGGTGCCGAGGCTGTCGGCGGTACAGCGGAAGAGGCCCTTCCCGCCGCCGGTGCCCTGGAAATGATTCATACCTACTCGCTGATCCATGACGATCTGCCCGCCATGGACAACGATGATCTCCGGCGGGGAAAGCCGACCTGTCATATCGCTTTTGACGAGGCTACGGCCATCCTGGCAGGGGACGCCCTGCTGACCATGGCCTTTGAAATACTTTCGACCGGCAACAGGACCCATGCCGACACGCTGGAAACATGGCTCACGGTGGTCGATCGCATCGCCCGAGCCGCCGGCGGCCGAGGCATGGTCGAAGGCCAGATGCGGGACATTGCGGCGGAGAACGCCGAGTTGTCCTTAGACGACCTGGCCCGGCTCCACGCTTTGAAGACAGGCGCCCTGATCCAGGCGTCGGTCTGTTCCGGAGCATTGTTGGGCGGCGGGAGCACCGAGCAGATCGAAAATCTGGAAGCCTACGCCCGCAATATCGGATTTGCTTTTCAGGTAAAGGACGATGTACTGAACGTGGAAGGGGATCCGGCGTTGCTTGGGAAAAACGTCGGCACCGATGAATTGCGCCATAAAAGCACGTTTCCATCCATTATGGGCCTGGAGAAGTCCAAGTCCTTTGCAAAAGAACTTATCGAAGCGGCCATCGCGGCCCTCGATCAGTTCGGTCATCGCGCGGACCCGCTTCGTGCCATTGCCAATTACATCATCGAACGAAAACGATAAAAAAAGGGGAGACGCCTCATGACGCGGATGCTGAATACGATTACCACCCCCTCTCATTTAAAACAGTTATCACGGTCGGAACTACCGAAACTCGCGGAAGAAATCTGCGAGCGTATCATCGAGGTTGTTTCCAAGCGCGGCGGACACCTGGCGCCCAGCCTGGGCGCAGTGGAACTGACGATCGCCCTTCACTATGTCTTTGATGTACCGCGGGATAAGATTGTTTGGGACGTCGGGCACCAGTCCTATGCCCACAAGCTGCTGACCGGCAGGAACGATCGATTCGATACCCTGCGCCAGTACCGTGGTCTGTCCGGATTCACCCGGATGAGTGAGAGCAATTACGATGCATTTTCCACCGGCCATGCCAGCACCTCCATTTCGGCGGGCCTCGGCATGACCTGCGGCAAGGACCTGAAAGACGATGAATCGCGGGTCATCGCCGTGATCGGCGACGGCGCAATGACCGGCGGGATGGCCTACGAAGGGCTGAACCAGACCGGAGATCTGAAAAAAAACCTGTTGATCGTTCTAAATGACAACAACATGTCCATTGCACCCAACGTGGGCGCGTTATCGTCGACACTGAGCCGCGCCTTCTCCAAAAAGCGGATGCAGGAGGTTCTCGAAGAAATTCGGAAAGTGATCAAATCGCTTCCGCGGATCGGCGACGACGCCTATCAGATCGCCAAGCGCTCCAAGGTATCGTTCAAAGCGTTTGTCACCCCGGGGATGCTGTTTGAAGCCTTCGACATCGAATACTTCGGCCCCATCGACGGGCACAATCTGAACCGGCTGATCGATATTCTCGACAACCTGAAAAGCCACAAGGGCCCGGTTCTGCTCCATGTCAAAACCAAGAAGGGGAAAGACTACGAGCCGGCGGAACAGAATCCGGTGTACTTCCATGGATGCGGCAGTTTCGATATCGACACCGGCGTATGTGTCGATAAAAAAATTGCAGTGCCGAGTTACACGGAGGTCTTTGGGGACACCCTTGTGGAACTGGCCCGGGAAGACCCGAAAATCGTGGCGATCACCGCTGCCATGCCCGAAGGGACCGGGCTGGTCAAGTTTGCCGGGGAATTTCCCGACCGCTTCTTCGATGTGGGCATCGCCGAGCAGCACGCCGTCACCTTTGCAGCGGGAATGGCCACCGAAGGATTCAGGCCGGTGGTGGCCATATATTCCACATTTTTGCAGCGGGCCTACGACCAGCTGCTCCACGATGTGTGCCTGGCGGCCCTGCCGGTCGCCTTTGCCATCGACCGGGGCGGCATTGTCGGTGAAGACGGGCCGACCCACCAGGGGGTATTCGACCTGTCCTACCTCCGCAGCCTGCCGAATATGACCGTCATGGCACCAAAAGACGAAAACGAACTGCGTCACATGCTCTTCACCGCCACAACCCTCAAAGGACCGGTTGCCGTCCGTTACCCCCGGGGGACGGCCGAAGGGGTCGGCATGGATGACGCCATGGGAGCCCTGACCATTGGAAAAGCCGACGTCCTGGAACATGGTGACGACGTGCTCATTATCGGCATCGGCCGGAGCGTCAACGAAGCAATGGCCGCAAGCGCCGAGTTAAGATCCAAGGGTATCGAGGCCACCGTGGTCAACTGCCGTTTTGTCAAACCGCTGGACGTGGCGCTTCTGACAAACCTGGCCGAGAAGATCCCCAGAATCGTAACCGTTGAAGAGAATGTTCTCCAGGGTGGATTCGGCACAGCCGTCTGGGAGTGCCTCAACAATGAAGGCATCGATGGCTTGCGCATCGAACGCATCGGCATCCCGGACACCTTTGTCGAACATGGTCCCCCCGGTGTCCTCCGTTCAAAATACGGTATCGACGCAGAGGCCATTGTTCAGGCAGCGGAACGGGTCTGCAACGGCGTTTCCAAGACCGCCGGGATGAAATCCATTCACGCCGTTTCGTAAATCATGCCGTGGATCATCGTGATGGCCGTCAGTGGACTGATCTGGCTGATGCTTATGATCGTTCCCTGGCGGCCATGGGGAACCCGAGAGACCCTGGACGCCCTTTCCCAGGCCGACGATACGGATCTGAGTCAGGTCACGGTCCTGATCCCGGCACGCAACGAAGCCTCTACCATCGAGACCGCCCTTTCCAGCCTCATGCACCAGGGTAAACATCTTTCGGTGATTGTGGTGGACGACCGATCCACAGACGGCACCGCCCGGATCGCCGTACAAGTGCCTCTGCCCCGTTTGCGCGTTATTTCCGGAGAACCGATGCCCTCCGGCTGGGTTGGAAAAATGTGGGCGTTGGAACAGGGACTGCGGCACGTTCAAACCCCGTTGACGTTGTGTATCGACGCGGACATACAGCTGCTGCCGGGTATGATAGCGGCACTGGTAGAGAAAATGGAGGTGCAGAGGCTCCACATGGTGTCGGCGATGGCCTGTCTGAAGATGGTCTCGTTCTGGGAACGTCTGCTGATGCCGGCCTTTGTCTATTTTTTTAAAATGCTCTATCCGTTCCGGCTCTCGAATTCATCCTGTCGCGGGGTGGCAGCGGCGGCCGGCGGGTGTGTGTTGATCCACACGCGGGTGCTCCGGGACATCGGGGGATATGCGTCCCTTCGGGAAAGTCTGATAGATAATTGTGCTTTGGCAAGGCGACTGAAATCAAACGGTCACCGTATCTGGATCGGTTTGACCCGTTCTGTTCGAAGCCTGCGGTCCTACGAGCGTCTGGCAGGGATCTGGAACATGGTGGCACGAACGGCGTTTCTCCAGCTGCGATATTCGTCACTGTTGCTGGTTGTAACGACCCTGGTTATGGGCGTCACCTTCTGGGTCCCGGTCGTGGGTCTCTGTTTACCGGGTATCGGCATCCGTATGGCGGCTCTCGGCATAGTGGGCGCCATGATGGTTTCCTACTTACCGGTCCTCAGATTCTACGGCCGATCACCGGCCTGGGCCATGGCCCTTCCGGGGATCAGCGCGTTGTTCGTCGCGATGACCTGGACCTCGGCAATCCGTCATTGGGTGGGCAGTGGTGCTGACTGGAAGGGGCGGTCGTACGGCCCCGACACGTCATGAATTCGCTTATCTTGAAAGCTCCGGCAGGGAAATATTCATCACGACGGTCACCAGGAAAAACCGGGTACCTGTCGTTCCCTTTGTGCGCTTCGTGACCTTGAAGGTGCGACACACCCATGTTTCAACACACTGGAGCTTTCTGGATAACCACGGTTATGAAATCTTTTCAGTGGTGAAACCACCGGGGCCCGAAGATATCCGGAAAGGGCTGTGACGGCAGCGGCTCGCCCGTGTGGTCTCTTCTTGCGAACACGACGTATGCCTCGGTGAACCGGCGGTCTTCAAAGGTGCCGCTAAAAGTTTTATCGAAAATCTCAAATAATATTGAAAAATCACTCAAACTGCGGCAAAAGAAAAGGGGCAACACCATTTTGGAGAATCCATTTATGGCAGGATTGAACCGATCATTACCCGGCGCCGATTATGAACGTCGGATACTCGAAAAGGTTTCGCGATCATTCGCGCTGACAATCCCACAGCTGCCGTCTCAGCTGTGCCGGCCGGTTGCCAATGCTTACCTGTTGTGCCGTATCGTCGATACCATCGAAGACGAAGCCGGTATCTCCATCGATCAGAAAGATCATTTCCTCCATGAGTTCGTCGACGTCGTCCAGGGCTCATCGCCGCCGGAGAAATTTGCCGACGGCCTGGCGCCGCTGTTGACGGAACGGACCCTCCCGGCCGAAAGAGATCTTATCCGGAACACCCCGACGGTCATGAACACGTTTTTCAGTCTGAACGACCGACAACGGGCGGAAATCAGGAAATGTGTCGAAACCATGGCCATCGGCATGCTGGATTTTCAGAAAATCCAGAATCCCATGGGCCTTGAAACAATGGACCAGATGGATCGCTACTGCTATTATGTCGCGGGCGTGGTCGGGGATATGCTGACCGGCCTTTTTTGTGACTATTCGGAAGACATCGCCCGGAACCAGACCAAGCTCATCAGCCTGGCGTCGTCCTTCGGGCAGGGTCTACAGATGACCAACATCATCAAGGACCTTTGGGAGGACAAAGCCCGCGGCGCGTGCTGGTTTCCCAAGGATGTGTTCCTGGAGGCAGGCTTTGATCTGGAAACCCTTTCAGCCGACAACTACGATCCCGCATTCAGAGAGGGCCTGGCGAAGCTTATCGGCGTGGCGCACTGGCATTTGAGCAATGCCGTGGACTACACGCTGCTGATCCCGAAAGAGGAAACCGGGATACGGAAATTCTGCATCTGGGCCATCGGAATGGCCGTTTTCACATTGAAGAATATCAATAAAACCCGCGATTACACGTGCGGTCAAGACATCAAGATTTCCCGGCGGCGAACCCGGAACATTATCATGGTTTCCAATGCCGCCATCAAAAACGACAACCTGATCAGGTTTCTGTTCAAGTTTGCCGGACGCGGGTTATGCATGCCAATTTCGGATAATCATATTTCGAAACCGCTGGTTATCCCTATCACCGAAACCCTGCCCAGGGAACGTCGGCGCAGTATGAATTGATGGAATTCGAAAACCGCAACAGATCCGTAAGGTTGTCTGACGCCGGCGCCGATCCTGCCTGACGAATTCACACACCGCGTGAGGTCCGTATCCTTCTTCGGGTGTTCAGACCGTGCCAGACAGCCATGGGGCCTATGTTTGTAGAGGTTGTTGGAACGATATACAAAGGGATTCCAAAAACATGACATTGTATCGAAGCACTATTTAGCCATTGCCATAAATATGCTCCGATTGAAGGTAGGGGTCCAGGGTTCGGAACGGAATTCTGACAATCGCTATAGAAGACAACCTGCTCGGCGTCGGGATCGCTACCGGTATCGGAATCGAAGCAGTATAACGATTTTCGAAGTCGATACCAATCCCGGATCCGATACCGATTCCGATGAACGCACAGGTGTCGTACCTTCAGGCCATCCGGTAATCTGAATATAGTTCCGTGATTGGCCATGGAACCGATCAGTAAAGGACAGTCACGTGAGCATACCGACGATTCAGAAAATTCGCATCGGATCCTATATCATGAAGCAGGTTGTGTCCGGCCGGCGGCGCTACCCACTAGTGCTGATGCTGGAGCCGCTCTTTCGCTGCAATCTCCAGTGTCGCGGCTGCGGGAAAATTTCCCATCCCGGGGAGGTGCTCGCCAGGCACCTCAGCGTGGATGATTGTGTGTCCGCTGCGGAGGAGTGCGGGGCTCCGGTCGTTTCCATTGCCGGCGGAGAGCCGCTGCTCCACCCGGATATCCACCGCATCATACAGGAACTGACCGCACGAAAAATCTTCGTCTATTTGTGTACGAACGCCTTGCTCGTGGAAAAACGGATTGGGGATTTCACCCCTTCCACATACCTGACATTCAATATCCATCTGGACGGTCTGCGTGAGCGGCATGATGCCATCGTTTGCCGAGGGGGCGTTTTTGACCGTGCGGTGGCCGCTGTCCGCCTTCTGGCCGACAGCGGCTTTCGGGTAACCACCAACACCACGTTTTACGATGGGGAGTCTCCGGAAAACGCTGCAAATTTTCTGGATTTTCTGCCATCCCTGGACATTGAAGGGATGACCATTGCCCCCGGGTTCGGTTATGAGAAGGCGTCGGACCAGGGAAGCTTCCTGGGCCGTGAGAGCACCACGGGGTTCTTCAAGCGTCTGTTCGCCCTCGGAAAAGACAAACCGTGGCAGTTCAATCACAGCAGTCTGTACCTGGATTTTCTGGCTGGTAACGAGACCTACGAATGCACGCCCTGGGGCAACCCCACGCGAAATATCTTCGGCTGGCAACGGCCCTGTTATCTCATCGACGATGGATATGCGGAGAGCTTTCAGGAATTGATGGAGACGACGGATTGGGACCGTTACGGAGTCGGGCGCGACAGGCGCTGCGAAGATTGTATGGTTCACTGCGGCTTCGAACCGTCTGCGGTCATGGATTCGGTCCGACATCCGCTGAAACTGCTGAGGCACAGGCGGCATTAGAGCCGATGGTCTGAAAGAACCGGTCGTCGATAAGCACCTGCCAGGCACGTTTGAGCGCCTTCCGGGCGGATAAAAACAAGCGACCCATGCCCCACATATCAAACACCAGAGCAGGCCGCCGCGCCAGGCTCATGGCGATCGTGCCCGGCCGGATCTTTCCGCCGGCATCGAGGAACCCAGCCAGCTCGTTGGGTACGGTTCTCTCGACCGGATCGCAAATGGCGCGCACGCCGAAGAAAGGAAGACCCGCTTCGGAGGCGACACGGGCAACAGCGGTGCTTTCCATGTCAACAGCCAGTCCCCTGAATTTCGTGAACAGCTCTGCTTTGGCCTCGTGTGTCAGAACAGCGTCGGCGACGGTCAGAATCTTCCCCCGACGGACAGGTAGCCCCCGGGCCGTCAGATGGCGATACGCACCTTCGATGCCCGCAATATCAGGTTCCCAGGCCCCGAACACGCGCCGACCGTCCGTATGAAGGAGCTGTGAGGACAGAATGATGTGACCGGCGGCAATGCCGGGAGCCAGACCGCCCGCCAGACCGATACTCAACAGGGCGGAAACACCCTGGGTAATCAGCCCCTGAGCGGCAATGCGAGCCGCTTGGATCCCGACTCCGGCAATGGCAAGGATAAACTCCAGATCCGGATCCGCCTCGAGACGCCGAACCCCATATTCGCCCATGGGCTGCAGGGATCCGGGGCCGAGCAGGATCCGGGCTTCTGAGGGTAGAGCGACAACGAGTCCGATTGGAGCGTTCATTGGATGTAATTCAGACCTGGGTATTCGGTCAAATAGATGTTTGCCTATTCATCGAGCTTGTATAATATCCTGTATACACTAAAATTCGAAAATCGAATCCGCCGGTTACGGACAAGTCTCGAAATGCTAGGCGAACTCCTAAACTCGAATGAATAAAAACTGTAAAACGCCCTGTCCAGAACAAAGTTATATTAATAGAGGTCGGAATGATGGCATGTCAATTGATATGACAGTTGCGACGGATAGAGATGGAGACAAATAATGACGGCTGTTCCTTCTGCGGCGCCGGCTTCCCGCGATGAAACGATTACCGCTGCCATCGATGCCGCCATTCAATGGCTTGAAGACCATCAGTCCCGGGAGGGTTTCTGGGTTGGAATTTTGGAATCGAATGTGTGCATCGAGGCGGAATGGTTGCTGGCCTTTCATTTTCTCGGGATCGAAGAGGATCCGAAGAAAGAGGGTCTGATTCGAAGACTCGTGAACACTCAGCGGCCCGACGGGTCCTGGGAAATTTATTTCGAAGCAACCCGGGGGGATATTAATGCCACGGTGGAAGCCTATGCCGCCCTCCGGGCCTCCGGGATGCCGCCCGACGCCGAGCCGCTTACCCGGGCCCGGGCGTGGATTCTCTCCCATGGCGGCTTACGCGGCGTTCGTGTCTTTACCCGATACTGGCTGGCCCTGATCGGCGAGTGGCCCTGGAAGTACACCCCCAATGTCCCTCCGGAGATTATCTTTTTCCCGCGGTGGTTTCCGTTCAACATCTATAATTTCGCCTCCTGGGCCCGGGCCACCATATTGCCTCTGAGCATTCTGGCGGCACGCCAGCCCGTCCGCCCCCTGCCGGCCTCTGCCCGGCTCGACGAGCTGTTTCCCGGGGGGCGGCATGCATTTGATTACTCACTGCCCCAAAAGGGCGGCCCGGTATCCTGGCGGCGGTTTTTCCTTCTTGCCGACCGTTTCCTCCACGCGTATCGTAACCTGGGCGTGACACCGGGCCGGGAACTGGCCGTCAAAACAGGGCTCGAATGGATCGTAAAACACCAGGAAGCCGACGGTTCCTGGGGCGGGATACAGCCCCCCTGGATTTACAGCCTCATGGCCTTGAAGGTGGAGGGCTATGATCTGGACCACCCGGTGATGCGCCAAGGGTTGGGCGCCCTCGATGAACGTTGGTCCTATGAGCGGGACGGCGGCATCGGCATCGAAGCCTGCCAGTCGCCGGTCTGGGACACCCTGCTTACCCTGATGGCCCTGCAGGATTGCGATCTCGATTATCACCACTCGCCGGCCATGCAGCACGCCGTGGAGTGGATGTTTCAACAGCAGGTCAAGGCCCCGGACGACTGGCAGGTCAAGGTCCCGAACGCGCGGTCCGGCGGGTGGGCCTTTGAATTTGCCAACATCTGGTACCCGGATGTGGACGACACCGGCGTGGCCCTGATCGTGCTGGCCCACCTGCGCCGTGTATACCCGGACCAAAAACGTCTTGAAGAGGCCATCGAACTGGCCAGGGACTGGGTCATCGCCATGCAGTGCAAAAATGGGGGATGGGGCGCCTTCGACAAAGACAACGACACAGCGCTGTTGACCAAAATCCCCTTCTCGGACTTCGGTGAGACCCTGGATCCACCAAGCGTGGATGTGACGGCCCACGTAGTCGAAGCGTTCGGTCTCTTGGGCATGGGCCTCTCCCACCCGGCGAACCGGCGGGCTTTAGACTACATGCGGGCAGAGCAGGAGACCGATGGGAGCTGGTTCGGCCGATGGGGCGTCAATCACATCTATGGAACAGCCGCAGTGCTGCCTGCGCTGGCTTCGGTGGGAGAAGACATGTCCGCCGGATACGTTCGCAAGGCCGCCGATTGGATCATCGCCCACCAGAACCTGGACGGCGGATGGGGCGAAACGTGTGCGTCGTACATGAACCCGTCCCTGCGCGGCAAAGGACCGAGCACCGCGTCCCAGACCGGGTGGGCGCTGATGGCATTGCTGGCCGTGGGGTCGGATACGTACCGGGACGCCATCGAGGCCGGCGTAGACTATCTGATTGCCCATCAGGAATCCGGGACCTGGAACGAACCGTATTATACTGGAACCGGTTTTCCCGGATACGGCGTGGGGGCGCGCGTCGATCTGGAAGAAAGTGATGCCGCCGGAAAATTCCAGCAGGGCACAGAGCTCAGCCGTGGTTTCATGATCAACTACAATCTTTACCGTCATTACTTCCCACTAATGGCTCTGGGCAGAGCGCGACGCTATTTAGCCGCGGCAATTGATAGGAATAACGAAAGCTGATCGATAAAGCAAAAAGACAATCTATTACGAATCTCATAGTTTCGTTCCGGATTTTCTTGCAAAATGAACAAAGGGGAAGTAGCCCCTTAACGTTTTTACCTCATCGAGAGCCAGTTGAAGATTCCGAATGGTTTTATCGCGCTCCGCTTCCGCTTTGGTGCGTTCTCTAATTTCCTTTTTCAGTTGCGTGTTTGTTCGAGCCTGCAGGTATTACGATTCCACTGTAATCCGGCTGCTGATACAGGCATGGCAGGATCCCGAGCGGATTCTCGCGGCATCGGAAAGGGAAAACACACCGACAATCTCGGACGAATGGGATCGATTTACAAAAAGACGCTGAACATCCGATAAAATCATTTGCTTGATGGCATCTTCCAGCAGGTCGTCGGCACCGCAGCTTTGAACCGGCGAGGACATGATGCTTTCTGCCGGTGTTTGCGGATCGATTCCGTGCTTGTAGGCCAGGGTCAAATCCGTTTTCGAAATGACGCCGCAAGGGGTCTGAGCGCCATCCCTTACCAGTATCGCGCCAAAGCGATGCATGGACAGTTCTTCCATCACCTGCAGGATGGATACATCATTAAGAACGGCTTTCACCTCCGCGGTCATGACGTCGTTGACGATGAAGCGCTTAAAGGCATCCGTATGTGGTTCTTTCCTCTTTAGCCGAATATGGCTGAGTTCACAATCATGGCAGTACCGGTACAACAGCCCCACAATATCCGGATAGGCCAGCGCGCCGACAACCTGCGCGTCGTCCGGGCCCATGACGTATAATCGATAAATGCCTTTGGTGCGCATACGTTCAAGCGCTTTTTCAAGGGCATCTTCTTCGTGGCAAAACAGGGGGGGGGCGCTCATAATATCTTCCACCGGGGTGTCGATAGGGATTCCGGCATAGTAGGCGCCCATGATATCCGTTTTGGAGAGGACCCCGATGGGCCGGTCGTCGTGATCCGTCGTCAGGAGCGCATTTATTTTATATTTAATCAACGCGTTGATGCTGTTTGAAATGGTGGTCTCCTTGGGCAACCGGATGATTTGGCGGCGCATCGCCTGGCTGGCCACAAGACCGCTGAGCGTATTATTGGATGGTTTTGGCATGCGTTCCCTAGTTTTCGGCGAACCGGTCCAAAAGGTTGTAGAAAAGATCCGAAAGATACACGATACCCAAAATTTGCCCATTTTCCACCACCGGCAGGCGACGTACATGCTTTTTGATCATGATGTCGAGGATCATGAAAATATGCGTCTGCGGGGTGATGGTCAGGACCTCCGAGCTCATGAGGTCACCCACCTGGACGGATTTCGTCTTCTCACACGCCGCGTCCACAATGCCGGGAATGTCGATATCATCCATCATCCCCCAGATATGGGTATGTTTCGGCCGCATAAAGAGCAGGATGTCATACATGGATATCAGACCAGCCAGGCTCCCTTCCGAATCGACGACCATCATGCCGAATATCTTACGGCCTTCTTCCCGGGAGGCCTGCTTGAACAGGCGGACCGCGTCACTGACGGGCGTCTCCGGAGTCAGAGTGTGAAATCGAGTGGTCATGATGTCTATGGCGGATGTTTTCATGCGGTTGTCCTTACGGCAGATCACTGGAAATGCAGACAAAAAACGGCAGGGCTATTTCTGATCCGGTTCACGATCTGTAAGGCATGGGAGGCGGGAATCTGGTTTTTTGCGTGTACAGTAGATAGGGTCAGATTCTGTGAAACTCATCAGACGTTTCCGCCAGTATTAGGATTCGGCTTAATTTCGCTTCTTTATTCGGAAACCGGCAAGGCCGATTAACCCAAACCCCAGAAGCCATATTGCGCCGGGTATGGGAATGACATTTTCGCCGGCCCCGAAACCGCCCGTATACACATCGCTTCCCGGAGTAAAGGACAGGGTGGAAAAGATTTCTTCTACGGGTAGACTACCAGTACCGTAATCGATGTGACCTGAAACGTTGTTGGAATCATCAATCATCAGGGAAAGGGTAAAATCCGTAGAACCAAATGGAAGCGGTGTCGGAACACCGGCGGTGTTGAGGTCACCCCAGGTCGCAATCGGCACACCCCCGGGGAATATGTATATGGACATATAGACTTCCTCCGGTATTATCGGACTGGCGCTGGTGGCATAAAAGTTACCGATGGAAATATTGAAATATGTATCTTCATACAATCCATCATTGATCTCAAAGGAGGCGGTGACGCTGCCCCCGCTGCCGGAGACAAAAAAATGGGCACTCCGGTCCAGTGCCGCAGCGATGGCATTCCGACCGCGATCGACTCCGGCATCGTCGCTGTTCAATTCCAGGGACCCGCCGCTTTCGCGATTGGGGCCAAAGGCAGCTCCCGGCCACAATACATAATCGGCCCCCGACTCAGGCCCGGAGGGCGGCTCGATGCCGTCGCCAAAACTATCCGTGTAGCCGTTTTGAGTGAAACTGAGGATGTCATAGATATAGGCCGCCTGTGCCGGGGGGATCATGAGTCCAATGACACACAGCATGATCGCCAGTGTGGTATGAAGATGTTTCATGTTGCTTCCTTTTGTACGTGATGGAGACGAACACTTTCATTTTCAAACATGACCGAAGATACCGTCGACAACCCGGTCACCCACAGAGAAAATAAGAAGCGGCGATAGGGATCACTTCCGCATCGGAAGAGATTCAGACCCATCGCTTTCCGTCCTCCGACCACCCGGAGTCTGTTATTTTAACCTGAAATTCAAAATTTAGTGGGGGAACGTTTCGATATCCAGATCATAAACAGGATCTAAAACCGATTGTCAATATCAAAAAACCGGATCACCGGTGGTCGACCAGATTTACAGTAACGTTCATGGTGGGTGGGGCAATGGACCGGATAGAGGCTGCTCGCAACACCGGCAACTGCTCGTCGGAAATCCTGCCTTCAAGCCTCAGGCTCACGATGGCATCTGCCGGTAATTTCCCGAGCGCCCGTCGCAGCTTTCTGGAAAACATGTCTCTGCCCATGGCGCCGGGACGAAGATTCACAATGACCATGGGCCGGACGGGCAGCTGCCGGAAATTCCAGCTTAACTTTGAAACGCGGTCACTTGGGGCCGGATCGATCCGAAGAACCAGGTATCCTTTTCTCTCATCTCTTTCAGCGAAGGATACCCGGTCAATGGCCCCGGGGTAGAACACCGTTGAACCCAGTGGTTTTCCCCGCAGATCCTTTTCCAAGACCTGGAACCGATGGATATGCCCCGACAGGACCCCCGAAAAAGCCGCAGGGATGTCCCCGGCGCGAATCACCTCCGCTCCCCTTCTAAAGACATAGTTGGAAGGGCCGACAGTGGCCCCCTCCACACTCTGGTGCATGCACAACAAACGGCATTCCGCATCCTGCTGCCGCCAGCCTGTCTGCTCGACGATATGTTTAAACCGGTCCCGAATGTTTTCCCGGACAAACGGGAAGCCTGAAATCGCCAGGGAACGGCCCTTTGCATCCAGACGGAACGTTCGAGGCCGCGTAAACACGTGAAGATTCGGGTGAACCGAGAATTCGCTGTGGGGAATCCGGGAGCGCTCGTGATTTCCCGGCACGATAAACACCGGGATTCCTCTGTCGGCTATCGTTTTAAGGGGCTCGAAGACCATTTCCACGAGCCTTCGCGGCACCTTGCTGCGATACAACAGATCTCCCCCGTGGATGACGCCGTCCACCTTCCGGGCAGCGGCATCACCGAGGACCCGCCTGAAGTTGGCAAAAAACTCAGGGCCCCTGCGTCGCCGTTGGATGCGGGGACAAACGGGCAGATCATATCCCAGGTGGGTGTCGGACAAAAAAATAAGGCGAATCGGGGTCATACCCGCATTATGGGCAATGGGGATGACAGATCCGGTCACACGATCGAATGTTGCCCAAAAGACCTCTTGGGGAAACGGGACAGAGTTTCTGAACAGAAATTTGAGATTATACGGAGGACAAACTTCGGGAAAACCAGCTAAAGCACGGCCTGAAGATTCCCATGGCGCATGTATTGGGGGATGCAGAAAACCGGGGAATCCCGGAGATTATGATCACTTATCGCTCAGGCGGCACGCCCTGGAAGGTCGTGATCGATCGATCCGGAACAGTCGTCTACAACAGCTTTCATATCGAGGTCGAAAAAGCGGTTTCCTTGATTAAACAGCTCACCAGGGTCGGCAATAAATGATGGAAGGCCGTTCCGATATCGGAACTGGATATTTACCCGCCCGTATTTGTGTCGACGTGGTTTCAATTTGAGCAGGTATGGGACGTCCCAACAGGGTATCGATAATCATCGGTCCATTCAGGACAAGTTCTCAGACAGTCTTCTCAATACGCTTCCAATTCGGATTTGTTGGGGACAACGTTTTTCTGCCTTGGTGTAATCGGCATTACGTACATTTACCTTGACTTCTGTCGGCAACGCATTGAACAACCTCACCGCCGTATCTCGATCCCCATAGCTGAAGTGGTACATGGAATAGCGCATAATATCGCAGATCGGAACGTCAAGATCGGCCGCTGATTCGCAAATCGTTGCACATCCGGCACAATAACCCGGAGCGGTCCGCAGGGCATAGTGTTCCAATCGTTGTCTGTCACCCCCGGAGAGCTGTGTCCTGTTCACGGCCGCGGCAACATTGGCCTGGAGGATGGTCATGTTCGGCATGGCCGAGCAGATGCTGGCGATATTCGGATTATCCCACACCACCTTGAGTTTCGCCTGTTCGGCGGTATATCCCTTTTTTATCAGTTTTTCGGTCAGTTTCAGGGCGTCATCGGTTTCGGAGCCGATCGACGAGTAAAAGTTTGCGGAAAACGCCGCCTGGGTTTTCATGGCCGTCAGTCCGATACCCGCCTCAACACAGGCATCCACCGCCCGTTTCATCTTATCTGTTACCATCAACCGGTAATTGTAACTCATCATGATCCCATCGATCCAACCCAGTGTGGCTGCCGCCAGCATACTGTTTTCCATGTTTTTATGGGCGCTGAATCCGAAAAAACGGATCTTCCCTTGAGCCTTGGCCTTGTCCGCCCACGCCTTGACTTCCCGGGTCAATTCCTTTTTCACATTCGTGACATAATGAATGAAGTACATATCCACAGAGGACGTGTTCATCCGTTGAAGGGAGGTGTTTAATGTCTCGGAAAGCTTTTTGGGATTAGAGGTGGCGGCCTTGGTTACCAGGAACACCTTTTTCCGGTCGTCGGGGAAACGGGAAAAGTACTTACCGATGGCCTTTTCATTTTTTCCCCATTTGTAGGAGTCCGCGGTATCCCAATAAGTGACGCCCATTTTAAAGGCCTGCCGGAACATTAACTGGTCGGACGGGTTTAGCACACCGCCCAGTGAAAGGATGGAGACCTTTTCGCCTGTTTTTCCAAACGGTCGCCTCGGCACAACCATCTGCCCAGGCCCGCTGGTTAAAGCGCCGGCCTGTGCCTTCACGGCAGCACCTGCGGGCACCAATAGGGATCCCAAACCGGCTGTGCCGGCAATTTTCATAAAGCCTCGCCGTGAAACCTGCTTTCTTTTGCCAGACATACTCGATGTCTCCTTTTGTTAGATAAAGCCACTGTCCACAATGGTAGTATATATCTTTCATTACTGTTTTGGCGTTGGGCACGCATCCCCGTTTCCGTTTTCAATAACAAAAACATTAGGATTTCGAAATACCTTCTCATCGACGATTTTTAAATTCTGTTTCTATCTGCTTTCCGGACGAATCTGCTACCGATAACAATGGATGCGGCCACGCCGACCGAATCCGCCAGAAAGTCGATAAATGAGCAATTCCTATTGGGTACGAAGCCTTGATGAATTTCGTCTGAAGCGGCATAACAAACCCCAATTAGAATAAGTATGAAAATTGTAGACAACGGATAAGGCGTCTTGGCGCTCCAAGGATAAGCGGCAAGCAGCAATGAGAGCCCGAACAAGAAATACGCAAGGAAATGAAAAATGAGATCATTGAAAGAAATTTCATCCAGTGGCAGGTCGATCCGTTCGAGTGAGGAAAAATAAAATATTAATAAGGCCATAGCAATGGAAGGGAGACCGAAAACCAGTTTTTTGGCAAGAGGATATTTCTGATGTTGTGCCATGTTCATCATCGTGATGAATGCATCGTCCACACAAGAACATGCTGAATACATCGACAATTATGTGTAAGTATCGAATTAACGAAGATCACTGAAACAGCCCAATGTCACATTTTCATTCCGTAAAAGCGCTTTTACCTTCGGGCTAACCAAGGCCTCGAACTCGCCGGTGGAAGGGTGGCGTTGCACCAGATTATCGCGTGCGGCAACCGCTGGATGGCAAAATATTTCCGTGACCCCGGATTTCAGTTTCGGTATGAGGCGCAGCCAGGTATCCTCATGCATGGCGTCGTTTTCATAGAGTCCGAACACTTCCCGGTTGTGGGCGATACCGGATCTGGCGAGTTTGACTTTCAGGTTGATGATCCAGGGAAACATCACCGCGGCCATGGCAGCGGTGCTTGGGGTCAGTGTCCGTAGTCCCTGCAGAGGCAAGCGGATTGCCGGGATGTCGAATTCCTTGGCCAGTTCGGCAACGATACCCGCAACGGTTGGATGAATGTGCAGATGATGATGGCTGTTGAGATGATCCATTTCCAGACCGAAGGACCGGAATTTCTCTACCTGGGCCCTGGACTCCTTTCCCAGCTGACGCCTGGCGCAAGCGGAGAAGAAATATCGGGCGCCTCCCGCAGCCGGATCGCTGGAAAAGCGCCGGTTCTCATCCACCAGTTCCGGAATCTCCGTTTTTGGAAGTACTGAAATTCCGTCAATCAGCACCAGGTGCAGCCCCACTCTCAACCCCGGATTTTCCGTGGCCAGGGCAACGGCCTCATCCACCGCTTCTCCGGAGACCATGAGGCTCGCGCAGGTGAGGATGCCCCTTTGGTGAGCCGCGATGACGGCGGCATTGATTTCCGCGGAGCGTCCGAAATCATCGGCAGTCACGATGACCCGTTTAAACGGGCTTCTTTCATTTTTCCCTTTTCGAGTATGTATGGTTTGCCTCTCCAGTAAGTGTGGCGTTTAAACAGGCTGGCGAGCCAGACGAAAATCCCGAAACAATCCCGAACCGGCAGCAGCCAGATATTTCGAAAACCGTCGATGTCTTTCAGCAACGCAGCGTTCACCATGCCGGTGACCAGTCGGATGCCGACCGTCCCGATCAGAATCGGCAATCCATGGGCACCGCCGAGCAGCGTGTAAAGCAACGCAAACGGAACCCCGCGCACCAGCAGCGTCAAGAAGAACCCGGGGAAGTTTACCGACTTTGTGTTGTGATCCCAGTAGACCTGGTGGCGCCACCAGACGTGAAAAGACGGAATATCCACATCCATGTTCACGGAATAGGGGATGAGCTTCATCCGGTATCCTTTTTCCATCAGGCGTCTGGCCAGTTCATAATCCTCGACAAAGTAGTCCCCCAGCGGCTTCCATCCGCCCACCGCGTCCAGGGCCTCCCTGGAAATGGCCATGGTAGCGCCGGGGCAGACAATGGAAGCTCCGGTCACGTAGGCAAATATCATGGCGGGCACAAAGTCGCTGTTGTAGGTCAGCAGCTCCAGGGTTTCCAGGGTGCCCGACGGCCGCCAGGCCCGGTAGAGGGAGCACACCATGTCGATATTGCCGCCCGTCATCGGCCTTACGATGGAACGGAGATAGTCCGGCGCCAGGTGCATGTCGCTGTCTGAGATGACGAATACCTCCCCCCTGGCCCGGGCACAGGCGTTATACAGGTTGTTGACCTTGCCGTTGACGCCGATTTCATTGTTGTCGACAACCACTCTGATCGTATCGTCTTTCAGGGCCCGGCGGAGCCCGTTTACAACGTCCAAGGCAGGATCCATTTTATCCTGCAAAGCGTATATGACCTCGTAATCCGGGTAGTCCTGGTTGCAGGCGGTGACCAGGTTCTCGGCCAGATTCTTCTCCAACCCGCAGACAGGCTTGATCACGGACGCTGCCGGATAGTTATCTAGGGGCGGATTCCGGCGTGACGATTTTCCGGAAGAGGCCATGAACCGGTATACGCAGACGCCGGTCGCCAGCCAGAAGCCGATGGAAAAGACAATGGGAAGCAGCAGAAGGTACAAAATCATTGGAAAATACGCCCGTCAGTTGGCACCCCAAGCCAGGGCCACCTATCGATTCGGAGTGGCGTCAATTTTTATCCCCCTCACCTCTCCCAAGCTGGGTGTATAGACTGGGAAGAGGAACGAATATCCCTCCTAATTTCTCTCCCGTGGAGAGGAATTAGCCAATATTCCAATTCTCCAATGCGTCAGTTCTCCAACACTCCATTACACCAGCACTCCATAGACAGAAGCAGCACCAAAGTTTTCAAAGTAACCATCGTCCCGGTCTCCTGCCGAAGTTCAGAAGTACCCCTGGCCTTTGAACCACGCCACTGCATCTCGGAAGGCGTCACCCACCGGACGGTGTTTGTAGCCGAGTTCAGTTTTTGCCCGCGCGGAGGTAAAGAACATGCGTTTTTTGGCCAGGCGCACACCGTCCACGGTCACTCGCGGTTCACCGCCGCCGAACAATCGGGCCCATCCCTCCAGCAGGTAGGCGATGGGCATGACCAGATTGTGGGGCAATTGTACTCTTGGCGGGGGCCTGCCGGTAATGGCGGATATTTCTTCGAATATGTCTTTCAAGGTGAGGTTTTCACCCCCCAGAACATAGCGTCTTCCGATGAGGCCTTTCTCGAAGGCCAGCAGATGCCCATCGGCCACGTCACCCACATGCACGATGTTTAGCCCGGTGTCCACATACGCGGGCATTCGGCCTGCCGCGGCGTCCAGAACCATCCGGCCGGTGGGCGTCGGTTTAATATCCCTCGGCCCCACCGGTGTCGACGGATTTACGATAACCGCCGGCAGATTCGCTTCCGTGACGAGCCGCTGGACTTCTGCTTCGGCAAGAAATTTGGAACGCTTGTAGTGCCCGATCATATCGTCCAATGCAACCGGTGTCTCTTCGTCGGCGGGACTCCCATCCGCCTCGAAACCGAGGGTGGCAACGCTGCTGGTATAGACAATCCGCCGGACCCCCGCCTCCAGGGCGGCCGTCATCAACTGCCGGGTCCCGTTCACATTGACATCATACATGCCGGAGGGCTCCGGCACCCATAGACGGTAATCCGCGGCCACATGAAACAGGCCGTCGCACCCGCTGAGGGCCGGCGCGAGGGATTCCGGCGAAGCCAGATCTCCGACGACGGGCTTTGCGTCCTGGCGCTCAAGATTACGGAGGTCGCTGGTCGGGCGCACCAGAGCCCGCACGTTGTGCCCCTCCCTGACAAGCCTCCGCAGTACCGCCGATCCGACAAATCCGCTGGCACCGGTGATTAGAATTTGCATCGACCTGTTACCCTGCTGGTCATGAACATCTCCCCTCGTTGCAAAATCCGGCCTGTTGCGGTCTCAGGCATGGAGCTGAATGCCTGTTTTGCCAGATATCGACCAGTTTTTCAATAATTAGGACGCTAGCAGGAAAGCAGTTGAATCAGCGGTTTTTCTAAACATACCCCTCGAATCCTTGGCCCCTAAGTATCACAAGATTTTAACTGCCGTTTCGCTATATACGACAAATGTGGGCAAGTTATCCTGTGCGGGGGTTTTCAAAATGAGAAAGGCCAGGCAATTTGCCTGACCCTTCATCGCGGGAGTTAACGGTCGCCCGACAGAAACGCCCCATGTCTGTCCGCGGTTGTCGGCATCGCTGCGCAAGGGGGGGGACGCAACGTGCCGATATCCGCGTCCGTGAACACTACATGTCGAACAGGTCCCGCTCACTCCAGACCACATGGCCGATGGCAAGCGGGTCGGTTCCGACTTCGGTCCGTATCTGAAGAAAATACTCCAGGTTCTCGAAAAACACCTCCACGATATCCGGATCAAAGTGAGCGCCCCGTTCCTTTCTCAGGATTTCGAGGACAGTGTCCATTGGATACGGCTCTTTGTAAGGGCGCCGACTGGTCAGGGCGTCGAAGGTGTCTGTAAAGGCAACGATACGGGCTTCAATTGGAATGGCCTCTCCAGCCAGCCCCAATGGATACCCTCTACCGTCCCATCGCTCATGATGGGACAACGCGATCTGTTCGGCGACCTGCAGAATTTCAGCCCTGGAGCGGGACAGTATTTTGGCCCGATAATGGTGTGGGATTTGATGACGTTAAACTCTTCTTTGGTGAGCCGGCCCTTTTTCAATAAAATGTGATCCGGTATTCCGATTTTGCCGATGTCGTGCATGGGCGAGGCATAGCGCATGTTGCGCACTTGCCGTTCTGTAAAGTCGAGAACTTCCGCAAACTTCGAACAGTACCGGCTCATGCGAACGATGTGATCGCCGGTGTCTTCATCCTTGTATTCCGCCGCCAGGGAGAGCCGATGGATCGTGTCCAGGTAGCCCTGTTCCATTTCCAGATGCGCCTGTTTCAGCTCCTGGTAGGTCTCATTCAGATCTTCAGCGAACTTGAACATCTGGGCCTTGGTGGACTCAAGCTCCAGATCTTTTTCACGGGCCGATTCAACGGCCCGGTTCAAATCCTTTGCATAACTGTGAAGCTGATCTAGCAGGGGGACGTAGCTCATTTCAGGCAAAGACCTCTTGCACCTTTTTAATCAGTTGGAGTGGGCTGAAGGGCTTGATAAAATAGTCATCGGCACCGGCGCTGATGCCCTTTTGCCGGTCTTCATCCAGAGACTGCCCGCTAAGCATGACCACCGTGCAGGCTTGCGTGTCCGGGTGGGATTTAATGATCCGCGTCGCCTCGAGTCCGTCGATCGACCCCGGCATCATCACGTCCATAATGATCAGGTCGGGCTTTTCCTGTTTCGCGATGAATATGGCCTCCTCGCCACTGGAGCCCTGGAAAACCTGGTAGTCGCTGGATTGAAGGGTAACTTCAACCAGGTCTCGAATTTCCAACTGATCATCGACAATAAGGATCTTCTTCATACCAGAACTCCCGGCTAGGGTGTTGGACGTGGCGACACATTTCCACGTCTCTCCGTAGACCGCTTCAGATCCGAGCGGTCGCAGGTGAGGCCACGAGAGTGCCGTCGCTTCGCCAAATGACATGAGCTTTCTCATTGCTACCATGACCCTGCCTCAACGTGTGACGGTTATGGTCGGTCCCAGGCTATCACGTGAGTTCATCCAGCATTTCCCGTCGATAGGCGGCAACCTGATGGATCAGATCCATCAAGGCGTCCGGTGTGATCGGTTTAGGACCAAACGTATCAATATTCGGGCGCACCGTTTCCGCTGCGAGATCACCATCGCCGAAACCGGTCAGCAGGATCACCGACGTTTCCGGTCGATCCCGCTTGATCCAGTTCAACAGTGTAATACCGTCCATGCCGGGCATCACGACATCCGATATGACAAGATCAAACGGAGCCAGTTCGGCGCATGCCTCGATACGCCGGCTCGCATCCAGTCCATTTGAGGCGGTTTCGATGAAAAAGCCGTGACGCTTCAAGTGACGCTGAACAGTTGTGAGAAAGGTTTCTTCGTCATCAACGAGAAGAATGCGATGAATAGGATCAACCATGTCTCCGGTCCTGCACCGTCAATACCGCCAATGAATCGAACAATGAAAAGATGCCTTCGATCGCCCTTCGGGTGATTCCGATGGGGCCCCGATAACGGGGGCCATCGTGGCGTGCTGAACCCTGCAGGCCGTTCGGAATGTATTCGGCGATCCTGCAGGGGATTGATTGCCCTGCTCTCCGGAAGTGATGACAAGCAACACCCGTGCCCGAAAAAAATATTTTCCTGGCAAATCATAACTAATCGAAAAAATTAAAATTATTTTGATCTTCAAAAAGTGTTGCACGCAGGCCAAGCTTTTATCGCGAATCAACGACGCTGGAGTATTCCGGAAATAGGGATAACCTTATGGTATTATTTACTATTTCAGCGTGACAAGAACTTCTTTTCCGGTGACGCAAATGTCACCGGCGCAGACCGGACAACGGCCGATGGGGAGAGATCATCGGCGAGCAGACACGTTGAATTCCGAAACGGATGGTTGACCGATACAGGCATGCAGCGGTTGCCAGAACCGGTTTCCGATGGGTTGCGGAGAAGGTTCGGCGTCCAGATGTTTTCACTCACGGAGTGCGCAGAGATCGCGGGGGATGCAAAAGGCAACCCTCTCGGACGATTTCCTGGATGGGCAGTGTTTGTGTCATCCAGTATCTGAGACCAAGCCGACACGGCTACACTTGGGCCAGGATTTTTGCCCAACGGGGAGACTCTCTCATGTCGGCCAGACGACGCTGGACCTGTCTTACGCTGATGCCGAGAATTTGCGCGGTTTTTTGTAAACTGCCGCCGTTGTGGGTCAGGATGTAGGCCACATGCTCTTCGGCAGCCTCTTTCAGTGTGCAGGGCCGGCGGGAAAACAGGCCGGCTTCCTGAATCGGCTGCCCCAGGTGTTCGGGCTGGATGATGTCCCCATCACACATAAGCACCCCGTTGTTGATGACCCCAATCAGCTCCCGAATGTTTCCGGGAAACTCTCTTACCGACAATGCTTCCATGGCGCCGGCGCTGTATCCCCGGATTGCTTTTTCAAAACGTTGGGAGGCCATCGCCAAAAAATGCTCTGCCAACAGGGGAAGATCCTCCGCCCGCTCCCGAAGGGGCGGGACATGGATAAGACCCGTGTTGATGCGATAATAGAGATCCAGCCGAAACCGGCCTTCCCGGCAGGCGGTTTCCAGGTCTGCGTTGGTGGAGGCCACAATCTGGACATCCACCTCCCTGGGCTGGTTTTCGCCCAGGCGGGTGATGGTCCGGTCCTCCAGGACACGCAAAAACTTGACCTGCTGTGCGGCAGGCAATTCACCGATCTCATCCATGTAAAGGGTACCGTCGTCGGCCTGCTCGAAATAGCCCATGTGTTCGCCGGTGGCTCCGGTGAACGCTCCGGCCGCATGACCTAAAAACTGACTTTCAAAAAGAGATTCCGGGATGGCCGCCACATTGACCGGAACAAAGGGTTTCTTGTCATCCCGGGCGGTACGATGGATGCTGCGGGCAAACAATTCCTTACCCGTCCCCGACTCGCCACATACCAATATCGGCAGTCCGCTCCGGGCCATAATGTGGGTGTATCGGATCAGTTCGATCATCCGGGGATTACGCGTAATGATCTCGGAAAATTCTTCAGGAACCGCCCCACCCTTCTGTGTTCCTAAACTACCGGCTTGCCCTGCGCGGAGACCTTTACGTTCGTAGGCGCGCTCAATTGTCATGTAGAGCCGTTCCGGGTCCACCGGCTTTACCAGATAGTCGTAAGCCCCCAGACGGATAGCACGCACCGAGGTGGCCACATCTTCCACAGCGGTGACCATAATAAATTCGGCGTGCGGTTTGTGGGGTTTCGTCGAATCGAGCACCTGCAGTCCGTCGACTTCCGGCATCAGCACGTCCAGCAGCACGATATCAAAATCTGTTGAAAGGATTTTATCGACAGCGTCTTTGCCGTTGTCACAGATCTCCACATCCGTCATGCCGCGACGCCGCAGCAACCGACGGACGGAAGTGAGTACGATCTGCTCATCATCGACCACGAGAATCTTCATAATCGCTGTCTCCCGATAGAACTCAGAATCTGGACCAGTTCGAATTTTTCAAAAGGTTTGTGAAGCACGGCGTCCGGTTGAAAATAGCAGTTGTCAGGCGATTCCAGGTCATCCGGCAGGCCGGAATACAGGATCACGGCAATCAACGGAAAACGCTGCTTTATTTTTTCCAGAAGATCCCACCCGTTCAGGCCCGGCATGGATACATCCGACAGCACGATATCCACCTCGGGATGGGACTCGAGAAACTCCACCACCTGTTCCGGCCGGGCGGTGGTCTCCACGAACTCGTCCTCGACCTTGATGAGCATGGACCGCACCATTCCCAGAACCATCTCATTGTCATCGACACAGAGGATGGTTGGATGAAGATTCAAAGAGGTCCCGGTCCCGGTGGGCAGGTAGACGGTAAAGCGGGTACCCATTTTCGGGCGCGACATGACGCCGATGGTGCCTTGATGTTCCCTGACCAGGCCGTAGGATACCGACAGACCCAATCCCGTCCCGCCGGCGGCGCGGCGGGTCGTAAAAAACGGTTCAAAAATGCGCCCGAGGATGTTGGCCGGCATGCCCCGGCCATTGTCTTCGATTTCGACCACCACGGCGGAAAGCCGTTCCAGATACCGCGTGGCCACTGTGATCCGACCGCCGCTCTTTGCCGGAAGGGCCCGCGCGGAATTGACCAGGAGATTGGCCACAACCTGCTCCAATTTTTGGGCCTGACCGAGGATCGATGGAAGCGGATTGGAAAGGCTCACCGTGATATCTTCCGCACATCGCCGAAGCTGGGCGCCCACGATGGTCATTGTTTTTTCGATGACGTCGTTGACGTCCACCGGTCGGTTGTGGGTACTTTCATCAAGGCGGGCAAAATCCTTAAGGTTGGAAACAACGCGATTTATGCGTTCCGAGCCGATCTTGATGGCCTTGATAATCTCTTCCATGTCCTCCATCAATTCATTGAAATCGGTGTACGCCACCTTCTGCCCCGCATGGATTTTCGCGTGGGCATCGATGATCGGCTTGAAGATTCGCCAGGTCTCCTCCAGCAGTGGAATGTTATAGGTGATGAAGCTGTTGGGGTTGTTGATCTCATGGGCCACTCCGGCGATCACTTCACCCAGGGCGGCCAGCCGATCCGCCTGGACAATCTGCTGCAGCCGGACCTCCGCCTCTTCCCGCAGCTGCTTTTCTTCCGTGATATCCGATATGATAATGGCGATGCGGTTTATCTGACCGGTTTCCTCGGCAATGGGAAATCCGCGTTCCCGGACCCAGCGGACATCGCCCTCCTGCTGCTGGACCCGGTACTCGATTTCGTATTTCTGAGGCACCTTCCGTTCAAGGTAGGCCATGATCCGCAGCCGATCGTCCGTGTAAACCGCCTCCAGACGACTCTGGGGGGATGCGTAAAGCGCATCGCAGGAATCGCCCCAGACCCGTTCGTAAGACGGGCTGACATACAGCACCCGTTCGAGGCGCGGCTTTGCCAGAATGAAAATCTCGTCGATAGACTCGGTCACCTGCCGAAACAGATCTTCACCCGCCTCCAGGGAGGCCTCCAGGGAATGATTTTTCCCATTTTCCGTCATGATTTTCCCATGTACTCCCATAATTCTCCCATTGGCCCCAATAAACTTATTTATAGGACACTACCGGCACGGCTGTCAAAAGACGGAGCTGTAATTATCAGGGCCGCTCCAGGTTTCTTGGGCGGTGTGGCACACCGAAACGACCGTTTTGGAATCCGGCAGCTTGCCGATAACGTTTTCAGGCCCCCATTGTTTGGTAATGATAAACAAAAGTAAGGAATGAGCCGGTCATGCCTCCTCCCTTTGAATCCCTCTGGTTCGACTCAGCTCACCACAAGCCACACGGAAAGTAAGATATATGTCCTCCCCTATGGAAGGTTTGCTTTCTTAAATCAGTAATTTACAAGTTCCGCCAGTGGCAGCATTTGACAGGGTCACGTGTGGGTGACAGAATAGTCAATCACCCCAAACTTAGTTTTGTTTATAGGCGCGTTTTTTAAAGTGTTTGTCACGGGCGCCCGACATGGAAACATCGTGAGGCCCCCCATTTTTGTCGGACATAATTGTTGGATCGACTCCAGGCCGAACCGTTTTTCATAAAATCCTCGCCATATCGGGATAAACATGTTACAGGCTGATGTAATTATATATTTTTCTATTTTCGGATCTTTGACCCTAAGAATGTAAAAAATTCTGTACATTTTATGAGCATTAAAAGTCAAAAAATGTACTGAATATTACTGGCATGTGTTTTGCAATATTTGGTGGCAATGAAACGTATCCAATCTTGCGGTCAGAAAGTGAGGCTGCAGGGAACTTGGCAAAACGCATACGCTTAGGTAATAGACCCATGAAAACAACTCTGATTCAGACCTCGAGTAGACGATTGGAGTTTTGGCCGGCCAGGCGGTGTCTGGCCCTTTTGGGCGCGGCGCTGATCTTCATGGCTCTTCCGGCATCCGTCCACGCGGCGCTCATTGCCTATGATAATTTTGATACCCCGGTGGGCAGCAACAGCACCCTGACCAGCCGAACCATCAGCGGCTGGCCCACTACGTATCAGTCCTCCAACCAGATTTACGGCGTCACCAATCGTACGGAAGCGTTATCTGAGGGCGCCAGTAACTTGGTGGACACCTCCTTTTCAGCGAATGAGATTGATCTCTATGGTCTGCTTAAAACCACCGACACCGGTAACGTGTTCGCCGTCGAACGGCCTGAAGCTACTTTCTCAGCAATCTGGGAATTTGACATCAGCAAATCCTTGAGCAACGACCTGTCGGTCGGCATTGACTTTGCCGCCATGGGAGATTGGGAGAATTATCCAGAGTTTACGTTTACGGCATCTCTTGACGGCGCGCCTGACATTGACTTGTTCACATCAAACTGGGTGCCAGGAGCTACACCTCAAAATTACAATATGGAGTCGGGGGCTTACATAAGACAAATCCCACATGCGTTGACCCTGACCGATGATACTTCGAACACAACATATACAATCCTGAATGACTTTCAGCGGTTGTATGCGGATATCTCGGAGCCCGGTGAGGCGGACACCCTAACCCTTACCTATACGGCCTCGTATGCGACGCCACTTCAAACTCGGGTGTTCGCATTCGACAACATCGAGGTGTCCGGGGAGATCCCGGTGCCCGGAACGATATGGCTGCTCGGCGCCGGATTCCTGGGGTTCATCGGCGTCCGGAGACGATTTCAAAAATAATCGAGTATGCGCCGGTGGGCAGGGCAGCCGGGCTCGATTTGTCATGGACGGCCGCATCGACCATCACCGGCAAATAGATGTCAAAGCGTGTGCCGCCCCCGGGTTTGCTGTCCACGGAAATCGTTCCGCCGTGTTCGTGCAGGATCCCAGGGATCACGGACAACCCCATGCCGGTGCCTTTCCCATCGGATCTCGTCGTGAAAAACGGATCGAAGATCCGCTGAAGTACCTCCGGACCCATGCCGTGGCCGCTGTCGGCGACACTCAGGTGCAGGAACGGACCGGATGTCATGTCCGGATGCTTCCGTGCGAAGGTTTCGTCGAGATCGGCGTCCACCAGCGACACCTCCAGGGTCCCCCCTGTGTCCTCCATGGCGTGGGCCGCATTGGTGCACAGGTTCATGATAATCTGGTGAATCTGGGTGGGGTCCGCCATGACCGTTGCATCCGACACGATCTTTTGCCGGATTTCGATGGTGGCGGGCAGCGAGGCTCTCAACAGTTTCATGGTCTCTTTGACAATTGGTTTGACAAGAAGCGGCGTGAATTCCCGGTTTCCCCATCGGCTGAAGGCCAAGATCTGTTTGACCAGGTACCGGGCCCGGTCACCTGCCCTGAGAACCTGCTCGAGACTCGATTCCGGGGGGCTGCCCGGGGGGGTATCCATCAGGGCAATTTCCGTGTATCCAATGATGGCGGACAGTATATTATTAAAATCATGAGCAATACCGCCAGCAAGGGTTCCAATGGCCTCCATTTTCTGGGCCATCTGCAGACGCGTTTCCAGCAGCGTCTTCTCGGTCACATCGTCATAGAGAACAAGCCGGGCATCATTTTCCATGGTGACGACATGACGCCGGATCCGTTTCTCGGAACCATCCCTGGTGACCACCGTATGGGTGCGTGCCGGCAGTTCCCCGGAATCGGATCCGCCCATATCTGCTTTCCAGGGGCTCCGGAGGGATTCACGATATGCCGTGTCGGAACAGGCTTCCTGGAACCAGCCGTTGCCCGGGGGGATATCGTCGAGGGCGTAGCCGAAAATGCGGGTAAACTTCGGATTGACATATTGACAGGTGCCGTCTCTGCCGATCAGAGCGACGCCGACCGGGGATTGATCCAGCAGGATGTGAAACTTTTCTTTTTCCATCCGGAGCGCTTCTTCCGCGCGGCGAAGGTTGATTTCGTTTCGCTTCCGATCGGTGATATCCGAAAAAACGGCGGCCATCTGACCTGGGGCGGTCTGGAAGGCATGGACCTCAAACGCCCCTTGAACCGTGTCATCCCGGTAGTCAACCTGTTCGGCGTACCACATTTCCCCGTGGCGACAGATCCGCCGGTAGCGCTCCGGTATTTCCGTTCCGGTCAGCATGGGAAACGCATCCTCGATGGTTTTGCCGACAAACCGCCGGTTATCGACACCCAGTATCCGGTCAGCAGCCGGATTGGCATCGGTGAAGATCAGCCGATCGTCATCCTCCAGGCGATACATGTGAGCGGCAAGGGGCAGCACCCGAAGAAACGTCTTGAACGTTTCGTCAATGTGACGGCTCAAGGCGCCGGATTTCCGCAGCTCGGCATTTTCTTTTTCCAGGTTGAGAACTTTCTGGTGCAGATCCTCATTGGTACGGGGATTGGACATAACGTCTCTATTCGGTATGGGGAGCCGTGTGATGCTCATGGCCGTCTTTTGTAAGACAACGGCGTGGACCAGAACCATTTGGTATTATTGTAAGAAATTATTTTACCAAAGGCGGAGCCAAATATCAAATGCACCGCAGGATCACCCCCCGGGTCGGGACCGTGCCCCAACCGAGTCACCACCTGCCGGCGACCCCGGACGGGTCACAAGTGTAAACGGAACCGTCAAAATTGTCGCCGATATCGGATTTTCCCATTCCGCCGAAACCCGGTTAAATTCCGATAAAGATTTCAAATTATTGATATAAATATATTTTTATGTAATGCAGAAAAGTTCCGAATGATCCAATATTATGGCATTGATTTTGCTTGAAAAATAGGGTAGGTGGGATCTTCGATGACTTATCCCGGTGATCGCATTGGGACCAGGAACCCCACCCAGACAACCGAGAGCCACACCCCCCCTCCGGTACGGTTCTCACATCCACTTCCGGGCCGTCGAAAAGGCGGCCCGGTGTTTTTCGGGAGTCGTTGCCATGACCGATAAACCGCGCTGTGTCGTCCTCCCGTTTCGTCCCGAGAAACCAACCGACCCGATTGGCCGAGGTATGGCGCTTCACTTTCTTCTCGGCAATGTCATCATATTGCACACCGGATTTCGTGAATTCTGGTTTGGCTGGCGTGTCGGCAAAATTTTTTCTCAAAAGAATGAATTTAGAACCTACTGCCGAGACGAAGGGCCGGATCTTGACATGGTCCGCATTGGAAATGAGCAGCAGATCTGCTATTGGCTTTATGGACGTGTCGCTCAACATCCCGACTCCATGACAGCCACACTCTCCCTGAAGGACATCCATGCCGGGATCGAAAACACCACAGAGATGGCCCTGACGACCCGGGATGGCCTGGTCTCTTTTCGTCAACGGTTTTTGGAATGGCTGGCACAATGCGGGGTGGCGTTCCCCGAAGACCGGAAAGAAAAGGTGTTGTGGCCTGAACGTATCTCCTGGCAGGGCCTTGAGGATGTGGGCCACGCCCTTGAGGCCAATTACATCTTTTCAGCTTACCAGGATACGGCATCTCTCACGTTGACAACATTTGAACGGGCCGTAACGGAGTCGCCCCATTCGTTTATGAGCCAAAACCTGCTGGGATGGGCCAAATTTCGAAATGGCGACTACGACGGTGCCCGCAAGGCCTTTCATCGCGCTCTGGATGCCAATCCGCACAGTAACGGTGTCATGTCAGGACTTATGTGGTGTGGGGTTCAACTGGGGAACAAAGAGGATGCCTGCCGCTGGGCCGCCAGAAAAGCAGCGACACGGCGGGAGGATGAGGATGCGGCCGTTGAAAAGGCGATCGCCTTGTTGAAAAAGCACGGGAAAATATAAGGCTTTTGACTTAGCGGGAGAGCATGACCGGACCGGCCCACCCGACTTAAATAAGCGACGCATCTCTGAAATTGTTGTGGTTTATTCAGGAAAATAAGTGAACCTTCTCCAACATAATTGGAGAAGCATGGTAAAAGATAACCGCAAACGGCAGCATGCGATATTTTCTTTACCTGCTCGGCTTTGGGGCGACCCTGATTGCCGTATTGACCTCCACACGCGGGAAACCGGATAACGGTCGAGCCCGAATGACCCGGACAGGAATCGTTGCACTGCTACTGGGTTTTCTGGTGATGCTCTTTTCTATTCTCGGCACCTGGAAAGACCAAACCCGCATCAAGCAACTTTTGCACGGACGCGCCCCGGTGTCCGGTTCGGCAGAAGTCACGACCCAACAATAGGCCTTTTGGCAGGATGATCCCGCCCTTTACAACGCGATCGGAGGTGTTAAGGTATTATTGTTCCGGCGGTTTACTCAGATACGCCGGCGGAACACTCACAAGAGACCCTTCCCCCTCCTCCTATCGGGTGCTCTTGCAAACCCGCCGGGTTACGACACTGTGACCCGGCTTCTTTCGATGCATACGGTACAGAATCCCCCACAGACTTCCACGTCGTTTCCAGGCAATCCTGCCGACGCGGAACTGTGGGTATCCCGGGCAGATGGGCCTCCCCCATGGCCCCTCCAATTTTGACATTAGAAGGAAAGTCCTATATGAAGACTGGAAACCTGAAAAACTACTTGAATTTAATAGAAATATAAGCATCCGGCCGTTGTGTAACAGATCGGCACTCAAGGACATGCGGTGATGATCAGATGGCCGACAATTCTCCTGTTGTTTGTCATAGCCAGTGCCGGCTGGGTTTGGGCAGAGGAAACCGCCAAAACCGCGGGACAGAAACCGGAAGTCCGCGCTGATCTGATCACCAACGACCAGTTTATCGATGCGCTGAGAATCAAAGGCCCTGCCGGGGAATACCCCAAGGCCAAACTGCAAGCACTCCCCAATACCGAAACGCCCCAAGCCCAGGTCACCATCAACATCCTTTTCAAATCCGGATCGACGGAACTGGCGGATGATTTTTCTGTGCGACAGGTACAGGAGGCCGGTCAGGCGCTGTCTTCGGACGCTCTGGCCGGGTATTATTTTGAAATTGCCGGCCACACCGACAATGTCGGTAGCGAGGAAAAAAACTTGAGGCTGTCCCAGGAGCGGGCCGAGGCAATTAAACAATTTTTCATCAACTATTACGGAATTTCGCCGGAGCGACTCTTTGCGAGGGGATATGGTGAATCCATACCGATGGCGACCAACGACACCGACGAAAACAGGGCCAAAAACCGACGGGTTGTTTTCATCCGCATCGATAAACCGGAAATGATGATCAAGGAGATTGAGAAGAAAATGGAATAGTGTTTCGGCCCTGTTCAATGGGCCGATTTTTCACGGGGAAGCGTTTTCCGAGATACCCCTCTAACCGGTTGGTGCATTGGGCCACCCGTTCCATATCGACACCGGTCGTGATACCCAGAGACTCAAGTAGATAAACCGTGTCCTCGGTGGCGATATTGCCGGCGGCACCGTCTACGAACGGGCATCCCCCGATTCCTCCGAAAGCACAGTCAAAACGGGCAATCCCGTGCTCCAGGGCGGTCATGACATTGACAAGGCCCAGTCCATGCGTGTCGTGAAGGTGCAACGCAATGGGTACGGATCGGGCCACGTGCTGCAGCGCGGCCAGCACCTTGGAAATCTTGATCGGATCCGCCATTCCTGTGGTATCAGCAAGGACCAGGCCATGTGTTCCCGCCTCGAGAAACCTCCCCCCCAGCTCTAAGATCCGCTCATGGCCGATATGGCCTTCATAGACACATCCGAATGCACACTGAATACTTGTCCTTACGTGAAGACCTGCCTGCAGCGCCTGACCCACCATCGTCACCCCGTGCCGTTGGGCCTGTTCCAGGGACATACCGGCGTTTTTCCGACTATGCCGGTCACTGGCGGAAATCGACACCTCGACGGCATCCAGGCCCGATTCGACCGCGCGTTCGATGCCTTTCAAATTGAGTACCAGGCCCGTGTAAACGATACCCTTTTGACGCGGGAGTCGGCTCACCAGCCTTTCGGCATCCGCCATTTGGGGGACCTTGTCGGGTCGTACAAAAGAGGCAACCTGAATTTCACCGATACCCGCCGCCGCCAGACCGGAAATAATTTCCACCTTCAGATCCGTCGGAATTACGCTCGGTTCAAACTGGAAACCATCCCGTGGTCCTACCTCGACCAGGGTTACCGCCGTTGGAAAGACCCCTTTGAAAGGTATATTCGACAGTTCTTGTGCCATGTTGCCTCAAAACACAACTCGGTGTCGGATGTCATTGCTATAGTGGTTGTCATCAATATGTTCCGTTTGCAGAAATATGGAAACGATAACCGCAGAGACGCAGGGGGCGCAAAGGAACTTTGCGGTGAACCGTTGATCGTAAAATGAATCGGAACGCAATTCTGGCACTCGCTATAGCGTGGCTGGCGAACCCACCGAACATCTCACATCCGTGACCCGCAGACCGGTGCGGCAGCACCACTGCTGACATCAGCATCGATTTTAGAGTCTTACATGATCCATGCGGCCCGGGTCAAATCGTCGGCTGGGCCAGGCAGTCTCCAGAAAAGGGTTGACGCCGCATGGGGCCGCCTGTATGTGATTCGCATTTTATGGGAACATGGGTATGGCAACTATGATAGCACCGGTGCCGTCGGGGTATTGCATGAATTCAGATCCCCTGAAGATCTGTCTGCTGAGTTATCGCAGCAATCCGCATTCCGGAGGTCAAGGTGTGTATCTGAAAAATCTTTCCCGCGCCCTGAAAGATCTCGGCCACGACGTGACTGTCGTCACCGGTCCGCCGGACCCGCAACTGGACCGGGACATCCCGGTAGTGCGGGTTCCCTGTCTCGACCTCTACAACCCGGAGGATCCCTTTCGGGTGCCCACGCTTTCGGAATTGAGCCGGCCGGTGAACCTCATCGAATGGTTGGGTGTGTCCACCACCGGCTTTCCGGAGCCCTTCACCTTTGGCCTTCGGGTGTATCGGTTGCTGGCGGGTCGTAGAAACGGATACGACATCGTACACGACAATCAAAGTCTGTCCTATGGTGTCTGGGCCATTGCCCGGAAAACTCCCACCGTGGCCACCATTCATCACCCTATCACCGTGGACCGGGATCTGGCGGTCCGTTCGGTATCCACCCTGTGAGAAAAGTTCAAACACCTTCGGTGGCACTCGTTTATCCGTATGCAGAAAGTGGTCGCCAGGACGCTGAATCCCATTATCACCGTATCGGAAAAGGCCCGCCAGGATATCGGCCGGGATTTTACAATTCCGGCAGACCGCTTCCGGGTCGTGTTCAACGGGATCGATCTCGACCGATTTCACCCGGTTCCGGAAATCCCGAGGGAAAGTAATCGGATCATCGCAACGAACAGCTCCGATACACCACTCAAGGGCCTTCACTACCTCATTGAGGCGGTGGCCAGAATCGCTGCCAGACGGCCCCTGAAGCTACAGATTATCGGAGAGCTCAAAAAGGGTGGCGATATCGACCGGCTCATCCACGGTCTCGGTATCGGGCCGGTGGTTCAGTTTACCGGGCGCATCAGCCATTCAGATTTCGTCCGACAGTATGCGAAAGCGTCCATGGCAGTGGTACCGTCTATTTACGAAGGGTTCGGTCTGCCTGTGGGAGAAGCTATGGCCTGCGGCGTTCCTGTGATCAGTACCACCGGTGGCGCTTTGCCGGAGGTGGTCGGTGATGCCGGTATCCTGGTACCACCGGCAGACCCGGAGGCCCTGGCCGAAGCGATGTTGAATTTAATCGACCATCCTGGGCGGGCGGCGGCATTGGGCCGGGCCGGCCGGGATCGGGTGCAGCGCCGGTTTACATGGAAACGGGCTGCCCAAAACACCGTCGATGTCTACCGGGAGGTCGTCTGTGATCACCATCGATTTCAAACGGATAGGCCTTTCAGCGGGTGACCGGATTCTGGACATCGGTTGCGGCTCCGGCCGTCATGTCGGAGAAGCCATCCGATACGACGATGTGTTTGTGGTCGGTGCAGATCTTCGCACCGAAGATTTGACCGCCGGCAGGCAGCGGCTCGCTTTCCATGAAAAGATCGGGGCGTGCCGGGGTCGATGGCAGCTGGCAGCGGCCGACCTCCTGGAATTGCCCTTTGCCGATGCGAGCTTCGATCTGGTAATCTGCTCCGAGGTGCTGGAGCATATCGAAATGGATGCTGCCGCGGCCGCAGAACTTGTCCGGGTTTTGAAACCGGGGAAAACTCTGGCAGTCAGTGTTCCAAGGTGGTACCCGGAGCGGGTTTGCTGGACGCTATCAAAGGAATACGGCTCGGCAAGCGATGGGCACCTCCGGATCTACCGAAGCGAAGACATCTCCCGGCTTTTCAGGAACCGCGGACTGACACCCTGGGCCTCCCATTTTGCCCACGGGCTGCACACCCCTTTCTGGTGGCTCAAGTGTCTCCTCGGCCCGGATGGCGATCCGCCCTGGCCGGTGAGGATATACCATCGCTTTCTTGTGTGGGATATGATGAAGCGCCCCCGGATCACCCGATGGTTGGAAACATTGGCAAATCCGCTCATTGGCAAAAGCCTGGTCTTGTATTTGAGGAAAGGACAGACATGATCACATCCGGAGTGATCCAGAATCGACATATTTCCGGTGTAGATATCCGGGCCACGGCGGAGTTTATTCTCAGCGTCCAGAATCCCGATGGTGAAATCCCCTGGTCCCGGGACGGCAGAACCGATCCATGGGACCATGTGGAAAGCGCCATGGGATTGACCGTTGCCGGCTATGAGAAGGCCGTCAGAAAGGCCTACGCATGGTCTGCTTCGACACAACTGGCCGATGGGAGCTGGTGGTCGTACTACCGGAACGGCTCACCGGCACAAGGGGCTTACAAGGATTCCAACATGATCGCCTACATCGCCGTGGGGGTCTACCATTACTATCTGGTGACCCGGGACCGGAGCTTTCTGCGCCGCATGTGGCCAGTCGTGAAAAAAGCGATGGACTATGTTGTCGATATGCAGGGGCCCGGTGGAGAGATCCTCTGGGCCAAAAGGGCGGACGGCAGCACATCCTCCAGAGCGCTGCTGACAGGTTCCAGTTCCATCTATATGAGCCTGAAATGTGCGCTGAAGATCGCTACCCTTCTTGGCAGACGAGAACATCGATATAATACCGCCCGGAGCCTGCTTGGAGATGCGATCCGGTACCGGCCGGAACGTTTTGACATGAGCAAAGCCCGGTTTTCCATGGACTGGTATTATCCGGTATTGTGCGGAGCCATCACCGGTGATGCCGCTTGGAAGCGGATTCAGAAGCAGTGGTCCTGTTTTGCCGTTCCCGGCTGGGGGGTCCGTTGCGTTTCCGACAGGCAGTGGACGACCATGGCGGAAACCGCCGAACTGGCGGTCACCCTGGCCGCCATCGGCCGATACGCCGCAGCAGCAACCACGCTGAACTGGATTCTCGACAAACGGTACGCAAATGGCGCGTTCTGGACCGGCGTCACTTTTCCGGACGGCATTATCTACACGGGTGAACAAACGACCTGGACCGGTGCCGCGGTCCTTCTCGCTGCAGATGTCCTCTACGATCTCACTGCGGGCAGCCACCTTTTCAAACACAGCCACTGGGCGCCGAACGCCATGCTGCGCGACGCCGTTTGACCCCAATTTTGATATTTAGAAATTTAGGTTATAGCGGTTGCCCGAATTCCGTTACGAATGGTTTAGGGAAAAGACTTTACCCTAAAGCCGCCAGGCTCCGTATATAGCAGTTGCCATAAATATGTTCCGATTGAAGGTAGGGGTCCAGGGCGTGGATCCTCCCGACCCGGCAGGCAAAGGGAGCTGAGTTCGTAGTGCTTCTTCCTTTTTGCTGCCCTTCGGGTGTCCCCCTTCGACTACGCGTCCCTCGCGTTGCCACCGACCTTTTCCATGCGGATCACAAACAGCAGCAGGGCGGGAATGACAAAGACGGTGAAGAACGTGGAGACGGCCAGCCCGCCGAGAATTACGCTGCCCAACCCCCGGTACAGCTCAGAGCCCGAGCCGGGAAAGAGCACCAGGGGCAGCATCCCGAATATACTGGTCATTGCGCTCATATAAATCGGGCGCAGCCGGACCCGCGCGGATTCGAGCACTGCGGAACGGTGGTCCAACCCGTGAAAACGGACATTGTTCAGCGCCTGGTATACGATAAGAATCGCGTTGTTGACGACAACCCCGATCAGTATGACGAATCCCAGCATGGTGACGATGTCCAGGGGCTGGTTGACAAACAGATTGAGCAGCTGCAGGCCCACGAACCCTCCGGCGCCGGCCAGAGGTACGGTGAACATGATAATCAGCGGGTAGATGAAATTGCCGAACAGGGCAGACATCAGCAGGTAGGAAATCATTGCAGCGAGGACAAAGTTCCACTGAAGGGCGCTTTTCGTCTCGACCAGCTTGTCGGCCGCCCCGCTCATGTTCACGCGGACATTCTGGAGCATGCCGGCCTCGCGCAGCGGCGGTAGAATGTCGCCGTCAATAATTTCCATCGCCGCCTGCAGGGGCAGGTCATCGGGCGGCGTGATCTGAAGGGTGATGGTCCGGTTTCGCTCCAGGTGGCGGATCTGGGTGATGCCGTAGGTCCGCTCGAGCCGCGCCAGGCTGGACACCGGAATCACATTACCCCCTGCAGTGACCACCAGTGCCCTGTAGAGATCTTCCGGTGTAGCGATCTTTTCTTCCGCCGTCATCAACACCATGTCGATTTTCTTCCGCCCCTCCTGTTTGTATTCTCCCACGACGCGGCCGTCCATGAGGACGTCGACGGTTTCGCCCAGATCCCGTGCAGAAAACCCGTTGGCTTTGAGCCGATCCCGATCGGGTAGAATCCGGACCTCCGGATAGAGGAGTTCCATGGATGGAATCGGCCGGATCTGTGCGGTCGGCATGGCGCCTTTGATTTTGACGAAGAGAAGACCGGCGGATTGGGCAATGGGGTTCAAGTCCTCTCCACTGATATCCAGATCGATCGTGCGGCCCCGCCCGAGACGGGTTTGGAAAATGCCGGGCTGTATGCTGATGCCGATCATTCCCGGAATGGAGTTGAGCATCCGGGTAAACAGGGGCAACAACTCCCGGGCCCGCTCCGGTTGGGTGCTCAGGGCTCCGGAGATCATAATCCGATCCGCGCCGACGTAAAAGAGGTGCTTGATCCCCGGGATACCGTCGACTTCCTCCTTCCCGATGTAGGGGCTGGCCTGGGTGAACAGAAAGTCACCAATCTCCTCGAGCTCCTGCACGGAAAGACCCGGGGGCGGTACAAAGATATTCAGAACCAGGTTGCGGTTTCCCTGGGGAAGATATTCCATCTTGGGAATCAGCGCCAACGCCGTCAACACCGCAGCGCCGGTAAATAATCCAACGACGGCAATCCGGCGCCACCCGCTCCTGGTAATAACGTCGATGAGCCCGACGATCCCGTCGACCACGGCGCGGCCTGCGGAAGTCAGCACATTGGGGCCGCTTTTTTTCTTTTTGGCGCTCAGGCTGAAAAGCTGTTTCGAGAGCATCGGAATGACCGTCACCGAGGTGATCAGGCTCAGGCTGACGGCACAGACCACGGCAAGGGCGATATCTCGAAACAGCTGGCCGGCTTCCTCTTTCAGAAAGACAACCGGAAGGAAAACGGCTATGGTCGTCAGAGTAGATGCCAGCACGGCGCCCCATACCTCCCGGGTGCCGTCGTATGCCGCGTCGAATGCCCCCTTGCCCATGCCGCGATGCCGGTCGATGTTTTCTATCACCACAATGGCGTTGTCGACCAGCATCCCCACGGCGAACGCAATTCCGGACAGACTGACCACATTCAGATTGCGTCCAAAGGCATTCATGAAGATAAAGGTGCCGAGGACACTGATGGGGATGGCAGTGGCGACAACCGCCGTCGATCGAAGACTGCGAAGAAACAGAAGCAGAACACCGATGGCCAGAAGGCCGCCGATGAGAATGTTCTGGCGGATCAATCCGATGGCACCGCGGATATAACCCCGCTGGTCGTAGACCCATTTGAAGTAAATCCTCTCGGGCTGCAACTTCTCCGCATTAAGCCATTGGACCACCTCATAGACCCGGTCGCTCAGTTCCAGGATGTTGACCCCGGGTTCCGGCTTGATACCCACCGCCATGCCGCCTTCCCCATTGTGGAAGACGGACGCTCTCCGTTTGGTAAAGTCATGGCGAACCTCGGCGACCTGTCCTAAAAAAATCCGGCGCTGGCCGCTCGATTTCAGGACAACACCTTCGACGTCGTCTATCGAATTGAACTCGGCGGTGGTGCGAATCCGGTAATCCCGTCGTCCCACGCCCAAGATCCCGGCGGAGACATTGGTGTTTTCAGCGTCAAGGGCTCCGATCACGTCATGGACCGTCAATCCGAATTCGGCCAGACGGGTAGGATCGACAATGACGTGAAGCTCTTCCTCCCGGCCGCCGCCGACAAACAGATCGGCCACCCCCTCGACGCGTTCCAGGTGCTGGCGAATGTCGTTCTCAAAAAAGGTCCGGTAGGTGTCGACAGCCCTTTGGTTGCCTTCCTCGGCCCGCATGACGATCCATATGACCGGCGATGTGGCAGCTCCGGTGGCGTTGATTATCGGGCGATCCACGCCATCCGGGTAGGATTCCACCTCGTTGAGCTTGTTGGAGACCCGGAGCAGGGCATCATCCAGGTCCGTGCCGATGGTAAAACGCAGGGAAATTTGGCCCCGGGCATTGAGGGCATCGCTCTCCATCTCCACCAGGCCCGGGATCCCTTTAAGGGTGTTTTCCTGTTCCTCGATGATGTCCCGTTCAATTTCAAACGGCGTGGCGCCGCGCCAGGTCGTGGTGACGGTGATAACCGGCTCTACCACGGTCGGACTCAGCTGGTACGGCATCTGCTGGAGTCCGAGAAAACCGAACATCACCACGAGGATCACGCCGACGATGACGGTGACCGGTTTTTGTATGGAAAAACGGATGATATCCATGGGGGTGTTGACCCGTTTATTCAATCATGAGGTGACATTTGGCAGTTTCAGTCATCAAAGATACCGGTAATAGAGAGGTTTGCCGGTTTGCCCGTGGGCCCGTTCGGCCGCTGATTATCTAGTCTGAAAGGCTGGCCCGCACCCTGGATTTATACTTATCGAGGGTTCAATAGAAGCATAAGATAAGGTTTCTTCCCTATTTAACCGGCAAACGGGCCAACCGGCCAACCGGCTGACGGATTTACTTCTGCTTTATAACCTTCAGCGGCTGGCCGTCCCGGATCCGCTCGTTGCCCTTGACGACCGCCTTCATCCCGGCTTCCAGCCCCTCTCCGGTGATACCCGCCATCAATCCGTGATAGCCCTCTACCTGAACCGGTATCATCTTCGCCAGCCCGGACACGTCGATAAAGACCACCGTCATCCCGAATTTACTGATCACGGCATCCCTGTGTACCGACAGCCCCCTCACCATTGGACCCGAAGGCAGGGTGATCCGGGCCTCCATCCCTTCGATCAGCAGATACTTGTTGGGCAGGCGGATTTTAACGCTGAACGTGCGTGTGGCCACATCGCCCCGGGGCACCACGGCCGCGATGTTTCCCGTAAACCGGCGCTTACCGCGCCGTATTGGGACCTCTCGTCCCGTCTCCAAGTATTCGAGGATCCCTTCCGGGACATCCACCACCACATCCACCTCCGTGTCATTGGCAATCACGCCGACGGTGGCACCGGCCGATACCCACTCGCCGACGTCCACATCCCGGCGGATGACCACACCGTCAAACGGTGACCGGATCGTCATTTTCCGTTTCATCAGCTGGTCGTGCTCCAATTCAAAGGATAACGCGGCGGCCTTTTTTTCGAGCCCCTGCATGCGAAATCGGCTGGTATCGTATACCGATACGGCGATTGACCGACCCTTGTACAGAGACTCCATGCGTTGAAGATCTTTCCGGGCATCTTCCAGCTCAACCCGCGCCTGATCGTACAGGGCAGCTGTCTTTTTCAGATTCAAATCCAGCAACGCGGTGTCCAGCTGGACCAGCACCATCCCGGAAAACACCTGCTGGCCCTCCTCGAAGGTGACCACATCGGCACGGCCGGCCACCTCGGCGGCCACGTCGGACACCTGGGCAAAAAATACCGTTCCGACAAAATCGCTCATGGGCTGGGATTCACCCGGACGGATTTCAGCGACACTGACAATCCCGGGGCGCATGGGAGGGCCGCCTTTGCCTTTGGACTGGGCGACGGCACCTGCGGCCGGGATCACAAGGATGAGGGCCACCGTCACTGCGATGACGCGCGGCCATCGATCCCGTGTCACCCATCCTCTGATCATCGGTTTCCGGTCCACGCATTGTGATCGGAGCGTATTCATGGTGTCATCCATCCTCCTCCGGAAAACTGGTGGGTGTTCGGCGCTGCAGCACACCGAGCGTTCCGGTCATCGGCAGCTCGATAAAAAGGCCGGAAGAGATCGCCCGTTGATACACACGGAAGGGTGCCTGACCGCCTTTTGCAGGGTCTTCAAAAATGTCGTGAATCAACAGGTAGCCTCCCGCAATCACATGCCCCGACCAGACATTGTAGTCCGTGAACGCGTCTGCGAACGAATGTCCCCCGTCGATGAACACCAGGCTCAGCGGTATGGACCAGGCCCGTGCCGGAAGATCCGATCGGCAGACCATCGGCACCACGGTGTCCTCGAGGCCGGCCTGTTCGAGGGTTTGCCGGAAATGCCGGAACGTGTCCAGACGGCCGGTTTGTGGATCGAGAAGTTCCGGGTCGAAATAGGGTTCCCCGGGCTGCTGTTCCTCGGAACCACGGTGGTGATCAATGGAAAACAGCACCGTTCCGCTGCTCCGGCAAGCGGTGCCCAGGCATAGCGTCGACCTTCCGCAGTATCCCCCGATCTCGAGACAGGGTCCGCGGCGGCTGGCATCCAGGCCGAGTCGGTACAGCCGCGCCGCCTCGTCGCGATCCAAAAAGCCTTTGACGCCTTCTATCATCTCCGGATCAAACAGCATGGCCGCCCATGGGCATTATCCGCCTTCCTCGTCATATCCCCGGACCAGGACCGCCCGTGGCTTGGCACCATCGGACGGACCGACAATCCCCTCCCGCTCCATGACCTCGATGATGCGGGCGGCGCGGTTGTATCCGATGCGCAGGTGCCGCTGGATCATGGATATCGATGCCTGGCGGGTCCGCGTCACAAGGGCCACCGCTTCGTCGTATTTTTCATCATAGGCATCTTCTTCGATATCGGCCGTCACCTTTGGCGGTGCAGCGGTGACCGACCGATCATATTCTCTCGACTCCTGTTGTTTTAGAAATTCGGTAATACGCGCCAGTTCCGCCTCAGAGATGTAGGCGCCATGAATCCGCTGGAGTTTGGCAGTCCCCGGCGGCAGGAACAGCATATCGCCACTGCCGAGCAGATTCTCGGCACCCACCGTATCGATGATCGTCCGGGAGTCGGTACGCGACGACACCTGAAACGTCAACCGGGTGGGAAAATTGGCTTTGATGATCCCGGTAAGCACGTCCACCGATGGCCGTTGGGTGGCCAGAATGAGATGGATCCCGGCGGCTCTTGCCATCTGGGCCAGCCGTGTCAGCGCCACTTCCACATCCCTGGATGCCACCATCATCAGGTCGGCCAGTTCGTCGATGATGATGACGATAAAGGGGAGTTTTTCCGGTGGCGGGGTGTCCCCATCCGGCGTCTTTTTCTGAATCTTTTGGTTGTACTGCTTGATGTTCCGCGCCCGGATCTCCGAAAGCAGTTCATAACGCCGTTCCATTTCCCGAACCGCCCAGAAGAGGGCGTTGGTCGCCTTCTTGGGATTGGTCACCACGGGAGTGATCAGATGGGGAATCCCATCATAATGGGACAACTCAATGCGCTTTGGATCGATCATGATCAGCCGGACGTCCTCCGGAGACGCCTTGTACAAAAAGCTGCAAATCATGGCGTTGAGCGCAACGCTTTTTCCGGTTCCGGTGGCCCCGGCAATTAAAAGATGCGGCATCTTATCCAATTCGGCCACCACCGGCTGTCCGACGATATCCTTTCCCAGGCAGAGGGTCAGGGTGGATTTGGATTTTTCATAGACCGCAGAAACCACGATCTCCTTGAATCTTACAATATCCCGGGTGGCATTGGGGATCTCGATGCCGATGGCAGCCTTGCCGGGTATCGGCGCTACGATGCGGATAGCGGTCGCCCGCAGGGCCAATGCCAGATCGTCCGTCAGACTCACGATCCTGTTGATTTTAACCCCCGGCGCGGGTTCATACTCGAAGGTGGTCACCACCGGACCCGGCGCCACCGATACGACCTTGCCGTCGACCCCGAAATCCTCCAGCTTTTTTTCCACCAGCCGCGACAGCACTTTCAGGTTTTCATCGTCGGCAGACACCAGGGTCTCCCCCGGACCGTCGAGAAAATTCACGGAGGGCCGCACGTACCCGCTGCCGCTGTGCATAAAATCAAAGACTTCCTGTTTGGGCGCCGGTACATCCCTGACAGGCTTGGGTTCCGGAGTCTTGATCTGAATGTCCCGTTTCTGTTTGGCTTCTCGGGCGTTGGCCTTTTGGGTCCGCTTCCGGCTCTTTTCCCGGCGCTCACGCCACTTGATCCAGGACGTTCTGGCCCCTTCGGTCGCCACGACCGCCAGTCGGCCGCCGCGGCGACCAAAGTTGACCAGAGAAAAACCGGTGCTCATGATGAAGCCGACCAGCCACGCCAGGGACAGGATAATGGCAGCGCCGGTTGGATTGGCATAGGAGACCAGGAACGATTGAAGCGGGATTCCGACGATGCCTCCGGCAGAGAACCGGCTGTCGAACAGGATGTAGGCCTCCTGCCGGAATGCCAGAAGACTTCCGGTGGTGACCACCAGCAGGATCCCTCCGGAAGTGGTCAGGGCAATCCCCCGTCCGGGGTCCGGCCCGAAAAACTGGATGCAGGCAAGCAGCAAAACAAATGGGATCCAGAACGCACCCACCCCGAACAGCCCAACCAGAGCGCCGGCCAGATGGGCACCGAACACGCCGAACAGGTTCTCTATGTCGCCGAAAGCTTTCGCGTTATGGATGGATGGGTCACCGGGGCTGTAGGAGATAAGACTAATGAGAGAAAAGATGACGAGGAAGAATAAAAATATGCCGATGATTTCCTTACGCATGCATCTGCTTTGCGGCGGTTTGGGAAAACAAGTCGACCATGGTGCCGATAAACGGAAACCATGACCGGGGTGTTCCCCCCGCCGTCATCCTCCACGTCGGTTTATTCGGGTCGCGGCTGTCCTGGAAACAGATCGGGTTGAGCCGGACATCGCCATCGTCGGATTAAACTTCCAGGAGAAACGGCAGTATGACCGGCCGACGGCCAATGGTAAAGAAGAAATACTGCCGAAGTGCCTTTTGGAGCCGGGTTCGGATCTCCGCGACGCGATTCGGATAGCCTGGCTCGACTTCTTCGACGATCTCCAGGACAACGCACTGGGCATCTTCGATCAGGTGACCGGTGTCCTGTTTGAAGACGAAACCGCGGGATACGATTTCCGGTCCGTATACCACAATCCCGGTTTCTTCGTCAAAAGCCATGGTCACCACCACCAGCCCATCTTCGGACAGAATCCGACGCTCCTTGAGCACGCTCCGGCCGACGTCACCGATCCCCTTGCCGTCAATCAGGATTCGCCCGGTGGCGACCGTGTCCCCGGCCCGGATGCCGAATTCATCGAATTCAATGATCTGGCCGTTGTCAGCCAGAAGGATCCGTTCCTCTGGTATCCCGACCGATTGGGCCAATCTGCCGTGGAGCACCAGATGGCGATATTCGCCATGTATCGGAATAAAGAACCGGGGCCGGGTCAGACTGATCATTAGTTTCAACTCTTCCCGAAACGCGTGGCCGGACACGTGTATCTCCGATATTTTTTCGTAAATAACATCCGCGCCTCGGCGGTAGAGATTATTGATGATATTTCCGATGGCCTTTTCGTTGCCCGGTATAAATTTCGACGACAGCAGAACCGTGTCGCCTTCCTTGATGCGGAGCTGCTTGTGTGTTCCGGCAGCCATGCGCGCCAGCGCAGACATGGGCTCCCCCTGGCTGCCGGTGGTGATGATCACCACGTCACGATCCGCATAATTTCGAATCTCGCCCACCTGGATCTCCATGCCCTCGGGAATGTTGAGGTAACCCATGGATTTCGCCAGGTGGACGCTGATTTCCAGACTTTTTCCATTGACGGCGATCTTGTTGCCGCGCTCGGCAGCGATGTCGACTATCTGTTGAATCCGCATGATGTTGGAGGCAAACAACGCCACGATCACCCGCCCCGTGCTGGACATGATGATTCTTGAAAGGGTTTCTCCAATCTCCTTGTCGGATATGGTATAGCCCTCCTTTTCGACATTGGTGGAGTCGGAAAGGAGCGCCAGCACCCCTTCCTGGCCAAGGCGGGCAAAGGTGTTGACATCCGTGTTGGCCCCGGTCACTCGCGTGTGGTTGATCTTGAAATCTCCGGTATGCACAAGCAGACCGACCGGTGTTCGAACGGCAAGCCCGACCCCGTCGACAACACTGTGCCCCACCTGGATAAACTCGACCTGGAACGGTCCCAGCCGCACGATCTCACCCGCAAGTACATCGTGCAGCCGGGCATTCTCTATCAGGTCGTGCTCCTCGAGCCTGTGCCGGACAAGACCGAGGGTAAACGGTGTGCCGAACACCGGACAGTTGATGAGCCGGAGCAAATACGGCAGCGCACCGATGTGATCCTCGTGGGCGTGAGTCAGCACGACGCCGGCGACTTTGGCAGCGTTTTCCTTGAGATAGCCCATATCGGGAATCACGTAGTCCACACCCAGCATGTAGTCTTCCGGAAACATCAATCCGGCGTCCACCACGAATATGGTCTCTTCAAATTCCATGAGCATCATATTCAGGCCGATTTCCCCAAGGCCCCCGAGAGGGATGATCTTCAACACGAAATTATCTCCTGTTGCAGTTGGTTAAGGGCGTTTTGCATGATTCCTCGAACGCGCTCCAGCAACTCATCCTTATTCTCCCGGCGGTAGCCTGCTGTGGGGACGGGTTCCAGAACCTCGACAAGAACCGGACCGGACCGGACTCTGAGGCCGCTTTTCGGCATAATCGGAAAGGTGCCGTGGATGATGACCGGTACAATCGGCACGCCGGCATCGACAGCCAGAATAAACCCGCCTTTCTTGAAGGGCCGCAACCGTCCATCCAGGCTCCGGGTTCCCTCCGGAAATATCATCACCGAAACACCGCGGCGAATGGCACCGGCTGCCCGGTTCAGGCTCTGGATAGCGGCATCCCGATCCGTCCGGTCGATGCCGATATATCCGGCACCCTTCATACCCTGTCCCAGTATCGGGATGCGGAAGAGCTCAGCTTTGGCGATCCATCTGAATTGCGTCCGCAAGTGCCCCACCAGTACGGGGATGTCAAAGTTGCTCTGGTGGTTGCACATGAAAATATAGGGTTTCGTCGAATCGATATGCTCCATACCCCGGATGGAGACACGCACCCGGCTCACCCGGAGTATGGATTGCCCCCAGAGCCTGCCGATGCGATGCACCACATTCTCGGTGTTCTGAAAAAAAGAGAGGATGGCCGCCGGCGTCCCAAAGAGAAGGGTCGCCAGAATGGTCCATGATATGGTGATATAGCTCTTCAGCATCGCGGAAGGTTCATCAAGTTTATTCCGGTGGTCCCGGGGGAAGGCGGTGCCTGGTACACGGTCGACCGATAGGTTAAATACTATGTCTTGATATCGAGTTTCTCAAAAATGGCATCGATCACGTCGACAAGCCAGTTTCGCTGGCCCTCGGTCGCATAGCCGATGCAGTCGCAGCGCATGCGATTGTTTGTCCGCACCAGCAGCTCGCAGTGCAACGACGCCGGCGTCAGTTCGAGGCTGAAAAAAAAGGGCTGACAATCTGTATGATCCCGCTGGGTCTCATTGAGCAAGTCGTCCGCAATCGGCACCCGGTATAGACTGTCCATGACAGCCCGCTCCAGGTGTTCATCCAGATAGACTTTCAATTTCTCATGCTCCGGTGGTCGGATCTCGTCAATCAGATATGCTTTCATGACCCCCCCATGCCACAGCCGCCGATCCGGTGCCATGTGGCATGACCCGTAAAGGGCGCACGTTTGCCGAAACCCGTCACCGTCGGCCGTCACCCCTCCTGTTTCAAAAAATGTCTAATTATCACAGAATATTGGACCGGGCAATATCGATTTTACCTCGAACATGGGATCACGGCCCTTTCAGCATCACGCTCCGGGCGTGTCGGTTTCCACCCGCGGGCCTTGATTCGGGCAAGGAATACCGTTACCTTGCGTGGGCGTTACCGGGGCCGACGCCCCGGTTTGGATCTATGGCAACATCGGAATGTCATTCCGATAATTGCATTGCGATTGGCTAAATCAGTATCGGAATCGGGAGCAATGTAGATGCTGGAAATCAATTGGTTTCTGGGAATATATCTTTTGCTGTTGGCGATTCACCTCGCGGCCGAACTTGCCGTGGACGTTCTCAACCTCACCCGCCTGAAGTCCCACGGCCGGACGGTGCCACCGGTTTTCGAGGGTATCATCGACGGTCCTGTTCTGGGGAAAATCAGCCGTTATACCGCAGATAAACACCATCTGGGGATGGTGCGCACGGTGTTTATGAATCTCCTGTTTCTGGCGCTTCTACTGTCCGGGATATTCCCGGTGCTGTCGGAGCATCTTTCCGGATGGCACCCGATTCCTGCCGGGCTTGCGTTCTTTGGCATCCTTGCCCTGGGTTTCGGGGTGCTGGAGCTGCCCTTCGGGCTCTATCACACGTTCGTTATCGAAAACCGGTACGGATTCAATACGAAAACAATGACATTATGGCTTGCCGACCTGATGAAATCCGCGGCGATCGGTGCGATTCTGGGAGGAGCGCTCCTTTCCACCCTGCTGGCCCTCATGGCCTATGCCGGCTCGGTCTGGTGGGTTCCGGCGTGGTGCGCGTTCATCGGCTTTCAACTCCTGGTGACGATTCTCTACCCGACGGTCATCGCACCCATATTCAATACGTTCTCGTCTCTGGGGGACAGTGACCTCGGAGAGCGGATCCGTGACATGGCGGCAGCCGAAGGGATTCGACTTGACGGCGTTTTCACAATGGACGCCAGCCAACGCACCCGGCACTCCAACGCCTATTTTACGGGGATCGGAAAGGCCAAGCGGATCGTTCTTTTTGATTCACTGCTGGCCGCCCATCCGGCCGATGAAATACTGGCGGTGCTCGCCCATGAAATCGGTCACCTGAAAAAACACCACATCGTGAAAAACCTGGTGATGATGAGTCTCATTTCCCTTCTGCTGTTTGCCGCGGCGGCGGCGCTCATGGGGTGGGACACGCCGTACCGGAGTTTTGGTTTTACCACATCGGTCGATTACATCGGTCTGTTTCTGATCGGTATTCTCTGGGGACCGATCGGATTTTTCCTGACACCGCTGACGATGGCAATGTCCCGCTTCCATGAACGTCAGGCCGATGAGTATGCGCTTTGCGTGATCGGCTCTCCGGCGCCGCTGGTGTCGGCCCTACGGCAGCTGGCCAGAGACAATCTGTCCAACATCCACCCCCATCCGCTGTACGTGCTTCTGAATTATTCCCATCCGCCGCTGGTCGAGCGCCTGGAGCGGCTGTCGGAATGCCTCAGCAATTGACACAGGATATATGGGTCGGGAGTTCGCGGTATCCTCACCATCGGAATCGGGATCCGGGCAGGATCATCTTGGTGGAGGGCTCAGCTCGAAGAAAGATTCGATTTGACCGGCCAGGGCGCCTGTGGTCAGGGGCCGGTACCGGGCGGCTCGCCCGCTGCACCGTTTTAACGCACGGGAAAATATCCGTTCCTTTCCGGCAAACAACCGGACGAGCGCCTGGAACAGAAAAAAGCACAGAAATAACAGAATCGCCAGTGTCACCAGGGCATGCACAAAGAAATCCACCGGCAGATAACTGCCGGCCACATATTCTTTTGCCGTAATCCAGCCGACATGCACCAGGGCGGCCAGTACCGGTACATTGAACAAAAACTGCAACCCCAGGTTGCTCAATCGTCTTGAGGACGCCTCGACCTCGGTTTCCAGTGCTTCCAGCCAGATCATGGAGAGTTCTTCGCCAACCTGACGTTCTTTCATTACCGTCTCTCCGTCATTGCGAAGGGCCGGGTCAAATCGGGCACGGACCAACAACTCCGAAATTTCCGTCCAGTTACGCAAAAACACATTCCGGTAGGCCTGGAGCGGAAGTTGCGCCTGCGCCCGATCCCCTTCGGTGTCTTCCGAAGGTGCCAGACCCTTGAGGGAGGCGGCAAGTCCGCTCAGACGTCGAATGGGCCGCCCGTACCGCAACATCCGACTGATGCCACCGCCGATCAGCAGCCATCGGGCCCAGGCGGCAATGAGCCACCCGACCGGACCCATCCAGCGCTGGGCCAGTTTGGCATACACATCGACCGTGACACCGGGCAATCGGTGGGGGTCATGGTCTTGCAGGGCGGTCAGGGCGTTCTCTACGGCCCTTTTTTCCACCTCGCGCATGCGCCGGGCGGCCGCCTGCATGGGCGTGTTGTCTTTTTCCACCTCTTCTTGAATGGCGGCCGACAGAAAATCCCTGAGCTGACGGGCATTGTCCAGACGACGATCCATCACTGCGGCCGGCAGACCCAATTGTTCCAGGAGCAATCGTTTCAGGGCGCTGAACTGGTCAAAGCCATGTCGCGGTCGGGCGGTGTCGGCCCAGTCCGGATCAGCCAGATGACTCCTGGCGGAGATGCAAAACAGCCGGGTCACCGGCCGACCCCATGCTTGGCCGATGTACCGTTGAAAGTCAGGACCTATGGCGTCTTTGAGTTCGGTTTCAGACTGTCGATCGCACTTGTTGAGCACGGCAATAATGGAATCCCCGTCAAAATATTGAACCAGAGTCGTTAGAAAATCGGCATGGTCCAGCCGTTTGGGGTTCTCCACGTCGAAGACGCAGAGCAGGACATCCGACAGGAAGACGACCTCCTGGATGATCGGCAGGTGGTGGGCCTGTTCGACGCTATCGGTGTCCGGGGTATCAATTAATACCAGGTTTTCGGCGGCTCCGGACCTCGGGGTGACCTGAATATCCAGGTTCTCTTTCCCCAGGCGATCGACCAGCTGCGAGACATCGGAATAGGCGGTACATACCGCCAGAGGTCGGGAGGTGGTCGGCCGGTCGATGCCGACGGACGTCAGGTCATCGGCACCGGCCAAGGCGTTGACGAGTGTAGATTTGCCGGATCCGCTGGGGCCGATCAGCGTAACGACTAGTTTTCGGCCGACCCGGGACTCCACATTGTTCGCCATCCCCAGAATTTTCCCGGCGAGTCCGGCCAGGGCATTGGCCGGAATCCAGTCGGGAATGGCCTCGAGTCTTCGCTGGGCGATGCGAATATCGTTCTTGATGTGCTCCAATTCAGCCATCGCCCGCAGACGATTGTCGGACGCTCGATTCATTGTTCCTCCCGTGCCCCATGGATCGCTCGGTCCAACCCATCGATCAGCGTTTCTGTAACCTCGAGAGTGTGCCGTGCCCCTTCCAGGATGTCCCCGGTGATGGCATCCTCGAATATGTTCTGAACAGTCTTTAACTTCCGTTCGAGCCATAGCCGGGCAATGGGGGCCAGCATTTCTTCGAGCTGAAGCTGATCCGCCCGCTTCAGCCCGCTGGTCGCGGGAATCGCCACCAGCGCGTACAGATCGTGCAGACCGAACAGACCGGTCAGTTTGACCTTGATACCCGCAGCGCCCATGGGATCCCCGGTGTGCAATACGTAGGTAACCGCTGCCGTGGCCGGCAATACATTCAATAATGCGGAAAACGTCTGCCGGATCTGGCCCCAGATGCTCATCCGGTCCCGAAACTTCCCCGCCAGTTGTTCTAGCTCCCGATCGATTTCCGGAGTTGCGGCCAGGATGGACTCCTTTCGGGACAGGATGTCGGTGATCACCGTTTGCCAGTTGCCGGCACGCAGCCTTTCCTGCATCCCGGCAACCGAACGCGGGGCGGCGACGGTCACCGTGCACTGGCCCCGGTTTTCCAGAACGTCGAGGCGCGGCACCTCGGTTTCAGATACCCTCCGGAACGATCGGACCCGCTCCACCCCGAGCCGCAGGCGTTCCCCGACCGGATCGGTGGCTGTGGTTGTCACCGTGATTTCAGAAGATACGGCTCGGCTGTACAAGCTGTTGACCGCCTCGAGCAGGTCTTCTTCCACCTTCAGTCGAATTTCGTTCATGGTTTCCGGATTCGAGTCGGATCCCGAGACGCCGTATTTCGCCAGTTTGGCCCCCCGCATAATCAGTTTCAGGGGCCACTCGACAATCGAGCCGGTCCTGCGCATAGCCTTGATGTGCGCCGGATCGCCGGCCAGCCAGATATCGGCGAATCGTTTCATCACCATGTCCATGGGAAAATGTTTCAGTGTTTCATGGACACAATGAGACTGCGCGGTTTGCAGGGCATCCAGGTACAGTGCCAGCTCCTCTCGGCTGTTTCGGCATTGCTCAACGAGCCGTTCGGCCCTGTCCAGAGCATCGGTGAACATGGACTGAATCAGCTCTCCCCGTTCTTGTTTCGGATCAATGGCTGTCAGCATGTCCTCCAGGGACACCGGTGGATCGGCGACCGGGTGCAGCTGCAGGAACCGATCACCTGCGGCAACCGTATTCTCTTCATCTGCCCGGTACACCCCCAGGATGTATCTTCGGGCGTTTTCCCCGTAGATATTGCGGGATACCAAACGCGCGTGTGCTCTGACTTCATCGTCTGAAAAACTGGGATAGACCCGGTACACCAGAACGGAGCGCCGTTGCCCGATGCCGGTCAGCATGCGGGATATGAAATCGGTATTGTCGAGGTTGTGATAATTGGAATTGGTAAAAATGTACACCACTACATCGGAGGCTTCCAGCGCTTGTCGGGTCACTTCCCGGTTGGCATAGCGGCCGCCGGCACCGGTATCGAAATCCGGTGTATCCAGCATCACCAGATTCGGGGGAAGTCGCGTTGACGTCGTCATTAACGGGAGACCCGGGGTCTTGAGCTCCTCCGGTGAGGTCAAGGAATCCGGCGTCTCCCGAAAGGACTCAAACATAACCGGCAAAAAGTCTTCCCGGGCCATGGTATCCGGATGTCCCGCCACCAGAAGTCGTCGGTTCATGCCCGCACTGCCTCCGGTGGGCGAAAGATGCGCTCCGGCCAGGGAATTGAACAATGTCGATTTTCCGGAAGAGCCGCCTCCGCATATGGCGACCACAACCGGGAAGTCCGGCGATACCCGCGGCAGTAATTTGCCGTCTACGAGCCCGGTCCACTCCGCCATCCCCGGCAGTTTCTCCAGCCCGAGGGCACTGGCCAGGCGGGGGATGTCGTTTCGGATCATCCTCAGGGCATCGTATGTGTGGTCTGTCGGAGGCATTTCTTCTCGCTGTGGCTTATGTCTGCACCTGAACATCTCGGGAAATCTTCCATTCGATGATATGTCCCGCTGTGTGGATGTCAAAAGGCCTGCCATGGGGAGCCGTTCCTCAGGAACTCTCTGGATAACACAATTTGCACGTGGGAACAAAGCCATCGCTCTTTGGGGCATGGGATTTAAAAAATGGATCGCCGCAATATTTCTGCAGGGCTTGCCAACCGCCGTTTCTGTTTCATGCAGCTATCGACGGATTCTCCGGTGGACGGCCCGTACCCCTTGTTTTTTCCCGCTTTAGAAGATAACTTCGCACCATGATTCGAAAAGCGACCATCCAGGACATCAAGGCCATTCACCGGCTCCTGCAGGAATACGGGAACAGGGGAGATCTGCTGCCCCGACCCTTGAGCGAGCTTTACGACCACGTCAGGGATTTTTTCGTATTCTGCGAAGCGGGTCGCCCCATCGGATGTTGTGCACTGCAATTCTGCTGGGAGGATCTTGCCGAGATACGCTCCCTGGCCGTGGAACCGGGAAGGCTGGGTGAAGGGATCGGTTCAAGACTTGCCGAGGCGGCCCTGATCGAAGCCAGAAAGTTCAACGTCCGCCAAGTCTTCACGTTGACCTACCGGCCGGACTTCTTCCTTGGGTTCGGGTTTCATCACATCGACCGCAACGAACTGCCGCTAAAGATCTGGTCCGACTGTATTCTATGCGTCAAGTTTCCGGACTGCGACGAAACCGCGATGATGCTGGATCTGAAAGAAGACAGGTCCGCCCGTTAGCCCGTCTGCCCGTGGGCCCGTTAGCCCGTCTGCCCGTCTGCCCGTTTGCCAGTTTGCCGGTTTGCCGGTTATCCCGAGATACAAGATCCAAGACTCAGGATTCAGGGAAGAGAAATAAAGATCCGGATGCCGGTTTCTTGCATCTTGCATCCTGCATCTTGCATCCGTATCCACCACTCCACCACTCCAGAACTCCGAATGCCGTAACCCCTGTATCTTGTATCCTGGGTCTTGCATCCCGTTTGCCGGTGTGCCGGTTGGCCCGAGATACAAGATCCAAGACTCAGGATTCAGGGAAAAGAAATAAACATCCGGATGCCGGTTTCATGCGTCTTGCATCCTGCATCCTGCATCCTGCATCCGTATCCACCACTCCATCACTCCATTACTTCGATTTTCCAAAGGATCCGTATCCAGCATCAAGCATCCAGAATCCAGTATCCAGAATCCAGAAGAGTGGGCATTTCAGGGCGCGGGACAATGCGGCCATCGGGCCTGGGATGATGCTTTGAATCCGCGTTTACGCGTAGATGACGTTTATGGGCAGGGGCGGATACGCCTTCACACCCGTCTTGGGAAGGATAAGCTGGGCGTCGACGGTAAGCCAGTTCAGGTCTGGATTCAGGTCCCTCAACTTGCCGTCGCCCGGGAGGCGGGCATAATCGGTCAGGTAGTAAACGGTTTGAAATATGACAATACTGTTTTTGCCCTGGCGTGCCACTTCAAAGTTGGCCCGAAATTTTCGCGGCGTCAAGCCTTGTTCCTCGGCAATGCTATTCACCTCCGCCGGTATCAACCGCATCAGGACCGATTTGGAAACGCCCCGCTCCGAGATGCGGATCAGTGCCCGGGACTCGCTGGAGCCGGCATAGACGGTAGTGATACAGCCAAGGCGACGGAGATACTGGGCAGCGACGATCGCCGCGGACCGGCGCCCTCCGGCCATGGCGGGCAAGCCGTAATATTCGAAAAACTTCTTTTGCAAGTCCTCGCCCATCTTGTCGCCTTTTTCGTAGATATCCTTCGAGATGTAGCGCAGCGTCCGGGCCAGATCCTCGGCGGCGTCGGAAATGGGCCAGTCGATCTTGACGTGAAAATGGGAGAGGCTGTACCGGTTTTTGGCAACACCGGACGGGTCCCTTTGAATCAGAAGTGCAAAGTCCACCGGAAGAAGCACCTCCACAAAATCGAAGAACTTGATCGATTCGAAATATTTGCGGTTCCGGTCGAATTTGCCATTCAAGGGCAACGATCTGGAAAACTGAAGATTTTTTTTGGTAGTCCGATTGGAATCGAAGAAGCGGATGTATTTTTTATGTTCCGGAGGGATGATGTCTTCAACAAAAATGACCAGAGCAGATTTCTGACATTCGTATTCTTTGTCCGGTATTCTGGCACGGGGCTTTAGCTCCCGCATCTCCACAAAGGGATAGCTCACTTTTTGATCACGAAACCTGTGGTAGGAATCGATCAGGGTGTATTTGAGCATAAAATCGTCCAGCTGATCCCGGAGCAGTTCATAGTAGGAACGACGAAGCTTATCTTTTTGACTCAGGGATTCTCTGACTCGCCAGTAAGCCAATGTTACCTCCGGTCATGCTTGGCATCCTGCGGACTCGAAACAGCGGCCGGCAAAACGGCCAGTCTGATACTTGCCTACATCGATTTTTAGTATGAATACCATGATTTTAGCTCACCGTCACCGGGGTTCTTACTAGCCAGGAGAATTCACCAAGTGGAGACTTTCATGGTCAACCGCACCCCTTCGATGAAATGAAAAGCTATCATGCACTATTCAGGAAAGAGTGAAAGCCGGTTTACTTTCCAGGAATTTCCGGGCCGGTGTCCGGTAGAAAACGTTTACGGTATCATTTGTTGTTGAATTTTTCAGCCCACTGGTACATGTGTTCCCGGAACCGATAGGCCACCAGGGCAGCAAGGGCACAAATCCCGGCCAGGGCAACCAGCAACAGGTAGTCTTGCTCAAAGAGGAGGGCGCCCTGGAGACTCAGGGCAAAGGTGCCGGGCATGCGGCCAAACGTGGCAAGAATCAAAAAGAGCTTCGTGGGCAGGGTACTCAATCCGAGAAACAGGGAGAGGTAATCTTTCGGAAAGCCCGGAAACAGGAACAGAACCAGAATGACGAGAATTCCTTGGCGTTTGAGCAGTGCGTCGTACCGCCGAAATATGTCTGCGGGTATCCACTTGCGGACAAATCGCTCGCCAAGAAATCGTCCGATCAAAAAATTTAACCAGGATCCGATCGACAGACCGATACTGGAGTAGAAAAACCCTGCCAGGGTGCCGAAGAGAAACCCGCCGATGAATCCGGTGGCTTCACCGGGGATCGGGGCCAGAAGTACTTGTGAAATTTGAATGCCCATGAAGACGACCGGCGCCCACGAGCCGAAATTGTCGATGAACGATCGGATCCGCTCCGGATCTTTCAGCCAGATGTTCAGCTGCATGAAAAGATCCGATATGGGGCCGATGACGTAAATCGAGCCGAATCCCAACAGCACAACCAGGACGATGGTCAGCACGATCCGCTTGTTGCGGTCACTTTTCGGGGCGGCGTCTCTCATACACCCATATGTTGTGTATTCGCTTAGCCTGCGACCGCGTCCAGGGCAGTCACGGCCGGCAGCGTCTTTCCTTCCATCAGGGTGAGAAAAGCGCCACCACCCGTGGATATGAAGGTAATCTTATCGGCGACACCACTTTGGTGGATGGCCGCATCCGTGTCCCCGCCGCCGACGATGGTCGTCGCGCCGGTTGAGGCAACGCTGTTGGCCAGATCGAAGGTCCCCCGGCTGAATGGTTCCATCTCGAAAACGCCCATGGGCCCATTCCAGATAATCGTACCCGCGTCGCGAAGTGCTTCGGTGAAACGCTTTGACGTGGCCGGCCCGATATCGAGGGCCATCTTTTTCTCGGGAATCTTCTGCGTTGGTACGATTTGAGTGACTGCCTCCGGGCCGAGCTGCTCGGCAACGACAACGTCTATCGGCAAGTAGAGCATGATGCCTTGTCCGGAGGCCTGGTCCATGACCGCGATAGCCGCGTCTATCATTTCTTCTTCTACCAAAGATGTCCCGACCGAAACCCCCTTCGCCTTGAGAAACGTATTGGCCATAGCCCCGCCGATGATAATTTTATCCACATGCTGCAGCATGTTGCGCAACGCTCCCAGCTTGCTGGACACCTTGGCACCGCCAATGATGGCAACCAGAGGCCGTTTGGGTTGCGCCATGGCAGAAGCAAAATAGTCCAGCTCCCGTTGCAGCAGAAGTCCGGCTGCGGCCTTGCGCACATGGCGGGTAATTGCCGACACCGAGGCATTCTTTCGGTGACAGACCGCAAAGGCATCATTGACGTATACGTCGCACAAATCGGCCAGAGCCCTGCCGAAGGCATCATCGTCTTCCTGCTCGCCGGCATGGAAACGGAGATTTTCAAGGAGTATGACATCCCCATTTGCCATGGCGGCGATCCGGGCGGCTACCTTCGGGCCGATACAATCCTCGGCCATCTGCACCTCTTTGGCGAACAGCCGGCCCAGGCGCTCGGCCACCGGAGCAAGGCTGTATGTTGGAACCGGTTTCCCTTTGGGTCGGCCCAGGTGGGATGCCAGGATCACTCGTGCGCCCTGCTCCACGGCATAGGAGATGGTGGGCATCGCCCCTTTTATCCTGGAATCATCGGTCACCCGCAGCCGGCTGTCCAGCGGCACATTGAAATCGACCCGAATAAATACCCGCTTGCCGGTCAGCTCGATATCCCTGATCGATTTCATTTCGCTCTCCTTTGCTGCATCGTTGGGGACCTGGTCCGTCTTATTTTTTGGCTTCCGGGGGGCGTCGCCGGTTCTGCAGCCGGTGCAGTGTTTTCTTCTTTGACCACCGTTCAAAGAATGTCATCCTACCGGAGGAGTAAGCCCTGTCCACCGCCTCTTCCCGCACTTTTAGTCCATCTCCCCCCTTCATGGCGTCTCGAAGGCATTCGGTCTTAAAGACACACGCCCGGCACGCAATGGGGGAGTTTCTCAGTTTATTTCTACCCATGGGAAATACAGTCTCCAGATCGCCGAAGCAGTCCGGATATCTTGTTTTCTTGGCTTCAGTCATGATCCTTTGCTTTCGCGGTTCGTGTCTATGGGTTCAACCCGAACACTCCCGGAACGCGTTTATTGGGTAATCTGTCCGGCTGGCACGGAAAAGCGCCCTGATGGACTTACCATAACGCCGAAGTCTTATTCTGTAAACGGGAAACCACCGCCCGGGTTCATGACAGATGTTGGAATTCCATTCCGATTCGAAGGCGCTGTCATGGTGTTCACCTCGTGTCATCATCGGCGTCGGAATCAGAATCGGTATCGGTATCGGTATCGGCTTTAGAGGTGGCCATCCGGTTCTAATTCCGATTCCGCAGGGATGCCATACCGAGGTCTGGTTCCCCTGGCAACCGCCATCCCGTGACGATTCAGGGTCCCTATCGGTGTTAATGTTACGGGTTATCTTCCAGGCGCTCAAACTCTGTTTTCAGTCGCGCGATGTGTCCCTCATCGGCAAAACTGAAAAAGCCCCGGTCTCCGATGATCAGGTGCTCGTGGACCGTCACGCCGACACTGCCGCAGGCGAAGATGAGCTTCCGGGTCACCGCGAAATCCTCTCCCGATGGCCGTGGATCCCCGGATGGGTGGTTGTGGGCAAAGATCACCGCCGCTGCATGATGACGCAGTGCAGCGGCAACGACTTCCCGCGGATACACACTGCTTCCTGTCAATGTGCCTTCGAAGAGCGTATCGACTTCGATGACCCGATTTTTGGCATCCAGAAACACCGCGATGAAATGTTCCTTGGGAAGGTCGCGAACCGTCAACCTGAGAAAATCGAAAAGCGCCTTGGAATTACTGATCGGATCACGATCCAGGATTTTTTTTTCCAGGTAGCGATCCGCCGCAGCTTTGATCAGGCGGAGCCCGAGGATGTTATTGGGACCGAGACCGGGAATCGTACATAGCTCTTCGGGCGACGCTTCAAATACCCCCTGGAGCGTCTTGAACTGCTCCAGCGCCGCCTTTGCCGCTTCTTTGCAATCCTTTCTCGGGGTCGCCAGGGTCAGGAGTAGTTCGATCACTTCGTAATCATGGAATCCGGACAACCCCGCGGCCAGGAATTTTTCCCGGAGCCGCTTCCGATGCCCGTCTCCTTTGTGAGCTGTTCCTTTTGCCATAACTTGCTCCCCCCTTTTGTTATAGCGATTGCCAGAATTGCGTTCCGATTCCTTTTACGATCAACGGTTCACCGCAAAGTTCCTTTGCGTCCTCTGCGACTCTGCGGTCATCGTTTCCATACGTCTGCAAACGGAACATGGTTATGGCAATTGCTGTAGAGGCCACCATTGTCGGCCGATTCAAAGGAATTGGAGACTTGCAAGATTTTACTGCAAATGGATTGCACGAAAGTACAGGGGGGAGCGCGAATTGGTCTAAAGTGGATTCAGAGCCTTCCATCATGAGCAAGATCGAAGCGGACAGGAGGAGGAACCCGGAGGAATATATGCAATTTTTCGAGGATTGCCTCCTTCTGCCCAACGAAAATATTGGGCACGAGGGGAGGTTCTGAATCCACTTTTATACGGCGTCCAGCTCCTGCTTCAAATCCCGCATCATCAATCGCCGCAGCGCAATGGCAGGTTCCCGGTCTTCATACAGGATGTAGTAAACCTCATGGGATATCGGCATGTCGACACCCAGTTTTCTGGAAAGGTTGTACACCGATTTTGAGGTGCGAACACCTTCTGCAACCATGGTCATTCCTTCCAGAATCTCTTTGAGTTTCCGGCCTTCCCCGAGTTTTTTCCCAACCGTATGGTTCCGGCTGAGATCACCGGTACAGGTCAGCAGAAGATCCCCCATACCGCCCAGGCCGGTAAAGGTCCTCGGATTGGCACCGAGGGTTAACCCCAGTCGCCGAATTTCCGCAAGGCCTCGGGTAATTAATGCGGCCCGCGTGTTCAATCCCAACCCGAGGCCATCGATGACACCGGCGGCTATGGCAATGACATTTTTAACTGCCCCGCCGAGTTCCACCCCGATGATGTCGTCGTGGGCGTAGACTCGAAAAAATGGAGTGGCCATGACATGCTGGACCAGATCGGCGGCAACCCCGTCCCGGGAAGCCACCGTGACCGCCGTCGGTACATGGTTCGCCACCTCCTTTGCAAAACTGGGACCGGAAAGTATGGCCAGACGATTGTCGGACAGGCCGGGAATGACATCTTTTAAAACGCCGGACATGGTCAGGTGGGTTGTATTCTCGATCCCTTTGGAGGCAGACACCAGAATGGTGTTCGCATCCAGATGGTCGGCCATTTGCCCCGCCAGGTCACGCACGAAATGGGACGGTGTCACCACCAGGAGCATGTTTTTACCGCGGATCACCTCCAATAGATCGTTGGACGGACGCAGGTTTTCCGACAGCTGGATTCCCGGAAGAAAAATAGCGTTTTCTCGGGTTTCCAGGATCTGCCGCCGCACCTCCGGTTCGTAGACCCACAGGTCGATCGTGAACCCCTTGGTGGCAAGCAGATTGGCCAGAGCGGTGCCCCAGCTTCCGGCGCCGATCACCCCGATACGAATGTTTTCGGTGTGGGTTACCGTTTCCATGTCATGCTCCAGGTGACCGATTAGCTTTCCCCTTCCGGCAAACCGGCCGCGCTGACCACCCGTTCTCCGGGCTCCATGCCGATAAGCTTAACCCCCTGGGTGTTCCGGCTCATCACGGAGATCCCGCTGACGCCCATGCGGATCAGTTTTCCGGCGTTGGTCATCAACATCAGGTCATATTCATCCTGCACCAGCAAAATACTCACTACACGACCGTTTCGCTCGCTGGTTTTAATCGTGATCACGCCTTTGCCCCCCCGCCGATGCACCGGGTACTCATCGATGGAGGTCCGCTTGCCGAATCCGTGCTCGGTGATCGCCGTCAAGGTCTGGCCGTGGTGGAGTACCTCCATGCCGATGATATAGTCGCCGGCAGCCATCCGCATGCCCCGGACGCCTCTGGACAGTCGACCGCTGGGCCGAATGTCGGATTCCAGAAACCGGATGGATTTGCCGAAAGACGAACAGAGAAAGACGTTTCGGGTACCGTCCGTCAACCGGGCGGCAATCAGTTCGTCGTCCGGGAGCAGGTTCAGGGCGATGATCCCCCCGACCCGGGGTCGACTAAACGCCATCAAATCCGTTTTCTTGATGAGCCCGGAACGGGTGGCCATCAGGACATGCCAACCGGGTTCGAAATTGGGTACGGCCAGGATCGTCGTCAACTGCTCATCTGGGCTCAGATTCAACAGGTTTACGATCGCCTTGCCCCGGCTGGCGCGGCCGGCCTGGGGGATATCGTACACCTTCAGCCAGTAGACTTTTCCCTTGTTGGTGAAAAACATAAACGTATGATGGGTCGAGGCCACAAACAGATGCCGGACAAAGTCCCGGTCCCGGGTTCCCATGGCGGTCTTGCCTTTACCGCCCCGGCGCTGGCTCTGATACAGCGTGATGGGATTCCGTTTGATGTACCCCGTATTGGACACGGTAACGACCATGTCCTCTTCGACAATCATGTCTTCAATGGTCAATTCCCGGGTCTCGTCGACGATTTCCGTCCGGCGGTCGTCTCCGAATTCCCCCTGGATCCCGGTCACCTCGTCTTTGATGATCTGAAGTACCAGCCGATCATTGCCGAGGATCTCCTTGAACCGGGCGATATCCTTTAGAATATTTGTATATTCCTCGAGAATCTTTTCCTGTTCCAGGCCGGTGAGCTTCTGAAGCCGCATATCCAGTATGGCCTGGGCCTGGATCGCCGTCATTTCAAAACGGGTGATGAGGCCCTCTTTGGCAGCCTTCGGGGTTGCCGATTTTCGTATCAGAGCAACCACGTCATCCAGATTTTCAAGGGCAATTTTCAGACCTTCGAGGATATGGGCCCGCTCTTCGGCTTTGCGAAGGTCAAATCGGGTGCGCCGGACAATGATCTCTCTACGGTGGATGATAAAATGTTCGAGGATTTCTTTGAAATTCAGCAGTTCGGGGCGGTTGTTCACAATCGCCAGGAAAATGATACCGAAACTGGATTCCATCTGGGTATGTTTGTAGAGTAGATTGACCACCACCCCTGAAATCTGGCCTTTTCTCAGACCGATGGCGATCCGCATGCCCTCACGGTCCGATTCGTCACGCACGAAGCTCACGCCTTCGATTTGCTTGTGTTTCACCAGATCGGCGATTTTTTCAATCAGCCTGGCCTTGTTCACCTGGTATGGAATTTCAGTGATGACAATCGTCTCTTTGCCCGTCCGCTTGTCTTTTTCGACCATGACCCGGGCCCGGATCCGGATAATGCCCCTTCCGGTTCGATAGGCATTCCGGATGCCCTGTGAGCCGTATATGATGCCGGCGGTCGGAAAATCCGGACCGGGCGCCAGATCCATGATGTCGTCCACGGACATCTCGGGATTGTCGATCAGCGCCTTGATGGCGTCAATAACCTCTCCCAGGTTGTGGGGAGGAATGTTGGTGGCCATGCCGACGGCAATGCCCGACGATCCGTTTACCAGCAGGGCGGGAATTTTAGACGGCAGGACCGTCGGCTCCTCGAGGGATTCATCATAATTGGGCGCGAAATCGACTGTTTCCCTATCCAGGTCCTCGAGCATGTCATGGGCCAGACGGGACATCCGCACCTCGGTGTACCGCATCGCCGCCGGTGGATCGCCGTCTACGGATCCGAAGTTACCCTGGCCGTCCACAAACGGATATCGAAGCGAAAATTCCTGGGCCATTCGAACGATGGTGTCATAAACGGCCGCATCGCCGTGGGGGTGGTACTTACCGATGACATCGCCGACGATACGGGCCGATTTCTTATACGGCTTATTCCAATCGTTTTTCAGCTCCCGCATGGCAAACAGCACCCGACGATGAACCGGCTTCAGTCCATCCCGTACGTCCGGCAGCGCGCGACCAATGATCACGCTCATGGCATAGTCGAGGTAAGATTTTTTCATCTCACGCTCGATGCTGATTCTGCTCTCCTGTTCCGCAACTGTCATGATCTCTCCTGATCACCTCCCTGGAGGTCAGTTCCGGCGGGAACGCCGGTAGGGGCCTTCTCGGATACTGAGTTTGGGGGATAGGGGTGTTGCGATGGAAGCCGCGGCAGATCCCGGTCAGATCCGTGCGGGGATAGCTGCGGCATTCATCAAGATGTGTCGTATCGCCTGAAGGGGCGGCCGCTTTCCGCCCAGGCTGCTGGTCTGTCCCGCCGGATCCCGGCGCCCTGCATATGTTCATCCTGAGCTGTCTGTAAGCTTTGCCAGGAAGGGGACTACCGACTCACCCAGGCCCCGGCAATGAGCAGTAAAATGGCTTCGTAGGTCATCACTATCGGGTAGCTGTGGGTCAACCAGAAGATGATCCCCCCACCGATAATGGCCGGAACACCACAAAATACAAGAATACCCAATTTCCTGCTGATGGTCATGTCTGGCGCGTCTCCTGTTCCTGGTTTTCCTCGTCCTTGCTGCCTAATTTTAGTTGCCTTGATAAACTTAACATCTGTTAGCAAAAACAGTTCGTCATGTAAAGAACATATAACAAGATTCCATGCCGTCTTTGGGCGCTCCCGGACACGGTGCGCACTCTATCCAGATCCCGCCTCGATGATCGTCACATGCGTCCGGGATGATGTACCGCAACGCGGCGATGCGCGGCATGAAACCCATTCGTGTGCAGCGGCCGGTCCGACACAATGTCCATGGGACGATCGGCTATCGCTCGATGACCATCGCCATCCCCATGCCCCCGCCGATGCACATGGACACCATCCCGGTGGAATATCCCTTTCGCCGCATCTGGTTCATGCCGCTGACCATCTGCCGTGCGCCGGTGCAACCGATGGGGTGCCCCAGGGAAATCCCGCTGCCGACCTCATTGGGTTTGTCGGTGGCTATTCCGAGTTCCTTCATGCAACCGATGGCCTGGGCCGCAAAGGCCTCGTTGAGTTCGATCAGCTGGATGTCATCGATGCTCATGCCGGCGGCATCCAGGACCTTTCGTATCGCAGGCACGGGGCCGAGCCCCATGTAGGCCGGGTCCACGCCCCCGGACGAAAAGGCTTTGATTTTGACGATCGGCTCCAGATTCAATTGCGCCGCTGTCTCGCTGCTCATGAGAAGAACGGCGGCAGCGCCGTCATTGATGCCGGAGGCATTGCCGGCGGTCACGGTACCGTCCTTTTTAAATGCCGGACGGAGCCTGCCCATTTTCTCCAAACTGGTTTCCATCGGCCGCTCATCGGTATCGACCACAATGTCCCCTTTTCGGGTCCGGACGATGACGGGAACGATTTCCTCCTTGAAATATCCCTCACCCATGGCGGCCAGCGCGCGGGTATGGCTCAACACCCCCAGTTCGTCCTGCTCCTCCCGGCTGATACCATACAGGGATGCGATATTTTCTGCGGTGACCCCCATGTGGTACCCGTAGAAAATCTCGTAAAGCCCGTCGAATACCATGAGATCGGTGACTTCGCCGACCCCGGTCAACTCCATGCGATATCCCCAGCGGGCCTTGGGGAGGGCCATCGGCGTCAGGCTCATATTCTCCTGGCCGCCGGCCAGGATGACATCGGCCTCACCGGTCATGATCGCCGATGCCCCCATGGCGATGGCTTTGAGTCCCGATCCACAGACCTTGTTGATGGTACATGCCGGTGTCTCCTTGGGGATTCCGGCCCGAATCATGGCCTGCCGGGCCGGATTCTGTCCCTGAGCGGCTTGCAGCACATTTCCCATGATGACCTCGTCCAAGGCAATCGGGGTAGCCGAGGTGTCCCAATCATCGGCCTGCAGTTCCAGTTCGATCGCGCCCTGGTCCTTTAGTTTGTCCGGTGCGATCCTGGCCATGGCATCGCTTTTCACCGGTTTGAGACCGGCCCGTTTCAACGCATCCTTCATCACCACGGAACCGAGCTCAACCACGGAAACGCTTTTCAGTCCGCCGCCAAACGCTCCAACAGCGGTTCGCGACCCACTGACGATGACAGCTTCTCTCATGAGGAACCCCCTTTATTGATTTTAAGGTTCAAATGCCTTAATAAAATTGTGAAACGATTTTATGAAACGCGACGATGTCGCTCCAGGAGCGAAAGGCTTGCCCGCCATCGGTATGGCGGGTTTATCCGCCGTTCTTCTGGATCGAATCCGGTCGTGCCCCGAGTTGCAAATGACGGTGCATGTTCTAAGATAAGGACAATCGTTATAGGATGCCCGGTCGTTCCAAACCGTCTCGGAAAGATGGTGGGCCGACTGTGTGTCGGTTAACACAGAGGCGGAACCGAGGTCAACGTTGATCCCATGTGCCTGATCATTTTTTCATACGACGTGCACCCGGATTTCAAACTGGCCCTTGCGGCCAACCGGGATGAGTTCTACGACCGGCCCACCGCACCGATCGACGTCTGGAAAGACCAGCCGGATATCCTGGCTGGACGAGATTTGCTTGGCGGCGGCACATGGCTCGGTGTCAGCAGGAACGGCCGCTTTGCCGCCATCACAAACTACCGAGACCCCGCCTCGGTGCGACCGGACCCACCGACCCGGGGACGGCTGGTGAGCGACTTTTTGGAGGGGAAGGAACCACCATCCAGATACCTGGAACGTCTGGACGCCATCGGACACCGATACAACGGCTTCAATCTGGTGATCGGAAACGCCGAGACCCTCTTTTACTACTCAAACCGGGGAAACGGCATTCAGGAGCTGCCCTCCGGGGTCTACGGCCTGAGCAACCACCTGCTCGACACCCCCTGACCGAAAGTGCTGCGGGCAAAAGAGGGATTGCGGGAGTTGCTGACCGGTTCGGTGGCCATGGATGCGGAAATTGTTTTTGAAAAGCTCGAACACCGGCACCCCGCACCGGACCCCGAGCTGCCGGACACCGGCGTGGGCATTGAAAAGGAGCGCGCGTTGTCCCCATTGTTTATTTCCATACCGGGATACGGCACCCGGTCATCATCGATTTTATTGATGGGTCGAACGGGCGGAAGTGAGCTTTTCGAACGAACCTTCCTGCCCGACGGGCAAGGGCTGGTTCGTCAGGGTGAGACGCGCCGTTTAGCGTTTTAGGTGCTTCTCCAAATAACATCGTGCAACGATTTTAACGAGCGCAGCGGTGTCACGCACAGGGCGTTCGGGCGGCGCGCTCCGGGCAGGTTTATCCGTTTTTATTGTGGAGGACCTAAATTTCTATCCCTGCAGCCCCTTTGAGCGGGAGTTCACTTAGCGCCACCACGCAACGGGGAACAATTTAATACATCAGAGCTTATCGCCTTCTGTTGATCTCTGCGAAATACGGCCGTGTGGGTCGATTTGCACATCTGAAAAGCGGCAACCGACCAGCCGTTCACGCAGGTCGGAGAGCACGCCGGGCGACAACCCGTCATCGCCCCCCCTCACCGTTTGCACGATACCCTTTGCCACGTCGATAAACACCCGGCTGTTTTCCCACAGGCAAATGGCGGTAAACTCGGGAGACCGCCCGTAATTCCACTCCCAGCTCCGGTACTTTCGTCGCGCCAGATCGTGAATGTCCTCCCAGTCCGAAGGGGCCAGCTGAAGGGGTGTCTTTTCGCCGTAAACATGAGCCAGCCGTCGGGTAAACCGGCCACGAAAATCGGCGAACGTGGTTTCCGAATCGAGATATTCTGAAAGGTTGCCCACCGGCCGAGGTTCCGATCGCACCCCCCTTGAATAAACCACTTCCAGATCCGGAGTAAGGACGGTTTGAAGCGTCTCAAGGTCCGTCCCATATAGCAGTGTACCGTGGCTGACCATGCGCTTCATGTTGGAATACTGGGAGTTTCCGGACACTTTTTTATTCCCGACCAAGATCTGATTTGGTGCCGAGAAGGTCGCCGAAATTCCAAGATCACCCAGGGCATGGATGACCGGCAGCAGGATGCGCTGATAGTTGAGAAACAGAGAGTGGTCGTATCGGCCGATAAATGCGAAATTCAGGTTCCCGCAATCGTGATACACGGCACCGCCGCCGGACCGGCGGCGGATCACCGGAATACCCTCTTTTCGAACAACGCCGAGGTTGACCTGATCGAACGCATTCTGGTGCCTTCCGATAATAACGGACGGCTGATTGACATAGGTCAGGACAACCTCTCGGGACGGATGGAGGTGTTTGAAACAGTGCTCCTCTATCGCAAAATTGATGGCGGGATCTTCACATGGCGAGTGCTCGACGAATATCATTCTTCCGGCTCGGGAGGATCTGCGGGGCGCTTTGAAACCGGCTCCCCCTTCTTTGTGTCTTTCTGACCGGCGGGATGTTTGGTCCGCCTCCAGCGGCGCATCCGTTGGCCGATGTCGCTCTCAAAACCACGTTCCGTTGGCCGATAAAACACCGATCCCCGCAAGGAATCGGGAAGATATTCCTGGGATACGAATCCGTCTTCGTAATTGTGGGCGTACTTGTAGCCTTTCCCGTATCCAAGGTCTTTCATCAGGCGGGTCGGCGCGTTGCGAATATGGATGGGAACCGGCAGGGAGCCGGTCTCGCGGATCACTTTTTTGACAATCTTGGAAGCCGCATACAATCGGTTGCTTTTGGGTGCCGTCGCCAGATAGACGGCGGCCTGGTAAATGGCCAGCTCGCCCTCGGGATGTCCCAAAAACCGGAATGCTTCCATGGCATCAAGGGCCACGCCGAGGGCCCGGGGATCGGCATTGCCGACGTCTTCGGAGGCAAACCGCACCATGCGCCGGGCAATGTAAAACGGGTTCTCGCCCCCGGACAGCATCCGTTCCAGCCAATACAGGGCGGCGTCCGGATCACTGCCTCGCAGGCTCTTGTGAAACGCGGAGATCAGATTATAGTGTTCCTCGCCGGACTTGTCGTATCGCAGTGATCGTTGTTGAAGGGCGCTGCTCAGCGTCCCCACGTCGAGCTTCAGGGGCGTCACGGCCGAATCATCGTTTTCTACCCCGGCAATCATCGATACGCCCAGTTCAAGGCCGCTGAGGGCGGCCCGGGCATCCCCGTCGGCGACCTTCACGAGAAAATCAAGCGCTTCCGATTCAACTCGAAGATTCAGCCGGCCATAGCCCTGCTCCGGATCGGAAACAGCCCGCTCCACAATACGACGAAGATCCGAGGTCGGAAGGGGCTCCAGGGTCATGACACGGCAGCGTGACAAAAGCGGTGCGATCACCTCAAAGGACGGGTTCTCGGTGGTCGCGCCGATGAGCGTGATCAGACCGCTTTCCACATGATGCAGAAAGGCGTCCTGCTGACTCTTATTGAAGCGATGGATTTCATCCACAAACAGAATCGTTCGTTTACGATGCAATCGCCGCTGCTCTCGGGCCTCCTCGATCACGGCCCGGATATCCCGGACACCGGAAAGCACCGCTGAGAAATGGACAAAATGGGAGGCGGTCTGCCCGGCGATGAGTCGGGCCAGCGTGGTTTTGCCGCATCCCGGAGGCCCCCAGAAAATCATGGAAAAAATCCGGTCCGTCTCGATCGCCCGGCGGACCGGCATACCCGCTGCCATCAGGTGGGCCTGCCCGAGAAACTCATCCATGGATGCCGGCCGCATCCGATCGGCAAGTGGCCTGGCTGCCGCTGCCGCCTGTTCGGCGGCCTGTTCGAACAAATCGTTCATGGTATTCCGTGGGCCCGTTTGCCCGTGGGCCCGTTTGCCCGTGGGCCCGTTGGCCCGTTTGCCGGTTTGCCAGTAGCACATGTCATTTGCCGCCTGACGGCGGCGTCATCAAGTCATTAGTCCTGCATAACAGGACGTCATTTATCGTTCTCGTTTTCGTCTATCTTTCAGCTTTAAGCTTCGAGTTTTCAGCTTCGAACTTTCAGATCATCCTGCATCTTGCATCCGTATCCACCACTCCATCACTCCAGAACTCCAGAGGTGTTAACCCCTTCATCTTGTATCCAGTATCCTGCATCCGAAATCAAGCATCCAGAATCCCGTTGGCCCGTGGGCCCGTTGGCCCGTTTGCCCGTTTGCCGGTTAGCCCTGTATCCTGCAGCTTGTATCTTGCATCCAGCATCCGGAATCCAGTATCCAGTATCCAGAATCCAGAATCCAGGATCCTACCTTTTCTTCGGGCGCCCCGTACGCTTTCTGAAATAGGTCCGAATGGGCGTTTGGTCCAGACCGGTCGCCTCCCGTATGCGATTGGCCAGATATCTGCGATAGGAGAAGTGTACCGCTTCGGGATGATTGACGAAAAAAACAAATGTCGGCGGTTTTGTGGCGACCTGGGTGGCGTAATAAAAATTGAGGCGCCGCCCTTTATGAAAGGCCGGCTCATTTCGGCGGAGGGCATCTTTGATGACACGGTTGAGCTGCCCTGTCCCGATACGGGAGGTATATTGATCATAGAGGGTGTCGATCACCCTGAAAATCTTCCGGACCCGGAGGCCGGTGCGGGCCGAAATTGTCATCAGCGGGGCAAAGTTCAAATACTTTGCCTGCCGCTGCAAATCCTGGACAAATCGTTTTTCCGTGCGCGGGCCCTTGTCGACGATATCCCACTTGTTCAACAGCAGGATGCAGCCACAGCCGCGCTCCAGAGCGTAACCGGCGACATGGATATCCTGATCGGTAATCCCCTCGTGGGCGTCCAAAACCGTCAGCGCCACGTCGCTGCGCGCGAGGCTTCGCAAAGCCCGGATTACGGAGAATTTTTCAATTTTTCTGGACACGCGCCCTTTCCTGCGGATACCGGCGGTGTCCACAAGCCGGTAGCGCCGGTCCCCAACGTGGCAGACGGAATCGACGGCGTCCCGGGTAGTTCCCGGGACTTCGCTGACCAGCATGCGCTCTTCACCGAGTATACGGTTGATCAGTGACGATTTTCCAACATTCGGCCGTCCCACAACGGCCACACGAACCATTCCACTATCCGATTCAGAAGGTGTCGTCGGAAAGGAACGGATCACATCATCCATAAGATCGGAGATGCCGTAACCGTGTTCGGCAGAGATGGGGTAGAACGTGTCAATGCCGAGAGTGTAAAAGTCTGAAAGACGGTCTTCCTGGTCCGGCGCATCTATTTTGTTGACCGTGTAGAAAACCGGTTTGGACAAGCTCCGCAACATCGCAATCATGTCCGCGTCATACGGTGACAGGCCGTGTTTGCCATCCAGCAGCAGAACAACGCTATCGGCGTCTTCCAGGGCCATGTGGAGTTGACGATGAATTTGCTCGGCAAAGGGATCCAGGTCCGTTCCAATGAAGCCTCCGGTGTCGACCAGCGTGAATGGGCTGCCGCCCCACTCCGCATCACCATAGTTGCGATCCCGGGTAATGCCCGGCATGTCATCGACAATGGCCAGACGGGATCGGGTAACACGGTTAAACAGGGTGGACTTGCCGACATTCGGCCGTCCGACCAGGGCGACAATGGGTTTCATAAGGGTAGGCAATCCTGTCCGTGACGGGTCTCCATCGCGAGCTGCAAAATGGCTCTGATATAGCGGAGCGTTCGCGCGGTTGTCAAACAAACCATTGACTTCCATGCGATTGTTATCAATATAAAACAAGATCAGTTTTCATATCAGGGCAGTATTGTTTGAACAAACGGAGGTTTTCCATGAAAGATTCGCTCAAACCAGGGCTCACCTTCGAATATACCTATCAAGTCCCACCGGACAAGACCGTTCCCCACCTTTTTCCGGACATACCGGAGGGAAAGGTCATGCCCGAGGTGTTTGCAACCGGATTCATGGTCGGTTTATTCGAGTTTGCCTGCATACATGCCATCAACCCTCATATCGACTGGCCAAAGGAGCAAACGGTCGGCATTCACGTGAATGTGAGTCATACCGCCGCCACCCCGCCGGGCCTTACAATAACGGTAAGGGGAACACTGGAAGAAGTAGAGGGCCGAAAGCTTGTCTTCAGTATCCGGGCGGATGACGGTGTCGATCAGATCTCCAGCGGAACCCACGAACGATTCGTCATCGACGCCGAAAAATTCAACGCTCAAGTTTCGGCAAAAACAACCCCGTAATGTGCAGGTTATTTGTTCAGACCACGGGTGCAAGACCCGTATTGACCCATACACCGCATGTTTCAAAGAGAACGTGGAGGCCCAACATGGACGATGAAAGACTACTTACACTGATCGATACAGCTATCCTGCGGGAAGAAGAAGCCTATGCCTTTTACATGGACGTGTTCAACCGGGTACAGGATGCCAGCGCTCGGGATACCTTAGAGTGGATTGCGGGTGAGGAGAAAAAGCACAGAGAATTTCTGGTAAACTATCGCGACGGGAAGTACGGACCCGGACCGCTGAGAATGACCGATGTCGTCCTTTACAAAATCGCCGAGTACCAGGAAGAACCGGAAATCGCCAAGGACATGAAGCGGGAAGATGTCTTTCTGGTTGCCAGCCATCGGGAACTGCGATCTTTCCATTTTTATACGGAACTGGCCAACCAGCATGAGGATGGTCAGACCAAAGACACACTGCTGCGGATCGCCAACGAAGAACTCAAACATAAGGAAAAGATGGAGTATCTGTACGCCAATACGGCCTTCCCGCAAACCGACGGGGGGTAATGGGTATTGGGTATTGGTTACCGGGTATTCGGATCAGGGGATGTTGATCAACCATCGTTAGCAGCGAATACCCAATACCTCTATAACAATTGCCATAACTATGTTCCGATTGAAGGTAGGGACCAGGGTGTGAACCTTGAGTTAGGTTTCGGAACGGAATTCTGCAAATCGCTTTAATATTCGCCTTTACGTTCACTCGATTCTGATCGTCGGGTCTCACCTTGTTTAGACGATACTTTATTTCTTCACAATCCGGAGGGAATGGGTCCGCTGCAGCCGCTGCCACAAGGACCGGATGAGGGTATACGATGCTTGGTTCACGTCAATTTCTTTTTTCTTGGCATGAAAGCAGCAGGACTTCATCAGTGATGGGTTGCCCGGTCCCAGGCCAAACCGGACGATAATGAATTCAGCCAGCGATGAGTGTATCATGGCCAGCTCGTCGGTACGCATTCTGGCCAGCATCATCTTATCCTTCAGGGGCATCTCATACAATAACCGATCGATCGCCTGATCGACCGTCCGAGGCTTGTCTTTTTCAGGCAGCGGATACGGCCGGGTGTCATCCCGCTGGCCCCCGGCGGCGGGTGGTGACACGGCGTTCACCAGAATATGAAACGCGGCCTGGTACAGACTGCTGACATTTTCAGAACACCGGCCGGTGACGTGCAAGGTGCGGATAAAATAGATATCGATCCAGGAACGTATCAGTGAGGCGGCCTCAAGCACATCGGTAGTGGACGCATCGACATGCAGAAGCTGACGCCGGTTTCGAAGCGCCGTTTTTCGGGCGTGATCCGCATATGCCTCAGGCCGCCCCAAGGTGATAATGAGCGTTCCATCCGAGTTCTTGACATTTTCCTCAATACAGCCACGATAGTCTGCCGTCGGAGCCTCGCTATTGCAGGCGGCGTTTATGAGAACCCCCGGACGGACGATATCCGGATCGTATCGGCTTCCCCCGTGGCGGATGCCCACTTCCACAGCGGCATCGATAGCCGCTCGCTCTGCGCCATCGCGGCCTGCTGACACAATCTTTTCGATCACCTGCATCCACCTATGAAATCGAGGGCCGATTCTATGAAACGCGACGATGTCGCTCAAAGGGCAAACTGTTAAAATTTGTATCCCTGCAGTAAATTCCAGGATATCACGACATTATCCGGTCAGTCGGATACTGACGCACCACATGTTCGGTTCGATATGAATTCTAAAATTAATCGGATGCTGTTTCGCGCTGCCCCGCTGAGCGGGGTTTCCGCTTCGATCCGATATTCAACGGGGAATCATCACGTCAAAAAATGTCGAACCGGACCGGTGCACGTGTGACGGTTGTCTGCCGCCGGAACGCTCATCGAAGGCGCCAGTGATGGGACGGTTGGCGCGCTCGTTCGGGGTATAATTGAAAGCATGGGTAAAAGCAAGCAAACGGCGAAGGATCGGCCGTCGACCGGACAGTTCGCGAGTGGTCGATACCCACGCTTTGTCTTTCCCGTGCTTGGAGACGCCCTTGTTTTTTGCCCCGGGTTGGGATAAGAGACGAGACCTCGTCAACGACCTTGTAAGCATTCAGGTTGGATCATGATCACGCTGCTCGATTACGGCGCTGGAAACGTTCGGAGTGTCATCAACGCCATCGAAAAATTAGGAGAAACCGTCCGGCTGGTGCATACCGCAGAAGACATCCGTTCTGCGTCGAAATTGGTCTTCCCAGGCGTCGGTGCTTTCGGAAACATGATGACCATCCTCCGTGAGAAGCAGTATGTCGAGCCGTTGAAAGCGTACCTGGCCTCCGGCCGGCCCTTCCTGGGAATCTGCCTGGGGATGCACGCCCTGTTTGAAGAGAGTGAGGAGGCCTTTGGGATCGCGGGACTCGGTCTTCTGCGTGGCCGGGTCAAACGGTTTGATGTTGATCTGGCGGTGCCCCACATCGGCTGGAATGGGATCAATGCCCGTCAGCCGTCCCGATTGTTCAAGGATATTCGAGGGGACGAAAAGTTTTACTTTGTCCATTCCTATTATGTGGCCCCGGAAGATTCGGCAGTGGTCATGACCACGACAGATTACGGGGTCGAGTTTGTCAGCGGAATCCAGACGGGAAATATGGTGGCGACCCAGTTTCACCCGGAAAAGAGCGGGCAAGCCGGTAGTACACTCCTGGACAATTTCCTGAGCTCCGGCCAGGAAGCGGTGCTTCCTGAGATCCACACCGCCCCGACCCGCCTGTCCAAGCGGATTATTGCCTGCCTGGATGTCCGAACCAACGATCGCGGTGATTTGGTCGTTACCAAGGGCGACCAGTACGACGTGCGTGAAGAGGGCGAGGTACGGAATCTCGGCAAACCTGTCGATTTGGCCGGACGCTATTACCGTGAAGGGGCCGATGAAATCACCTTCCTGAATATTACCGGATTTCGGGACTTCCCACTGGAAGATATGCCCATGCTGGAAGTGCTCCGGCAGACATCGAAACATGTTTTCGTCCCCCTGACCATCGGCGGTGGTATCAGGGACTACACGGACAAGGACGGTCAACGGTATTCTGCGTTAACCGTGGCAGCAGAATACTTCCGCTCCGGGGCGGACAAGGTCTCCATCGGCAGCGATGCGGTGATGATCGTCGAGGCATATTTACATTCCGGCAAGGCCACCGGGCAAAGTGCCATCGAAACAATTTCGCGGGTCTATGGGAGCCAGGCGGTGGTCATCTCCATCGATCCGCGGCGGGTGTACGTCGATTCGCCGAAGTCCGTGCCCCATCACGTCATCGAAACGACGATTCCGGGACCATCCGGAGAGCGATACTGCTGGTACCAGTGCACCATCAAGGGGGGCAGAGAGGGCCGCAATCTGGACGCAGTGACGCTCGCAAAACACTGTGAAGCCCTTGGAGCCGGTGAAATCTTACTCAACTGTATCGACCGGGACGGCACCAATGCCGGTTTCGACATCGAGCTCATCAACTCGGTAAAGCAATCCGTAACCATACCGGTCATCGCGTCCAGCGGAGCCGGATGCGAAGCACACTTTTTAGAGGTCTTCACACAAACCGGGGCCGAGTCTGCACTGGCAGCCGGTATTTTCCACCGACAGGATGTGCCCATCTCCCGGGTCAAAACCTACCTCGCCGGAAAGATCGAGATCCGTCCATAATTTCCCGGAACGCCTCACCGTTTCTTTCTTTTAAAAAAATATTAGACAAAACCTTGACATTGCGCCAGAGGAACCAATTATTTGTGATAAAACATAAACAAATTATTGACAAAACAGCCAGCGGAGGTAAACAATGGGTGATACTGAAAAAATAAAAAAGGTTTATGCCAGCGGAATGTCCGAATATGTCGCAGGAGACTACGGAAAATCTGTGCAGAGGTTCTCTGAAGTGCTTTCACTCGACCCTGGACACACCCAGGCCTTAACGGCCCGCGGTGCCGGCAACCTGAAATTGAATGCCGCCGGAGATGCGGTTGAGGACTTCAACCGGGTGATCGAACTGGATCCAACATATGCCCGGGCCTATCATCTCAGGGGACTCGCCCGTGAAGCCCAGGGGGATGATGCCGGCGCGGAGGCGGACTTCGGAGCGGCGATTGAACTCGCGCCGGAATATGGCGCGGCCTATTTCAGCAGAGCCACGTTGAGAACGAAAACGGGGCGGGAGGACATGGCAACCGAAGACATGGCCATGGTTGCCCACCTGACCAACCGAAACATCGAAACCTTCGCCAACGAGAACAACGTCTGGCGCTCGCAGCATCTTCGTGTGGAGTCCATCATGGAAAGTGATGTGAACCGATAGTTCGACACGAACCATTTTCAACGTGAGACTAAATATGGTCGAGACACTCCATGACACGACATTCTTTACTTTGTTGAAGCAGGCCGTCGAGCAACATGGCTGTACCATCGTCGATGTGGATTTTGACACCCATGTGATCAATCTCGACGGTCCTGAAGACGCCGTTCATGCGTGCGCTTTGGCTTTGGAAAATCTAATGCAATGAACGCAAGGGATATGCTCAGGATTCAAGCCGCTTTGCTACAAGGGCTGACAGTACGGAATGCCTGGTCGGTAAGGCAGCATTTAGGAGATAACACGCTTTAACCGTAAGGAGGGAGCAGCCCCGTGGAATCGTCAAAAATGTTTCCGATCGGATATGTATCACGGAAGACCGGCTTGTCCCCCCATGTCATTCGGGCCTGGGAGCGACGTTACGGGGCAGTCCGTCCATTGCGTTCTTCTGGAAATCGTCGACTATACTCGCGTGAAGACATCGTTCACCTGGTTCAGCTCCAAAAAGCGGTGGCGTCGGGCCACACCATTTCAAGTATCGCGGATCTACCGGGGACAGACCTTGCATCCTTGCTACAAAACGAACAAACCCATGGGGAGGCGTCCGTCCAGTCATGGCAAAAGGAGCCCACGGATGCAATTGCAGGCATGCACATCGAAGGTCTTCTGCAGGCAACACGCAAGCTGGACGTCGCAATGTTTGAGAGGCGCCTGCATCTGGCTTCCGTGGAACTGCCGAGACTGTCTTTTATGGCGGACGTGGTTACACCATTTTTTGAAAATATCGGGGATCAGTGGGCAGATGGCGCCATCAAGATTGTTCAGGAACACATGGCGTCCACCGTTACCCAGGCGTTTCTATGGGACGTGCTCAGGAGTGCCGATCCCGGCGAAACGGCACCGGGGATGGTAGTTGCGACACCCACAGGGCAATGGTGCCAGCTGGGTGCCCTCATGATCTCCTTGGTTGGGGCTGATGTCGGGTGGAACATCCACTACTTCGGCCCCAACCTGCCACCGGAAGAGATTGCGGCGGCCACCGTCCAGAAGCAGGCAAAAGCCGTTGCACTGAGTATCGTCAGCAACGTGGACGGACTCGGATTGATCCGGGAATTAAAACGCCTTATCCGAAGTTTAAGCCCGGGAATCCCTGTAATCGTCGGTGGCGGCGGCATTAAGACGCACCGGAACCATGTTGAAGCACTGGGTATTCAGTGTTGCGGAAGTCTGCGATCCTTTGTGTCATACGCGGATGCGATGCTGCAAAAGCTCGATGCATGATTGGAGTCTTGTAAACTCCTGCCAACAACTCCGCACTTCATCCCGTCATATATCGGGGGGCTATGGTAGCCCCCCGCCTGTCCCAATAAATTGAATTGCGACCCGGTATCGGAACATTTGAGCGATCGAGATCCATACCAATCCCGAAGCAATACCCAACCAACCGTTATCTCAACAATTTTTTTAATGTCTGGGCAGAAATTTGACAGGGTTTTAATTTGCGAGTAAAATAGTCCTCACAAAAAGAAATAAACCGAACATCGAAAGGGCAACGCTGCTGAAAGGCAGTGACGCAAAGCTACGGGTCTAACGCCGAAAGGTCACGACCGCCGGGCCGCCGAAGGTTCCACGCTTTGCGCCTTTGGGTAGAAGTGCCCCAAAGGCGTTTTGTCTTTCAGAAGGGGTCCAGAGCCACCATTCACACGAAACGTGCATGCTGACGGTCCGGCGGATAGCCGGCGCCGGCGGTGCGTATTCCGGACATCGTATCACAGCCGCCCATTAGAAAAACGTCCGGACATTCCTCTTATGAAGCCATCGGCGTTTCCATTGCATTCGGAACTCGCCGTGTGTCAGTCGGGTCGGGCGGTCAACAGGTCGTCGAATACCACAGGAAGTCACCGCAAAACATGTCGCCAACTGCCTGCCGGAAAGGGAGGCGTCCGACCCGGCGCAACGAAAGGAGGGTTATATGCAGTTCGCTGAACTCTTTATTTTTATACCGGGTCCCCCCATTCTGTCCATTTTCGTCTGGGTGGGGCTTATCGTCGGTCTGCTCTATTTTGCCCGGGAGCCTGCGCACCGGGCGCTGCATTCATTCGGATGGACCATATACAACGCGTTCCGCATGTCCGCCCGATCCGTGCTGCTTGCCGAAAAACGCCTGGCCGCACGAAACAAGGAGGTGTTGCTGGAAGCCAGCCGCGATTCTCTAGAACGGATCATCGATCGGGAGTTCCACCGGGTAGACGCCGTCGTGAAGCGCGACCTGAGCGGCTATCCCACGTTGCAGCGAAGCCTGACCGACCAGATCGCACAAATCGATGAAGACTATCGTCAAAGCAGCGAACCGTCTCCGCCCCCGCCCACATGGGTCAATGCAGTCGAAGCGGTGGCCAAGATACCGGCCAACGGGGATCCGACCGTTGTCCAGGTACTGGACAAAATCAAGGTGATCATCAACGATCAGTACAAGAATACCATGGCGGATTATCGGAAAAGCGTCAGCGATCGCCATGCCTACCTAAAACGCATGATTCAGTACTGGCGGAAAATGACCGACACCTTGGAAGAGGTCGGGAAAACCATCACCGGCCTGCATGAGCGATCCACCATCATCGACAGACACATGGCGGAATACGAAGAAATCCGTGCCGGATCGGACAAGTCCGAACGCATGTACCGATCATCGGCCATGACCCAGTTTGTCATTGCCGGATTCGTGCTTCTGATCGCGGTCGGGGGTGCCATCATCAATTTCAACCTCATTGCCCTGCCCATGTCGGAAATGGTGGGCGGCGGCAGCTATATCGGTTCGTTCAAAACGGCGAATGTGGCCGCCCTGGTCATCATTCTCGTTGAGGTTGCCATGGGACTTTACCTGATGGAGTCTCTTCGGATTACACGGTTGTTTCCGGTCATCGGTTCCATGGATGACCGGATGCGGATCAAGATGGTCTGGATCACGTTCACCATCCTGCTTATCCTGGCGAGCGTCGAATCGGCGCTGGCTTTCATGCGGGACGCCATCGCCGCAGACCTTCATGCGCTGCGCCAATCCCTGGTCGACGGTCAGGGGCCCGAAGCCGTCAACAGTTGGATCCCCACCGTTGGGCAGATGGCCCTTGGATTTATCCTGCCATTTGCCCTGACATTTGTGGCGATCCCGCTGGAGTCCTTTATCCAGTCTTCGCGGACCGTTCTGGGAACGGTGGTTTGCGCCTGTCTCAGAGCACTGGCCTTCTTCCTTCACTTGCTCGCCAATCTTGGGAGGAACTTCGGCAACCTGATGGTGCACCTGTACGATCTGATGATCGTGCCGCCATTGTGGATTGAAAAGCTGTTTTCCGCGCGGGGGGAAACCCCGGAAATAGAAATGGAGCCCCAGGAGGATACGACATGAGAATCATTGCATGCCTGTCCCTGCTTGTATGTCTTGCCGCAATCACCACGGGGTGTGCCGATACGACCAGCCACGCCAAAGGTGTGTATATGTTGCTGGACACATCCGGGACGTACCGTCATGAGCTGACAAAGGCCCAGTCGATCATCAATTATCTTCTGGGAACGCTGCAACCGGGGGATTCCTTCGGAGTTGCCAGAATCGACACTGGAAGTTTCAGTGAAAAAGACATCATCGCGAAAATGAACTTCGACGGGCGTCCGTCGGTGGCAAATAGCCAAAAACGGGAATTCAAGGATAAAATCGATCAATTCATCACGACGGCCAAAGGGAGTCCGTATACCGACATTACCGGGGGGATTCTTCAGGCGGTGGAATATCTGAACGAAACCGGTGCGGGAGAAAAGTATATTTTGATTTTCTCGGATCTCGAGGAAGATCTGGTGAAGGGGTATGTCCGGGACATTCCCTTTCAGATGGAAGGGGTTCAAGTAGTCGCTCTGAACGTTACCAAACTGCGCACGGACAACATAGATCCGCGGGAATACATGGAGCGTCTGGATTTCTGGAAGCAGCGGGTAGAGGATGGCGGCGGCGAATGGCGTGTGATAAATGACCTCGAACGTCTGGATAACATTCTGGCCAGTTGATCGAACTTTTGTCCGGAAAGTATTGGGAAAGGTACTGACCCATGACAAACGACCAAACGTTCCGGGATAGCGTAGCGACAGACGAGCGTTGGGTTCTTGGCCTTCCAGCGACAGAGCCCGAAAAACCGAAGATCTTCACATATCCGGCATTTGAGCGCACCCTGGCCATGTTGTCCAATCTGGTCGACGGGCACGACGCCCTGCATGTGGTGGCGGGAGAAAGGGGGAGTGGTAAGACCGCACTGCTGGGCGAATTCTTGAGACAATCCGGCAAACCATACAGCCGATGCCGAATCACGGTATCTGAAAATCGTGTGAACGGGCGGCACATTCCGATTGCGTCAACGGATCGGCCGGCCTACCTGATTCGGTTCAGCAAGGCACCGGTGGTTCTCATCGACGATGCCCACGCCCTGAATCACGGGCAACTCGACTACCTGCTGCGTGCTGCGGAATCCGCAGCGCGCCGTTGCCGGATACGCAGCATGGTCCTGTTCGGAGTGCCCGACATGTACCGGGACATCCAGCGATGCCGGCCTTCCGGTGCCAAGGCCGACGTGATCAATACGCTCTATCTGCCGCCGCTGAGTGAGACGGAGACCGAAGCCTACCTCCAGTTCCGATTCGGCGATACCGATGACGATAGATCCTTCCAATGCTCCTCTCGGCAACTCCGGACCATCCACAGCAAATCCGGCGGGATGCCCGGGCAAATCGACCTGTTGATGGCCCAGGGCATGGCCTCAATACCGCGGCACCGGAATCTGTTGCGCCGTATCTTCCAGCCGGGAGTGTTTCGGGGCGGCTTGCGAACGCCGGCTTTGGCCGGTTCGACATAGCCCGGCCATTTCATCAAATCGTTTCACCGAGCAGAAATTCGGTTGACTTCGGGCAAGAGCATCGATAGGGTCGGCCCTTCGGAGTCCGCACCGCGAACAGGATTTTCTGGCTTGCCGGCCGGGAGGAGGCCACGGCGGCCATCAGGTGCCAAATGCATGGGCATCCGAAAAAGCCCCATTATGAGCGGCGATCGCCTTGACCACATCCCATCCGATTTCATCCGGGCGCAGGTAACGCGTCTGCTTCGACGCTTTTCTATCTCATACCGCCGGACGGACGATACAACGCAATACATCATCACCAGCCGTCGCACAGGGCGTCAGGTATCCTACGCCATCGTCTTCTTGCATGACCGGAAGGCAAAGCGCCTGCACATCAGCAAATTTTTTCCGGAGCTGATGCGTCGGGAGAATTCCAAATACCTGTCTGCGGCCTGCTTCGTTCTGCTGGTGCAGCATTTTTCCCAGCACATGGTATCGGAGCCTTGCCATCAGATATCCCTTAAAACCCAAGCCCGAATTTTCGACGCCTTCTATGCCCGTCTCAGGGATTTTCATTTCGAAATCTGGAAAAACCGTGGCGGTGATACCGTGGAATTACGGAGTGGTTGCGCCCACCTGCCAATGGACACCATGATGATTCACAGCGCCGGCTGACCGGAGCATTTCGGGATATCGGTTTATAGCAGTTGCCATAAATATGTTCCGTTTGAACATAGTGAGTTTCTGTTAACCGGATACCGTTTCGGGGGAGTCCGGATATGGACATGCTCGGTATCGGTATCGCTATCGGCATCGGAATCGAGACAGAATGGCTAACTTCGAAGTCGATACCGATTCCGAAGACGCCACAACTTTCAACTGCGTCAACAATCCACAAATCGGAACGGAATTCTGACAGCTGGCCTAACATGAACCCGGTAACCTGTGGCTCCCATGGCACTTCCCGCCACCCATATCCGTTTTGCCGCTGACATGGCAGACCGCTATCCGATTCACCGCCTGGAAGCGTACATTTCCGGAGCCGTGTATCCCGACAGCCGCCGGTTTACCGGCATTCCCAGGAAGAAGACACACGCCGGAATCCATCTCCAGAGAAGTTTTGCCGAAAGCGATTTCACCTTTGGATGGCATGTCCATTGCCTTTGCGACCACCTCCAGGCAGGTCTCTACAACCGGTTGGTTCCCGGATTGCTGAAGCTCGATGAGCTGTCCCGGTGGGTTCGCCTGGCTGCCGCGAAAATGGTACAGGACCAGCATGACATGCATCAAATAGATCTGGATCCCCTTCTGGACTGTCTCGCGTATGCACAGGCCCCGCAAGGGGAAAACATCACACAAATCAACGCTTACAACAGACTCATACAGGATACCTACAGCGGAAAGCATCATCTCGCGCCCGGGGATTACTATGGGCTCTGGACGGGTGTCGGCGTATCATCGCATATCGCCGAGGCCCTGGTGTCGGAGATGCAGCAGATACTCGAAGACAACGCGCTTGCCGAACGGATCTGTTCCTCTTACGAACTGATGCTGCACCGCGGGTCTGCTTCCAGCCGGTCCTTGCACCAACCATGAACTTGCCGGCCGAGAATCCGATATCTCGAGGACGGCCCCAACGCTGCCGAAGAAGAACCGCTCCTTCCGCCGGGCGTGCAGCAGTGCTGTCTTATCCAGCCCGGTGCGGTGGGACACCCCGAGGTGGGCAATCCGGTAGCGTACGACGGCATTGACGGTTTCCTCGAACTGATCGTCGCCGGGAAATTTCAGGTTAAAGATATCCGACCATACATGCCCGTGCCATCCGGGGTTTCTCGATTGGCCTCATTCACAAAACCCTTGATTTTTGAGTCAGCAATGATAATAGACCGCTGTTATATCATGCTGAGCGGCGTGAGGGAACTGGCCCGCGGATCGCCCGGCAACCAACCAAGCAAGGTGCCAATGCCAGCCCCCCGGGGACCCATGAGGTCAATGGAACCAGTGGTACGGTGAGACCTCCCGATGGGAGGTTTTTTTTTGCCCTGATTCAGAAGCGGATATCTCTATCGGGAAGAAAACAGTGAGATCGGAGGTTGCGTGATGACGGATCGAACACCCGAGCCCTCCCGCCGGAACGGAAATCCGGTTGGCGATGTGCAAATATTTGGGATCATGGACGAGCTTACAAATGAGCACCCGCGGGCCCTGGACGAGCCCTTTCCAGAGAGATGGTCCGATCCTTTGGAGTTGTACGGGTGCTACCGGGCGTCTCTGGAACGTCGAGAAATGGACATGAACAACGAGCGCGAAGCCGTTCGGGACCTGATGGAAGAAGATCATTACAGCCCGGCGACCATCTGGCATTCCCGTCTTGGGCTGGTAGCCGAGCGCATCGTGAGCTGCCGACGGTAATCGCGGCGACACCGCGGCGCTGATCAACAGATGCCGCTCTCCATCCCGGGTTTCCTCACCGTTTTCCGCGGTGTAGTATAGATAACAGATGGGGAATACATTACCAAAAATGGCGAAGATTATTCTCATTCGAAATTGCCCATACTGTTGCAACCAACCTGAATCGTTATTATTTTATTTTTTTAACGATAAGTACGATTCTTGCATACTTTCCTGAGAGGTCTCGTACTTGAAAGGTAATTCGTCGATATGGATAATGGGGGCAGGCGGCAAGAACCGGATCGACGCCAATTTTCCTATACCTATCATTTCCCGGAAAGGCGATCTGGAAATGACAGGAGAAGCGGCAGTGATCGAAGAACATCAAGGGGACGGGTGGTCAAACAGGAACGTCGGGCGGGTTTACGGAATCCCAGTGGAATAAGTGACCAGCGGCCGGAATAATGTGACCTTCCTGTGGACCCTCCGTGTTCCCGATTGTGAACGGGTATCTCCGTTGTAGGATCCTTCCTTTTCACCACGCATCACGTTCGTCATCACTTGCGCTGGTGTTTGCGAGCGGTAACCAGCATTCGTTGATCCATGAATCCGAAATCCCCTTTGCCTCTGTGCGGTCGAAATCCGCGGTGGACACGGACATCGTGGTAACCGGCCCTACGAACCAGCGCGATAATGGCTTCCGGTTCATAGAGTCTGACACAGTATGTTTTATCACGGATCAGCCCCGTATGCTTGCTCAGCACCATTTCCCGGGCACAGATCCTGTTACCGTCGATTTCCCGCTGCCGGCAGACCACCACGTTCGGTTCGATTTCGTGCCAGGCGTTGGGTGAAAAGCGTCCCTTAACCTGACGGCCGTCGGTTAAATCCACCAGCAACCATCCGTCCGGAACCAGCAATCGAAAGGCCTCGATCAAAATCTGAAGATCGGACTCGCCGTCCGGAACATACCCCAGGGAGTTCCCCAATATCATCACCCGATCAAAGGAGCCATCTGCCAGATCCGTACTGCGAGCATCCCCCTGGACGAACGAGATCGCGCAGCTGGCCTTGGAGGCACCACGTTGCCCCCTTTCCAGAAGCGTGTGCGAGTAGTCAAACACCGTGCAACAGCCATACCCTCGCCGGCACAGTTCCAGACTGTGCCGTCCGTGCCCGCCGCACAGATCGAGGATACGGTCCTGTCGACGAAAGGGGACCAGTTCACAGAACACATCGACCTCCCGTCGTGTCAGGTCGTCGTTGCACACCGAGCGGGCATCGGTCGTGAGGTAGACATCGTCAAACAGGGTTTTCCACCAATCCGGATTTACCTCGATACTCATACACCCTCCAGCTCGGCACCGAACCCAAAAAGCCCGTCCGCTGCGAAAATAGACGCCCCTCCGGCCCACGGCTGCATTCGGGCAATTTCAAGTTCTTCTTCCTCGATATCGATATACTCGTCCAATTCTCCGGCAAGCCACATGGTCTCCAGGGTCAGGCAGTCTTTCCACATGGCAAAGCAGTACTTCTCTAAAGCGTTCAACTGATCGGTCGTGACAATCCGGGGACGCAGGGCGATCTTTATCGGTCCCAGAAGATAGGTGAATTTCTTCTGGAGCGCCAATTCATTCTGCATCTCCTGAAGCTCGGCTGCATGCCTGTAATCCAGGTCCAGCACCGCCCGATTGATTCGATCCACGGCTTCACGCACCTCCAGACCGGCGTTGAGCACACCGATGGGCTGCACACCACCACCGCTGCCCACATTGGTCGGTATGTTTCCATATCTTCCGAGAAAGCCGAAGACCTCGCCGGGTCCGAGAAGACATCGAAAGTCGGTCTGGCGACGGGCCAGCCATATGCCCTGTCGGTCGGCATCCAACTCCGGGATCTCTTCGGCCCATATCCCCAGTGGCACCCGCGCCTGAACGATATAGTGGCCTTTCTGCAGTGCCAGGGCGATGGCCTCGTCCCTGTCCGGGTTCACCTCTCCCACCCGGACCCCTTTGCCTGAATACCCCCGCTCCGGTTTGAGGACCAGATCGTTCCAGTGCTCACGGGTCCATGCCACCAGGTCAGCGACGGCTTCCCCTCTCGGGCCGGTGGTCTGTCGTTCAAAAAAGCGTCTTGTCCAGGGCGTGCGCGCCTGGGTCTCGGCTGTGAAATTGCCGGCGAGGGGGCCGGTAAACACTTCGAACATACTTTTGACGTTGATCGGCTCCGTTCCCCTGGGATTTATGACGCGATTGTCGCGTACGGCCTTGAGCACCGGCGACAGGTCATGCTGCCGGTGCAGCCGAAGCAGCACATCGTTGTTGAAATCCATAAAGATCAGAGACACCGGCTCTCCCTGGAAGCAGGTGCGGCCGTCTTTCAGTTCAAAATGGTGAGGGGCGGCCAGCACTCCACGAATCCCCTCTATCCGGTCCAACCGATCGGCCAGGTTGATGTTCTCGGTTACATCGGATAGGGTTTCTTCCTCTGCAACCACAGCCACTACGCCGGGTTGAGTCCCTTCCCGCTGGCGATGGGCGTCAACCAGCATTCGGGAAAATCCCTCCACCGGGTAGAGAAACGGATGGTCGAAATTGAGCGTTACGCCGACATCGGTCATCTCGTTCAGCCTCTGCCAGACCACTTTTGCGATCTCCTGGGTCATGCGCTGATAATCCCATCCGCCCGGGCTGCCCAGGTTCCATTCCGAGTGATATCCAAGAAAACTGTCCAATGTCTCCCCCTCTATCCGATATTGTCTTGATGGTTAAACAACAGATGTTCCAGGTTGTCCATGCCGATTTCCCCCTCGGTCAGAACATGCCGGGCGAACTCCGCCGGAGACCCCCTATTTCCGATGAAACGATCATAGAGTCGGCGAAAGCGGATCCGGCCGATCGTGTAGCTGAGCTGATAGCCGGGTTTCAAGGTATACCGACGAACCATCGCCAGGGCCGGTTCCGGCGCCAGTCCGGCGTCGGTCATAAACGCGGCAGCCTGCTCCAACGTCTTTTTGCGGGTCTGTATATCGAAATCAATCCGCCCGCGCATGGCTCGCCAAAACCGGCGTTTGGCCATGAGAAGACGATCAATTGCTCCTTGAAACAGACCTGTATCAAATAACAGCTCTTCTGAAAAACTGGCCCATCCCTCGTAGTACAGCGGAAACTCGATATGCCGCCGCAGTCTTTTACAAAGGCTCCACCGATGGGTGTCCATAAGATGGTGTCCGGGAAAGGTTTCGTGGGCAGTCAACAAACGCCAGTCTTTGGGAGCCGAAGCACTGTCGTCCGCATCAGTGATGAAAAACGTCCCGCCTTCCGGAGGATGGCCGGGAGGCATACTGTAGGCGGCGGCACTCCGGACCGGTGACAGATAATCGGGGACAGGGGCCACCTGAATCGGACAGTTTGCCAGCATACCACAGCTCACCAGCCCCTGCTGCAGGCAATGCCGGCCGAGGTGGTCGATGGTGGATCGGTACAGCCCGGCCACCCCGTCTCGAAAGGCAGGTACCGGGATTTCGGCAAACGTCTCCAACCAAGATTTTCCGGGGTTTAATACGGATGAGGCTTTCTCGAGCAGTTGCCGTGTTTCGCTGATCTCCCCATCCAGCAGCTCGGATATTTCCTCCAGCCCCATTCCGCAGCCGATATGGTCCCGGGCAATTCGCGCATAAACACCCGGGGCCGGACGGAACTCTTGGATGAGAGGCGCTTGCCGAAGATAATCTTCGAGACGATCGAAGGCATCCAGAGCCGGTGTCAGATCCACGCCCCATCTGTCCATCGACCGGAGCCAGTATGTCAACTTTCCGATCATCTCCAGACCCAGCTCGCAGAACAGGTGTGGAATGTGTTGCAGGTTCTTCCGTGCCTGGTCCAGGAATCCGGGAAGACCATCGATCCGCAGCCGCCAGGGTTCCGGACCGGCTTCCAGAGCCTCGGCCAGACCAATGGCGGCAATCGTAAGGTAAAACGTCGGCTGGGTTTCATGGAAGCACACGGCCGTCAGCTGATCATTGAGCGTTCTGACAATCCGCCCGATCATATCGGCGTCGATGCGAGCCTGGATATTGCCGGCCGATTTCTCCGCCTCGGACAAATCCGATGCCCAGCGTGACAGTCGGGTGACGAGTTCCCCCACCGATTCCGGAGAAAAATCATCCCAGACATGTCCGTCCAGAGATGTTGTCTGATCCTGTGGGAAGTAATGAAACTCGTCGCTGGACAGGCAAACTGGAAACCGGCGGACCAACTCCTGCAATATGGTCTCCCAGAGACTGCCCGTAATGCCTGTGTCGGATGTCGGCCTGCCCATGGTCATTGATTTGAAATACAGATCCAGGGTATCGGGTATTAGGTTTTGGGTATTTGCTGCCTGAAGCGTTTTCTGAATTTCTGCTTCCCATCACATACCCAATACCCAGTACCGAATAACCGTATTCTTGTGTTACAACAGAAGAAAATAAAACCGAAAATCGCCGTCATTGATGTCGACAATCAGGTTTGCTCCTCTGGACTCGGCGAAAACGACCCATGGCGGCCGGTCGTCACCGCCGCACTCCGCCCTGGGATAGAATTCGCCTGTCTTTTTGCTGTGCCAGGATAGTAGCATGGCCTCCGCCCCTGTTTCCGTTACGGCATCCCTGGCGATTTCTCTGGCCGCCGCAACATCGAGTTCCGGCATGTCCACGTGCACCGGGATTTCTTTGGTAGGGTGATCCGGCAAATTGGAATTAATTCGCATGGCTCCTTCCCCTTTCACCTGAAACGTTACGGATGAAGAAAGACCCGCATACCTCGGAGGTTACCGGACACCCTGGGACAAGAGCTGCCGAATCATCGATAACCTCCCGGGGCGTCGCGTCAAAACGGTCTCCATATTACGGTTTTTTCTTCCCATCGATGCGCTCCACGTAAAAGAGCGTCGCACCCACTGGCGCAAAAGAGAGAAACAGAATGTTGAGGACCGGGATCAGGAACCATAGCCCGAAACCGAGATGAAAAGCAAAATAGCGGAACAGAAATCTGAAGCGGGCGCCGAACGGCTCGTGCCGCCTGGCCGGTACCAGATCGGTGTTGTCCCAGGCCAGAAACACAACCGCCGCCAAGGACGCCATAACCGTTGTTATCGGAGAAAAGGGGGTGAGCCAGCCCGCCACCATAACCAGCAGGCTGAGCAGCACCGGCAGCACGGCCCTGGGAATTTCCTGTTTGAGAAGAAATAAGAAATACGGTAGCCAGGCCATTGCGGCGCCTGTCTGCACGTCTCCCGAAGTCTGTCGCTCCGTGATCTGGGACATGATGTCCATGATAATCACGGCGAACAGCACCTGGGCCAACAGATAGGCGACGGCTGTGGCAAGGCCCACGAGCAGCAACCCCAAAACCCAGGACGTCACATACCATAGCCAGACCAGCCACCAGCTTTCCGGTTTGGCCCACATGGCCAACAGGATATCGTCGTGGTAGGCCAGGGCCAGCCCGGCGCCCAGAACGGTCAACCCGATAACCACCCCAAACCGCACCAGGCCCAGCACCAGAAGCCGTGGGGTCTTCAATCCGAGTTTCAATCCCCGGAAATTATATGAGATCCCACTTAAGAAATTCATGACACCACGTCATACATCAGATCCCGAATAACCGAAAGAAAAAAGGTGGATACCCGAAAATGGATTCCGGGCCGAGATATACAGGCTATCTACCCGGACCCCTGGTCACGTTTTACCTTACCATCCATGTACACGGCGTATATCTGGCCGATCATCAGGAAAATGAAAAACGCGCCGACGATGGGTATGGTCGCACCGCCGTCTTCGGTGGCGCGGCCGTACATGCTCAACTCTGTTATGCCGCCGATCAGCAGGTACAACGAGCTGGTTCCGCCCATGGCAAAGGTGAACATGGTTACCATCCATGCGTTTTTCAGATAAAAACTCAACGCGGCAAATAGAAACCAGAAGGCGCAGAATATTGGGATCACTCCGGCATCCCATGCCGGGTGTGCCGGCTTATATGCGGCAAACCCGAGCCTGGCGAAATGGCTGGCCAGCAGAACATGGGTGACGATGAATACGGTTCGAAACATACGCATGGCTCCACGAGTGGAATTGTATCCGGCACACCCAGGGAACATAGGTCGCGATACGTAAATGGCAATCAATGCACCGCGTAACAGAGGCTGACAATCCTCATGACTATCAAGATAAGTCTATTTTTTGTCTATATAATTTATACGATAACCGGCTTATTATCTAGACAATATTCTATTTTTATTGACAAGATAGATTTTGTTAATAACATGTCTATGTATAGGCTGGTTTTATTGTCCAACACCGAATAACATTCATCAATCGACATCCGATAATCCCTGTTTCCTGATGCGCAGCGTTCAGGGTCGTGTAAAGGAGAGTGCCATGAAAACATTGAAAATGCTTGTTACTGCAGCCTTATTGCTCGGAATTCCTGCTGTTCTGATTGCCGGTGGTTATGGAAAATCGCATACATCGGGTGGTATGAACCAAAATGATATCGTGGACACGGCAGTGGGGGCCGGTGATTTCAACACCCTGGTCGCTGCCGTTCAAGCCGCAGGCCTTGTGGATACCCTCAAAAGCGAAGGACCGTTCACCGTGTTTGCACCCACCGACGCGGCCTTTGCAAAGCTTCCGCCGGGGACCGTCGAGGATCTCCTGAGACCGGAGAATAGAGAGAAGCTGCAGGCGATACTCACGTACCATGTGGTGGCGGGTCGTGTTTACGCTAAGGACGCCATGAAACTGCGCTCTGCCAAGACCGTCAACGGTCAGAGCTTTCATATCAGTGCCCCTTACGGCCGCCCGATGATGGTCGACAACGCTAAGATTGTGAAGGCGGATATTGTTGCCAGCAATGGCGTTATTCATGTCATCGATACGGTCATCATTCCAGATTGATACCCACTCCGTTATCCCCGAAACCGGCGCAGACTTCCGTCTTGGGGTCCGCGCCGGTTTTGTCAACTTGGATATGCGCTTTAGGAGGCATGATTAGGTATCGCATCCCGTGTCCATCCCCCGGCGCGGGATCCATTTTTACTCTGGGAGCGGATCTTCTCTGTGACACACCGAGCGCGGTCCGATGGCGTTCAATAATCCACTCGCCCGGATCTGTCTTTCGTGTCCTGGATGTGGTACATACCGTTTCATGGAATAAACCGGGATACTGCCCTTGGATGAATCTGTTGAAAACAGCGGAATCATCGGAGTGATACCGACGTTGAAGATGATCGCCCGGTTTTAATGCAGATGGGGACGACGACGCCAGACAAAGGAGCCACTGTGAGCGACACCAAAGCCGAGCTTAAGCGGGAACTTAGCGCGGGTGGCCGTGAAACCGTCTCATTCTTTACCTCCTTGAAACCGGATCAGCTCCGTACGCGTGTTTATACCGATGGGCCGCAATGGACCGTCCGTCAGGTGTTTGCCCACCTGGTCACGATAGAAACATCCATGCACCGGCTGTTTCAAAACATTCTCGAAGGCGGCCCCGGCTCCCCGGAGGATTTTGACGTGGAACGGTTCAACCGCACACAGCCCAGAAAACTCGACGCCTTGTCAATGGAAGACCTGGTGCGTCGTTTCGAGACCGTCCGTGGCAACACAATCCGGATGGTGGAGGAAATGACCCAACAGGATCTGGACCGACAGGGTCGGCATGCGTTTCACGGTCCGGGGCGTTTGGGGAGATTCATTCGCTGGGCCTATGAACATGCCCGTATACATGAGGATGACGTCCGAAACGCCTTATCCCCATCGGACACATAAGCGAAAAGAAGCATTACAGGGAATCGTATGTGTCACCCGGCCGTTCTTTGAGCCGGATGAGGAGGTGTGTTCCGCTTAAATAGCAATTTGTTGATCCAAATCGTCGTCCAGATCCTGACCCCGTAAAATCATATCGGTGACATCGAAATAGATCTCCTGTTCGTCGTCGGTCATGACGCAATCCAGGTATCTACCGTTGCATTCAATCAATTCCTCGCCCACCTTATTCTTTTCAAGGGCAACCAGCACATCCGTTTCATCGGCAAGATGCAGGACGTTATAGGGGCTGTTCTTGGTCCCATCGCCACTTTTTAAAATGAGATCCAGGACCGTAAAAGCGAGGGCTTCTTCGGATTTGTGCTGATCTGCGTCACCTTGAATATTGAAAATACGGCTGAGCAACAGGTGGGCCCGGGGACTGAGCAAACAATTGGGCCAGGAGGAATTATACAGGTCGATCGCCTGGGGGAACCCGTCCATGATCAGACATCGCTCCATATTTTCTATCATGCCAGCGTAGGGTGTGTAATTGCCGCTTTCGATGATCAACTCCCGCAGTTGTAGAAACTTTCCCTTCGATCGTTCCTGAACCAGCTCGCGAAAGAGATTCCAGAGCAACCTCTCGTGGTGGCCCTTCGGTTCATGGAGGTGGTCGGCACCCATGGTTTCTTCGGCTGCGCTCTGGCGTGTGAAGGCCGCATGGTCACACTCCTTGCAGCAGGCTTTCACCAGCCTCTCCAGCAATTCTTCTTCCGGTACCGGGTATAAGGCCGTCAAATCTGAGATATCCATCGTCGTTCTACCCATGTTTTCCCTCCGCCATCAAACCCCTGTTTCCCGGCAGCCGCGTCGATTGGGCCACCAAAGGAACAGCTGGCTGTTGGTGATACATGATTGCCGTTGCATCGTTGGGATTTGCAAGTTCTGTACCCGATTTCTCGGCAAACCCAAAAAACCCTGGCTTCGCGATTAACATATCGATAATATTATACTTAATATATAAAGAACCACCATGCGGGGTACTCTATGACAAGGTGGCAACATTTTTATCCCTTCGATGACACCAATTGTCGTCGGATAACGGCCGGAACAGGGGAATTGAACGGTGTCGACTGCCGGAGGACCCCGTAGATATACTCGGAGACCGCTGTCGGTAAGGATAGGATTTGAAACCCGGTGATCGAAATTTGACGAAACCAATGATGATTCAGGAAAGGATTCTAAAGCGATTGCCAGAATTCCGTTCCGAAACCGAACTTTCGGTCCGGGGTCTGGATTCTATCGGGATATGTGTATGGCTACTGCCATGAGGTAAGACGAATTGTAAGGCGGACCTATGCCTCTGCTGAAAGTCAAAGCCTACAATTACCGCACTCAGACCATCTGTGAAATACAAGATCCAGATTGCGGCAAAGGAGTGATTTATAACGTGTCCGGGTTGATCAGTGTTTTCAGAACATCCTCCTTTCCGACGATCCCCACCAGTTTATTCTCATCGACCACTGGAAGTGTATGAAAACTGTTGTCCACCATCAACGCGGCGACGGCATCAATCCCCGTATCCGGTCGAACGGAAACGGGATCCGGCGTCATCGCTTCGGCCACGGTAAGAGCGGCAATTTTTCGCACCTGCTTTTCGATTTTGCGTGACGACAGTTGAATGTAGCCCTCGAGGAGAGAGAAGACGGTGGGCACCGGTATATTCTTTTGCTGGGCAACCAAATCGCTCTGGCAGAGGATGCCGACCAGTCGACCTCTTTCGTCGACCACCGGAGCGCCATTGATACGATTTGACAAAAGGATCTCGGCCGCCCGGGTAATTTCTGTCTCCGGCGTCAATGTAATCAGTTCCGTCGTCATGATCTGGCTGGCCGTGATCATGTTATCCTCCTCCTTTCGCCAGACCGGACGCTTCACGGTGTAACCTGATTCAAGTCACTTCGGTTGGGAGAAGTCCCTGTTCGGTTTCGTGAGGGGCAGGACCATATGGGAAGATCAAGACCTGCGACCCGGTTTCTGGCCGATCCAATGTGATGGCGATGTGTCGTGAACAATCAGACTATATCAGTACACCCCGGGTCAGGCAAGACACGCCGCGGAACTGTCCCGGTTTTCGATTCAAAGCCAATCCGGCTGCCGATATTTCTTGAATTATTCGGCCATATACGTGACAACTGCCGAGACCGGCAGATATCGATTTTCCTGAACATTCCATAAAACGTTCGGGTAAGCGGAGATTTTCATAATGGCGGATCAGGTAACCATTTCACTGTGGCTGTTTCTGGTGCTGGTCGGGATTTCTTTGCTGGCGGTGTTGGACAAAATTCTCATCCCCAGCACCCGTTGGTTTATTCGACGGAAAATCAATCGTGTCCTGAACGAAATCAGTACCCGGCTGGATATCGAAATCAGGCCCTTTCAGCTGACCCAGCGTCGGGTGCTCATTGATCGATTGGTCTACGACACCAAAGTTCTCCAGGCGGTCCAGGATCATGCCCAAAACCACGAAATGCCCCTTGAGGTCGCCCAAAAAAAAGCCCTGACCTATGCCCGGGAAATCGTGCCGTCGTTCAACGCCTATCTTTACTTCAGGATCGGCTATTGGATAGCGAAAAAGGTGGCCAGGCGCCTGTACCGGGTGCGGGTCGGCCTGCTGGACAACGATCAGTTCTCGGCTGTGGATCCGGAATCGACCGTGGTGTTTGTGATGAACCACCGGAGCAATATGGACTACGTTCTGGTGGCATTTCTTGCGGCTGAGCGGACCACGTTGTCCTATGCTGTTGGAGAGTGGGCCCGCATCTGGCCGCTGCAAACGCTGATACGGGCCATGGGTGCGTTCTTTGTTCGGCGCAATTCGGGCACCAATCCACTGTATCGCCGAATCCTCGAACGCTATGTTCACATGGCCACCAAGGAAGGTGTCTGCCAGGCCGTGTTTCTGGAGGGAGGATTAAGCCGTGATGGCCTCCTGCGCGCGCCCAAACTTGGCCTGGTGGATTACATGCTGCGAAGCTATGCCCCGACCTCGGACCGGGACATCGTCTTCATTCCGGTGGGCGTCAACTATGACAGGGCCTTGGAGGATCGAAGCTTGCTGCGGGATCTGGACCCTTCCGCTGAGAAACGCAGCCGCTGGTTTGTGTTCTGGACCACGGTCCGCTTTATTCGCAGAGGCCTTTTCCTGATGGTGCTCAACCGATGGGAGCGGTACGGATATGCCTGCGTGAATTTCGGCAACCCGGTCTCGATGCGGGCCTTTTGCCAGGATCACGCAATCGATTTCAGTAAGCTGGAGCGGGATGCCCGCTTTCCTGAAATCCAGCGTTTATGTGACACCCTGATGGACGCCGTTCAGAAGGTGATACCGGCGCTTCCGGTGTCACTGGTGGCGACGGTGTTTCTCGAATCGGGGGAAACCCCTCTCGATATTCCGGAAATCGAGGATCGTGCCGGCAGACTGATTCGCGCGCTGCAGGCCGCCGGCGGCCCGGTCTTCGAGATTTCACGCAGTTCCTTGACCCACGTGATCGCCGGAGCGGTCCATCTGTTGCATCTTCGACGACTGTTGATCGCTGAAAACGATACCTTCCGGATGGATCCGAAGGAACAGGCGCTAATGGACTATTATGCGAACGCCATCGCCCATTGGCGGCCGCTACGTGCCGCATCCGATACAACCGTCGCGGACAGACCGAAACCGGGGCCCCCGATCGTGGATATCGATTAATTTCTTTCCGGCGGTTCTATTAACGTTCGGATGCGATATCATCCAAAATGCCCGTTGATGATGGTGGAGAGATGTGATGACCGGAATTGAGAATGAAAAACTGCCCACGGTGGAACAGGTTGAACAAATCATTCGCGACTGGGGCAGATATTCCATTGATGAGTTCGCCCAGATGTTCTCCCTGACCCGGGAGGTTGTCGAGGCCACCGTTGCCTATATCAGAGAGCTGAAACGGGTAAACGACGCCCAGGCGATTCCGGTGATGGCCTGCTATCGAAACGACTCACTGGAGTCCATTGTTCGCTGCGCGGGGTCCAAGCATGGCTACCTCTGACCCGGCTATTTCATGAACTCTTTTCAGGAGTACCCATCGTGACCAAACGTCCTGTGACACCGGGCTACATCGTCTTCTATATTCTGTTCTCAACCGAAACCTGGCGGATCGTGCTGGGGTTTATTTTCGCCGCTGTGCTGACCCCGCGGATACTCCCTCCGGAGCTCTCTTCAATCGCTCGGGCATTGGTCTACGTGATGGTGGCGACCATCGGGTATTCCCTCGCCGGTCGTCCTGCCCGGTGGATCACCGACGCCCTGAAACGGGTGATTCTCGGCAACCGGCATTCCGACACCTGATCCAGCGTGGATATCTTATAGAGAAAATATCAGAATTCCGTGTGGCTGGTTTCTACTAAACACGAAAGTAGCGCAACCACCGGAACCCGAATCGGATTCGGTATCGATTGAGAAGACGGCAACCCTGTTTCGATGCCGATTCCGATAGCGATCCCGATACCGAGTATGGCAGGGTCTGGATTCGAAACGGAATTCCGACACTGGCTAAAATAGAGTCGGAGTGATCCCTGAATGTTCAACAGGAAAGGATTCGAGGATTAAAGCGAAATGCGAACGAATGGCCTGGAACAGAATCTGATTATAGGATAGGGGCTGAGTGCTACTGGCTGCGCATTTGAAGGCCGGATTTCCGGTACAGGAGCATGCCGGTTATTCGGGACTCTCTCATCTCGTTGGCCGCCTCAAAGGCTTTGACCGTCTTCAGCGCATGGTCTTCGATATCAGGGATGGCGAGCACCGGGCGGATGTATCGATAATTGTGGGTCAGCACATCGGTCCCCTGGAGCTGGTCCAGCTGGATAATGCCCAGCAGGGTATAGTCGGTATTCGCCGACGCCAGGATGTCCATCATTTCCGAGTGACACCTGAGGTTGTTCATAAACAGGTCCAAGGGATTTCGCGTCCATCGGGCGCTGAATATGATCTGGCTGAGCTTCTTTTTCCGCCCCGTCAACCGCCATTTGCCGGCGCGCCGATTGTTAATGACGGCAACGGCCGAAAATTCCAGGGTGCGGAACTCTTCGGTGATAATCTGGCGATTGTAACCCAGATACCGCAGGTTCTGCGTTCTTTCGGGCATTCCGGAAACAAACAGAATCTCCCTCAATGACGCGGTATCCGGCGTCACCACCCGTTCGATCGCATGCACCAGTTCGTCGATGTGATCTCGGCCCACCGTGCGACAACCTCCAGATTCAGGGGTGTTGGGGAAAGATTCAATCATTAATTATACACCAATGATAAACATTTTGCTACCCACCGGCGCTTTATACTCAAAAAGAACGTAACTCTATGAAAATTCAATAAAAGAAAAAAATAGCGCAGGAGAAAAAGGGAGGGCCGCGCGTGATGCTGCAACATAACCAGCCCTTGAAAGGCGATATGGCAGCCTCTGGCTATTGGCCGTGGAGCACCTTCAACTTCATATCGATGAGCTGCTTGTGGGAAAGGCGCAGCAGTTGTTCGAGTTTATGCATCAGGTAGTTCTCGTGCTGGTCCAATCTGCCGTCAACATACACAATTCGCCAGAGCATTTCGATGATTTCAAGCTTTTCGTCGTTGGTGTAATTCTCATTGATTAACCGGGCAAACTGCCACAGGTCAACGCTGTCGTTGAGTTCTTTGTCGGCTGCCGCCATCAATTCCCCGGCATCGTCCGCAGATAATCCATATCTGCCTTCAAGGATGGACAGAATCTCCCGTGTTTCATCTTCGGTAAACGAGCCGTCGATTCGGGCCATTTCCAGAAACAGCGCGCATGCGGCCAATCGGATGTCGTGCCCGGCTCCCGGTGTGGCCTGCCGCCCGCCGTCGGATACGGTTTTTCCAAAAAACCGGTTAACGATATCGATCACGATATTCCCCCTGTTTGAGTGGGCACCGAAGCACGGTCCCGATTCAAGCACAATACCTAAAATAGCAATCAAAAATCAACACCGGTCGCGACGTGTTAAACGTCTCGGGGCTGAATCCTCCTCTGGTGTTGATTCATGTTACGATTGTCGGAAGCCGCCATGAAAACGCGCCGCCCGGCTGGGGTTCGAAGCCCGGCAGGTATGGGTTTGCCATACGTCGCGGGATGCCTATGTTGGTTGTGTAGACCCCCATTCATGACACAATGACAAGTGGCCCGTGAAATCCATGGACAAATCCCGCCGCCTCATCACCTGGATCGTCGTGATCTGGGCCGTCATCAGCGGATGTCTGGTCTCGGACCTGTTTTTCTGCCCCTGGACGGATGTTTTCCCATAGAAAGGAAATGAGTGTGATGCCTGAATCCAGAATTCTTGTCGCAGCACTGAAAGAAGCCGGCACGTACGTCGGGATTGTGGAATGACCCTCCGGGGCGCCCGGGCATTGTGCACAGCGGTGGCCATCGCCGTGATGGTTACTCTTCTGGGGTGCCTCGGCGGCGGATTCGGTGTGAGTTACAATATGCCGGAAGATCGGGGCCGCCTGGTACCGGGGGATACCGAAGGGGGGTACCGATACAATCTTTTCGAGGGGTCGTGGGAGCAAGTACCGCGGCCACCGTCGGAAGACGACATCGAAATCAGGCATCTGGATGACGCCGATATCCAAAACACCCGATGAGAGGGATCCATGGAATAACGCGGGATCATGGCACAAAATTCTTGGAATAGGGGAGGAACGCTATGCCGAACGCCATCATCATGGAACATACCGGAGGCCCCGAAGTACTCCGCTGGGGGGAGCATGACCCGGGTAAACCCGAAAGCGGCGAAGTCCTTCTGCGGCACGAAGCGATCGGGCTTAATTTTATCGATGTCTACCACCGCACCGGGCTGTATCCGTTGCCGTCCCTGCCCGCCATACCCGGAATGGAAGGCGCGGGTGTGGTTGAAGCCGTCGGAGAAGATGTCACCGAGTTTGCTTCCGGTGATCGTGTGGCCTACGCCGGCGTTCCACCGGGAGCCTACGCCCAGATCAGAAAAATTCCGGCCCATCGCCTGGTAGCACTTCCGGAACGCATTTCCTTTCAACAGGCGGCAGCCATGATGCTGCAGGGCATGACAGCCCGGTATTTGCTCCACGGCTGTTACAAGGTTCAAAAAGGCGATTGGATACTGGTGCATGCTGCCGCCGGCGGGGTCGGTACCATTGCTTGCCAATGGGCAAAATATCTGGGTGCCACGGTGATCGGCACGGTCGGAACGGCGGCAAAAGCCGAACTCGCCCGCAGCCATGGGTGCGATCATCCCATTAATTACAATGAAGAAAATTTCGTAGCACGTGTAAATGAAATCACCCGGGGCCGGGGTGTTGATGTGGTCTATGATTCCATCGGCCAGGCGACCTTCATGAACTCGCTCGATTGCCTGCGTCCCCTGGGAATGATGGTGAGCTTCGGTCAGGCATCAGGTCCGATCCCGCCGGTGGACATCGCCGTGCTGGCCGCCAAGGGATCGCTGTTTTTGACCCGCCCGAGCCTGATGGCCTATACCGAGCGCCGGGAAGACCTGCTGGCCCATGCCCGGGACCTGTTTGAGGTTGTTGACAACGGCACCGTGAAGATCGAAGTCCGCCAGACCTATGCTCTGCGGGACGCCGCAAAGGCCCACCGGGACCTCGAGAATCGAAAAACAACCGGATCCACTATTTTCACACCCGAGTAACCACAGAACAGCGGTCTGCTCCTGCGGGCCGCCCGGTTTCAGCACCTACGATGGCGCTTCTGTTTGGCCGGCGTCCGCTCGATGACCTTGACGACATGCCGGGTCGTTGCTGACGGCGAGCAAAACGGCAATAAAATACCGGCGGCGTCAGCACATCCTCTTGCCGGATAACGCCATGCATGCCGGCGCGTGTCGAGGCGTGCCTGCTAATCTGATATTTCCTCTTCAGGCTCGGGGACCCCAAGCCCTTCAATTTCTGCAGTATCGGTGACGGTGCGGGGAAGTTCTTTTTTTACCGATACCCCCAGCTCCGGGAACCGGCTTGCCTGGCTGATCACGTTTCCTTTTCCGCGCACCAATCGGTTCATGGCGTCCTCGTAGGTGCCATGAACCGTGTCCAGCTGTTTCCCCATTTTTTCCATGCTCTCGACAAAGAGCCGAAGTTTATCATAAAGGGCTCGGGCCCGGGAGACGATCGCCTGGGCGTTCCGGTTCTGTCGCTCATAGCGCCAGATGTTTTCGATGGTCTTCAGCGTCGCCAATAAGGTGGACGGCGTCACCACGATGATCCGCTTCTCGAAGGCATAGGCAAACAGGTTTTCGTCTTCCTTAAAGGCCACCACAAATGCCGCCTCGATGGGCATGAACATAAAGACAACGTCAAGGCTTCGCAGCCCCTTGAGTCCGGAATAGTCCTTGCGGCTCAAGCTATCGATGTGGGCCTTCACCGCCCGTACGTGCTCGCTCAGTGCAGATGCACGTTTCGACTCTTCCTCGGCGCTGGCATAACGTTCGTATGCCAGAAGGGACACCTTGGCATCGATCACCACATCCTTTTCCTCGGGAAGGTGCACGATGACATCGGGCCGAAGCAGTTTTCCCTCTCCATCCCGGAAGGAGCCCTGGCTTTCATACTCCCTGCCCTTCCGAAGCCCGGAATGCTCGAGCACCCGCTCCAGAATCAATTCCCCCCAGGACCCCTGGGCTTTTTTGTCCCCCTTGAGGGCGCGCGTCAGGTTGATGGCCTCCTGGCTGATGCGCTGGTTCAGATCGCGGAGGGTTTCGACTTCCTTTTTGAGTGTCGCCCGCTCTTTGGCTTCGTGAACGTATACGTCATCGACCTTCTGCCGAAACTCCCTGAGTTGGTCCCGAAAGGGGTCCAGCAGTGTCTTGAGGCCTGTCTTGCTCTGTTCGCTGAACACCTTGCCTTTTTGTTCGAGAATCTCCTGGGCCAGCACCTGGAATTGGTTGGTCAGTTCGGATTTTGCTCCATTGAGCAGCGTCAATTTTTCTTCTGCCGCCTTCCGTTCTTCCTCCATCCGCGCATTCATTTCGCTGATCCGTGCGTCCTGCCGGGCCATCTTCTCCTTGAGGGCGTCGATGGCAAGTTCGCGCTCGGCGAGCTTGTCTGTGATGTCTTTTACGTGAACGGTGCGCTCCTTTTCCTGGGCAAGGGAGGCGGAGAGCTCCCTGAGCTCCTGTTGCAGCTGGGTTTCCCGAACAGAGCGCCCCGCAAGTTCTTCCTTCAGGTGGGGGATGGTCTCATTGTCGTGCTCGGCCACCGCGAGCCGTTTTTCCAGGTCGTTGCGCTCGCTTTCCAGACGCCTTATGCCCGCTGTAGATTCGGAAAGCTCCGTTTCCAGGGTCCGGATCGCGCCGTCTTTTTCGTCCGCATCGGATGCCAACCGCTCGATTTCGCGATCCCCTTCCTGTCGTGTGCTCGCGACCTGCGATCTCATAATAATCCAGGCGATCACCAGGCCGGCGAGCAACGATCCGACCACGGTGTATGCAAAAAATGATTCGGGAAACATGGTCATAACCGGTCCGTTGGACAAACAGAAAATGGTTAATTCACAGAAGGATACTTCATCGGGGACCTTGCATCAAGTAGCCTCTCGTCAGAGGCCTGTGACATGAGGCGTTTGCTGCCCGTTGGCCCGTTTGCCCGTTAGCCCGTTAGCCCGTTGGCCCGTCGGCCCGTGGGCCCGTTTGCCCCACGTAGCTATTAGGTATTGGGTATTTGGTATTCGGTCGTCGGTACATCCTTCAACACGGCGGAATGTCAATCATGGTTCTTATCACTATACTTTCAGCTTTGAGCTTTCAGCTCTAATCTTTTCAGTTCATCCAGCATCCAGGCTCCCGCCCGGCAGAGGTTTATCCGCCTCTGGCGGACGGGCAAGCCTCCAGGATCCCTTCGGCAAGCTCAGGACGAGCCAGAACCCAGGGCCACCAACTGTTGTTGCAACCGGCCCGGATTCTTGGCGCCGACCATTCAGACATCCACGTCCTAGTCTCCCTCTTTGGGATCGGGAATATGGGCCATACACGGCACCTCGACCTGGCACAGGCCGCAGGCACTTGTTTCAAAACCGTACTTTCGTCTCATATAGGCTTTCATCCCGTGGGTATACTTCATGCAGCGCCATTTGTCGTGACCTTCCCGGCTCAGTGCCTGCACCGGGCAGCGATCGATACACTTGCCGCAGTTGCCGTGGGAAAAGAAAAGACAGTAGGCGTGGTGATCGGTGAAGGGCCGCTGGGATGGCGCCACCGTCAGTTTGGCGACAACGGATCCGGCGCGCATGGCTTTGCCGACGGGCGTAATCAAACCGTCACACAGGCCAAAGGTCCCCAGTCCGGCAGCGTAGGCGGCGTGGCGCTCGGACCAGTTCGAGCAGGGAGCGTAGGGCCCCAAGTCGGACCGGGACCAGAATTCGGAGAGCATGGGAGCCACTGCCGGAATACCGGCTTTTTCCAGACGGGTCACCAGATGGCGCCGAAGGGCGTCATTGCATTTTTCCCCAAAATGGCGCGTGCGGCACCAGCGTTCCGAGGGGCGCCTGGTACTGGCGGCCTGTTCGCTTCGCGTGGCGGTGGTGGATGGCAGAATCCAGGAAATAACGGTCAGGTCCTCGCCCGATATGGTGTTTTGGCCTGGGCACCCTTTTTGAAATATCTCCAGCGGGGTCAGGTAGAAATCGCCGATGTGCCGCACATACTCCTCATAGAGCGAATCCATGCCATTGGAGAATCCGACAAGGGGCTTGTCAAACACGGGCTCAGGGTGGGTGGCACCCAGCCGATTTTCCGGGGACTCTGTCATAAAGGTTTCGATGAGATCTCGAATCGAGTCGGCATCATGGATATCCATCGTGGGTGTCATAGGTTGCCTCTGCAGACCTTTGATTTGCGAATAAACGGGTGAAGAACAGAACCTGGATCGAGTTTATTTCGCATTTTTAAAAAAAAAATTCAAACCTGCTTGACAAACACGAACGATCGTTCTATTTTTCCTCCATGAGCAAAGGCGAAGACACAAAACGGACCATTCTCGGAAAAGGCCTCTCCATGGCGAGTACCTTGGGGCTGGACCTGGTCAGTATCGGCTCCCTGGCAAAAGCGACGAACATGTCCAAAAGCGGCCTGTTCGCCCATTTTCAGTCCAAGGAGAATCTCCAGGTTGAAATCCTCAGACATGCCGGCGATGTATTTGCCGAACGGATTGTCGTGCCGGCACTGAAGACTCAAGCGGGCATTCCGAGGATCATGGCCCTGGTTGCCAATTGGATTCAATGGACCTCCAGACTCAAAGGGGGCTGCATCTTCGTATCGGCCAGCTCAGACTTTACGGATCGTCCCGGAAAAGTGAGAGATTTCCTGCTGAACCAGCAAAAAGAATGGCTCGAATGTCTCCGCCGGATCGCCAAATCCGCCGTCACAGCCGGTGATTTCCGGGAGGATATCGATTGCGACCAGTTTGCGTTCGATCTGTATTCCCTGCTCCTCGGATTCCACCTCTATCACAACCTGCTCGAAAGCGAGGAGACCAAACGGCGTCAGGAAAAGGCCCTGGAGCAGCTGCTGAATACATACCGGCCGACGTCATCGAATTCGTAAACCCCGTTTGACCACCCATCGGTCATATAACCCTGACATTTCACAACACGGAGCCCCCCATGCCCAGACACTATTCAAATGTGACAAAATATCACACGAACGTTCGTTTTTATACCATCAAACAACGCGCCACGCGGCTCCTCTTCCATGTCCTGTGGTTTGTCTCCCCGGCGTTGGCCAAGGGCATTCTGACAAGGATTTTCTTTGTCCCATCGCCCTATCCCCTGTCCTCCCGGCAACAAAAGGCCCTGGAAACCGGAACCCCGTACCACGTGATGGTCCACGGCAATGCCATCCACTGCTGGCGGTGGGGGAACGGTCCCGCCATCCTTTTCGTCCATGGATGGAATGGGCGCGCAGGCCACTTTCATCGCTTTTTCTCCCCCTTTATCGATGCCGGATATTCGGTGATTGCCCTGGATGGGCCGGCCCACGGCGACTCCCAGGGGCAGACAACAAATTACTTCCAGTATACCGATACCCTGCGCTCGCTGCTGGATCCGGCCAAGGGCTTGAACATCGTCGGTATTGTCGGCCACTCTATTGGGGCGTCCGCCGCCATCAACTGTATCGTCAAAGAAAACCCGGACCTGGATACCGTGCTGATCGCCCCGGCACTGAGACTCAGGGAGATCCTGTTCAACATTTTCAACCGGCATGGCATCCCGGCGAAGGTATACCGCAGCGCCGTATCGGATCTCGAGCACTATTTCGGTTACGACCTGAACCGGGATAACCCGGACATGCTGATCCATGACATCCGTTCGCCGGTGTTCATCATTCACGACAGGGACGACCAAACGATCCCGTTCAGGGACTCCCGGAACATAGCCGCAACATCAACCAACCTGTTTCTGCACGTCACAGACGGTCTCGGCCACAAGCGTATCCTGGCCGACAATGACGTCATTCAGGCGGCTGTCGGGTTCTTTCTCGAAACCCGCCGGGAACGGATCAGGCCTGAGACGGCGGCCGGATAAGCATCCCCTTTGGGCGCATGTTCTCACTGCCGACGAGAGAACATGGGAAGATGGTCAACCGTTACGATGACGTCGACAAACGTCACGGTTTTGTCCCCTGCCATTGCGGCACGAAAAAAAAGGAATAAATTTAGGATTGTGTAATTTCTCCCCACTGCCCGCCGTCAGGGTTGCCGGGGCCTTGGGGATGGTCCGTTACCCCACGCGGGTCCGACAATGGGTCTGCCCCGGCGTCGGGGCGTAGTCAGGGATATGAAGCGATGACGAAGGCGTTGGGTATACACATGGGAGTTTACTGGCTGTGGGTCTGTCTGTGGGGGTGTGCCCCGCCCTATGAGACGGATCCTGCTAAACTGTTTGACGGCCGGGCGGCCCCATCGTTTCACGAATACACCATAGACGATCGAAATATCCACTATGCCGCGGCCGGAGAAACCGGCCGGCCCTTGGTTGTATTTCTTCACGGAACCCCCGGATCCTGGAAGGCCTTTGCCGGATACCTGGCGCAAGCAGAATTGGTCGAACAGGCCCGTCTCATCGCGGTGGACCGGCCGGGATTCGGCAAGTCCGGATATAAAGCACTGCTCCCGTCCCTGACCCGCCAGGCGGATCTGCTGCATCCCCTGCTAGACCTCGAAACCACCGGGTGCGGGGCGATCCTGGTCGGGCATTCCCTGGGTGCGCCCCTGGCCGCGCGCATGGCCATGGAATACCCCGAAAAGGTCGGCGGGCTCGTCCTTGTTGCGCCCTCCATCGATCCGGATCTGGAAGATCCCCGCTGGTATAATCATCTGGCGACATACCGGGCAGTGAACTGGGCGGTGCCCACGCCGTTGATTCTGGCCAACCGGGAAGTCATGGCCCTTCAGGAGGAGTTGCGGGAGATGATGCCGCTCTGGGAAACGATGTCTTCTCCGGTGGCGTTGATCCAGGGAGAAAAAGACACGCTGGTCATGCCGGCCAATGCCGATTTCGCCGAACGGATGGTGCAAAGCCCGCTGAAGGTGGTGCGCATCCCGGAAGCCGGCCATTTTATCCTGTGGGAACAGCCGGACATCATTGTTCAGGAAATTCTGGCAATGCTGCATTTGCTGCAGCAGAACCGCCGGGAACTATGCCGTCGCGATCGGCCGGCACCTGCCCCGGTGGATCCAGATCCGGGAAAACGATCGGCCCACGGGAGCCACAGCACTGTCGAGGCCGGTGGGGTCGATTGAAATAGTTGGATGATCGTATTCCGGGTCCCAGGGCTCGATAATGACGGCCCCCTCTTCCAGTTTCACCATTCGGGGGCGCACCGCCTCCCCCCAAGGACGTTCCACAGCGGATGTCATCAACGCCGCATCATCGGGATAGGCCAGGAGCTGGTGGAGGGTCACCACCGTTGGCGGGCTCAACGGCACGTCGCCGTCAAGGTTGCCCTGCAAACCTTCTTGCGGAGTAACCCACACACCATGCACGGTCTCACGGTTGTCCGGAACGCAGGTTTGGCCGTCCGGCATGCGGGCCAGAAAAAACCGGGTGTCAAAGCGGCGCTTCATGCCCAGGGGCGTGATCCAGTGGGACCAGCGCCGCAGCCCGGACAACGAGAGCACCCAACCATCTTTCTCTGCCCGCTCGTTGAACCAACCGCTTATACGCCCTTCGGAATGACGCCGCCGGCAGACCTGTTCCAACTGCCGATCGAACGCGGCGTTTCCAGAGGCCAGCAACACCCCGGCTTCTTCCAGAGTTTCACGGATTGCCGCCACCCCGAAGGACAGGGCGTCTTCGGCACGCAACGAACCACCGAACCGCTTTTCGATACCCGCGATATCCAGATCCACCTGTCTTTTCCAAAAGGACACAGCCCGATCCTCCGCTTCGAGAATCCCGCCGGGAAAGACGTATTGGCCGGCCATAAAACCGCTGCCGGGACTCCGCTGGAGCAGGTAAACTTGAAACGATGCACCGGCCGGTCGAACCAGTACCACGGTAGCGGCCGGGATCAGGCTGAGAGGCTCACCGGGAGTCATGGCGCCTGTTGAATCCGGGGTCGGTCGACCAAATGCGTTGCCACACCCAGAGAAGTTTTTCCCAGTTGCGCTCGCCGGCGACCCGCCGGCTTTTGGTCGGTTGGGCATGGGGATTGCTCATCCTGGCGACCTTGAAACGGAACACATAGCTGGGTTCTAGCCCCATTCGAAGATCGGTGATAAGGATATCATCGATATGTCTTTCCACGGAATAAAAACCATGGGTGAACCACCGCAGTCGTTTGACCGGCCAGTGGTTGTCGAGCCCCTCGAGCAGATGGCGGTCGCTGGGGTAATGGGTCACCTTCAGGTGTGCCGTAGCGTCAAGCAGGGAATAGAAACCTTCATAGTATCCCTTGTCGTCTGTGATCAAGACCCGCCACAGCAGCGTGTTAAAGGGTGTGGGCACAGTCAGCAGTTTGTTGTACGCAATGCGCTGTTGCTGAAGGGAACTGCGCGCCACCTGTTCGACATAGAGTTTGGCCCCCACCCCCCCATCAGATAAATCGTGCTCAGGACCAGGCACACGGTGTTGATCCTGTGCCCGACGGAGACCTTTCGGGACATCACGAGAGCAGCCAAGACCCCGAAAAAAAGGGGCAGCGAATAGGCCGGGTCGATGATAAAGATCGAGGACCACATAACGGGGGGCGTCGGCAACGGCCAGAATATCTGCGTGCCGTAAACTGTAAAACAATCGAGCACGACGTGGGTGGCAAATGCCAGAAACACCAGTCCATACCAGCGGTTCCGGTATAAACCGGTATCCGGATGCACTTTCAGGATCAGCTTTACGAATAGCGGCGTCAGCAGGGCCAGGACAAAAATGGAATGACTGAAGCTGCGGTGATAGGTGAAGGATTTTACCACATCGCCGAATGGGACAAACAGATCCAGATCCGGCAACAGACCGCAGATACCCCCCCACAGCAGGGCCCGGTTTCCAATACGTCGGCCCAGGATTGCCTCGCCCACGGCGGCACCGAGGGCTATTTGAGTGATTGAATCCATAAATATCTTGCTTGATCTCAGTGGTTTATAGTCGATGCCAGGACCGGGTCACCGCCGAAGGATCCGTATCCATCGCCATACATTCAACAGCCCGATCAACGCGTTGACAACGTATGTCAGGGCGCAAGCGGTCAGTATTTTCCGGGCCGCCGGAAGATCCTCTTTGGGAATATAGTTGCCGGTATCGAGGATCGGCAGCGCACGTTTGAAACTGGCGTCGAATTCGGTCGGCAGGGTCAGCAGGTGAACCACCAAAGGGATACACAGGGTGGCCAGTCCCCCGAGAAACATGAGAGCCCCGGCCGCCGGAACCCGGGTCAGCATAGCGATCACCGGAACCCCCATCATAATGGCAGCGCCGATCCGCTCGAGTTTCGCTGCGGTGCCGACCAGGCGCGTGCGTGTCCGGAGTGGCGGGTAACGGGTGTGGTCCTGGACGGCGTGCCCGACCTCGTGAACAGCCACCACGGCAGCGGTGAGTGTTCGGCGGCCGCAGTTGGTGCTGGTCAGACGGATACGCTTGGATTGAGGATCATAGTGGTCCCCGATGGCGGTCTCTTCAACGGTGACATCCGCCATATCCAGCCGTTCCAGAACCAGGCGTGCCAGGTCCATCCCGTTTCCGGAGAAATATTCTCTCTGGTTATAGCGCCGCAGGACGTGCCTGGCCCACAGATGGGGACCGTACACCACCAGGAATACCGCAGCCAGGATCGTTACATAGACAAGCATACGCAGTCTCTCTGAATTGGGATCTCTTCGGGTCACACCCGCCGGCCCGACCATATCCTGGACGCCTCTGTCCGAAAACGGGGCCGCCCTTTGAATAATCTTAAGACAGATGTGCTCAATTTCCACAACAAGATGTCCACAAACCGCTCCGTTCGGGTGATGCCGGTTGCATTGCCATGGAATATTCGGATAACATCATCGGTCGTTGTGTGGATACCGATCCTCAGCAGGAGAACATCACCATGGGTTTTTTAGACGTGTTTGCCCGCCCCTCCCCGGAAAAGCTGGAAAAAAAGGGAGATGCGTTGTTCGAGGCAGAACAGTGGGGTCTGGCAAAGTTGGAATATGACCATGCCCTTGAACTACTGGAAAAAAGAGCCGATCCGGATCCGGACGCGCTCAACCGCATCATCGAAAAGCTCGCGTCGGTCACGAAGGCTCTGGCACACGAGCATCTTCAGAACGCCGAGGAATTGATCGCGGGTGGTTTCTGGGACGAAGCACAGGATCTTCTGTCCCTTGCGCTGGAGCTGAGCGCTGAAGGCGACTTCAGACAGGTTGTGGAACGGCAGATACGCCACATATCGGATCGCCGCCCTGAAGAAAAAAACATGGATCCGGGGCAGACGGACCTGATCGGCAGACCTGCCGGAGACCACAACAGCCCTACCCCTGCCCGGAACGTTCCAGAGGAGGAGTATTTCATTGCGCTCTGCGGCACCCTGCCCGTCGATATCGGGGACACGTATCTGGAGTACGGGGAAAACTTCAAGGCCGGCTACGTGGCACTCAATAGGGGGGAATTCAAGACAGCCGAACATTATCTCGCTCTTGCCCTGGACGAGCATCCGGAGCCGGGGAGTTATATCGCTCTGGAACTGGCGGCCACCTATGCCAATCTTGGCCGTTCGGCCGAAGCGCAGCATCTGCTGAAAGACGTTTTACGGGTTCACCCCGATGCCCTCCCCGCTTATCAGCTGCTGTGCGACATCTACTGGGAACAGGGAGCCTTCCGGCAGGTCGATGCTCTGCTGGACTCGGTTCCCGCAGAATTTTCCGAATCCCTCGCCATCGTTCTTCTCAAGGGTGAGACACTGCGCCGCTCCGGCAGCGTCGAGGCCGCCAGAACATATTACCAGGGATTTTTAGAGACCTACGGATGGAATGCCGAAGTTGCCCAAAAGCTGGCGGAAGCCCATGAAATCCTTGGAGATCCGTCTGATGCACGGGCCCTGTATAGGGAAATGATGGAGACCTGCGCCAGCTGCCGGGCCCGCGTGGATCCGGAAATAAAGCACAAATATGCCGAACTGTCGTTTGAGGAGGGCATATACAACTCCGAAGTTCTGGAATTGTATCTGTCCCTGGCCCGGGAAATCCCAGAAAACGCTGCGGCATATTTCGACAGGATCAGTCACATCTATTCATCCCAGGGCAATATGGATGAGGCGCTCCGCTTTCGCGGGTTTTCAGAGCGGGCGAAAACCGAGCCGAACCATCGGTCGTAAGTGGTCACCATGCCCCGACGCTCCGGGACGACGGATATCCGAATCATTCTGGCGCTGACCCTGATCCATTTTACCGGCGATTTCTACAGTTCCTTTATCAGCCCCCTGTTTCCGCTGTTTGTGACCAAGCTCGGCCTGTCTCTGACCCAGGTGGGGGTGATCGCAGGTGTGGCCCGACTTCTGGCCTTTGTCGTTCAGCCGACGGTGGGATATCTTGCCGATCGGTACCAGACACGGGGGTTCATGCTCGGCGGGCTTCTGCTGGTCGTTGTGTGCATTCCGCTCTCGGGTATCGCCCCGACGTTCTGGATCCTGCTGTGTTGCGTGGCATGCGGATCTGTTGGGTCATCCATGTTTCACCCGCCGGTCACCGGAATGGTCCCCCTGTATGCCGGACAACATGCCGGGATGTCCATGTCGGTATTCAACACCGGCGGGACCCTGGCATTTGCGTTGGGGCCGATTTTCATCACCTGGTATGCTGGCATTCTCGGCCTGGAAGCCATAACGGCGACCATGGCCTTCGGTCTTGTGGTGGTGGTCTACCTTTACGTTGTGGTGCCGCCCCCGGAGAGCGAAGGGCTTAAAGAATATGGGTTTATCGGCTCGCTGAAAAAATCATTGGGGCATGCCTGGAGACCGATATTCCTGATCTGGCTGGTGATGATGCTAAGAGCCGTTGTCGGGCAGTCCTTTATCACTTTCATGCCCGTCTTCTATGTGGACAAGGGCTATTCCCTCGTCTCGGCAGGAGCGATGTTTTCCCTGTTTACCATGGCCGGGACTTTCAGTGGATTATTGGCCGGCTATCTTTCGGACCGGATCGGTTTTAAAGCAATTTTCATCGTATCCCATGTATTGATGACCCCCGCACTGCTGATGCTGCTCTTTCTGCCCGGATCCTGGGTGTATCCGGGGGCCGCGCTGGCGGGCTTTTTTACCCTGGCCACCATGCCCCTGGGTGTGGTGATGGGTCAGGCACTGGCGCCCAGAGGCCGATCCATGGTCGCAAGCCTGATGATGGGGTTTGCCTACGGCCTGGGGGGTGCGTTTACACCGGTGGTGGGAAAGATGGCCGATATCTATTCGATCCAACAGGTCCTTTTCTGGATCGCCATAGTGCCGTTTCTGAGTGTCGGGCTGATTGTCTTCTTTCCGAGATTGGAGGCATCACATGGAGACCGTTAGGCATTCGGATGTCATCGTGGTCGGGTTGGGCACCGCCGGGGCGGCAACCTGCATGGAGCTGGCACGGCGAGGGGACACGGTGTTGGGGCTTGATGCGTTCGAACCGCCGCACAACGCCGCCAGCCACCACGGGGAATCCAGAAGTATCCGCAGGGCCTATATGGAAAGCACGGCCTATGTGCCCATGGCGATGCGAAGCTGGGACCTGTGGCGAAAGCTGGAGCGCGATTCCGGCGGGAACCTGCTTGTCGAAACCGGTAACCTGACCATCGGACCGCCGGACAGTCCGGCAGTGGGCGGCTTTCTTAAAAGCGCCAGGGCCTATGACATTCCGTTTGAACACCTGAGCGCTGCGGACATACGGACCCGATGGCCGCAGCTGAACCCGCCCAAAAGCTATATCGCCGGACTGGAAACAAAAGCCGGCATCCTGTTTCCGGAACTTGCCGTGCAGACCCTGTTAACGGAGGCGAAACGTGCCGGAGCCCGTCTCCATGTCAACGAGCCGGTGCTGCGCTGGGAGGAACAGGGGGATGTTGTGCTGGTCCATACGCCTGTAGCCAGATATGAAACCGGGCGGTTGCTGCTGGCAGCCGGGGCCCGCAACAAGCAGCTTGTGGGCCGGTTGGGTGGCGCGCTGACGATAAAGCGTGTAGCCGGTCTGCTGGGTTGTGCCGCCCCACGGGAAAAACTACCATATCGGCTCTTTTCCGGTGAATTTTTGGCAGATTACGGATCTTCGACAAGATGGACTCATGTCGAGTACAGAGGTCTCCGCGCTTCCCTGCACCCGGTCCGGCGGGATGGTTAAGGTGGCCCCTCACAACCGGCTTGCCGATTGCGATCCGGACAACGTGCAGCGCCAGGCAACCGCCGAGGAGATCAACAGGACCCGAATATTTATGGAACGTTGTATTCCGTCCCTGGCAACTCAAGACATGCGATCGGAAGTCTGTATGTACACTCTGACTCCGGACAGAGATTTCTGGATCGGACCGCTGTCCGGCCATCCGAATGTGTTCATTGTTGCCCTCTCCGGACACGGTTTCAAGTTCGCACCCGTTCTCGGAGAAATACTGTCGGATCTGCTCGAAGGGCAAAACAGCACGTTCGACATTTCCATGTTCGACCCCGCCAGAGCGTCATAATTCAGGGCTACTGCAGGGGCTATGGATACGGGTTCACCCCGCGGGTCGATTTTATTTCTAGTCCGTGTTGCTGAAAAGAAGTTTGCAGGTCTTGCTTCTGGGCGCAGCGATAAACAGTCCGATCAACAGCAATAGCGGAAGTGCAAAGATTACGCCGAAGACCGGCACCACAATTCCGGCCACAGCAGCAAAAAACAGAACAAACGGCAGAAGGACAAATCCGAGCGTACGCAGGGTAACTTTTTCGTAGGTACAGCTTGTTTTATTCATTTGATCACCCCGTTGGTTAGATGATGGGTTACGTATTTTTTTCATATAGTAATATGGACACCGTCAGACCGAATTCAATGGGATGTTTTTATATGTTCACTAATAGGTGTTTCCTACAATTATCCCTCTTTCGGCCGGTTTGACGAAAGTAATGTCCATGCTCATGTTTTCAGGTGAACAGGATAACGTTACCGTCGGAGCATCGTATCCACCCAAAAGCCGTCCAGGATCGTGGGGATCGGGTTCACGTTCGGAATCGGTATCGACCCCGGGAATGAGCATTTTGACCCACGCCCACGAACGACCAGGACGCCGCCCCCCCGGACATGGATTCCCTTGACACGGTATCCTGTTGACAGAAATACACCGGGTTCAGCCGGCACAACCCTATGGCATTCACCACAGGCACGTTCGGTGGGTGGTGCGCGACGGTATAAAACTAAAAGTGGTCATCGGATATGATTCGCCCCCTTCAAACGGTCTTCACCGTGATGCTCCTTGTGATCGGATCCGGGTTTGCAGCCCACCTCGATAAAACTGTGGCGGCGGATGTCCAACTGAATGACGCACAGTGGACGAAGATTCAGAACGGAGAAATCCTGGTGCATCTCGCCCAATCGGACCAGCAGCCAAGGGGATCGGTGGAAGCCGTGGTGTGGATCGATGCACCGGCGGAGACCATATGGCGGATCATGACCGACTGCGAAGCTGCCCCGACCTTCGTTCCGGGATTAACGGCGTGCCGGGTGCTGGCGTCCGGTGACAACTGGGAGGTCATCCGCCACGATGTCAAGTGGATGTGGTTATTTCCCAGGGTGGCCTACGAATTTCGGGCAGATTATCAGGTAAACCGGCAAATTACATTCAAGCGGATACGTGGCGATCTTCGAGAGATGAAAGGTATGTGGCGGTTGACGCCGATGGAAGACGGAACACACACCGTCGTTCGCTACAGCGTGTATCTGGACCCGGGGTTTTTTGTACCGGGGTGGATCGTGCGGCGATCCCTCAAGAAAAACCTTCCGGCTGTTCTTGGCGCGCTTCGGGATCGCGTTCAGGATGCCCAGGGACAGACGCGTCCCTGAGGGCTAAAAACCGCCATGCAAGCACCAGCTCAATGTTCGTTTAGGACCCCGGTTGATGTCGGGATGAGTTAGATCATCATGATTTCAGTTGTTATTCCGGTTCTGAATGAGGCGCATACCATCGGCGCCTGCCTGACCCACCTTCAATCGTCCGCGCATCATCTTGACATCATCGTTGTCGATGGCGGTAGCACCGACGATACCGTTGGCGCCGTCAGGGCGTTTCCCAAGGTCACGACGTTGATGTCTCCCCGGGGGCGAGGTTGCCAGATGAACAGCGGCGCGACGGCGGCACGGGGAGACATTCTGTTTTTTCTGCACGCCGACACGCGTATTCCCCCCAACGGTCTGAACGACATCGAAGCACTCATGACAAAGGGAAACGGCATTGCCGGAGGCTCGTTTTCACTGGAGTTCGATGATGACAGTGCGGTACTCCGATTTTTGGCGCGGTTTACCCGAATCAATCACATCCTTTTCACCTATGGCGATCAAGGCCTGTTTGTGCGCAGGGATGTGTTCAGAGCTATCGGTGGGTTTTCTGAGATACCGCTCATGGAAGATGTGGATATTCAACGGCGGCTGCGCCGGATGGGACGATTCGTCAAGATCCGTCGGCCGGTCACGACGTCGGCCCGACGATATCGCGCCCGGGGACGCATTCAGCAGCAACTGGTGAATATCATTCTGGTGGCGTTCTACTACGGTGGCGTATCACCTTCGAGGCTAAAGCGCTACTATCGGTAAAAACAGATTTTGAGGTGTTTTGCCCGGAAGGGGCATTTAACGTGTCAGGATCTCCCGACCGGGCGCGACTCCCGGCCAAACAGCGTTTTGCCTGAAACATCGAAAGGCTCTGACGACAGACATCAACCGTGCTGACGGCCGGGACACCTGCCGCCATCGAAATCGGCGAATTGCGGTTGAATGTGCCGGTGGGCGTGGTTAGACTGTTTTTGAACAGGCAGCGGCCGACGGCAACGTCAACCGACGACACCGGTCCTCGAACTACCGGACCATCATCCGGATGGATAAGCAAATGAAATTCGCGTCGGCCCACGTAGCCGCTCCGGCCCTGCGCAGGCAGACCGGCTAAGCGCCGGAATGACCGGAGCTGCGGGAGATCAGACCGGGGAGTGTGTTGATGAGGATTTTCAAAACCGATGGAATGGGTGACACCGTGAACGTTAAAATGATGTTAATCGCTGTAGGACTGGCTGTGCTGGTATTGACGCAAATGGCCGCGGCCGGTCCGGGGGGAAGTCTCAAACATAACACGGAGATGACACGGGCCTTCAAAAACGGCAACCCTCCCGCAGATTTGCGCTATTATGCCACCGGCAGGGAGAGTGTTCCCGACGCCGTTATCGGACTCGATCCCCAGTGGCAGCAAACCGCCAAGTTCTGGAGAGAAATCGGCCCTGACGCGCAAGACGTGATAAAAATGGTATCCAGCCTCAGACGCTACGGGGATAATGAACCGAGGGCGTCGGACATTGTAACCCCTGGAGGAGAGGTCGTCGGGGTGTATTGGTCCACTGTATACTGGACTACCGTCAAAATGGGTGAGGGAAACCGTGTCCATGTTTATAAACCCCGGGTATCGACCCGCCTGTAGTGGAATACCCGGTGACGCGTTGAATGCGTCACGTCGATGTAACAAACGGAGCGAAAAGGTTTCTAAAGACGTTAATGATGTGTCAGTGAAGATTCGCCATGGAAAAAAGACTTCATCAACTTATGAAGATCACGACCTATATCGCTTGTGTGGCCATCGCGGTGTTCTTATTGGTGCCTGCAACCAGCGCCGGCAAGCTTGGAAGCCTCAAACGGAACCCGGAAATGGAGCAGTCGTTTAAAGAGGGCCGCCCACCTGCCGGATACCGCTACTACGCCACGGGTCGGGATAATTTACCCGACGCAATCGTCGGCCTTGAGCCCGGGTATCGGCAAACCGCTAAATTCTGGCGGGAGATCGACGCTGAGGCGGGCGATGTGAAACAGCTGTCCACACGGATGACAACCAATTACAAACGCGATGCGCCGAGGGCATATGCCATACTCTCTCCCGACGGTCACATCATCGGGGTCTACTTCTCCTCGATCTATTTTACCACCGTGGAGATGGGGTCCGATAACGCGGTGAAGATCTACAAGCCGAAGCCCCCCAGGGCGGGTCCTTGATCCATTGGCCTGACAGGTTCGTTGGGAGCGGTTTCTTTCCCGGGGATATCGCATTGGCGAGGGGCTTCCGGGCAACCAGTTTCTGGTTTAGTTCCCGTTTGGGTTGAACTTCAAGGTCTCCAGATCGATCTCCCGGACCGCCGCCGCAAGTTCTTCTTCGGGTATTTCCGGAAGGGTTTTACGGTCCGGTCGCAACGTCTTGGCCTCCCGAAGATAAACGTGAACGATGTCCCTGGATCGGCGGGACGTGTTCCAGTGAACCAGAACGCGGATGCATCGTTTAAGTCCGCCCGGGACCTGCATCTCGTGTCCGCACAGAAGGGCCACCTCGTACCATCCCAACTGGCGGGCGGCAAGCGCCGGGTAGGTCGCGTTTAAATCGGCAGTGGTGGTAAAATAGGCGCTGGCCACATCGTCGGGATGCATATGGTTCGCCCGGATGATGATGTAGAGCATCTCCCGTGTCGCCTCGAGGATCGCCTCTTTGGAATTTTCGGAAACAGTAATGGCACCCCGCACGCCGCGGCATCGTACCGGCGGGACAGGCTTTCCGGGATGTGGTGATTGAGTCGGCATCATTTCTCCATCCATGGGTTGATTGTTCGTCCGGATATACCGGAAACACGTGATGACATATATCACGCCCTCAACCGAATTTAAAAACCTGAATCGTTTCGACCGCCGCTGATGTTATTTCAAGACACGCTCCTTATGCCGCACCTTTCTCCATATCGCCATGCAGCTGGATCTTCCCCCGGAGGCAGGGTGTATGTTGCGCGGTCAGTTTACTTGACGAATATGGGCCGAGTAGATATATATTCCGTACAATATCGTTGTTAACACCTGCCCTGAGCAATGAAGGGAAGCTTCTCGTAACATCCAAACGTTTCCGATTCTTGGGTGACCGGAAAAGGAGGCAACGCCATGCGAACGGGATTGGGTATCATCCTCATCGCCGCCATGCTGGCAGTACCGCCGGCCAGCGCCGAATTCTACAGATATGTCGATGAAAACGGTAACATCCGGTTTACAGACGATATCACCATGGTACCGCGGGAACAGCGTGAAAAGCTGCGTGAGTACCAGGACGCCATAAACGGATCCGAAGATACCCCGGAAGCATCGCAAGCAGCCCCCGCCGCACCTGCGGAGAAGACACCCGAACCCGATCCGGTGGGGGGTTCCTATCAGGCGATCATCGAGCAGGGCAAGCGCCTGGAAGCGCAACAGACCGCCCTGGATACCGAATTTAATGCCCTGATGGATGCGCGACGGCTTCTTGAAGAGGCCCGGGGGGAATTCCGAACAAAGAAGGCCCGAAAAGAATACGAAGCGCAGGTGAGACAACTTAACGAGCGGAACGCCGCGTATGAAGCCAAGCGCGCGGCGTATGATAACGAGGTACTGCAGTACAACGCCAAATTAGATAAGCTCAGAGAGTCTACCGAGTAGCGCCGTCATCAGCCGATCCCTTTTTGCGGGTCCCCGATAACCCCGAGTCCGGTCAAGTAACGGCTGGAGAAAGGAGGGCGTCATGGCAGTCAAAATCATCATAAAGCGCCGCGTCTCAGAGAAGCAGTATTCGGAGTTGGCCCCCTTGCTGAAACAGCTGCGCGTCCTTGCCATGAATCAGGCCGGGTATGTATCCGGTGAAACACTACAGCGTGTCGACGATCCGAACGAGTGCCTTGTGATTAGTACATGGCAGTCCATCGACGATTGGCGCACCTGGGTGTTGAACAAGGATCGTGTGGCCGTACAGAATGGTATCGACAGCCTGCTGGGTGAAAAAACAGAATACGAGATCTATAATTACGCCTGATGTCATTGCCTTAACGCACGATTTGGAATTCCACAGATCGGCAAACCGGTGAGCGAATTCGTCTCCATCGCTGTCCTGGAAAACACCTTCGAGGCCCAACTGGTCGAAGCAGCGCTCCAGGACAGAGCTATCCCCTACCGCATCCGTTCCTTTCACGATACGGCCTATGACGGCCTGTTCCAGGTCCAGAAAGGATGGGGAGAGGTACGGGCCCCGGAGACGTTTCGCGAAATTGTACTGGAGACGCTGAATAACTTGAGAACATCAGAATCTTCCGATAGGGAAGGCTTCAATAAGGAGGTCACGATGCCGGTTTCGAATGACGATTTTGAAAAGGCCCTGTCCATCGGCCGTCCCCCAAATGTGAAAATCCTGTTTCCCAATTCCCGGGCGCTGATCGTCAGCGGAAAATATATCGACCGGGCCATGCTGAAAAAAGGGCAAGCGATCGCCATGGCGGCCAACGGCCGCAACCATTTTGTGATCCGGGGCGTCCTCCGGGCCGCCCAGCGGGCCAATTCCGCACTGATCATCGAGATCGCCAAATCCGAGGGGGGGCAAAACGCGTATTGCGCCGTCAATTACTGGAATCTTGCCCGACAGGTTGACAGCCTTTGCAATGAGATGGGTATCACCATCCCCGTGGCCATCCATGCGGACCATTATGGCTTGAAAAATCAAGGGGATATTGATGCCGCCAAAATCGAGATCCCTACCCTTTTTGACGCCGGCATCACCTCCATTGCCATCGATGCGTCCCATATGCCTAACGACCAGAACCTGTTGACCAATTTCGAACTGCATCCGTTTATACCGGCATGGTCCGGACTCGAGACGGAAGTCGGTGAAATCAAGGGCAAGGAGGGAATGTCAACCGTCGATGAGGCCCTGTTCCAGATCCAGGGCCTGAACGCCCATGACATCTTCCCGGACTGGATTGCGCTGAACAACGGAACGGCCCACGGAGTCCAGACATCCGATCATGGCATCCAGGTGGAACTTACCGCCCAAATTCATGAGGCGATCGCCGCCTATAACGTGTCCGGCGCCCAGCACGGCACCTCCGGTAACGATTCGGATCGGCTCCGGACCATTGCATCCAACACCCGCACCACAAAAGCCAACGTTGCCACGGCGCTTCAGATGATCTCCTGGGGGCTGGAAGTAAATGACTTCGGCAACGCGATACTCGATGATCGGGGTGAATTCATCAAAGTCGCGAACGAAGGCGTCACCGAGCCCATGTGGGGTACGATGAAGGCGTACGCCGACCAAAACGGCCTGACCGGCGGTAATTACAAGAAACTGAATTTGCCCTTTGAGAATAAACTTCTGGCCCAGCCAAGGGAAATCCGTGACCGAATGGCCAAACGCGTGGAGGACTTCGCCTACAACATGCTGGTTACCGTCTTCAATGCGCAAGACACCGCTGCCATGGCCGTAGAAACCATTCTGGAAACCGGAACTTACGATCCCGGCTCAAAAGCGGACCGCATCGAGAATCCGGCAGACTGGACCCGGGAGGAGATACTTCGACGGGCGCCTGATCTGGATGTCCACGAAGGACCGGAGGGGGATTTCGACGACTGATAAAATTGCGTTGCAATTTTATCAGGTAAAAGATTTTTCACTTAAACCTATCTGCTGGCGGTGGGGGAGCTATCCTTGGGGGTGACTTCGGAAACCGGTGTTCATGTATAAAGGAAAAACTTCCGCCGGCTGGCCGGCGGGAACTTCATGACATCGCCACGCGATGTTATGTTGTCTCGTTTTTTGCCTCTTTCCAGAATGACTCCAATTCGTCCCTTGGAACCGCATCGATCGGTTTGCGTTTCTCGGCGGCCTTGCGCTCCATCCGCCGAAACCGCTTTTCGAACTTTCGTGTCGATCCGGCCAGCGCCGTTTCCGGGTGGATCGCGGCAAACCGGGCGACATTGACCAGGGTGAAAAGGATGTCGCCGAACTCGAGCATCATGGATGTGTGATCGGCGTCACTCGACCCACCGTTGGAGAGGGCCTCTTTGAACTCGCCCAGCTCCTCGTCCACCTTGCCCAGCACACCATGGATATCCTCCCAATCAAAACCTGCCCCGGCGGCCCTTTCGGAGATACGATACGCCCGCATCAATGCCGGAAGTTTGGCCGGCACCGAGTCTAAAATGGACGCATCCCGGGACCGGGGTTTTTCGGTTTTTTTGATCTCCCCCCATCGCCTTCGGACCTCCGATGTTCCGGAAACATGGGCATCACCGAACACGTGGGGGTGTCGTCGAATCATCTTTCTCGCATTTCGGTGGATGACCTCACGCATGTCGAACTGGCCCTTTTCATCCGATAGCTGAGCCAGAAACACAAGCTGAAACAAGACATCGCCAAGCTCTTCGCAAATGCTATCCGGTGAGCCGCTGTCGATGGCATCGATTAACTCGAACATTTCCTCGACAAGGTATGTGCGGAGAGTCTCGTGAGTCTGTTTTCGATCCCATGGGCAACCCCGGTCACCCCGGAGCCGTGCCACCAAATCGATCAGTTCCTGAAGGCGGCCACTAGTCTCGTCGGTCGATTCGGTCTTATCGGTCATTATTGTCTTTCCTTTGAAAACATCAGACAAAAATCTCAAATAACAAACTACACGAAAAACCAATTACCAATCACAAAACACAAAACACGGTTCTACTTTTTCCAGGCCTTTTCCAGAGCCTTCACCCCTTCCTGAAATCCTTTCTTCATGTCTTTCGGGACCACCTTGGCCATATTTTCAGAAATCAGCAGCACATGGGGGGCCAGCATGGATTGGCGCAGGAGAGGGGTGCCCTTTTGCAGGAAGGCCGTAAGGGCCATGACAATTACGGAAACAATAAGAATCCCTTTTGTTGTCCCGAAGGCGCCGCCGCAAATTCTGTCCACCCATCCTAAAGATGCAATGTCCAGCAAATACTTGATGACCACTCCCAGCATGCTCACGGCCACGAAGATGAGACAGAACAGGATGAAAAAACTCAATATGTTCAAATACCCGGTATCCGCAATCCATCGGCTCAACAGATAGGCGACCAACGGATAATATGAATAGGCCGCGTAAAAGGCTGCCAGCACCCCGACAATGGACGAAAGCTCCTTTATCAGTCCCCGAAAGATGCCTCGAATCAGGCAATATCCCAGTATGACGATGATGACGATATCCAGCAGGTTCATAAGGTTCCAGTCTCGGGGATGTTTCCGGTGTGTTTTGTGACCGGGCATATGCTGTCATGAATAGGAAAATAGATAAATAAAAAAAAGAATCGTTCAAAGTCAACAACCGCACCGGCATATCGTGGAAACGGTAAAATCAGGGCTCCATTTGCATTGAATTTACCCCCTGTGATATGTTCCCTGTGCGTTTGACGGGACCGCCGACACCCGATTCGCTGTCCTGGGTCGGGCGGATGCCCACGGGTTGGACAGGCCTTCTTGGCCGGCAAAGAAGGCGGTTCCGCTTCAGGCTGAAATCACTATGGACGAAGAGACGCAAACTCAGCATCACAAGTTGAGCTTCACGGAAATCGACCTGGCACGACAGCTTTTCGGGGAGCAGAACGGCAATCTTCAAAAAATTGCCGATGCGCTGGATATCACGATCAACGCCAGGGGAAACGATGTGCTCCTCGATGGGGATTCCATTGCAGTCTCCCTGGCTGGAAATATTCTCTCCCAGCTATACGGGCTGCTCGAGAATCGATACCCTATTTACCCCAGAGATGTCGATTATGCGATCCGGGCATTGAGTGAAAATGACCGGGTACGCCTGAAAGATATATTTCTCGATACCGTTTTTATCACTTCGAAAAAGCGTCCGATAACGCCGAAAAGCCCTGCCCAGAAGGATTACATCGATGCTATCCGAAATTACGATATCGTGTTTGGCATCGGTCCGGCAGGTACAGGAAAAACATACCTGGCCATGGCCATGGCCGTATCGGCCTTGTCGAAGAAACAGGTGAGCCGGATTATCCTAACCCGTCCGGCGGTGGAAGCCGGCGAGGAACTCGGTTTCTTACCGGGAGATCTGTCGGAAAAGGTCGATCCGTACCTGCGGCCGCTGTACGATGCGCTGCACGATATGATGCAATTTAAACAGGCATCGAACTTGATGCATCGGGGCGTGATCGAGGTGGCTCCCCTGGCGTTCATGCGGGGTCGCACGTTAAACGACTCCTTCGTCATTCTGGACGAGGCTCAGAATACGACCTCGGAACAAATGAAAATGTTTCTGACCCGGATCGGCTTCAGCTCCAAAGCGGTCATTACCGGAGATATCACCCAGGTCGATCTTCCACCCGGCAGAACCTCCGGGTTGATCGAAACAAAAAATATTTTGCAACATATCAAAGGGATACAATTTGTCTTTTTTACCAAGCAGGATGTGGTCCGCCACCGGCTGGTCCAGGAGATTATCCAGGCCTACGAAGAACTGGAGGATGCCAAACAGGATGCCGAGGATCCGTCCTAGGCGGCCCCAAACAGACGTGAAACGCCATGGTCACTGAAAATACGAAAAATTTGAAGGCCCGGAGAGCCAGGATGAGAAACGCTTCCGAGCGTTCCCGGGAAACCGATTCCGATAGGCGGTCGTCGAGCCTGCCCCTGAGGTTCGGTGTGCTGATCGGGCTATCCCTGATTTTTGCCCTGGCGCTGACACCGATTCTGGTCACAACCCAAAAAATCTATCATCTGGGGGATGTGGCCGAACGGGACATCAAGGCCACCCAGGACTTTTTCATCGAAGACCAGGCTGCCACGGAAGCCAATCGCCGTCGCGCCGTGGAAGACGCCCTGACGGTGTATGATTATGATGTCACCCTTTCCGGAAATGTGACAACGACCGTGGATGAGGCGTTTTCGGAGATGCGGAACCTGATCGAGGACTTCTCCGATGCGGAAAACCAACCGGAGCCGGGACAGAATGACAGCGACATAACGAAACCCTCCCTGCGTGATCAGATTTGGGCCCGAAAGGATGCCTTTGAAACCAGACTGGGTATCGACGTCAGCAAAGGGGCCTATGGAATCCTGGAAAAGGAAAAGTTCGCGTTCGATATCTCCTACAAAATCGTCAGCATTCTGTCCACCATTATGGACAATGGCGTGGTCGCCAACAAGGAAGTGCTCCTGCGGGAATCCGACAAGGGCATCGCGTTGAGGGAGGTCGGTACGAAAAACGAACGGGAGGTGACAAACCTGAGGCAGTTCTATGGGCTCGACCAGGCAAAGACCATGGTGCGTATCGTGGGGCAGCCCCTGGTTCGAAACCTCAATTATTCGCTTATCAATCTGGTTGTGGACTTTTCCCAGCGGCTCATACAACCAAACATTACGCTGAACAGGAGCGCTACGGAAGAGCGTAAAAACCGCGTCGCAACGGAAATAAAACCGGTGATGTACAAAATCAAGGCTGGCGAAATGCTGCTTCGCGAGGGAGAGCGCGTCACCGAAGTTCAGTTGATGAAGCTCCAGGCCATGCACGCCAACCAGAAAAAGCAGCGGGTGTTTTCGATCGGCATCGGGGCGGCGATGATCCTCATGTGCCTTCTGACCATGACCTACCTCATCTATCTGAGAAACGAGACCCGGCCCGGAGGCGATCAGGACAGGAATCTCATATTTTTGGCGACGACCCTGATCGTGTTTTTCCTCATGGCACAAATCTCCACCTTTTTCGGGGAGGCCATCACACAGACCCGGCCATACGGGTTGTCCCCGGATTCGATCACCTATGGCATTCCACTGGCTGCCGGGGCAATGATCATCTGCCTGTTTACGGGTGTCGAGCTGGCACTGCCCTTTACCCTGGTGTTGGCGACGTGCACCACAATTATCTTTAAAAACCGATTCGACATTTTCCTCTACTTCGTCATCAACGGCGCCATGGCGGCATTCTGGATCCAGCACAGCCGTAAGCGAAAATCGTTTGTCACGGCAGGGGTTAAAGTCGGGTTAATGAACGTCGTTCTGGTGACGGCTATCGACATTTATATCGGCAGTTTCTCAGGCATGAAAATCATGTGGGATTGGGTCTTTGCGTTTATCGGCGGTGTGGGTGCCGCCATCGTCACCATCGGGCTGACGCCCCTGTTTGAAATGGCCTTTGGGTACACCACCGATGTGACCCTGATGGAGCTCGGCAACCTGGACAAACCGATTCTTCGAAAATTGATGATCGAGGCTCCCGGCACCTATCATCACTCTGTGGTGGTTGGATCCATGGTGGAAGCGGCGGCATCGGAAATCGGAGCCAACCCGTTGATGGCCAAAGTCTGCGGATATTACCATGACATCGGAAAACTCCGTAAGCCTTTGTATTTCATTGAAAATCAGTCTAATGGAAAAAATCCTCACGACAAACTGGCGCCCTCCATGTCGAGCCTCATCCTCATTTCCCACATCAAGAACGGCGTGGAAATTGCCAAAGAGAATAAACTGGGCCGCGAGATCATCGATACCATCCGGCAGCATCACGGGACCAGCCGGATTCAATATTTCTATGAAAAGGCCAAACAGCAAAAGGGCGAGGAAATGGTGGATCCGGACGGCTATCGGTACCCCGGTCCCCGGCCCCAGACCAAAGAGGCCGGTTTGGTGATGCTGGCCGATGTCGTCGAGGCCGCCTCGCGAACGCTGTCCAACCCGACCCCGTCACGCATCCAGGGATTGCTGCAGAATCTCATCAACAAGGTCTTTTCGGACGGCCAATTGGACAACTGCGAACTGACACTCAAAGATCTGCACAACATCGCCAAGAGTTTCAACAAGATCCTGAACGGCATCCACCACCACCGCATCGAGTACACTGACAACCTCACCACGGTAAACGGAAAGGCGAAAAATGGAGGTTCAGATCGACAACCGTCAGGATCGACACCCGATTTCCCTGACGAAGATACAGGATCAGGCAAAAGCCGTCTTAAACGCCTTGGGCAGTCCTGACGGTGAACTCTCCATCCTTATCGTTGACGACCCGCACATTGAAGCGTTGAACCAGAAGTATCTGAATCGTAACGGGGCAACCAACGTCATCGCGTTTCCCATGCAGGAGGGCCGGTTTGCCGGGGTAACCCCCCAGCTCCTTGGCGACGTGGTCATTTCGGCAGACACCGCGATGAGGGAGGCCGGTGATGCCGGCATCGATTTCCAGGAACGCCTGACCGCGCTTTTGATCCACGGGATACTCCATCTGTTCGGATATGATCACGTTACAAATCCGGAGGATGCCGGGAAAATGGAGAAGAAAAGCCGGGAACTGATCGTGATGGTCGGTGGGAAGTAGCCGTTGATGGTGTGAATCACTTACTGAAAGGTCCTTTGCTATGGCCGAATTTGCGGTAAAAATGGATCCGGTTGCCGCCCTCCGGAGCAGCGGACGTCGCAAAACACCGGATCCGGTCGCGGCCACGGTTCTTGCCGAGCTGGCCGGAGCCGACGGCATCGTCGCCCACATCCGGGAAGAGCGGCGACTGATTCTGGAACGTGATGTGCGCCTGCTGAGGCAAACGGTAAAAAGCCGGTTTATTCTTGAAATGGCACCGGTTGCGGAAATGGTCGGATTTGCCCTGGATGTCAAACCGGATCGGGTGACACTGGTGCCTCCCACCGCCAAAGTAAAGGGTGCCGAAGGGGGATTCGACCTGGTGGTTCAGCGGGGGCCTGCCTTCGATGCCGTGGCAACGTTGCAGGATGCCGGTATACCGGTGGGCATTCTGATCGATCCCGATCCGGATCAGGTCAAACTGGCCCATAAAACCGGTGCGGGTCGCATCCAGATCCACACGGGCATTCTCCATGAATCTCGAACCGACCAGCAGCGGGAGAAAGCCCTTTCCAGCATTGGGCATGCCGTCAAACTGGCCGGGAAACTCCGCATGGGCGTCGGTGTCGGACGCGGAATCGCAATGGGGATGCTCAAATATCTCAATGGAATCGGGCATATCCATGAGGTGGTCATGGGGCACAGCGTGATCGCCCATGCGCTGCTTGTCGGCATGGACCGGGCAGTCAAAGATGCCGCAACGCTGGTTCATGGCCTCTGATACCCGATTTTCTGTCAGGGGGACATCCGGTGGATACATCAGCAGAACACCGGTTCAAGGAAATTCAGACCTGGACCTGTCCGGCGTCGGGATCGCTGTGGGTATTGCCCTCGAAACCGTTTCGCTATCCACGCAGTCGATACCGATTCCAGACCCGAAACCGATTCCAAGAACCCAGCGACGGTCATACACGGACATACCTGTCACTCGAAGCGGAATTCCAGCTTCCGGTTTCGAGCTAAAAGAGGATCGCTATGTATCTTGTCACAGCCGAAGAGATGCGGGAGATGGATCGGCGCACCATCGAATCGTTTGGCATCCCCGGCCGGGTACTCATGGAAAATGCCGGTCGGGGGGCCACCCGATGCCTTCTTGAGACCATCGCCCCCCGGGGCCGGCACAAACGCCTCGCTGTGGTTGCCGGACGCGGCAACAACGGTGGTGATGGGTTTGTCATGGCCCGATACCTGAAGCAGCTTGGCTTCAATGTCACGGTGTATCTGCTGACCAACTCCAATGCCGTAACGGGCGATGCCGCTGCCAATCTGGGCCTGCTCAAGCCACTGGACATCCCCCTGGTGGAAATGCCGAACCACAGGGCCTTTAATGCCAACAAGATGGACATGCGCCATCAGCACCTCTGGATCGATGCCATCCTCGGAACCGGGCTTACCTCGGATGTCCGCGACTATTACCGGGATATCATCGAGTTTATCAACGATCTCCAAAAACCGGTGTTCTCTGTGGATATCCCCTCGGGACTCAACGCCGATACCGGACAGCCCTGCGGGACCTGCATACAGGCGGACGCCACAGCGACGTTCGCCTGGGCGAAACTCGGGCACGTTCTCCACCCCGGTGCGACGCTCACCGGAAACCTGCACGTCGTCGATATCGGCATCCCTCCCGGGATCGCAGAATCGATAGCCCCCCGACAGGATTTGTTGACGCCATACAGCATCCGCCGGTATTTCCGCCCCAGACCTCCGGACGCCCACAAGGGCCACACGGGGCATCTGCTGGTGGTGGCCGGAAGCCGTGGAAAAACCGGGGCAGCGGCCATGACCGCCATGTCTGCCGTCCGCTGCGGAGCCGGGCTGGTCACGCTGGCGATACCTGAAAGTCTGAATCCGATCCTTGAAACCCAGGTGATGGAAGCCATGACATTGCCCGTACCGGAGACATCGGAGGGCACCCTGTCCAAAAACTGTCTGGATATCCTCCTGGGGCAAATGGCGGATAAAAAATGCCTGGCGCTGGGACCGGGAATCGGCGTTTCCGATCAGACCCGGAATCTGGTCCATAAACTTCTCCGGAAAGCCACAGTGCCTGTTGTGCTGGACGCCGATGGTCTGAACTGCATTGCGACAGATACCGGGGTTCTGAAAAAAATCTCCGTTCCCGTGGTGCTGACGCCCCACCCCGGAGAAATGGCCAGACTCACCGGCGACACCACGGGCGTCATTCAAAGCGATCGCATCGGCAGCGCCAGAAAATTCGCCCAGGCCTTCAAGGTCCACGTGGTGCTCAAAGGCACCCGGACGGTAATCGCGGATCCGGACGGCAGGGTGGCCGTAAATCCCACCGGCAATCCCGGCATGGCCTCCGGCGGAATGGGTGATGTGCTCACCGGCGTTATCGCAGGTCTGCTGGCCCAGGGCTTCTCCCCGGCGTCCGCCGGCCGCTGCGGGGTGTTCCTGCACGGGTGGACGGCCGACGCGTTATCCGAAGACGTGGGGCCTGTCGGATATGCAGCCACCGATGTCATGACCGCTCTGCCACAGCAGCTCCAAAAAATCCTGGCGTCGCCCTCTGAAACCCCGGCGGCGTGGCCTCTGATAAACCTATGAGGGTCGGCCCGGGAGGTGCCATGGGAGAAGCGCACTTCAGGATCACTACCCGGTCGGTTGAAGAAACCCAGGCCCTTGCCCGCCGGATGGGAACCGGCATCCATTTTGGATGCCTGATGGCGTTGAACGGTGACCTCGGCAGCGGCAAAACCACCTTCATGCAGGGCCTTGCCAAAGGGCTCGACGTCCCCGACACATATGTGGTCACCAGCCCCACTTTCACGTTGATCAACGAGTACCCCGGCAGGCTGCCTCTGTTTCATGTCGACCTGTACCGTATCTCCGACATCGAAGAGTTGGAGAACATCGGTTTCTTCGAACTCCTGTCCGGAGACGGCGTCGTGGCGGTGGAGTGGGCGGACCGGGTGGCCCGGGAGCTTCCTGACGATCGGATCGACATTCAGTTCGAAGTCATCGATGATGTCCGTCGCAGCCTGGATGTCCGAGCCGGTGGACAGACTACAGGCGATCTGGTAAAGAGGCTGCAACCGGTGATTGAAAGGAAGATATAATGGGTCTCTATGTGCAGAAATACGGTGGCACCTCCGTTGCCGATCTCGAACGGATTCAAGATGTTGCCAAACGGGTGTCATCGTACTTCCAAAACGGGGATGATGTCGTTGTGATCCTTTCGGCCATGGCGGGTGTCACCGATAACCTGATCGACATGGCCAAGACCATATCGGATTCACCGGACAAGAGAGAACTGGATGTGCTGCTGGCCACCGGAGAGCAAACCACGGCCGCCCTTCTGGCGTTGACCCTGAGATCCATGGGCTATCCGGCAATGTCCCTCCTTGGGTTCCAGGCGGAAGTCATCACGGATTGCCATTTCGGCAATGCCAGAATCCTCGAGGTTGGGGCCCAGCGGATTCGGGACTTTTTAAAAAAGCGGACTATTGTCGTGGTTGCCGGATTCCAGGGATGCGACCCCAGGGGCAATATCACCACGCTGGGCAGGGGCGGCTCCGACACCTCTGCCGTCGCCATTGCCGCCGCACTGGAGGCGGACATTTGCGAGATTTACACCGATGTGGACGGAATCTACACCGCCGACCCGAATGTATGCGAAAAAGCGCGGAAGATTGAATCGATATCCTACGATGAAATGCTGAACATGGCCAGTCTGGGGGCCAAGGTGCTTCAAATCCGGTCCGTCGGGTTTGCCAAAAAATTCAACGTTCCGATTCACGTCCGGTCATCTTTCAGCGAAGAGGAGGGAACCATGGTAGTCAGTGAAGAACCCGCGATGGAAAGCCTCGTGGTGTCGGCGGTCACCCATGACAAGGATCAGGCCCGCATCACGCTGAAAAAAGTGCCGGACCAACCCGGGATTGCCGCAAAAATATTTTCTCCCATCTCCGAAGGGGGAATCGTCGTCGACATGATTATTCAGAATACCCGCTCGGGAGGTCAAACGGACCTCACCTTTACAGTACCGAAGGCTGATTTCAAGCGCGCCCTGGAGATTGAAAAGGGGGTCGCTGTAGACATCGGCGCGGAAGATGTCTTCGGTGATGAAGACATCGCCAAGGTTTCGGTGATCGGCGTGGGAATGCGTAACCATTCCGGCGTGGCGTCTCTGATGTTCAACACCCTCGCCAAAGAAAATATCAACATTATCATGATCAGCACCTCTGAAATCCGGATATCCTGTATTGTTGAAGAAAAATACACGGAGCTCGCCGTAAGGGTGCTGCATAATTCGTTTGGATTGGATCGGGAAGATTAATAAAGGGCTCATCGTCGGAAGTTGAAAGATAGGAGCCGAAAGCTCAAAGCTGGAAGTTGAAAGGTAGAAGCTGAAAGAAACTGGACGCTGAAAGCTCGACGTTGAAAGCTGGAAGTCAAAAAGAATAACTGAACGTTCTAAGATCAAAGGTGAAAGCGAACGGCCGGTTCGGGAGAGAGGAAAAAGGTGTTACAGAAACACACCATCGAACCGGAACGTGGAAAACAACCCGCAACTCCCCTTTTCCTTACTCCGGCCCTTGGTCGCGGAAACCTGATCCCCCCCGAGAGGATAACAGGATACATCCATGAAGCACTTCGAGCCGAAACAGTTCCTGTTCATATTGCTGCTTGGGGCGGTGATGGCAGCCCTTCTCGTATACAGGGAGCTCACAGCCTTTTAATGGCATGAATCAGTGTATCAGGTGATGTCATCATGAAGTACAGACGATTAGGCCGGTCCGGGTTGCAGGTCTCGGAACTGTCCATCGGTACGATGAATTTCGGCGGTCCGACAAATGAGACGGACTCATTCAGCATCATCGACACAGCGCTGGAAGCCGGGATCAACCTGTTCGATTGTGCGGATGTGTATGCCGACGGTGCCAGTGAAAAAATTGTCGGCAAAGCCCTGCTTCGGGATGGAAAGCGAAAAAACGTTATCATCACCACCAAGGCGTTTCTGCCGACGGGGGAACATCCAAATGACCGGGGAAATAGTCGCCACCATCTGATACACGCCTGCGAGAAGAGTCTCGGTCGGCTCAATACAGATTATATCGATATCTTTTTTCTGCACCGGACCGATTGGAATGTCCCCCAGGAAGAAACGTTGAGTGCGCTGGATTATCTCGTGACAAAGGGGTATGTTCGCTATGTGGCCTGCTCGACCCACCCGCCCTGGCGGACGGTTGAAGCCCTGCATATCGCCGAAAAATACAGATATCCGAAATTCATCTGCGAACAGCCGCCATATAACCTGCTCGACAGAAGAATCGAGAACGAGATTGTTCCCATGTGCCGACAATACGATCTCGGGATCATGACGTGGTCTCCGCTGGCCCAGGGGATGCTCGCCGGCAGATACCGGAGTGAAAAAGACATTCCGGAGGGCAGCCGGGCATCGCAAAAAGCAATCTATGCAGAACGTATCACCGACGGAGGCATTGCTGCGGCCCGCAACATGGATGCGCTCGCGCGGCAAAAAGAAATATCCCTGCCGACCCTTGCGGTATCGTGGGTGCTGCATCAACCCGGGGTGTCGTCCGTTATCATCGGACCCCGGACAGAAGAGCACCTGGGCATGTTGCTCCCGTCGGTGGATCTGGAACTGACCCGGGCCGACCTGGAAACCTGCGATACCATCGTGCCTCCTGGTTCGTACGTGTCGAACCATTTTAATACGGCCGGGTGGCGAATGCCGTAACCCGAACATTCCGGCAATGTCCCGGGGAAACCGGATCTCCAGTGTAAAACAGAAAGGTAGAAGAGATGCCCCTTCCGAAATGGTTATCGAATCCGTACCTCGGATTGCTTGGCGTCGTTTTCAGCGGAATGGCGTTGCTGTTTGCGCTGTACAGCTATTTCACGGCACAAACGTACCGGGAGCTTAAATACGCGGTCGCACCGGAACGATCGATTTTAATCGATTCCAAAAAAGCTTCGGACTTTGAACTAAATTATAAAGGTAACACCGTTTCATCCGATGTGACGTCGGCAATCATTACCGTATGGAATGACGGTACCGAGGCCATTCGGCGGGGTGACATCCTTCGACCGGTCGCGATCACCCTCGACAGGTCCATTCCCATCCTGGAAGCAAAGGTGCTGAGAACGAGCAGAACGGAAACAGGATTCGCCATAGACCCGTCGAAACTGCAACAGGGAACCGTTCGGCTGAAGTGGGGTAACCTTGACCGCAAAGATGGTGCCGTCATTCAAATTATTTATGAGGGCGGCCCGGAAGCCGAAATACGGGTTACCGGTGAAATTGAAGGAAATCGTAAAATAACGGAGTATTCACTTCAAAAGCCCGCGCGTGGTCCACTGTGGTGGTTTCTCGGCATCTCGATGGGGCTTCTGATCATCGGCAATATATATCGCAATGTGCGATACAGAAAGAATCTTTACCTTCATCTTGAGATCATTAATTGGATGTGCCTGTTGACCATCGTATTCTTGCTTTTCATTTATCCGAAATTTATGACCATAAAACCGCCGGTGCCGTTCTGACGTGTTGCCGCCGCATCAACAGGAAACCTATCACGAACCCGGCAAACAAAAAACAGAGATGAGAAACAATCGCAGATGGCCATGTCTGCTGACGATATTCGGTCTGCTTCTCTTTTGGGTGCCTTTCCGGGCCATGGCCGATAGCGCCATGCGCTGTCAAAGCCGTCTGGTGTATCTTGGCGACACCCAACCCGAAGTACTGGAGAAGTGCGGTGAGCCGGATTGGATGAGTGGTTGGGATGAGGCGCCCAACAGCACGGTGTCCCGTTTTTATGACTATGAAAGAGACCGCTACAAGGCCCCCGAGTCGACCCGCGGTCCCATGCGAATGGACGTCTGGGCGTACGATTTCGGTTCCAACCGGTTCGTCCGGTATCTGCACTTTGAAAACGGCGAACTCATCCGGATTGAAACCGGAGAAAAAGGAAGCGATTGACTCCGCCACGAATGAACTTCTGACAGAAATGATTAAATAGGCGGGTGACTTGTTGTGCCGGGCCGATCGACCCGGCACAACGAATTTATAGTTTGCAAGCGGAGCCGCAGCTGCGGAAACGATCCGTGCAGTCCTGTTTCCAGGACTCTACACATGAATAAATTTTTCGGTTGCCTCTTTACAATATTCCTTTCCTTTGCGCTTTTCATCGGTATCGGCGTTTCGACCGCCATTATCGTGCCATATCTATCGGCTGAGAATTACGAGGGCCATGAAACCCCTCACGGTCAGTTCAGAGTTCTTGTCGAAATTCATGATGTAGATAGTGGTGAAAAGCGTTTGCGTGCCGTAAAATGGGCTGAGTTTCTGGAACGGAGGGACGATTACCGGGCCTATCGGCAACCTGAGGAAACGGAAGTTTCGGATGGCCCATTATGGTACCGGATTCAGAATATTACTCCGGGAAAGCAACTCATAGAGCTGAAATATTCCCAGGAGAATTTATTTCTCTACAACACATACCATGTCACCGATGAACGCATTATACCGCTATATTTCAGAATATCCGACCGGGGCGATGCCCTGCTTGGATTTTTAACGAGTCTCATTGTGACACCCATTGCACTCTTTTTCTTTAGACACTTCAGACGGCGGCCTGATAAATCCATTCCGGACTAACCCAGTGCCGGTCATCCTGGAAAACTCAATCAAGGGGTGATTTTACGGCGCGGCCGCCGCGGTTCAGGACATGCGTATAAATCATCGTGGTGGAAAGGTCCTTGTGTCCGAGCAGTTCCTGTACCGTTCGAATATCATAGCCTGCCTCCAGGAGATGTGTCGCAAAGCTGTGACGAAACGTGTGACAACCAACAGGTTTATGAATCCTCGCCGTTTTAGCCGCCTTTTTAATTGATTTCCGAACGGCACTTTCATTTAGGTGATGACGCCGAATTATTCCAGACCTCCTATCGCGTGAAAGGGACTTGGAAGGAAACACATACTGCCAGACCCATTGAATGGCTGCATTGGGATACTTTCTTGCCAGTGCTCCCGGAAGATAGACCCGGCCGAACCCTCTTTGACAGTCCTCTGCGTGAATGGCGCGAATGCGTTTTAGATGCGCTTTAAGAGGTGCCACAACATTTGACGGAAGCATCGTCACTCGATCTTTACCACCTTTGCCATGGCAAACAAGGACCTGGTTCCTGGAGAAGTCGACATCTTTCACCCGTAGGCGCAGGCACTCCATCAGACGCAGGCCGCTTCCATAGAGCAGTTTGACGACGAGCTGGGTCTCGCCGGCCATCAGCTCGATAATGCGGAGTGCATCCTGCTTTGAAAGCACAACCGGAAGTCGGACTGGCCGTTTTGCCCTGACGGAATGAATCGGTTCTGAAATGCCGATGTGCAACACCTTTTTGTACAGAAACATGAGCGCATTCAGAGCCTGGTTTTGAGTGGCGGCCGAAACACCCCGATTTACAGCAAGGTAAGTTAGAAAGGCTTCGATTTCCTTGACGCCCATATCTCTGGGGTGCGTCTTGTCATGGAACAGAATGAAACGCCGAATCCAGAAGGTATATGCTTTTTCGGTTCTGTAAGCGTAGTGCTTCACTCGCAGTTTATCCCGAACCTGGTCGAGGAGTTTCCGTGGCTTTTGCGGGAATGGCATCTGAATGGTATAATGGGTCTTAGAAAGTTATGATTGGATAGGGGAAACGGCATGCCCCTTGCGGTATTTTTAGATAGCGAAAACAAATTTTATGCCACTCCCGGTGGTTTCATAACCAATTGTTATCAAATGGATATTCTCAGACAACAACGATAGTTTAGTGCGTGAGTGCACATTTTTCTGTGCAGACTGCACTTTTTTTTGGGCGGTTCGGTGAAGGCTTATGATACATTTTCGCAATTAATATACGAGAATTAATTCCGAATATTCAATAACCGAGAATTAATTCCCGCTACTCACTAGTTATGCGTGACGGAAAGGCCGGATATAAATGCGGGTAATCTCCCTTACGTTAGCAGCTGTAATGCTAAGTGTATCTCTGGCATGGACCGGAGATATTAATTCGGTCCGAGATTTACCTGACGAGTTGAAGAACCCAAGGAAAGGGCGACTTTCTCTGTCAGATATTACTCTTTTCGATATTAGAATTGGCCGGGAAACACTGGACGACGTACGATCCCTTTTTGGGAAGACGAGGACGTTCCGCGAACCTCCTAAAAGCGTCAGTGCCGCTAAGGAACTCTGTTACGCATCCAGCAATCCCGCTGACGAAACCTGCGTGATCTTTGGATCTGGCCCAATGGGTGGTTGGTCTAACATCACTACGTTTCAGGTTCTTTCGCGCGCTTCACAAGAGTTGCCGTGCACTCCCGCACCCGGGATCTCCCGTGCTGTTGCAACTCAAAGTGGCATCCGATTGGGCATGCCTGTGATGGAACTCCGCTCAAAATTTGGACACCCTTCCGACCAGGGACAAGGGTTCGTTATATTCAGCTTCGAACAGAAGAGTGATCACCCAAAACGAAAAGACTTCCATATGCTGTCCGGAGTAATGGCTACATTTGCCAACCGTCGCATAACTTCATTTAAGGTGTTTCTGATTGAATCGAAATAGAATGGTGAAGACAACGCATAACCAATCGGTGGAGCAGACGGCGTGAAAACCGCGGTTTTACGTTAAGGCCATGCTAACTTGATATTTATTTAGGCCGCTGCTCACCTCAGACGTTGGGCGCCAAAATAAATAAATGCGGGTTGAAATAGCATGATAGCCGTGTTACTGTGATTACATGATAAAAAATTTCAAGGACAGAGCAACGGTGGATATTTTTAACGGCATCGCCAGCAAGGCTGCCAGGAAAATCTGTCCCAAAACATTATGGGGAATAGCTGCACGAAAACTGGATCAACTCGATTCTGTATCATCCATGGATGAGCTTCGACTCCCACCGGGCAACAGATTAGAGGCTTTGTCCGGAAATCGGAAAGGCCAATTCAGTATTCGAATTAACGACCAGTTCCGAATATGTTTCAAATGGTCCGAAACCGGTCCGATGGATGTTGAAATTACAGATTATCATTGAATCGATATTTGAAGGGAGTAACAAATGGTAAGGATACCAACCCACAGAACACCAACTCACCCTGGAGAAATGCTCATTGAAGAATTTCTGAAACCGATGGGGCTCACACAACGCGAATTGGCTGACGCTATACATGTACCCTATCAGAGGATCAACGAAATAATCAATGGACGCCGTGGAATAACGCCCAGTACAGCGTTGAGGCTTTCAAAATTTTTTGGAATGACTCCTGATTTTTGGATGAATGTGCAGCTCCGATGGGATCTTTATTTTGCAACAAAATCCGAGGCCGATGAACTTAATAATATAAAGCCTCTTGCGAAATTGAAACCTGGTCTTTCATCTTCCAGCGCCCAACAAAGCGTTGGACAGTGATCATTGTTTCGCTGCGCTACACAATGACACGTCAACTTGGCGTTATAATTTAAATTATGAATCTCACCGAAACTGGCATAAATGAAGTGAGTGGTCGTAAACTATCTATTTTGGAGCTTCCATCCATTACTGATTTTTCAGAACACATTGATTTAAGAAGTAAATATTTTGGATGCTTTTTGGCCGTTGATGTGAACGCATCAAACGAGGCAAAAGTATATAATCTGGCAATCAAACTCCTTAAACTCGGAATGTCATTTTGCACCTGTTGGGGCGAGAATTGTGAAACTGCTCATGATTTGGTTGATTCCGCCTGCCACAACTATTTTTCTGAACCAACTGACCAAAATGTCATTATGACCTCCTGGCTATCTACAGAAAATTTGCCGGAAGCGCTGTGGGATCACTTGTATGTATCATTCCCGGCTGAAGATTATTGGGATGAATCAAAATTGGATCTTTTTATCTTCATAAATAAACCTGAATCGTATAAAATAGCTAAAAAACATCTTTCGGATTTAAATAATCTCAACATCTTAGTAGTTGGAAAAGATTAATCTTGCTTAGCAAATTATAACAACCCAGTGGAGCTGACGGCGTGTAGTATGGCGGTTCATCGTAAAGGGCCGTGCAAACTCGACGCTCATCAGGGCCGCAGCTCACTTCCACGTTATAGAGAATAGAGGAAGCTTCTTTGAGGCATTGCTCGCGTTTTATGCACCGGTAAATGTTGTCCTGACGACTTGGGGTAAGCTACCCGTTGATGTTAATAAAGCTCTAATGCCATTTAGTGCCCCATCCTCGTGGTTCCGGCGACGTTTTTTTCGAGAACATAGCTGGTATTTGAATCAAAACAGCATTCGGTTGCTTACTGATAATCTATGTAAAGATGAAGTTCTCGAAGGGCTGACTTGGGGGCTTCATAAGAAAGGCACATCACTGGGGCTTGCTCGTGGATGGGATGATATGAACCTCGACAGCTCAGAGTATGTATCTGATACCAAGCTGCTAGAATGGATCGAATCTCTATCGAGAGAGAAGGTTATCGAATCTTACGAAAAGATGATGGATTAAAGCACACAACAAAGGCATTCACTCTGATCCCAAAAGCCTGCGGCTTTTGGTCCAGGTGATGCCTGGCGTTATATTTCCAGGTTAATATTGGTATTGCTATGCCATTAAAGATTGACAAGGTATCGAAACAAATAATTATCAAAAGGCGTTTTGGCCTTAAGAGAGATATTATCGATTTTAGTGACATTGTAAGCATTTCATTGGACGCAGTTGGATGTAGAGATGCTTTAATTCCCAATTTGGCTGTAAAATTAAAAGATGAAACACAAATCATGTATTCAAATACATTTAGTGCCGGGAATAATATTATAAAAATGGCAAAAGGTTTGAGTGAACAAACAGGAATTACCCTTTCAGATCCCTATGATTTTCTTTTAACAAAAAGCAATATATAACAAGGCCGTTTAAGGCGGAGCGGCTATAAAGAGCGGTTTTTGTAGTTCAGAGCTTGCACCCTATAGTTTTACAATTTATTAAGGCTGCATAGTATATCCGCCGCCCGCTTAACGGCAGACGTTAAGTGTAAATTAATGAATAAACTATTCCTTACGCTATCTATTATCGCACTACAATCATTTGCCTTTGCCGCTGAGGCTCCACCAGACATGAAACAGTTCAATGTCCATTGCCCAGCAGAAGAGTTATGCCCTCTTATCGACATTGCCTATGATAAGTGTAGGGCAACAAAAAAAGAGCCTGTATGCTCTGTGTATGTGTCTTTGTTTGAGAGGTTAATGCCTATGTATGATTGCCAGCATAAAATTGATCATACCCCTACCAAAAACTATATAACCCCTGCAATTTATCTATGCGATGAAGTTAAGGCCTTTTATTACATGGAGTTACTTTCGAAAATAGAACTTCTTGAAGCTAAAAGAATTTTTGCCAGTCAAGATTTTCGAGAGATTCTAGACGGATATTTTTGGGAGGCCTATTTTGATTTGTCCCATCAGCTTGAAAAGGAGTTAAGATCAAAGGGACTAATGAAGGGCAAATAGAGACACTTAACATGTCACTGCACCAGACACATGGGGCTTGCAGCCCCATGTGCAGGTGAGTTCAGACGTTGAATTGCCAGAAGAAGATCAAGATGAAACATAGAATCAGAATCGCAGCTTTTGCAATAATGATTTTTTTATATGGGACAACCTCTTTATTAAGCAGTGGATCAGACTTGGGATCACTAAGTATTTTTAATCCCAAAGAAATTGAAAAAGACTTTAAAGGTTTGGGCATTTCACACCAGAAGGTATTTCAAATTGATAAAAGGAAGTATGTATTGTCAGGCGTTGATGATAGGGAGGAGAATGAAAAAGACTATGGGATTAGGCTATTCGTTATAGAAGGTAACAAGGTGATATTCAGATCGAAAGGAATGATGGATAGCTGGTATCTCAATTTAACTTTTTTCAAATCAAAAGCCTTCAATAATAAAATTCTCATATTAGGAGAAGGTGGAGACGAGGGGGGAAGTTATGGGATTTCAGTTTATGAAATGAAGAAATCACAAGTAAAGCGCATAGGATATATTAGCGCGAGCATATGGGATAATGATGAAAACATTTTATCAGCTGTTCCGTTTGTTGAAATAGCTGAAAATACGTGCGGATATATCATTACCTTTTCCAGAGACGTTACCATTCGAGATAAAAACACATACGAATACAAAACGATAAACAAACAATCAATAAGGTATATCTACGATGGAAAAGAGGATATAAAAGAAATCATTGAATAGGAGATTGGTGAGTGGCAATCCAACCAATCAGTGGAGCTGACGGCGTGAAATTTGCGGTTGTACGATAAAGCAATGCAAGCTTAGCTTTGATTTGGGCCGCAGCTCACTTCAACGTTATGTTTTCATATGTGAAATCGAGTTTGTGATACCTTTAAGAAATCAGAGGTTTCGAGAAATCCTTAATTCGTGAGGTAGTCTCAATATATCACCAGATCAGCCCTTAACAAAGATTACCTCGATATTTCTGTTTTCAGTTGTTTTGTATTTTTTTGGAGAGGATTTTGGTGGTAATGAAATGCTGCACGTAAAGTTCAAACTCAAATTCAATCTGGCTGTAATCTTTTTTCTGGCGCTAATATTTTTTTCGCATATCCAGTTTGCGCACAGCCAGCGGAGCGAAAGGTGCGCGTCGCAGCACGTATTTGCCCCCCCTTCGTCATGAACGATGCTGGCCAATTTTCAGGAATTAGCCTTTTTCTTTGGGTTAAGATTGCTGAACAACTTGATCTTGAGTACAGTATTGAGCAATACAGACTCAATGAGATGTTGGAGGCAGTCACCCAGGGTAAGGCTGATATTGCGGTTTCTTGCCTCTCCATGACTCAGGAGCGTGAAGAAATCATCGATTTTTCCCATCCCTTTTACGAGACGCATCTTTCCATTGCCGTGAAGCAGCATGGATTTCTGCAAACACTCAAGAACATTTTCTATAATGAGAGACTAATTATCGTCTTAGGAATCGTTGTCGGTGTAGCTGCTTTGATTGGTGGTATCCTTTATTTATTGGAGCATAAGATAAACGATAAACTATATTCGATGAAAAATAAAGGCGGCAAGCTAATGGAAGCCTTAATCGCAGGACTTCCGTTTGTTACCTCTGGCCCCATACGATATTACGAATTTAAGACGCTGAGCGGGCGGACATTAGCAGCTTTTCTGGCAGTAGGCAGCACAATTATGATTGCCAGCATTACCGCCCTACTTGCAAGTGCATTCACCATCGACCAAATGCATTCAGAGATTACAGGACCGCAGGATCTGGCTAAAGTCAAGGTAGGTGTTATGGAAGCATCGACATCTTTTGAGTATTTACAGGAGCAAGGCATCAACAGTCGCACTTTCAGCGACAGACAAGAACTCCTTGCAGCTCTTGATGATGGGAGGCTGGACGCAGTGGTCGGCGACGATGTAGTCCTGAAATACAAGATCAAAAAAGCCCAAGCGCAAGGAAGATATGAGAATCTCACAGTTCTTCCATTTGTATTCGAACAACAGAACTACGCATTTGCACTACCGGATGAAAGTCCACACAGAGAATTGCTAAATCAACTTCTGCTGGCTGTTCGTGATACTCCTGAATGGAAGATGGAGGTAATCAAATACATCGGGAAACAATAACCAAATATTGAAGTTTTTCCTATCTGGCGCAACCTGTGATGCTTCCAACATATCTTCTATCGTGATGATCGGAAATATCTGCATTATACTAAAAGTTTATACATAACATTGGCATTGAGCAGGACGCGCAAAAAACCGCGCGCCTCTCATGCCAGTCGTTAGAAATAAAGAGGATAATTATGTTCTGCCCGAAATGCGGTTCCGAGTATCAAGATGGGATTACGACCTGCGCAGAATGTAATGTTGTACTTGAGATGCAAAGACCCGAGGAGGAGATGCCTGAATATGTACATCTAGTCACCGTATATGAGACCGGTAATCCTGCAATTATCTCTATCGCAAAATCAATTCTGAATTCGGAAAATATACAATTCAACATGAAGGGTGAAGGTGTGCAGGATTTGTTTGGTGGAGGGCGTATTGGTACAGGTTTTAATCCTCTTGTTGGGCCAGTTCAAGTTCAAGTCGATGAAAAAGACGCATCTTTGGCACGAGAGCTTTTGTCTGATTTGGAAGAGTCTGGAGAATTCGGATCTGATTTCTATAACAACGGACATAAAGAGATTTATGAGGAATATACATCAATCGAACCTAAGTCTAAATCGATCAATCGATTTTTTCTAGGGCTGTTAATTGGAATCGTACTTGCAGGGGCCGGATTTTATTATCACTCGTATATTACAAAAAAACGATCGGGGGTTATTGAATACGATCAGAACTTCGATTCTAAGCATGATTTATTTTATCGATATGAGAATGGTGCATTAATACAAATAGATCAAGATAGAAACTTTGATGGTAAGATTGACAATCTGAAACACTTTAAGAATGATTTAGCAGTAGGTGGAGAATCAGACAATAATTTTGATGGTCAATTTGAAACAAAAATCTTTTTTAAAAATGGCCTAGTTGATAGAGTAGAGATTGATGCTAATCTCAATTCTGAACCTGAAATTCTTGAATATTACACAAATGATGTTTTAGATGAAGTTATTTGGTTCCATGAACGGAATAATATTCCTTGGAGAGAAGCGAAATATGAAGGGGGGATAATAAAAGAAGAGCTTATTGATACAGATTATAACGGAGATTTCGATATCAAAATTATTTATAATTCCTCAGGAAGGTTAATAAGAACAGAAAATTTAAAATGAAAAAAATTTCTAACAAATCGCTGGAGAACGACGTAAATCGCTAACGCGTTTTACGCGTCTCAGCTCAGGCGTTATAAATCTGAAAATTGATTAATGGACATCATTCTGTTTTTACCAATTCTGGGTCTAGTCATACTTATTCTGATTGCCATTTTTTATGATAAAATAATGTCATATATCTCCTTTTCCAAAGAATCTATGTTCTCTGAGATTTTTCAATCAAAAGGATTGCCACGTTGGGAGATAAAGCCATTTCAATTCTTACTCAGTATATTTTTTCTTTGCATGGGGACATATTCATTCTTTGAAAGCCCTCATTTCAAGAACTGGGGACCAGGCTTGCTAATACCAGATAAATATGGAGCACCCGTGCATAATTACGCTTTTGGCTTATTAGGATTGTTTTTGGGAATCTATCTTCTACGAGGCTCATTCAAAAGAATCGGAGGTTCTCAGAAAAAAAATGATGTGAACACAGAATAGTTTTAGAAATATAGACGATTTATAACAAATCGCTGCAGCAGACGTGCCTAACTGTCACGCGCCTTGCTTGCGCAACCCGCGCGCCGCCTGACGGCATGCAGCTGAGCTCAGACGTTATATTGCCGATGAACCAGTACAGTTCCCCAAGTTCATCGTATGATTGTAATCAAGTTATTTTTACATAAATAATTGAAAGGAGTAATGGTATTATGACAGAACGCTTCGATAGAGGGATCGAGAAAATTAAAGAGTTATATGGTGACTTTGGGCAAGGCTTCTTTGAAGACCTTGAAGATATTGCGCCAGATTTTGGACGGTTTATTGCAGAGTTTTCATACGGTGATGTTTTTGCTCGGCCAGGTCTTGATATGAGGAGCCGTGAACTTGTGATAATAAGCGCCCTCACCGCTTTGGGAACGGCAGAACGACAGCTCAAAGCGCACATACTGGGGGCACTCAAGATAGGAGTTAATCAAACAGAGATTGTTGAAGCAATAATACAAGTGGCTGTGTATGCTGGTTTCCCAGCCGGGTTTAATGCATTGATGGTTGCAAAAGATGTCTTCAGAGAACTGGGCAACAATTCTGATTAAAGCTGGTCTTGTAGCCGTTGAAGTAAAAGTAGTAGAGACAATAAAGATTAATTAGAAAGCAAGACATTGTGCCAGCGACCCCGACAGTATGCTTCATCAAGCGGTGGTGGCTTTTGATGGACGATAATGTTGGCGAAAAGATTGGCTTGCTGGTATAGGCCATTGGGCAGCAGAAAAGGCAATATAACAAATCAATGCACGCGAATTGCTGCTTCACGCTTTCACAAGGGTTATTTGCTGGCTAAGAAATGAGTGATTATAGTGACATTTGCCCACCCGCAATCGCGTGATTTCAAGCGTTATATTTCTTTAGCCTTTAGGAAGAGGTCCTGATTATGTTGTTTCTAAAAGCCCTGAAAATATCTATAGTTGTCATCTTATTAAATTTAATCTCCATTCAAGGAAATTGCTACGCCAAAGATAACTTTTCCAATGATCCGGATGGGGTTACTCAGAGATTTTTTTATTATTTAGCTAATGAGAAATTTGATGATGGGGCAAACCTTTTCTTTTATCCAAGTGAGTACTCAAAAGATGAACTCTTGGCAGAAAAAAAATCAGTAGCGCAAACGTTGAAGTCCTTTCATGAGAGTTTTGGTAAAGCCCTTATATTTAATCCTCCCAAGATGTCTGGGAACGTTATTTCAAGAGGTGTCTCAGGTATGTCCATGCAATATTTGAAAAAATATTCGCCCTTTCACACTCAGATATTTAGCGTCGATTTTGAGAAACAAGCGGGCGTTTTGTCCATGATAGGTTATTTAATGAGTGGCGAAACATGTAAACTCCAAATGGTGACACTAATGGTGCCTGAATCCGATCATAACAAGCCTCAGGATTCGAAAAGAGCAGATCAATTATGAAACTAATATAACAAATCGCTGCAGCAGACGTGCCTAACTGTCACGCGCCTTGCGATGGCAACGCGCGCGCCAGCCTGACGGCACACAGCTGAGCTCAGACGTTGGGATAAAATACATAGTGGCTGTTTCAAATGAAAGTTAAGATTAGTTTTTATTTCCGATCATGGATGAAAAAATCATTCGGGGCTTTTGCGACTGGATTTATCTTAGCCCTTTTAGGTTCAGGTGGTTTTGAAGCTTACAACCCGTATTTGATTTCCCTTATCGTAGCCTTTTTAGCTTTTATAATATACCAAGGTTTTTCGTTCAGTCGTTATTTTGGAAACAGAAGAGGAGAATTCGAATACGAATACCGAAATGATTTAATAGAAGCATATGTAAAAAAATTGGTTATGAAAACGTTTGGAAGCTTCACATATATAAATTATATTCAAGATGGTTTTAATGAAATTAGCAGCGCTCAAGAGGAGATATGCACCAGACTCCAAAAAGAGGATACCATTAAAAATAATTATGAAGCTCTCTTTAATATTTTAATCAAAATGAATAAAATCGCGCTGAAACAAGATAATTTTGAGAAAGAGAAGGCGATACTCTTTTCAGCAACAAAAATAAATCCAAACGATCTCATAGCCAACTATAGATTAGCAGTATGCTATGAGATGGAAGGATCAAAGGATGAAGCTATAAAACATTATCTATTAGCAACAACAGATTCATATTTAACATCTAATCAGTTAAGGAAATTCATTCTATCCCAAATTAAGAGAATTGAGCTAAAGGGTACGATGAACAGGCCACCTGTTTTAGGAGCTAAGTATTTAGCTATATAAATGATTCGCGCCCAACAACGACATTGAGTAGGATGTGGATTACGCGGCGGTTCATCCCCTCTTCTCATGCAAACCGTTGGACGGATATAATTCGATGAATAAACCCATTAAAATTGGCGACACAGCCAAACGGTTCGCAGCTCTGCTCGTAGATCGTTATATAAGTCGAGTGACATACTATATCACCGGTTGGGAGTTGTTTATCGTGCTTGATAACGGAAGCGAAATCCGGATATGCACAGCGGAGGTTCGCATTCCTGAACAAGAGAACTGGCTCACACGACTCGCGACGCCTCCATTCGACCTGCAGGAGGGAAACGAGACTGAAGACACCGCATCAGCTATTGCTGTATTCAATGTAATCAACTCATTTCCGATTACGGACGTTCTTATTACAAATGAAGGAACGCTTGAGCTTCGATTTGCCGCTGGTAGATCGATTTTTTTTCCTGGTATCGTTGAAGGTGTTGATTGGACATGGCAAGTTGATCGAAATGGAACCAATCTTGTTACTTGTGATAGTGGTCCACTGTTTGGACACCCTGATTTTATCAAGAATTAGTGAGAAAATAAGCCGCCCAACAAATCGCTGCACTGGATTTTTACTCCGCTGCGCTCCGTAAAAACCAGTGAGCTCAGACGTTATGCCTTACAAGGATAGTTAATGATGAAGCCAACTGAATTGCAGAAGTTTGTTTATTGGGAGCATTTGGAACGTTTTGGTGAACCAGATGCATCTTACAGATATGATGATCCTCCAGAATCTAAAACGGTTGAATATCCTCCAATAATTGATGTCCTAATTTGGTTTGCAGATGAAGATTTGAATATGACAACTTTTTCTACAGTCGGAATGTCAAATCTACCTATGAATGGATGTGACCATCGTTGCGAACTTCACTTTGCAGTTGAAGGAACAACAAATGAATCCAACAATAAAATAATAGGATCATTTCTTGGCAATCTGACATTGTATCCTTTTATGTACAGTTTATTTTTTGATTGGTGGCATGTTTTAAATAATCCTTATGAAATACCGCTTTTCCCTGATGCAAGCTCGATATTATTTCATCCTGCCTTCATAAAGGACGGGTGGGAAGCCATTCATCATGAAAGTGCGCATGTCAAAATTTTGAATATAGTGCCCATTACTAAGAATGAAAATGAGTTCAGAAAAGAGAGAGGGATTAACGCTCTTTTGGACTATTTTTATGAGAATGAAATTAACTACTTTACCAACAGGCATAACAAGGCTATTTCAGCCGACGCAAAAAAGCCGCGCGGCTGAATAGCGGCGTTAGGTGGCACGATGGAATCGAGAGGCCTCTATCTACTAGCGGCTGATGTAATCCTCTTCACCCATGTGCTGTTCGTTGCGTTCGTCATCGTTGGGTTGTTGTTGATCATCGCGGGAAAGCTATTTTCGTGGTTCTGGGTCCGGAATCCCTGGTTCCGTCTTGTGCACCTCATTGCAATTGGCGTGGTTGTTCTTCAATCTTGGCTTGGCGTTATTTGTCCTCTCACCACATGGGAAATGGTGCTCCGTGAGAGGGCCGGCGACTCCGTTTACTCCGGTACTTTCATATCGCATTGGCTGGAAACAATTTTGTACTACCACGCTTCGGAGTGGGTCTTCATCATTTGCTACACGGTGTTCGGCTCGCTCGTGCTCGCGAGTTGGTTCTGGGTTCGGCCACGACCCTTTACTACAATTAAAAATCATGGTGCCACCTAACAGGGCGCTGAACACGGACGCACTTAACTGTCACGCCGTTTGCATGGCAAAAGTCGCGCCAGTTATGGTGCGCCGGTTAGCGATGCGTTAGGCGACAATAATATAATGGGAAAACAGAGAGAAATTGCCATTTTAATTTTATCTTTCCTTTTGGTACCTGCTTTGGTTGCTGCGGTATATTTGACAGAAGGAACTATTCTTCCACGCATAAAAACCTATCCAGTACAAACGTGGAATATTCAATACATTCCTTCTATTTTAATAGCGGCAATTGGAACCCTAATTGCGTATTTTGGAATTAAAAGGAAGGTATTCAGAAAAAGTTACATTTGTTCATTTTTATTTAATTTATTTTGGGGGTTTTTTACATTTACGCGGTAGCATCTCTTTGGGGTGAAAAATATTAATGGAACTACCGCCTAACAAATCGCTGGAGAACGACGTGAACCGCTGACGCGCTTCACGCGTCTCAGCTCAGACGTTAGAGGGTAACTCGATTTATGTTTGAAGAGGTTATTGGTTATCTTTTTTTGGGTATGATTGGATTTTACTTTTATTGGGTTTTCTCAACTGCGAACAAATCTATAAATGAATGGATAAGAAAAAACGATTTAAAGATAATTACTAAACAATTTAGAATGTTCCGGACAGGGCCTTATATACTAACAGGGAATCGCCCTGTTTATAAAATTGTAGTTCAAGACTCTAAAGGAATAGAAAAAACTTTTTGGATTAGATGCAATTCTTTATTTGGTTTTAATCCAGAAGCTTTCGAAGTTCGTTCTAAAAAATGACTTTACCTCTAACAATCGCATTAACGCCGGACTGGGAAAACCCGAGCCGCTTTGCTATGCGGCTTCTCCCATCCGGTTATGCGGGGCGTTATGCGCGAGTATTAAAATGAATGACAAGATGGACAAACAGTACTTCCTCCCGCTCTCCCAGCTGAAGTCCGTTGCGGAAGGTTACGGCGCTTGTATCGCAACAGATGATATTACTGTTCAAGGCAAAAAAGTCGGGTTTATGTATCGAGAGTCTCCCGATCCTGATGTTCCAGCCGATAGCGGCTGGCGCTTCTTTTCCGGCGATGAACCGCAGGAGCATGTGGATAACGCCGCCAACACGGCCTTCTACGACATCAACACCATAGCCAACTACGATGAAAGCATCGTCGAGTTCCTTCCTTTCCCTGTGGGCAGCGCCTTCGGAAGGAACGACGATGGAGAGTTTGAGGCAGAGCCGTTTCCCACTGATTTAGACTCCGAGTTGTGACTAATGAAGACGCATAACCACGCCAGTGAACCTGACGCCAGACGCCGAGTCGGCAAAAAAAGGTGGTTGTAGAGACTAATATTCAATCTAAGCAAACCTATTTGAAAACGCCTGGCGCAGGTGACCGGCGGACGTTAGCCAGACAAAAAAATCTTTACCAGAGGAGGAGTTTAATGATCACAAAGAAAAGAGTTCTTGTCGTTGTATCTATGGCATTCATGGCCATGATGCTCTATCAATGGGGACATTTAGACGGACGCGAAGGAAAATCGTCCGGGCTCATAGGTGAGTCAATCGCCGCTGAGAGTTCGTCAAAAGCGTCACCGGTGAAGGCGCGCGCTCGTGATTTCTACGCGCCCAACAGCGAGGATCTGGAGCCGGATGAAATGCGGTTGTTTGCCTGTGGCACCGGCATGCCCACGGCGCGTCCGAAACAAGCGGCGTCGTGCTGGCTCCTCGAACTAGGGAACGGTGACAAATTTATATTCGATGTCGGGACCGGATCGGCAGAGCGTATCGCTGCCATGCAGATCCCCTACAATTACCTCGACAAGGTCTTCCTGAGCCACCTGCATACCGATCACTTTGGCGATCTCGACGCGCTCTTTATCGGTGGTGCGCTGGCCGGCCGCCAGAAACCTCTACGCGTCTGGGGACCAAGAGGCGATACACCGGAGAGGGGCACGAAGTACGCGCTGGAGCATTTGTTCAAAGCGCTTACCTGGGACATCGACGGCCGCGCGGGAATAACCGATCCACGTGGATACCAACCTTTTGAGGTCACCGAGTTTGACTACAAGGGCGTGAATCAAATCATCTATCAGGAGAACGGTGTGACGATCCGGACCATCCCGGCCATCCACTCCCTGGACGGTCCTGTGAGTTTCATCGTTGATTGGAACGGCCTCAAATTTGTGTTCGGAGGTGATACCTATCCGAACAAGTGGTATGCGAAGTATGCGAAGGATGCCGATCTGGCGATCCATGAGTGCTTCGTCACCGTGCCGGACATGATCACCAAGTTTCAATTCACACCACAAAGCGCTTTAGCGGTTGGCACCCAGATCCACACCGCACCTGAAGCGTTTGGCAAAATGATGTCGCTCGTCAAGCCGCGGATGGCCGTGGCCTATCACTTCTTTAAGGACTTCGACACCACAGGGCCGATCAATGATCGCATCCGTACCACCTACGACGGTCCGCTGAGTCTCGCCGAGGACTACATGGCGTGGAACATCTCCAAGGACGATATTCGCGTGCGGATGGCAATTTATGATGAAGACGTCTGGCCACCTCCGGCCACCGAAAAGCCTCAGTTGCCCGATGCAAGTCTCAGGATTCCTTATTCGGAATTTATAGTGGGCGGCAAATACGACATGAAGGATGTGATTCAGCCCACATATGACGAGATCAACAAGAAGTATGGACTTAAGGAGAAACAAGATTAAGACTCCCTCCTGTTCTGCGATCATCAATTGTTGGCTAACAACGGCATTAAGAGCGACGGAGAACTTCCCCAATAAATGTGGACACCAAAAGCTAACTAAAGGATACCCAGGAAACTATTGTTTATTGATCTTCCTCGGCCCTCTGGGGCTGTTTATTCTTTATCGTTTAGAGGACTTAACAAACGAATAGTCACAAAATTTGAATAGGTACAAAATCTAACCAGGCTAATTCAGCCGACGCAAAAAGCCGCGCGGCTGATTAGCGACGTTATGGGCATTAAAAACCATATATAAAGCCATATATTTATATTGACATACTACGAACCTCGGAATATTATCATCCATATGAAAAAGCGCTCTGATTTTGAGTGGGACCCAGCAAAGGATCGTCTGAATCAGAGGAAACACGGAGTCTCTTTTGCCTTGGCCCAGCTCGCATTCCTGGATAAAAATCGCGTTATCCTGGAGGATCTGGAGCACAGTGATGACGAAAAACGATATTATTGCCTTGGTAAAATCGCTGAGGGGGTTTTAACCGTGAGATTTACCTATCGCAAAAAGCAAATTAGAATCATCGGCGCCGGATATTGGCGGAAAGGGAAGCAGATATATGAAAGGGAAAATAAAGTACACTGATGAACCGATTGGGAAAGTGAGGGTGATCTCAGATTTTCTTCCTTCGCCGGAGGAACTGGCACTGAAGGATGAGACAGTGAAAGTCACCATTGCTCTCAGCAAAACAAGCGTTGATTTTTTTAAAAAAGAGGCAAAAAAATACAACACCCAGTACCAAAAGATGATTCGACGGCTGCTGGATGAGTATGCAGCTCACCAATCGTAAAAATCCATAACAAGTCACCGCACCTGACATCTGGAGCCTCCGTCTCCAGATGCAGGTGAGTTCCAACGTTATGTGCGGAAAATAACTAACAGTTTTTATTGTTGGTTTTAACCATAGAAATATGAATCAAAAACCAGCGAATTATGATGTTTTATGGATCATCAGTGAGATTTGTTATTACCTGGGCTTGGTGTTGGCGGTTTTGTTTATACCGGTGCTCACGTTTGCTTTGTGGGCAATGAGTCTTGCTGATAAGCTCGACCCCAATTATTGGTATGTCTTAATCGCCTGGGTGTTGTCGGCGCTGGTGTTTCTGGCTGGTGTTGTACTTAAGAATTTTATTTATTCTGCAAAAAATAAACAAAACGAAATGTGACGTCTTTACGATATATTAAAGATTAAATCAGCACATAACAAATCGCTGGAGAACGACGTGAACCGCTAACGCGTTTCACGCGTCTCAGCTCAGACGTTATGAGTAATGAAATGAAAATAAAGCTGCTATGTATCGTATCGATCTTCATCCTTAGCTCAAATGGACTTGCTCAAAATAGTGGGCCCCAGATAGCGTTTTTTGCCGAGCATGAAGGAGGCTTGCACATCTTCGATATTAGAAGCGGGAAAATTGATCAATTAAATGTTGGAATGTCAAACATCGGCAACATAGATTATCATTCTGGGAAAAAATTGCTAATTTTTGAAGGTTCCAATGGTCATCATGAGCCCCGTTCTCTCTATATCTATGATTTTGATACTAAAAAAATAGAGAAAATATATAATTCCACCTCTTCCGATGATGCTATTTATAGGCCCAAATTTCATCCGAATGGAGAATATGTTTTTGCCGTTAATTACGATAACGGCATTTTCATTTATTCATTTTCGAAGAATACATGGAGAAAAGTTAAAGTAGATGGCAAAATATTAAACAACGCCCAGGGTATCTCTTTCTCTCGAACTGGAAAAAGGGTGGCGATATCAACAGGATCGTTTTGGGGCTTCCTGATAGCAGATGTTGAAAAAGATAGCTTCACGGTCAAGGATTTTATCTTGGAGGAATTTCGAAGTTGTACATCGGCCAAGTGGAAAGATGAAAATACTATTATTTTTGTTGGAAGAAAGAAGCCTGGACTCCAATATGTGTGGAAATATTCGATTGATGAGAAGGATCTCATCCAACTCACTAATGACCCAATTGGTTCAAGAGATTTTCTCACATTGTCTAATGACGGAAAAACCATAGTATTCACTGGAACAGACAAGAATTTTGAATGGCGGTTATGGAAAGTTTCAACTAATGGAAATAGCCTACAAAAGCTGACGCATGGCGGAAACCTTTCAAGCCATCTTTCGCCTGTTTGGATAGAATGAATCTTTAAATCATAACATATCGCTGGAGAACGACGTGAACCGCTGACGCGCTTCACGCGTCTCAGCTCAGACGTTATATTTCTGTATGGAGAAAATTACTAGCAAACGAGATGTAGGATTGGGGATTCTTCTTACGTGGTGCGTTTACATTGTATTTGCTCTCTCTACAGACTGGAAAGATTACGGGCTAATTGCAAAACCTGAAGGTTATCTGAGATGGACCCTTGCTCGGCTTTCAACTGTGAGTATATGGCTTTTGTTAGCTGGTTTGCTCTTATGGTATCGTAAACAACAGGTCAATTGGCGGAGCTTTATATATTCGTCAATCGTCACAGCCATAATAGCGTTCATACTCTCAGGTTCCCTTGTTTCAAAAGGCGTCAATCACGCAGTCATAACTGGAACAATCTTGTTCTACGCCGTGGTTTCTGGTTTCTTGTGTGTCACTATCAGAAAGCCCAAAATCGCGGTTTTTTTGGGTATGCTTCTATTTGCTGCCCAGTTTGTTTTAAATGCATTCGCACATATAATATCTGGAGTGTTTCGCTTTCACTGAAAGTTGAAATCTAACAAATCGCTGGAAAACGACGTGAACCGCTGACGCGATTCACGCGTCTCAGCTCAAACGTTATGATCTCAGGAGTGGAGTGCGGGCGGAAGACGGAGGCGGGAACCAACCTCACGCTTTTAGCGAGGATTTGAGATGGAAACAGTACTTCAAAGCTTGGTAGGCCTAAGTTGTTTGTTCTTGGCCGGGCTCGGTGTGAGGACGATGTTTGCGGTCAAATCGATGTTCGCGATTCTTGCTGTTGAACCGCAGGGGGCCGCCGGCCTCAGTACGATCCGTGGCTTTCTCGGTGGCTTGTTCATCGGCTCGTCAATCGTTCTTGCTACCGGACTGGTTACAGACAACACCACCTTCATCCTGGCGGTGGCCATGACGATGAGTGTTGTCGTTACTGGGCGATGCGTAGGGCTTGCGATGGACGGCTTTGACAAGAAGGTCGTTTTCCCATTGGTCACGGAGATCGGGATGGTGGCCGTTTTCATCATAGCCTACATGAATCTGTGAAGAACCTTTGCCCGGGTATTCGGTGACGAAAGTGAATCATAACCTGTCGTTGCACTTGAGCGCGCGAAGCGCGCGGCAAGTGAACTTGGCGTTATGCGCCTACTGAAGTCAGTGGCCGACACGGTAAAGACCAGAAGGGAGGCTTAGAAATGATCGTCAGACTTTGGCATGGAAGAACCAAAACATCTGAAGCCGATGAGTATGCTGAATTTATGAAAGAGAGAGCAGCACCCGATTATGGCTCCATAGAAGGTTTAAAGAAGCTCTATTTCCTCCGGCGATTCGACGGGGACGCGGCGCATTTCTTGTTGGTTACCCTATGGGATTCGATGGAATCAGTGAAGAAGTTTGCCGGGGATCATCCCGAGAAAGCCAAGTATTACCCAGAAGATGATTCTTTTTTGCTTGAAAAAGAAGAAACTTCAGCTTTGTATGAAGTGTTTTTTGAAAAGTAATGGACGCATAACAAAGCAAATGAAGCTGACGTGAGAAGCTGCGCGGTTTTCCGTAAAAGCCGTGCAGTTTTTTAAGGCATGTGGCACGCAGCTTATTTTCGGGCGTTATACCGGAATTAAATATGAAAAAAGAAATTCAAGAAGAGATTGAAATTTTGTGGTCGGATTTTGAAGACTATGATGTAGACCAGAAGTTGGAGGCCTCCGACAGAATAAATAAATGTGCATCCAAAGAGGACTTGCCTCAATTATTAAATTTGTTGAAGTCAGAAAAAAATAATTTCTGGGTCCGTGAATTATTGGCAGAACCAATTTGTGATCTGGGCGGTTCAGAATTTTTGGAAGAACTTTTTGATGCATCGCTCCTAAATGAGCAAGAAGGTCATGATAATGATTCATTCAATCACTTTTTAACTGAAATTGCAGATTCTGAACCTGAAAAATGTAAGGCTAAACTAAATCAATTACTTGCTCAACCGAACTTTAAACATAAAGAAAAGGCGACTTGGTTACTCCAATTTTGTGAATAAACAAAAAGAAAAAAACGGTATAACCAACGAATGAACTCCGACCAAAAAGACGTGCGGCTTTAATTTTTGCGCTGTTTTTCATTGAACTACTTGTAGCAAAAACGCTCTTGCCTTTTTGGCGGGTTATTCGGACGTTATGTGCTTTAATAAATAACTGCCGACACTAAGCTTTGGGATTCGATATCTCTATGAAAAAAGGTTCTAAGGGAACGTATTTCTTTTGGCATATTGGTATTTTTTTCTTTGCTGTCGCATTTTTTGCATGGTTATTTGATTTACCTGAATTGTTCGGATATCAGGCGGCCAATATTTGGCGAGCTGTTTATTTTCTTCTGACTATATCTACCGGCTATCTTTTTTTTTGTGTTATTAAAAAAGACGATTCTCTTGATGACGACCCACTCAGTTTAGTTCTTATGCTTTTATTCTGGTTGGTGCTGTTCGTTTACAATTGCCTCCCCCCAGAATTTCAGCAGTCATTTTCATTTATGGAGTGGTTAGATTAGTGATCAAATTAGCTTTAATGCACATAACAAATCGCTGAAGCAGACATTCCTAACTGTCACACGCCTTACGTGCGCAATGCTCGCGCCTGCCTGACGGCACGCTGCTGAGCTCAGACGTTAGGTGCTTGAAAGTAAAATATGGATAAGATCTCAAATAACATAGAAGCACTTGGTTTTGGAAAATGGTTCCAGGATAATGCTGCCCTAATGAATTTAAAGAGCTTTGATGTCGCAAGAGTGATTGCTGTTCATAAAGACAGCTACATTATAAATAATGGTGAGAATGATGTTTTTGCGGAACTGATTGGAAAAATGCTTTTTAGCGCGGCCTCTCCGATTGATTACCCTGCTGTGGGGGATTGGGTTTTAGCAACTTTCTATGATAAAGGCACCTTGTCAATAATTCATAATGTGCTACCCAGAAAATCACTCCTAAAAAGGAAAACGCCGGGAAAAAGAATTGATTTTCAAATAATTGCCGCCAATATCGATGTTGCATTCATTGTTCAATCTTTGGACACAAATTTTAACCTCAGGAGACTCGAGCGATATTTAGTGATGGTTAAGGATAGCAATATCGAGCCCATTGTATTGTTGAGTAAAAGTGATCTGCTCAGCCCAAAAGACATCGAAAATCGGGAAACAAAAATTCATAAAATAATGCCCTTTTTGCATGTACAACCATTTAGTAATGAAAATGAATCGGGTTTAAAGAACGTTAAAGATCTCTTGGCTCCTCGGAAAACATATTGTTTGTTGGGTTCTTCTGGTGTTGGCAAAACAACATTATTAAACAATCTGATTGGAAAAGAAATATTCCCAACAAAGACTGTCAGAAAAAAAGATAGTAAAGGCAGGCATGCCACAACCTATCGACAACTGATAAAACTAGAATGTGAAGCAATGCTGATAGACACTCCAGGAATGAGAGAACTCGGTAATTTTTCTGTAGAAACGGGAATTGATGAAACATTTACAGAAATTATAAAGCTGTCAGAACAATGTCAATTCAATGATTGTACCCATATTAATGAAAAAGGATGTGCCGTTTTAAGAGCAGTGGAAGACGGGAAAGTACCTGAAAAAAGATATAAAAATTATATAAAAATGAAAAAAGAATCCATATATAATGAAATGTCGTATTTAGAGAAAAGGCAAAAAGACAAACAGTTCGGGAAATTCTGTAAAACTGTAATGAAGCACAAGAAAAATCGGAGATAGCACCTAACCAGGCAAACTAACTCGGACTGGCATAAGCCGCGCTGCTTCGCTCTACGCCGTTTACCAGCCGGTTATTTGCAACGTTGGGCCTAAAACAACACCGTGAATAAGGAATCATTATGGCCAGAGTACTCTACGAAAAACGAAACAGGATTGGCTACATTACGTTGAATCGTCCTGATGCTCTCAATGCACTTGATGACGAGTTGAACTCTGAACTTTGGGCAGTATGGGAAGATTTTGCGAAAGACGAGTCTGTAGATGTAGGCATAATAACTGGTGCAGGAAAGGCCTTCTGCTCTGGAGCAGACCTAAAAACTTTCATCCCTAAATGGGAAAAGGGGAACATGCTCGATGTGAGGAGAAATGTTCCTACAGGCATTGGAGGTGGAATCACACGGGGGCAGCACAGTATAACTAAACCCATTATAGCTGCAATAAACGGGCATGCCATTGGAGGTGGTTTCGAACTGGCTTTGGCCTGCGACATCCGTATCGCGTCAGAAAAAGCCAAATTCGGTGTATTTGAAGTTCGCTACGGACTTCATCAGGGTGATGGAGGTATTGTGAGGCTCGTCGCGATTGCTGGGCTTGCTGCCGCCTTAGAACTCACACTTACCGGACGCGAAGTGGCGGCAGAAGAGGCGTATAGACTTCACCTCGTCACCAAGGTGGTTCCCCACGAAAACCTCATGGAAATAGCTGAGCAATACGCTTCAATGATAATGAACAACAGCCAACAGGCAATTAGATCCGCAAAGGAAACGATCCTCGATGTGGTTGGTCGCACTCTGGATGACGCGCTTCGTATCGAGACGCTAAATGCGTACTCCAGCTTAGGTGACTTCAGTGAGGCCAGGGAGCGACTATCTCGGTTCTACTCCAAGGCGAAAGACAAAAAGAAATTATAACCTATCGCTGGTGAATACGGCAAGGACCGAGCCGCCCCAAAGTAGGGCGTCAGGCTGAGGTTTGGATTATTGGTTTTCTTGGCGTGGCCACAATGCGCTTTGTAAGCCGGTGGATGATTTAAACACCATCTAACATATCGCTTCACCAGACATCAGTGGCCTGATGGCCTCTGCTGCGGGCGAGCTCAGGCGTTGCTCTTGACACAAAGCAAAATTGATGTATATGTTAAATGTATACACTATAAGAGGTGCAAAATGGTACGAACACAGATATACCTGACAGAACGTCAGCGGGATGAGCTGGCGGCAATCGCTAAGACCGCCGGAAAAAAACAAAGCGAAATAATTCGAGAAGCTGTCGATCGTCTCATTGAACAAGAGGGCCGCGGAAAACGAGAAGCGGTTTTACTCGAAACCGCAGGCATCTGGAAGGACAGAACGGACCTTCCTGATTTCAGAGCGATGCGCGACGAATGGGACAGGAATTAAGTATGGCCAGGCCATCGCTTTTCGACACAGATGTCCTTGTTGACTTTTTTCGTGGGCACAGCAAAGCCGTGGCCTTCGTCAATGCTCAATCCTCCCGCATTATATTGTCAACCATCGTCGTCGCGGAACTGTATGCGGGGGTGAAAGGAGAGGTGGAACAAGCTGCACTACACCGATTTATCTCCTTATTTCGTGTTATCCCTGTCAGTGCCGAGATCGCGAAGATCGGAGGGCTGTACAATCGAGATTATGGCAAGTCACATGACATGGGGCTTGCGGATGCCATCTTGGCTGCCACTGCTAAAACGGAAAATGCGGAATTGAAAACCCTGAACATCAAGCATTACCCCATGATTAAGGGCCTGTTTCCTGCCTATAAGAAGTAAAAGTTCAACAAGTCACTTCAACGGGTGCATGAACGCCGCCCCGCTGAGTTTTTGCGTTGAACTATTTGCAGCAAAAGCCCGTTCGCTTTTTGTGCGGACAATCTACCGTTGGGCGACCCTCATGCTGATGCGCTACTTCTCCTTTGCCATATCAGTCGTCATTGTTGGGCTGGCGAGCTGTGAACCGAAGCCATCGTTGGTTTACATCCCGGTAGAGCCGATTCATGTCACTGTGGAAGTTTCGGTGTCTGCTACAGAAGCGATGGTGGGCGACAGATTGAGCCTGCACGCAAATAGCCGCTATCAGGGCGGGTGGAAACAAGTAAAACGAAAGTCACTGCCCCAAGATTCCTGTTGGTTGCGTCATCCGCCTCCTGAAAAAGAAAAGGAAGTTGCCGATACTATTCACTGGAAGGTGCGGCCTGAGGGATATGCGAAGTTCAACTTGAATCCTATGACAAATCGCACGCGAACCGTAACATTTGCCGCACCGGGAACGTATTGGATTAGCGGATCCTCAGCAGTCTGGTGTGGACCACCCGTAGCTGGCCTGCCGGAGATGTTAGTTGTTGAAATCAAACCACGGTAGATCGCTTAACACGGCGCTGCAGCCGGTGATGCGTTGCTGCCGTAATTGCTGCGACTGCGCCTGATCTTTGGAAAAAAACTATCAGTAGGCGGTAATGAAGCTCCCCGCAGCAAGCTGCGGGGTATCAAAGGGGAGGATATCTATTTTTAACCCCCGAACCCGAACCCTCTCCCACCGCGGGGAGAGGGAACCAAAGGACACCCTGCAGCAAGCTACAGGGAATTATCAAGTTAATAAGCCATGGATCACCGGCAAAAAAGTGAATACCTAAAAAACAGGACCATCTCATGATTAAAAAATTCCACATCCGAATGCCGCTCTCTTTAAAAGATAGCTTTGACCTGCTTTACAAAAGTGGAAAGGACATTATGAGTTGGCAGATAATGGATTCTGATTTCGAACACGGGGTCATTTTGTGGAAGCAAACATTCTGGTCGTTAACGGGAAAAGCCGGAATCATGGCAAAACTGGCAAAAATAAACGAAAAGGAAACTTCTGTAGAAATCGAAGTACACAAGCCTCTTCAAATTTTTGATCCAGCAAAGATTTGTGAAAAAGTGTTTCGTAAATTGGATAGAGCCTGGAAAAAGAATTTAAACAACTATGAAAATCACGAGTGATCATTGGGTTACACCTACACGGGAGGCCCAATAAAACGCCTAACACCGGCGACCGGGACCGAGTCATTTTGAATGGGTATCCGTTGGATTAATCTTAAGATTATCAGGCTGAGATGTCCAACCCGGTGATCGTTAACGCCCGGTCATGCCAACGTCAGAACAGAAGCGGTCGTGCCACGGATGACACGGATCATGAACACGAATGTTGCAAAGCCCGTTAAGGTGGCGATCATCGGCGCCAGCGGAACCTACGGCAAGGGGATTTTCGTTCGGGCCGAGGAGACCGGTGTCCAGACGGTAGTGGTCACGCGGTCGCCGCACAAGTTCAGGGACGTAAAATCAACGACGACAGTGGTCGAGACGCAGATGGATGACGAGGGGAAGATGGAGAAGGCGTTTGCAGGCTGCGATGGCGTCATCTCGGCGCTCGGCGACGACAGGAAGGAGCGCCCCAAGACACACAGCCTCCCGCACGTCTGGAAGGCCATGAAGGCTGCCGGCGTTACAAAGTATGTGGGCATGGGCTCCGGAGCAATGATGATGCCGGGCGAAAAGCGTGGGGGGTTCCAGCGCGCCGTGCATCCCCTGCTGAGCGTGCTGAAGCTCTTTGGCGTCGACTTGCTGGAACAGAACGAGTGGGAGCGTGACAGTCTCCTTGGTGGCGAGAACGGCGCGGATGGAATCACATGGGTGCTCACCAGGCCGGTGAAGCCGACCAGCACACCGTTTGTCGGAGCTTGCGTGCATAAAGACAAGCGAGGCCCGATGAACTGTTCGATTTACGACCACGGCGACTTCTGCCTGTACTGCGTGGCGTCGAGCGAGTGGGACAGGCTTGCACCGCATGTCAGCTCCGGGCTTGTGCTGTAGCGCAGCCAAACACGGCAGGGAAACCGGCAATATTCAGCACGTTCCGGCAGACTTGCTTCGCGTTCTATCATCATTGTTCCGCGCCGAACAGTTTATGGCCAGTTGCGGCGGGAGCCAAATGCAACGCTGATTCAACCGACACGGGAAAGTGCGTGACGGATTCGCATGGTTATGAAACCATATTTTCTTCAACAATTTTGGTCCTTACTTTTGGTGCGAAAATGAAAGAACAAATAGACGAGTATCCGGTGACAATCCAAATTCCGGTAGCCTGGGGTGATATGGATGCGTTTCAACATCTGAACAATATCGTGTATTTCAGGTATTTTGAAAGTGCACGAATTTCATATTTTGAACGAATCAAATTTTTAGAGGTCATGGATAGAACCGGAATCGGTCCTATCCTGGCCTCCACGCAATGCCGGTATAAAATTCCCCTCACCTACCCGGACCAGGTGACCGTGGGAGCCAAAGTGGATACCATCGAACAGGATCGCTTTATTATGAAGTATGCTGTTTTCAGTATAAAGCACGGCAAATTAGCGGCATCAGGAGAAGGCGTGCTGGTTACATTCGATTACCAGGCCAACCAAAAAACGCTCGTTCCGGATGAAATAAAGAAAAACATTATCGAGCTTGAAAAGCTTGTGAGGCGGGTTGACCAGGAATGAAAGAATTTGACCCTGTAACACATGTCGAAAACAGTGGACTCATTCTCGATCATGGGGAGTGGCCCAATTTTCACGATGCTGAAGTTCTTTATTTAAACATGTGGCGCGGTGATATTCGACCCGATGATAATGTGTGGATCGGGCCGATTATAGAGGCTTCATTTGAGCTCTGCGCATTGAAAAAACCCTACATCGTTGGTCTAAAGTTCCATGACTGCAACTCGATACGGATGGAAGAATTCAATCACCAGAACGCCGTGTATGACTTGAGGTTCAAATTCGAAGCGCGAGGTACATATACCGACGGAACCCCTCTTCCACCGCATATTTTGGTTAGTTTTGAGCAGGCATTTGGTGTAGCGCTATCCTTCACGTGTTTCAGGGTGGAGGCAATTGAACGGAGACAACCAGCGAATCATGAAAACGGGTGAACAGAAAATGAAACTTTGCACCGTACCGAACCGCTGCATTCCGAATAAGCACGCGCAACGCCTAAAAAACCGTGGTGGAAACTCTGGAATTGAAATAGAATGAATTTAGCACCCGGGTTTGGAATGTCTTCACTGTAACGAAGGAGCTTTCTATGATGCCGCAAACGTATCCGCCCAGTGGTCTTGATCAAGAAACAGACAGGGCTTCCTTTAAACGGAGAATAGGCATTGTGTTGATCATCATCGGAATTATGGGCGTCGTCTTTGTCACATATAACATACTAATGATATTGGGGTTTTTTTCTATAGGCCCGGAAAAACTGCCTATCATTGGAACACTCATAAAATACGGCAAACTGGAAGACGGCATGATTATTTACGGCCAGCCCTTCAAGCTTCCGCCTGCTGTTTATTATATCATCGGATTTTTTGCATATTTATTCGCCATTCGGATTGTTGAGAGTTTGACAAGAGTTCTTCTGACAACGGGCGCAAATTTATTGGACCACGAATTGAAAAATCTTCAATCAAAACTTAAAACCGAGATCAATCGCCTTAAGCGTATGGTTGACAAGACAATTAAAAAGCCGTCCTGACCCAAGAGTTGCCTGACTACGCTTTTCCGAGGGCGGGACCAGAAGGGGACGCGACATGCAAGATATCGTCCAACAACTGCGCTCCATTATCGCAACGGTCGAACCGGAATTGTCCCGGTTGAGCGAAACGGACGTTGCGTTTAAACCAGGCCCGGATGAATGGTCGAAAAAGGAAATTCTCGGGCATCTCATCGATTCCGCCTCAAACAATCATCAACGATTTGTCAGGGCTGTGAATCATGTTGCTGCGGAGTTTCCAACTTACAATCAGAGGGAATGGGTCAGGATTCAACGATGCAATGAACGGCCCTGGTCGTCTTTGGTGGCATTGTGGACTGCCTACAACGACCACTTGAGTCACATTATAGAGAGGATTCCGGAAGACGCCGAAGCCTCCCCGTGCAATATCGGTAAAGAAGATCCGGTCCCGCTGGATTTCGTGGTAAAAGACTACCTCGTCCATCTGCGACTGCACCTTAAAGATATTCTGGAGAAGCAGATATAATCCGCCAACGAAAGACCGAAGGTAAGACCTTGCTCGGCGGCTACGGGGTCGGCAGCAAGGGGAGCTATATGCTGGTGCTGATTTCCACATCCGACGACTTTGAAACCAACGAGGCGGAATATAGGAAATGGTACGAGAGTATTCAGTTACTGGAATAAAGGCGCCAAGTGTTCGAAGTCTGCCCGCCTTCGGCGGTGCCAAAGGCGGCCCAGGCTTGCCTGCCTCAGGCACGGATTCAACGGGTCGCATGAAATGCCATAAGTACTGACGAATTCCTACGGAATCTCTTTCGCACGACTACTGGTCGTTTGACGGCGGAACAAACACCTCCGGCGTTTCGGTGGGCAGTGTTTCCACATAAACGGATCGGCTGGGGAATGCAAAGCCGGTTCCTGCCGATGTCACGATCTCCTTTACCCGGAAGGCCAGCTTCTCCTTTTCTTCGAGCCATTCGCCCCACACCGTCGTCTTCGTAAAACAGTATACCAGGATATCGATGGACGAATCGTTGAACCGGTCGATGCGGACAAAGGTCGATACTTCCGGCGGTTTGGCGAACGCATCGGAGGTGAGGATGTAGTTTTCGATCCCATCCCGGATCCTGCGAAGCTGGTCGACAGTTGTGCGGTATTCCACGCCGATGGTCCAGTAAATACGCCGGTGGGTCATGCTGCTGAAGTTGGTCACCGGGTTATCGGAAAGCTTGGAATTCGGAACATATACCGGCGCTTTGTCGAAACGCCGCACCCGGGTCGACCGGAATCCGATCGACTCCACCGTCCCTTCGACAACACCGTCCACATAGATCCAGTCACCGATATGGAATCGCTGCTCGGCCAGGATCGACAAGCCGGATATGAGGTTTTTGAACAGGTCCTGTGCGCCGAGGGCGACCGCAACGCCGAACAGGCCCAATCCGGCGATAATCGGCCCGATCCGGATGCCCCAAATCTCTAATATTGTGGCAATTGCGATAAAAAGAAACGTGATGCGAACGGCCTTGACCAGCCATTCGACAATGGAGACTGTCAGAACGTCTTCAAATTTTTTGATGAACCTGGAGAGGGGCTCCACGAGCCTGATCAGACTCCAGAACAGCACAAAGACCACCAGCGACCGGATGACCTTGTCGGCGAAACTGTCCAGCGCGCCGCTGAGGGAAAGAAATTTAAACGCAAAAAACAGGCCCAGGACGACCGGTATGAAGCCCAGGGGGCGCTCCAAAACATCAAGGGCACGATCATCGAATTCGCTCGGTGTCCGTTTCGACAGCGACTTGAGTCGCCCGGTGATAAGCTTTACGAAGATTCTGCGAATCAGCAGAAAACCGATAAATATCAGCGCCGCAACGATAATGCGGCCCAGGTCGATGCCCGCCACGCCGTTTTTCCATACATCGACCACGAGTTCCCAGAATTGGTTTAAAGACGTCATCCGAGGGATCCTCCGCTTAAAGGCTAAGCCGCTCTGTAACGAACGGGATCAGTCCGGAAAAATCAACATCCATTTCCCGTTCAATCTCGGCCCGGTCTCCCCTTTGATACGTTGGGCCGATACGGTGATCGATCGGGATGCCATGTTCCCGGCAATAGGTTTCCAGGGAATTTTTTGTCATGCTGCCGACCAGGGAGGCCCCCACCGAGTTACCCCACTGGAAATGGGGCCCGTCCCCGCCGCTGTCCCCCATGATCATAATCCGTTTCAGGGGTATCCCGAATGCCCGGGCCGCCGCCAGTGTGTTTCTAGTCTTGTCCTGGATTTCAAAAAGCTCGAACACCTGCCCGGGATCTTCCGAGGAATCCGGAAACCGGATTGCCGGGTGTGCTGAAAGGATCGGAATCGGCGGCAACAGCCCCAGCGCCAGCGCACGCTGAAAATAGCCGATCGCCCCGGTGGTGTTGATCATAAACAGAACATCGTGATCCCGGCACCAGTCTATCAATGACCGGACACCGGTGTAACATCGAAAGGATGACTTCAGATAGGTGTCCATCTGGATTTGGGTGATGGGGGCCGGAAGGAGCTGATTGATCTGCCCGGCGGCCTGCCCAAGGGAGATCTCGTTACCGGTGTAGTGCTTGAAAATACGGCTAAGTTCCTCGCTCAGATCCGGATAATGGTACGCGATCACGTCGAACGGCCCGCAAGGCGCCAGGCATTCGTTCCAGTCGGAAGAAAAGAGGCCGCGGTATGTGGGATCCTTAGTATTCTTCACGTTAATTATATTCTTTAAGCAAGTCTGTTTCAGGCCTATCTTAAGGGCTGGCTTGCCAATTCGCCGGTTCGCCTGCTCGTCCTGAGCGAGTGAAGCGAGTCGAAGGGTCAGCCGGTTAAAATCACATTAATGAAGCTCCCCGCAGCAAGCTACGGGGTATCAAATCGGAATAATGTCTATCTTACCCCCTCTCCTTACCTCTCCCACCAGGGGAGAGGAATTAATTGGGTCCCCGTAGCGAGCTACAGGGAATAATCACCTTTAAGAGGAAGAAATTCGTTAAACAGGGAAACCGGAACTCGGCGAATGCCGAAGAGACGAGAACCGCTCAACCGGCAAACAGGCGAACGGGCAAACCGGCAAACCGAATTTATACCATCTTCAGGTATTCCCGTATCTCCAAGGCCGCCGTACTCCCCTCCCCGGCTGCGCTGACCACCTGTTTGGTGCTGTCATCCCGGACATCACCGGCAGCGAATATGCCGGGAACGCTGGTTTCCAACAGAAGCGGTTCGCGGTCCTGGAATCCGTCCGGCCGCTCCCTGCGATGGATCAGGCTGTGCCCGGTAATCACGAAACCCCACTTATCGAGCAACACCGGACTATCTTTCAGAAATCCTGTGTTGGGCACCAGACCGATGAAGATAAACGCGCCATCGATGGCCATCTCTTCTTCTTTCCCGCTCTGGTTGTTGACAACTTTAATCCGATTGAGCTTTGACTGCTCGCCCAGAAATTCTCTGACCTCCGTGTTCCAGTGGACGGTGATCTTCGGGTGGCTCAGGACGCTGTCCTGGATAATTTGTGAAGCTTTGAACTCGCTGCCCCGCACCAATATCGTTACATGATCCGCAAACTTGGTCAGCAGCAGAGACTCTTCGGCCGCGCTGTTGCCGCCGCCCACGACGGCCACCCGCTTGCCTTTGTAGAAGGGTCCGTCACATGTCGCACAAAAGTGCACCCCTGCACCGGAATAGTTGGCTTCACCCGGTACGTTCAGCCGTTTGTACCGGCTGCCGGTGGCGATGAGCATAGCCTGGGCACTATATTGGCTCCCGTCTGCCGTTGTTGCGCAGTGGTAGTTGTCATGGCTGTGGATCCCCGTGACATCCTGGGCCTGAAGCAGTTCGACCCCGAACCTCTCGGCCTGCTTGCGCAGCCGTTTGGAAAAGTCTGCTCCGGAAACCCCGTCGTGAAACCCGGGCATGTTGTCCAGTTTCTCCGTTCCGGCGGCCTGTCCACCGAACGCGGCCCGCTCGATGACAAGGGTATCGATGGCCTCTCGGGCGGTATAAAGGGCGGCTGTCAGACCGGCGGGTCCGCCGCCCAGAACGATCAGGTCGTAGTGCTTGCGTTCGGCCTCGGTCTTAAGGCCCAGTTTTTGAGCCAGTTCGGAATTGCTCGGTTCGGTCAGAAAGGTGCCATCCGGGAAGGTGATGGTCGGAATGATCCGCTTTCCCTGGTTTGTTTCGATGACAAACTCTTCGGCAGCGGCATCCTGCTCGATATCGATCCAATTGTAGGGGATCTGGTGCTCCCCAAGAAACTGTTTGCTTCGCCGGCAGTCCGGGCACCAATGCGCTCCATATACGGTAATGTCGGGTGTGGTCATGGTGTGCTCCTTTCTCCGTGATGTTCCAGATACAATAGGACCCTCCCGATGAATGTCTACCCCATGCAGCTTATGCCCCAGTGGACAGATGGCTCCGTCTCAGATTTTCCTAATCGTAGTGCAGGCTAATGGGCAGTTAAATACGAAATTCGAATATCGAAACTCGAAATAACTACGGATTTTAATCCAATCTGATCTTGTCACGCGCTGCATGAAAAGGGGAATCATCAGGTTTGAGAATATAATATGTAAAGCGTGGCTCTGGTGGCAGTGTAATTCAAGGATTCCGTTATCTGGGCAATCTATCCCTGAAGGGCACCTTCGATTTCCTCAGCGATTCTGATGGCGGCGTCTCGCGGAACACCCGCATCCCGAATGGGCCTGCCGATGACCAGGATATCCGCACCGGCGCGAATTGCCGAGGCCGGGGTTGCCGCCCGCCGCTGGTCGTCCGAGGCGACCGCCCCCCGGCCGGGGCGGATTCCCGGGGTAACGGCCAGAAAATCCGATCCAAGCTGTTCCTTGACTATCCGGGCCTCCAGCGGCGAACAGATCACCCCGGCACACCCGGCGCTTTTTGCCATGGCTGCCCGCTTGAGCACCAGTTTCCCGGGATCTTCGGAATACGTTTCCTCAAACCCGGATTGCCGGATGTGCTCTGGCCCGATGCTGGTCAACACGGTTACTCCGAGAATACCGACCCGCCCATCGGCTGCTTGAACCGCGACGGCCAGCATTTCCTCCGATTCACCGCAGTGGACGGTGGCGAAGGACACACCCATGTCGCCGATTCGCGTGACCGCCCGTCCCACCGTCGCCGGAATATCGTGCAGTTTCAGATCCAGAAAAATGGGGGTGCCTCCGGTACTCTGGATGTAGCGAACGATCTCCGGGCCTGCCTCGATAAACAGCTCCAAACCGACCTTGAACATACCGACGACTCCGGACAGCTGTTCTATCAGTTCCCGGGCAGTTGACATGTCGGGTACATCCAGAGGAAATGCAATGTAATCCTTGGCTGATTTCATTTCGACCCCTATAACACCGCGATGCGGTTTTATGAAACGCGGCGATGCCGCTGATTAACAGATAGCAGGAATTAAACACGTGAATCATTGGCCCCTCTTCTCCAATTGATTTGGAGAAGAACCTTAATAAACGCTCTGCGTGCGGTGGGTCTCTCCGGTGGTATTTCCATCGATTACAACCGGTAATGGCTCTTGATCCACTCGCGGTATTCTCCGGACTGGACCCGTCGAATCCAATCTGTATTATCCCGGTACCATTCAATGGTCTTCCGGAGCCCGGAGTCGAATGATTCCGAAGGGGTCCAACCAAGTTCTCTTCGGATTTTACCGGAGTCGATGGCATAACGGTAATCATGACCGGGACGATCCGCGACGAATGTGATCAGCTCCCGGCATGTTTGTCCGCCGGGTTTGGGGACTAACTCATCGACCAGGTCACAGATGGCGTGAACGACATCCATGTTTCTCATTTCCCCATGACCGCCCACATTGTAGGTCTCCCCTGGGCGCCCGCGGGTCATGATGATCCAGATGGCCCGGCAGTGGTCTTCAACATAGAGCCAGTCCCTGACATTGCGGCCGTCGCCGTATACCGGCAGGGGGTCGCCATTGAATGCATTGAGAATCATCAGCGGAATGAGTTTCTCGGGAAACTGGAAAGGGCCATAGTTATTGGAGCAGTTCGAAATCGTGACGGGAAGCCCGTAGGTCCGCCCGTAAGCCCGGACCAGATGGTCAGAGCCGGCCTTCGAGGCTGAATAGGGACTGCTGGGATCATAAGGCGTATCTTCCCGAAAAACACCGGTTTCGTCCAGGGAACCATACACTTCATCCGTGCTGATGTGATGAAACCGGACGATCCGGTCCTTCCACTCCCGGGCCAGTTCGAGAAGACGGAAGGTACCAATAACATTGGTTTCTACGAAGTCTTCGGGCCCGACGATGGATCGGTCGACATGGGATTCGGCGGCAAAATGACAGATACCGTCAACCTCGTATCGGTGAAACACCTCCGCCATGGCATCCTGATCACAAACGTCGGCCCGGATGAATTGATATCGATCGCCATGGACGGCCTCGACCCCCTCCAGGCTCTCCGGATTGCCGGCATAGGTCAGCTTGTCGACATTGATGATACGCCCATGGAACTCGGGCATCGAAAGCATATATCGTATAAAATTGGCCCCGATAAATCCGCACCCGCCGGTGACAAGTAGGTTTTTCATAACAGTTCTTTCACTTCATGGGTTTTTTAACGCAACCGCCTCTATCTATTGGTGATTCTGTGTTTGGTGTCTCACAGCCGAAAGTTGAAAGTTAAAAGCTGAAAGCAAAAAAAAGGTGTGATTGCTTCGAGCTTTCAGCTTAGAGCCTTCAGCTCCGGTTTTCTGGTTTCATGATCAAATTGATGGCTCCGGGAACGATTTCGACGATGACCGGCAGTGTGCCCGGCTGTTCACCGTCTACCTCGAGAAGTACCCTCTCGGGCGACGCCGCCTCCAGGCGGTGTCCGGTCCAGGTGCACACCTTTTCAATCTCGCTGATGCGGCCGATGTAAAGCTTGGGAAGGTGACGGCAGACTTCTGAAAAACTCAAATCTCCGATAACCACCACATGAAACAGTCCGTCATCGACGCGCGCTTCCGGCGCGACCTGCATTCCCCCTCCATGAAACCGCCCATTGGCAATCACAACGTTCCATACGATCGCCGTCTGCAGGAGGCCGTCATCCACCCGGAACGTCACGCGCTTTTTTCCGTACCGGAGAAGCGCCACGACAGTTGCCCATAGAAACGATAGAAAGGGTCCAAAGGCCTTGGAGCCACGGTTCACCCGTGCACTGACTTCACCACCCAGCCCGAAACTGGCAATGTTGTGAAAGTGCCGACACACCGGCCGGGCCCCGTGACGCCGAAGCCACAGCCTGCCGATATCGATGGGCCGGCTTCGGCCCGCGGCGATGGTGCCGACCGCCTGTTTCAGATTCCTCGGGATGGCCACCGTGCGAACGAAATCACACCCGGTCCCGTTCGGAATAAAACCCAGCTCACGTTGTCCACGGGTCGTCGGTGCCACAGCCATAAACCCGTTGACCACCTCACTGAGGGTCCCGTCACCCCCCACGCAAACGATCCGCCGGCAACCTTCCTCCAAGGCCCGTCGTGTGGCCCGAACCGCGTCTCCAGGCCACCGGGTAAAAACTGTCTCGAAACGCCCCAATCGTGCGCGCGCATGGGTATTCAGATGGGGCCATGTCTTGCCGGTGGAACCGTTTCCGGCTTGAGGATTGACAATGAAAATGGTTTCCGAAGCCTTTGCCATAATTGCCTTTCCACCTGAACGCGACGTTTCACGATAGTATTGAAAATTCTGAAGTGCCGCAAGACCTGACCTCCATATGGCCGCCAAAGAAGGCGGTTATAAGTTGGGGACCCCTGCCCCGGGAGGTCCAGGTTCACATTTTTCAAGGAAATTTATTGAATAATCTTCCTCTGCAATGATAAATGTGTATATTTTGCGGGTAATCCGGGATATGGGTCGACGTTTTCATTGAAGCAACAAGATCTGCCGCCCGGACCCAATGGAAGCGCGTTTGCCGATAGGAAGGCAGGGATGAACCTGAACGAAGCGCAACAAAAACTGTTACGGATGTTGCCCGGCGTCGACCGCCTCATGGAAACGGTAAAAGATGATGAGGTATTCGCAGCGGTTCCCCCCTCGGTGATGGTCAGCTCGGTCCGGTCCGTTATCGAACACCACCGTCACGCCATTCTTGAAGACGGGGGCCGCATCACATCGGAACAACTCACCTCCGAGGCGTTAGCCAGGTCCGTCAAAAAGAGGGTCATACAGGCCATCTCGCCGAATCTTCAGCGCGTCGTCAACGCCACCGGTGTGGTGATTCATACCAACCTGGGGCGTTCCCTGCTTGCTCAGGAGGCGATTGAGAATGTCGCCTTGATTTCCGGCCGGTATTCAAACCTGGAGTACGATCTGGAAGCCGGCAAACGGGGATCCCGCTACAGCGTCATCGAAGACCTTCTCTGTGAGATCACCGGGGCTGAGGCCGGAATGGTCGTCAACAACAATGCCGGCGCGGTGCTGTTGACGTTGGACACCCTGGCACGGGGCAAAAAAGCCGTGGTATCCCGGGGGGAGCTTGTAGAGATTGGCGGATCCTTCCGTATACCCGATGTCATGGTAAAGAGCGGTGCGATCCTGACCGAGGTGGGCACGACCAACCGGACCCATTTGAAGGATTATGAAAATGCCATCGACGCGGATACCGGGCTTCTGATGAAAGTGCACAGAAGCAATTACAGCGTCGTGGGATTCACTGCCGAAGTGCCGATACAGGAGTTGGCGAAACTTGGGCAATCGAACAATATCCCGGTGATGGAAGACCTGGGCAGCGGTATGTTCATCGACCTTTCAAAATACGGGCTTATCCGTGAGCCGACCGTACAGGATACCGTGGCCAGTGGCGCCGATGTCGTGACCTTCAGTGGCGATAAACTGCTCGGCGGTCCACAGGCCGGTATTATCGTGGGGAAACAGCGCATCCTTGACAAAATAAAAACGAATCCCATCACTCGCACCCTTCGCATCGACAAGATGACCCTTGCCGCCCTGGAAACCACATTCCGGCTGTACCGGGAAGAAGAAAAAGCCATATCGGCCATTCCGACGCTGCAAATGCTGACCATGCCGATGAGTGTCATTGAAGCAAAGGCCGCGCATCTCATGACGGTATTGGACGATATCGGATCCACACACCTTCACCTGGAGATTATCCAGCGGTCGTCCAAAGCCGGTGGCGGTTCGCTCCCGTTGCTGGAACTGCCGACTCGCTGTGTAAGCCTCCATATTCGGGGTGTTTCCGTCAACTCCATCGAACGGGCCATGCGCTCATACTGCCCGCCGATCATTGGACGCATCGAGGAAGACCGGTTTATGTTAGACCCAAGGACGTTGCAAGAAGACGATCCTCAGATTATTGCCGACGCATTGTCAAAACTGCTGCAGAAGAATGGATCATGAATCAGACTGAAGCTGAACCCCGTCAGGAGCTTGTTAGAAGCCGCTGCTCGACGCAGCATTTTTTGCTTTCCCAAACAGAGGCCACCGTCCATCGAGATATTTCCGAGCAAAGGTATCCGGCCGGTTCGAAACGGCTGGTGGAGCATTTTCCGGATGTTCCCGCCGGCGCGACGTTTTTACATACCGCTCTCGATCGCTTTACTGCGAGCCCCAGCTTTGAAGTGGTCACTATTCGCATCGACAACTTCAAACTGGACGAGGCTCGGCAGGGCCAGGATCCGAACGTCCGTCTGCAAAAAGCCGTGGCAGATGTCGTCGATGCGACATGCCGTGAAAATGAGGGTGTCTGGGGAATTCTCGATGCCGATATTTTCGGCTGTTTTTTCAAGGTCGAAGGGAACACGCCCATCCTGAAAAAATCAGAAAAACTTCGGGACATCCTGAAAGCCACGACCCAGGGCACGGTCTCCATCGGGTACGCCACCTACCCCAGCCTGGACTACGACCGGTCACAGATACTTGAAAATGCTCTCAAAGCCCTGGACCATGCCGCGTTTTTCGGTCCCGGCAGCGTGGTCGGGTTTGATTCGGTCAGTCTCAATATCAGTGCCGACCAGCTTTACCAACACGGTGATCTTAACGGTGCTGTGGGCGAATTCGAGCACGCCCTCGCGCTCGACCCGAACAACGTGAACGTACACAACAGTCTGGGCGTCTGCTACGGTATTTTGGGTGACCTGGACAGAGCCCTCGAAGAGTTTGAAACGGTGCTGGGTCTTGAACCCGCCGAAGTAATGGCCACGTATAACACCGGCCTGGTGCATATGCTAAAAGGGGAGAAGGAGAAGGCCCTCGAATATTTTCAGAAAGCGAATGAAAGAGAGGAGCTTTTCGAAACGGCGTTTCAGACCGGTCGCGTCCACTTGGAGCGAAACGAGCCCGAGGAAGCCAAACCCTATTTCGAAAGGGCGACCCGGTTAAATCCGGATGCTGCCACGGCGTATCGCTACCTGGGCGATTGCCTGAGCGCCCTGGAAGAACGCCCGGCGGCCATCGACGCCTATAAAAAAGGGATCAAAAAGAACCCAAATGATGCGGCCTCCCTTTCGGGTATCGGGTATTTGTTTCACGAAATGGGCGAAAACCCGGAAATCGCAGAAATATTTTGTCGACAAAGCGTGGCGATCGAACCGGACAACGGAATGTATCGGCACCGTCTGGCACAGGTACTCCTGCGCCAAAATCTTCCCCTGGAGGCTCTCGACCAGTTTCGCAAGGCCTCTGCCCTGGGCAGCAGTTGCCGGCAACAGATTGAAATGCTGACACGGGATATTAAAACCCCGTCTCCCGCAGAGGCATTCAAAAAGCGTACTTCAGACGCGCGAGGATAGACACCGCATGAAACAGGTCGTTCGGAACACGCTCAGCGAAACCATCGCTGTCATGGGAAAGAGCATCCCCGAGAACATGGACCGGCTTTTGGATGCGGCGGATAGTCTGGCACGGGCCCTGACGTCGGGGCATAAAATACTGATTTTCGGAAATGGCGGCAGTGCCGCGGATGCTCAGCACATTGCGGCAGAATTTGTGAATCGTTTCCAGGTTGAACGGCCGCCTTTGGCGGCGGTCGCCTTGTCCACCGACACGTCGATTTTGACCAGTATCGGCAACGATTACAGCTTCGATGAAATCTTTTCAAAGCAGATCTCGGCTATCGGCCGGCCCCATGACGTGGCGTGGGGTATCAGCACCAGTGGCCATTCGAAAAATGTCGTATTGGGAATGATAGCGGCCCGGGATGCCGGCTTGTTCACGTTGGGGATGACAGGAAGGGGCGGGCAGATAAAGGACGTGGCGGATGTGACATTGTCCGTGCCGTCGGATGTGACCGCCCGCATTCAGGAGACCCACATCGTTTTCGGCCATGTTGTTTGCGACCTGGTCGACAGGATACTTTTCCCGGAAAGGTTCGACGCGCCATGACGGACGGTTTCAAACCCATAGTTCTGGATGGCCTCAAGACCTGCGCCCTGTCGGATCGCAAAAGCAAAGTGTCCGCCTCGGACTTTGCGTCGCCGTGGGAGGCGGGCGGCACTTTCAGGGAATTTCTGGCGCGACTCCCGCGCATCCTGGCCGGTGAAGGTATCCAAGAAGTGATATCCTCCATTGCAAAAGCCCGCAGAGAGCGCAAAACGACCCTCGTGGGAATGGGCGCTCACGTCATCAAGGTCGGTTTGAACCCGGTAGTCATCGACCTGATGCAACGGCGGATTATTACCGGGATCGCGATGAACGGTGCCGGCATCATTCACGATCTGGAAGTGGCGATGACCGGACAGACCTCAGAGGATGTCTCCGCTGCCTTGGGAAACGGCTCTTTCGGCATGGCCAGGGAAACCGGAAATGTTCTCAACGACGCCATCCGAACGGCCCGTGACAAAAATCTGGGGCTTGGAGAAGCGGTTGGGAAAACGATCATTGACGAAAACTTCCCCCTCAAAGACAAAAGCATTCTGGCCAGAGGCGTCCAGCTGAATATTCCGGTGACGGTCCATGTGGCGATCGGAACGGATATTATCCACATGCACCCGGAATTCGATGCCGAGGCCGCCGGCGGAGCGACACATCGGGATTTCCGGATATTTTCCTCGATGGTGTCTACCCTGGAAAATGGGGTCTATCTGAATATCGGCTCGGCGGTGATTCTTCCGGAGGTGTTTTTAAAGGCCCTCTCCCTGGTGCGAAATCTGGGCCACACCGTGCATCATTTTACGGCGGTGAATCTTGATTTTATCCGCCATTATCGACCGATGACCAACGTCGTTCACCGACCGACCGCCGACGGCGGTAAAGGACTCAGTCTGGTGGGCCACCACGAACTGTTGCTGCCGATGATCGCCGCAGGGGTGTTGGAGGAATTGGATCCGGTTGATTTTTAAATCGGAAAGACTTAGTTTCACAATCGCCCGGGTTGGTGAGCTGTTCCATTAAATCGTGCAACGGTTTTAGGAAACACGACGATATTGAATTAGGGAGAAACACAATGCCCATATACGAGTATCACTGTGCAACATGCAACAAGGACTTCGAATGCTTGATTCTGGGCAATGATACACCGGAATGCCCGGAATGTTGCAGCACCGACGTCTGCCGCCTGATGTCTGCCTGTGGATTTGTCAGCAAGGGAAGCGGCGGTCAAACGATCAAGAAAGCCGCTTCGGACTCCGCCTGCAGCGGATGTGCGGCAACGGGTTGTTCGAGCTGCGGACACTGATGGGCAAACAGATACGAATCGGTACCCGGGGGAGCCAGCTGGCCCTCTGGCAGGCGCGATGGGTGCAATCCCGTATCCTGAGTCTCAAACCGGATGCCATCGTCGAGCTGACCGCCATCAAGACCGTCGGCGATAAGATCCTGGATGTTCCCCTTTCCAAGGTGGGCGGCAAGGGGCTTTTTGTAAAGGAGATCGAAGAAGCCATCCTGGATGGGCGTGTTGATTTGGCGGTACACAGCATGAAGGACATGCCCTCCGAACTGCCGGAAGGTCTTGTTATCGGGGCGGTGCCCGAACGGGAATTGCCGGTTGATGTGCTTTTCTCGCGTAAGAATCACACCCTTTCCGAGCTTCCGGAAGGGGCCCGGATCGGCACCAGCAGCCTGCGACGTGCCGCCCAGCTCCTCGCACACCGCCCTGATGTTCACATCGTGCCGCTGCGCGGCAATCTCGACACACGGATTCGAAAGCTCGACACCGAAGACCTGGATGCCATCGTCCTGGCAGCCGCCGGCGTACGCCGGTTAGGTCTTCAAGATCGTATCACCGAATACCTGAACGTCCACCTCATGGTGCCCGCCGTCGGGCAGGGCGCCCTGTGCATCGAATCCCGTCACGGGGATGATGCGCTACAACCCATCCTCAGCGCCATGGAAAATCCGGAAACACGAACGGTGGTGACCGCAGAGCGTGCATTTCTGGCCCGTCTCGAAGGCGGATGCCAGGTTCCCATTGCCGGTCACGGGATCCTGGAGGAAGACCGACTGCAGGTGACCGGTCTGGTGGCGGACCTGGACGGAAAGACTGTGATCCGTGAATCCTTGGATGGCCCCCCGGAGGACGCCGAGAAAATTGGAACGGCACTGGCAGACATGCTGCTCGATAGGGGGGCCAGAAAAATTCTCGACAAGCTATATGGAACAGAATCGGAACCATGAAGCCATTTTCCGACATCCGAATATCGAAATAAAATCGTACAACGATGTTATGAAACGCAACAATGCCGCTAAACGGGCGACGGGACTTCAATGACAACTTCAAAAGGAAAAGTTTACCTGGTGGGTGCCGGCCCGGGCGACCCCGGACTGATCACGATCAAGGGGCGCCGGTGCATCCAGCTTGCAGATGTCGTTATTTACGACTATCTGGCAGCAAAAGACTTCCTCAAATATGCCCGGGAAGACGCGGAAATTTTATATGTCGGGAAAAAAGGGGGGGACCACACCCTGTCCCAGGATGGGATAAACCGACTTCTGGTCGACAAGGCAACGGCCGGAAACATGGTAACACGCCTGAAAGGCGGTGATCCCTTTATCTTTGGACGAGGCGGTGAAGAAGCGGAGGTTCTGGAATCTGCCGGAATCCCCTTTGAAATTGTTCCCGGAGTGACATCGGCCATTGCGGCACCGGCATATGCCGGCATCCCGCTAACCCATCGGGATTTTACCTCGACCCTGGCGTTTGTTACCGGTCACGAAGATCCCACAAAAAGCGAAACGAGCATCGACTGGAAATCCCTGGCCCGGGGGATCGGCACGCTCGTTTTTTTGATGGGTGTCAAAAACCTGCCGAGCATCGTCTCCCGGTTGACCGGAAACGGAATGCCAGCGGATACGCCGGCCGCCCTGGTCCGCTGGGGCACGACCACCCACCAGCGGACCGTCACCGGAACGTTGGAAAACATCACGGAACGGGTGACAGCCGCCGGCTTTAAAGCGCCCGCGATTATTGTCATTGGTGGCGTGGTGCAGCTTCGAGAAAAACTCAAATGGTTCGAAGACCGGGCACTGCTGGGTAAACGCATTGTCGTCACCCGGGCCCGGCAACAGGCCAGCGATGTCGTCCAGCGTCTCTCGGAGATGGGCGCGGCGGTCCTGGAGTGCCCTACCATCGAAATCGTGCCACCCTCGGACTGGTCCGATCTGGATCGTGCTATCGCCCGGCTCTCGGACTATCAGTGGATCGTCTTTACCAGTGTTAACGGTGTCGGCTATTTCTTCAAACGGCTCTTTGAGTTGGGGAAAGATGTCCGCTCCCTGGGACATTTTCATACCGCCGCCATCGGCCCGGCCACAGCCGCTCGCCTGGGCGAATTTGGCCTCACCACCGACATTATTCCGGAAAGTTACCGCGCCGAATCGGTGATCGCAGCATTCGAAAAAGAAGATGTCAACGGGCAGCGTATTCTGCTGCCCCGGGCCGCCGAAGCCAGGCCCATCCTTCCGGCCGAGCTCGCAAAGATGGGTGCCGCCGTGGATGAGATTACGGTCTATCAAACCCGGGCGGTGGAAGACGAAGCCGGACAACTGGCAGCGGAACTGGACGCCGGTCGCGTCGACATGGTCACATTTACCAGTTCCTCTACGGTCCGCAACTTCAAGGCGCTGATCCCCGAAGACCGCTTTTCTTCCCTCATGGAACATGTGATCGTGGCAAGTATCGGCCCGATTACGTCGGACACCGCCAAAGAGCTCGGATTCGACGTTCACATCGAAGCGAAGCACTTTACCATCCCGGGTTTGATCGACGCAATCCTCGATTACTACACAAATCCGTAGCCCGGCATTGCGCGAGAGCGCGTTTCTTCGAAGCCCGTGAACCTTTCCTGATGAAATGCCCCAACTGCCATAGCCCTGTCGACGTTCAGGCTCAGTTCTGCAGCCGCTGCGGCCATGACCTCCAGGTCAGTCCGGACCCCGGTGGTCGTCGGACAGCCGTCTATTTCGGTATATTCCTTCTAATTGCGGTAGTCCTTTCCAGCCTGGCCCTGTGGCGCACCAAGATTTACCATCGGCCGTCAGGCGATTCCCCGGATGCGGTTTCTCAACAGAATCCGAGGACTCCCGGCCCTGCCACCGGTAGTGGTCGGGATCAAACCACCGGTATGGCGAGGGTTCAGCAGGGCCGGATCAACCTGCCGGTCGGGACCGTCATTATCGAAGACATTACCGGCGGCCTCATCAGCGAGTCCCCGGCCCCGGTCATCGACAATGGCTGGATGGCGTTACCCTTGAGACTCGGTCAAGGGGGATTTCGATGGCGCGTGCGGGTCCCCGATGTTGGGGAGACCACCATCGAGGGCGGAATTTTCCGGGATTTTGATACGGTCGGATTGTGGCAAACGGCGCTGCCTGCCCCGGTGAAAGGGCCGGATCTGCACCCCTGGAACGAGGATAACGCTATCGACTGGATTTCATTGGAGACGGGAACGCGTCTGGGTAACGTTACGCCTCGGGAATGTGTCGAAGAGGGCTACTTTATCTCCTGCGCCCTTCCATCCGGGTTATCCGGACCTGGCGTTTTTTTCCAGGAGAACCGGGCGGTCGGCTGGACCTTTGGAGCCGGCGCAGAGGGCGCCTTTTTCTGGAACGGCCGGGAGGGGCAGCGGCTGGGGATCGAGGTGCAGATCGATGACTACTACCGGCTCTCGTTTGCCGACAGCCGGGAGGAAAAATTCCTGCAGGCCCTTGCCGATAACCGGCAGGGCGACCTTCAGCGCCTCGAAGAATTGATCTCCGCATTTCAGTTTCCCAAAAAACTATCGATCGACAACACACCGGATCGTCTTCGCGACAAGACTGTAAATTCCGATATTATGGATACCATCCGAAGGGTTGCTTCCCAGGGCGATGCCTCCGCCGCCCTCGACCTTTTCAACCGCGGGGTATTGCTTGACATCGACGATATCGATATTCTGCTCCTGGTCAGCCGGGAAACCGGAGAATTATATGGGGCGGCCGGCGCCGTCGAAACTCTCGAGGATGTACGGGACTACATATCAACCGGCGATCCGGAGGCGTCAAACCGTCTGAACGCATTCCACCGGAGCATCACTGTTCAGCACCTGGAGGAGCTATCCGAACAGGGTGACTGGGCGAGCGTTGCCCGGCGACTCGAGATCGCCCGATCCTATTTCCCGGATGACCCGGAAATCCATCTTTTCGAGGTCCGTCTGGCCCTGTTCGACAGGGATTGGACCGAAGCGGAAAGGTTGCTGTATTCGAAAAGCTACCCGGTGTCGCTCCAGACCCAGGTTACGGATATCGAAAGAGAGATTCAGGAACTCAAGGGGTTAGAGGGTAAAATTGTCATCCGGTTTACGCCCGGTGCGAGAAACATTCCGGTCCTGGCGACATTGAACGGTCAGGTGTCCCTGGACTTTCTGATCGATACCGGCGCATCCACGGTCACCATTCCAAGTTCGACGGCGCGCCGCCTCGGTATTCCCATCGAATCCGCGGGACCAAAGAGACAAGTTTACACTGCCGGCGGACTGGTCACCGCCCGGGAGGTCATACTCGATGCCATCGAGCTCGACGGGTGGACGGTCCGGCGCGTGAATGCCCTGGTTCTGGATATCCCGAATCAACCGGGACTCGGCCTGCTGGGCCTAAACTACCTCAACCGGTTCAATGTGGATATGCGGTCGGAGGACGGAATCCTCACGCTGACACCCAGATGATACACGGGCTCGAAATGCAATCATATTTGCGTAAATAAAAAAATGCGCAAATATGATTGACAATCAAATCCATTACAGATAGCGTGTTTCTATCAAGTTGGTCCGCTCATTGCCTGGAAGTCTCCGCGTGGTGTACATACCACTCTCATCACATACAAAATTAAAAGGAGGAGAAATTGAAAACGACACTCAAGAGCAAATGGATCTCTTCGATTCTTACGATCGTCATGATTCTGACGGTGGCCGGTGCCGCGTATGGCGCCGATTTACGCGTCGGTGTGGACACGGCCTTTGTTCCCTTTGAATTCAAAGGCAAGGACGGCAAGTATACCGGTTTCGACGTTGATTTGTGGGACGGAATCGCCAAACGTCTAAACCTGAACTACAAATTAATTCCCATGGATTTTAACGGGCTTATTCCCGGGTTGACCACAGGGAACCTGGATGTGGTACTTGCGGCTATCTTCATTAAATCCGGCAGAGAAAAAGCCATTGACTTTTCACATCCTTACTTCAGGGCCGGTTTAAAGGTCATGGTCCGCTCTGAAAATACCGACATCAACGGCCCCGCGGATCTCAAAGGCAAAGTGGTGGCGGTAAAGACCGGAACGGCCACAGTGGATTATGTAAATACCCTGGGCGCAAAAAAAGTTACCAAGTTCCCCAATATCGACCAGGCCTATCTGGAAGTGGTTACCGGCGGGGCGGACGCGGCCATGCATGACACACCCAACGTCCTGTACTTCATCAAAACGGCCGGCCAGGGCAGAGTCAAAGCGGTTGGCCCCGATGTAAAGGCGGCCTTTTACGGAATAGGCTTTCAGCAGGGCAGCGCGTTGCGCGACAAGGCCAACATCGCTCTGTTGGAAATGCAGGAAGATGGTGAATACGACAAGATCTACATGAAGTGGTTCGGCACATTACCGGAATAAGGGTTATCCCGCCGTTGACGGGAGTGTTCGATCGAATTCATCGGCGCCACCGTTGGATGGCCGTACCGGATGCCCCAGGCTCTGTACGTCGCCGAACGGTCGGCGGTGGTATGCAACGCGTGACGCCTATAACCGGGGGGACGCGTTAAAACCGAGTACAGGTTTTGGTCACGTCCAAATCCGCTCCGCTCAGGTAAAGACGAAAAGAAAATCATGGGCTTTGAATTTAAATACATCGTTGAATCGATCCCTGCCTTGATCGAAGGGGCCAAGTTGACCTGGTACATCACCATTATCGGAATCACCGGGGGAATGGTTCTGGGAACCGTGGCCGGGCTGTTGCGGCTTACCGGAACCCGAGCCGTGGGTGGTGAAAGCTACGGTTTTTGGCGGGTGCTCGGCGTCGTGGGACAAAAACTTGCCATCATGTACATCGAGTTGATCCGGGGAACACCCATCATCGTTCAGGCCATGTTTATCTACTTTGCCCTGCCGATGCTTATCGAAGTGTCCACCGGTATCAAAGGGGTACGCTTTAATGCCCTGACCGCGGCCATCATTACCATCATTATCAACGCAGGTGCTTATATGGCGGAGATCGTGCGGGGCGCCGTGGAGTCCGTAAACAAGGGGCTGATCGAAGCCGGTATGGCCATGGGAATCAGCCGGCTGCAGTTGATCGCAAACATCATCGGCCCAATCGCCTTCAAGCGCGCCATCCCCCCCCTTGGCAATCAGTTTATCATCAGCCTGAAAGACACCTCCCTGTTTATTGTCATCGGTGTGGGGGAGTTGACGCGTCAGGGCCAAGAGATCATGGCCAGTAATTTCAGGGCACTGGAAATCTGGACGGCGGTTGCCGTCTGTTACCTCATCATGACGTCGGCGTTGGCCCTGATGCTCAAGTTCGTCGAAAAAAGGATGCAGATCATATGAGCGGTGTCATTGAATTCAGAGACGTCGGCAAAAGTTTCGGCAAAGTGGAAGTTTTGCATGACATCGACCTGGCGATAGAGCAAAAAGAAGTGGTCGTCATCGTCGGGCCTTCAGGCTCGGGCAAGTCAACCCTGCTGCGCTGTATTAACGGGTTGGAGATTATCACGTCGGGAGAATTAATCGTCAATGGCATTTGTCTGCCCCGTCAAAGGCGGCAGATCCGCGAAATTCGCAAGGAAGTTGGAATGGTGTTTCAGCTGTTCTACCTGTTCCCGCACATGACCGCCCTGGATAATGTCGCTTTTGGCCCAAGAAAAGTCCGGGGCGCTTCCCGTAGCGAGGCCAAGGCCATTGCCGATGATCTTTTGGAAAAAGTCGGCCTTTCCGATCGGAGCAGTCACTATCCTGCCGAGCTTTCCGGTGGTCAACAACAACGGGTGGCGATTGCACGGGCGATGGCGGTAAAGCCTAAAATCATGCTTTTCGACGAGCCCACCTCGGCGCTGGACCCGGAATTGCGCGAAGAGGTTCTCAATGTGATGACGGCCGTCGCCCGGGAAGGCATTACCATGGTGGTGGTTACCCACGAAATGAGTTTTGCCAGCAAAGCCGGTTCCAGGCTTTTGTTCATGGACGACGGCCGCATCGCGGAAGACGGTGATCCGGAGGCGCTCCTGAGATCTCCCAGCTCTGACAGGTTGAAGGATTTTCTAAAACACGTCGGGTATTGAGCACACATACGCAATGATTACAAAAGGCTCATCCCCGATTTAGTCGTCGTTTGGATCATGAAAAAGACGGATACCCCGGTAGCGTCGGGGTGATCGATTCGGGGCCAAAGGGTCGGGTGATATGACCCTGTGGCCCCTTGGATCCTTGACTGAGGCGGGCACGCCCTGGCCGCCTCAGGTGCCGCCGCAGGTTTATCCGCCCCAGGCGGACGGGTAACCCCTGGGCGTCTTCTCCAGCGTATTGGGAGAAGCACCTTCGCCATCGATCCAAATTCACCTCACTCAGCAGAATCGGGAGAGGGCCGTTATTCGCATGCATTAACGTTAACCGTAGAAATTGTATCCGTTCACCGCGCAATACCCCCTCGTCTGTTCCGACCGGAGATTGGACACAACCATAACCTCGCACCTGTCGCCAAACAAATCTTGCGCTCGCTTTTCCGGATACAGGCGCGGGCGCGAAACAACTATTCAGAAACTGGAGTCGGTCACCATGAAGAACCATCGTGTTCCAAACACAATCGCCGGAAAATCCATGTTCGGGAATATTGACTGGACACAACTGGATTACCGCAAAGAGCTCAAGAACAACATCACCACTGTCGATGAACTCAAGCAATACCTTCCGTTAAGCCCTGAAGAAGAAGCTGATCTGCGGAAGGTCATCGACATCCATCCCATGAACATTCCACGTTACTACCTCAGCTTGATCGATATTGAAAATCCGGAGGACCCCGTGCGCAGGCTTTGCGTTCCGGATGCACAGGAACTTGTCGTTGCCGGAGCCATGGGCGAAACCACAAAGGACCCGTACGGTGACGACAAGCACAACAAAGGCAACGGCGTGTTGCACAAGTATGATTACACCGCCCTTGTGGTGACATCCGAATACTGTGCCATGTACTGCCGGCATTGCTTCCGGAAACGCATGGTGGGCCTGCCCAATGATCTCACGGTAAAAAATTTTGAAAAGGCGGCTGGCTACATTGCACGACACCCGGAGATCACCAACGCCATTTTATCCGGCGGAGATCCGCTGATGCTGCCGACAAACGTGCTCAGAAAAATGTTGAACGCCTTGAAAGACATCGAGCATCTGAACCATGTCAGGATCGGATCACGCGTTCCGGTATCGTATCCCCTCCGGTTATTCGATGATGAACTGATCGCCCTGCTGAAAGAGTTCAACACTGAAAAGACCCTCTTTATCCCGACGCACTTCAACCATGCCCAGGAAATCACGCCCGTATCGACCGAGGCCGTCCGTCGAATCCGAAGCACGGGCGTTACCGTGAACAACCAGGCGGTGTTGCTGGCCGGTGTCAATGACAGCGTGGAGGCGCTGGTGGATTTGATGAATGGGCTGTTACGTATCGGCGTCAATCCCTATTACCTGTATCAGTGTATGCCGGTGACCCGCGTCAGACATCACTTCCAGGTGCCGCTGCGAAGAGGCGTCGATATTGTTGACGGCGCGCGGCGCTATTTTGACGGCTATGCGAAACGATTCAAGTACATCATCGGCCATGATATCGGCAAACTGGAGATCTATGGCCGGATCGGTGACAAACTGGTTCTCAAACAACTGCACGCACGATCCGGGCATGAGGAAGAAATTTCCCGGCTTCTGGTGCGCCAGCTGACAGAAAGCGGTGGTTGGCTGGATGATTTGCCGGAAGTGACGCTATAATCCGGGCTGCCACCAAATTTTGATGAACTCCCCGGTATCGCTGTATGTTACGCTCTCTATGAAGAGACTATCGGCACTGTTCGGATTGATTTTGCTATCTGTGATGTACGCCGTTCGGTGTAAAGGAATTTAGGACTATGGCAGCCCAGGCGCCTACCAGTTTAGAGGAACTCAGACACCTGTATATCGACATCCGCGAGGGTGAGCACACCACACGGCTGACCGATCGTAACCTGGCTGTGCTAAAGCGGATGCTCGATGAGCCCAACGAGACGGCAGCCAAATCCATATCCGAGATCGCCCGGGAAAATGACATCAACATTTCATCCATTACCCGTTTGGCTCAGAAACTCGGCTTTGATGGCTTTCCGGGGCTCAAGGAGCTTTTCCGGAGCAGCCTGAGACAACGAAAGAATTTTTACAGCGAACAGGTGAAGAAATTTTTACAGCGGGGACCCGCCGGCCACGACGATAAAACCTCTCTGTTGGAGCGCGTTATCCAGGATGAATGGAGCAATGTCATGCTGATGGCGGACAGCTTCGATGAACAGCGGTTTGCCGACATCATCAAGCTGATGGTCAAAGCCAGACGTGTTCTCATTGTCGGTCTGCGAAGCAGCTATCCCCTGGCCCACTACCTGGGCTTTTACCTTAATATGATCCGCGATCGGGTGACTCTCATCGGCCAGGCCGGCCACACGCTGGCTGAGGATTTGTCTGTTCTCAGACCTGGGGATGTACTTGTCGCCATCAGCGTCACTCCGTACACGAAAGATACCGTTGACGCTTGTCGTATCTGCAAACACCAGGCCGTGGACATTATCGCGATAACAGACACGTTGTCTTCGCCGTTGGCCAGCGATACCGACCACTTCCTGATTACATCCATTGAAGGGGATTATTTTTTCAGCCCGATTGCAGCGGCGGTGATCTGCATCGAAACATTACTCTCCGGACTGGTAAAACAATTGGGTACCAAGGCGATTCAACGGCTGAACCAGGCCGAAACCATACTGGAGCAAATGGAAACAGAAATTTAGGTCTTCTCTAAATGGGTTGGAGATACTCCGAGACTTAACAGGACGTTCATAACAAGTACATGCTGACGATACCTGCCCGTCGCCCCCAGTGCCACGACCGCGCGAACGTACCATTCTCAAGATTGCCTTAACGCCCTTCAGGTAAATGTGAAGCGCATCCATTGTTTTGCGGAATATCATCCTTATAACTTTGACTTACTGAAACAATACGCCTTGAGTAATCTTCCGGGCGTTGAGCATCCCAGTACATGCCAAGGAGACCATCCGTGACACCGGAAATAGCCCTGGTATTTGCCATACTTTCGATTTCGGTGGTGCTTCTTGTCACCGAGTGGATTCCCATGGAGGTCACCGCCCTGCTGGCCATGGGCAGCGTCGCACTGACAGGCCTGGTCAGCCCGACGGAAGCCCTCTCCGGGTTCAGCAATCCGGCGGTGGTAACGATATGGGCGGTGTTTATCCTCAGCGGGGGCCTGACCCGCACCGGTGTTGCCAACATTATCGGACAAGTTGTCCTACGCATGGCCGGAAACACCGAAACCACTATGATTATTGTGATCATGGTCACCGCGGGGGTCATGTCGGCTGTTATGAACAATGTTGCGGTGGCCGCCCTCATGCTTCCGGTGGTGATGGATATCGCCCGTCATACCGGCCGTTCACCGTCGCGCCTTTTGATGCCCCTTGCCTACGGATCACTTTTGGGTGGGTTGACCACCCAGATCGGAACCCCGCCGAACATCCTGGTGACCGACGCCCTGAGGGACGCCGGAATGAAAACGTTTTCCTTTTTCGACTTTACCCCGGTGGGCCTGGCGGTCATGGCTGCCGGTGTGGCCTTTATGGTGCTGGTCGGACGTCACATGCTGCCAGACCGGGATTTGGCCAGGGATACCGCCAGGATCAAAAACGGTGATCTGTCGCCCGACTATAAACTCCGGGAGAAGATGTTTACGATTCGCGTACCCGAAAATTCGGTCTTGATCGGAGAGACCCTTGCCGGTACCCGAATCGGGTCTGTTCTGGGTCTGCATATCCTCGGTATTACCCGCAAACGGGCGATGTCGGTCGCCCCCGGCCCCAGAGATGTTCTTCAAGGGGGCGATCTGCTGACGGTCCAGGGACAACCTGAAGCCCTGGATGGGCTGTCAAAGTTACGTCAACTGGAAATCGAGGAAGGGGGAATCGACCTGGAAAGACCCTATTCGGATGATATCCGGATTGCCGAAATTTGTCTGCCGATGGCTTCCGCCTATGTGGGCAAGACATTGAACACATTGAATTTTCGCGAGCGTTTCGGCACCAACGTGCTGGCCATCCGCCACGACGGGAGCATCAAGCGGACCCGCCTGCCGGATGAGATCCTCCAGCGGGGCGATTGGCTGCTGGTGGCCGGCCCGGTTGAAAAGCTCGAGGCCATGGAAAAAATGCCCGGATTCGATCAATTCCGCTATGTCCCGCGCCGGGAAGCCATCGAAACCTACAAGCTGCATGAACGTCTGATGGTGATGCGGGTGCCCGATGAATCGATGTTGATCGGCAAGACATTGAAGGAGAGCCGGATCGGTGATGTCCTGGGCAGCAGAATTCTGGGAATTTTGCGTCAGGGAGAACCGATCACCCTCCCGGAACCTGGTGAAGTGCTTCAGGCCGGCGATCGGCTGGTGGTTGAAGGCCGCAGGTCGGATTTTGAGATACTAAAGGGATTTCAAGAGCTGGAGGTCGACCAACGGCATTCTGTGGATGTGGACGCGCTGACGGCCGGTGACTTCGGGCTGGTGGAAGCGATTCTGTCCCACCACACCACCCTCGAAGGCATGACCCTGCGCCAATTGAATTTCAGGGAAAAGTACGGACTCACCGTACTGGCCATCTGGCGTCGTGGAAAGGCGATCCGTACAAATTTGCGGGATGAGGCCATCTTGTTCGGTGATGCGATATTACTCCATGGTCCCTATGAAAAGCTCAAACTGCTCGGGCAGGAGCCTGATTTTCTCGTGCTGACCGATATGGCCAGGGAGCCGGTGCGCCAGGAAAAAGCCCTGCTGTCGACTGCCATCATGGGCCTGACGCTGCTCCCGGTATTTCTCGGATGGGTGCCCATTTATATCGCTGCGGTCGTCGGGGCGGCGGTCATGGTCATGTCAAAATGCCTGACCATGGAGGAAGCTTACCGGCAAATCGAATGGAAGGCGGTGTTTCTGATTGCCGGCATGCTGCCGCTGGGAACGGCTCTGGATCAAACCGGTGCCGCCAAGTATATTGCCGAAGCGGTGGTCAGCCTGGTGGGTCCCTTTGGCCCCCGCGCCGTCATGCTGGGCCTTGTGAGCCTGACGTTCATTGCCACGTGTTTTGTGCCCACCGCAGCGCTGGTGGTATTGATGGCGCCCATCGCCTTGAACACGTCCGCCAACATGGGCATCAGCCCACAAACCCTGATGATGGCTGTTGCCATAGCCGCATCGGCCAGCTTTACCACCCCGATCGCCCATCCGGCCAATATCCTGGTCATGGGGCCCGGCGGTTATCGATTTGCAGACTATTTGAAGGTCGGGGGTTTACTTACTCTGGTGGTGCTGGTGGTGATTATGGTGGTGTTGCCTATGTTCTGGCCCTTGAGCTAGCAGAACCTATTGCAATGTCCGGGCTAAAAGCCCATGGAGCGGTATGAAATGGTTGGCCTCTTAATCAAATGGGAGCGGAAGTCATGATCCAATTCCTTAACAAGTTTGAAACATACATCGTGGGTGCGCTGGTTGGCATGATGGCGCTGGTAATCCTCATTTCAACCCTTGAACTGGGCTGGATTATCATCAAGGATTTCCTGGCACCTCCCAGGTTCCTGCTCGAGATCGCCGATCTGCTGGAGATTTTCGGCTTTTTCATGCTGGTGCTCATCGGCATCGAACTCCTGGAATCCATCAAGGCCTATTTGAAGGATCATGTCATCCATATTGAAATCGTTCTTGAGGTGGCCCTCATCGCCATTGCCCGAAAGGTGATCATATTAGATATCGAAAAATATGACGGCCTCACACTTGTGGGTACGGCCGGATTGATTCTTGCCGTTGCCGTTGCCTTTTATGCCGTAAAAACCAAGGTCCTTCCCAAGAGTTCCTGACGCTGTTGCTACAGTATTGTTCCAAAAGAAAAATTGATCGGGGCAAACAAGGATATCGAGCATGAGGGTCAAGGTGGGGCCGCCGCTGTCCTCGACATTTGACTTCCCCGGATAATGCATTACGCTTTCACTGAAATATTCATGGAGAGCGGCGTGAGGGACCTGGCCCGGTGACCGCCCAGCAACCTGTTCCAGCAAGGTGCTAATTCCAGACCCATTGGGGTACATGACGCCGTTAGCGGCAATTGGATGTGAACCTCCCTTTGGGAGGTTTTTTTTTGACCCGAAACATCTACAGCAGATGTCAGAATTGTGTTCCTATTCGAGAGTTCCAATAGAACGCAGATGGCGGAATCATCGGTATCGGCGTCGGGATCGGTATCGGTATCGACCGCAACGGTGGACACCCTGTTTCGAATCCGATTCCGATAGCGATTCCGATACCGGGTATGTCAAGGTCGAGATATAAGTGACACGGACTCATGCAGACATGAACAATCGATAGCCACACGGAAGACTAGTTGGGGCATCAGCGATAGATTTAGGGTAAAGGAGGAATACATGACACATACGACTCAAGGTTTTGCGACCAAGGCAATCCACGCAGGACATACGCCGGACCCGAGCACCCATGCCAGAGCGGTCCCGCTGTACCAGACCACGTCCTACACATTTGAAAACACCGATCATGCCGCGGATCTTTTCGGCTTGAGACAGTTTGGAAATATTTACACCCGCATCATGAATCCGACCACCGATGTCCTCGAACAACGGGTGGCTCAGTTGGAAGGCGGTGTGGCTTCTCTGGCGCTGGCATCGGGCCAGGCAGCAGAGACCCTCACCATTTTGACCCTGGCCCAGGCCGGTGACGAAATCGTGTCATCGGCCGAACTTTATGGCGGGACGGTCAGCCTGTTTGCAAATACCCTTCCGAAAATGGGGATTACCACCCGGTTTGTAAAACCCCATGATATGGCCGCCTGGGAGGCCGCTGTAAACTCCAATACAAAGGCCTTCTTTATTGAAACCATCGGCAATCCCAAACTCGACATCATCGACTTGGAACAGATCGCCGATATCGGCAAACGGCACGGGATTCCGCTGATCGTGGACAACACGGTCACCACTCCGTATCTTCTGCGTCCCTTTGAATTTGGCGCTGCCATCAGTATCCATTCGGCCACCAAGTACATTGGTGGCCACGGCACCTCCATCGGCGGGCTCATTGTGGATTCGGGCAATTTTGACTGGGCCGCATCGGGCCGTTTTCCGGCCTTTAACGACCCGGATCCGGCGTACCATGGTTTGAAATTCGTAGATACCTTCGGGAACCTGGCGTTTATCATTCGCGCCCGGGTGCTGGGGCTAAGGGATATGGGAGCCGCCATGAGCCCCTTTAATGCGTGGTTGTTTCTCCAGGGGCTTGAAACACTTCACCTGAGGATGGACCGCCATTGTGAGAACGCGCTGGCAGTGGCCTGTTACCTGGAGAGCAACCCCTGTGTATCGTGGGTGAACTATCCGGGTCTCGAAACGTCTTCCACCTATCATTTGAAGGATAAATACCTTCCGAAGGGTCAGGGGGCGCTGGTGGGGTTCGGCATCAAAGGGGGCCAGGCGTCTGCCGTGAAGTTCATCGAGAGTCTCGAGTTATTCAGCCATCTGGCCAATATCGGTGATGCCAAAAGCCTGGTCATTCACCCGGCGTCTACCACCCACGAACAGCTGAGCGAAGAGGAGCAGCTTGCCGCCGGCGTCACGAATGACTTCGTCCGGTTGAGCATCGGCATCGAAGATATCGACGACATTCTCGCCGATCTCGAGCGGGGTTTCAAAACCGGGGTGGAATGCGCGGCATAGAGGAGTGTTAAAAATGGACCGGAATTCGGTCGGGCAGGTAACACCAAAAAAATTCACGTTTGCTCAAAAGGGCGATCCGATGGTTCTGGAATCGGGCCGCACCCTGGGACCGGTGGATATCGTCTATGAAACCTACGGCGAGCCGGACGACACCCGGTCCAATGCAGTCCTGATCTGTCATGCGCTCTCCGGAGATGCCCATGCCGCCGGGTATCACGACGTCCATGACAAGCGGACCGGATGGTGGGATACCATGATCGGCCCCGGAAAAGCCTTCGACACCCGAAAATTCTGGGTGATTTGCTCCAATATCATTGGCGGATGCAAAGGTTCGACCGGTCCGAGCTCGATCAATCCGGAAACCGGGGAGCCCTATGGCCTCGATTTCCCGATCATCACGATTGGCGACATGGTCGATACCCAGAAGCGGCTCATCGATCATCTCGGCATCTCCCGTCTGCACGCCATCGTGGGGGGCTCCATGGGGGGCTTTCAAGTTCTCGAATGGTCTCTGAGATACCCGGAGATGGTCCGATCGGCAATCAGCATCGCCTTCTGCGCCCGGCTTTCCGCCCAGGGGATCGCCTTCAACGCCGTGGGCCGGAGCGCGATCACCAGCGACCCGAACTGGCAAAACGGCCATTACTACGGGGAACCCGGCCCCCAGCAGGGTCTGGCCGTGGCCCGGATGATCGGTCACATCACCTATCTGTCTGAATTTCTGATGGACTCCAAATTCGGACGCCGCCTCCAGTCCGCCGACCGGTTAAGTTATGATTTTTCTTCGGAGTTCGCGGTGGAATCCTATTTGAACCACAAGGGAAGCACCTTCACCGAAAGATTCGACGCCAACAGCTACCTGTATATCACCAAGGCCATGGATTACTTCGACATCTCCAGGGCCTACGGGCCCCTTGCGGAAGCGTTTGCAAAGGCCACAGCCCGATATCTGTTTGTCACCTACAGCACGGATTGGTTGTTTCCCACCGAGCAGTCACGGGAAATCGTCCGGGCCATGCTGTCCACCGGAAGGGATGTCTCATTCGTCGAAATCGAGTCGGGTTACGGGCATGATGCGTTTCTCATCGAGGTGGAAAAACTGGACCGGATTTTATCTTCGTTTCTTTGCGGCATTGTTGAAAGGGATCCGACAGGGGAATCGGATGAACGATTTGTATGTCAATAAGCTGGACCGGACCGACAGGGACATGATCATGTCCATGATCCCGGAAAAGGCGCGCGTGCTGGACCTTGGCAGCGGCAACTGCAGCCTGCTGGCAGACCTGGTCGCCAGAAAACAGGTTGTGGGATTCGGCGTCGATATCGATGGTGAGAGTCTCGTCGACGGGCTTTCCTCCGGAATTTCCACTTACCATGGCGACCTGGACGAGGGGCTTTCAGACTTTCCGGACGACTCCTTCGATTACGTCATCCTGAATCAAACCCTCCAGGTGGTCAAGCACCCATTGCTCGTCATAACGGAGATGCTTCGAATCGGAGAGTTCGGGATCGTGGGATTTCCCAACTTTGGTCACTGGCGAATGCGCCTCGGGCTGTTGCTTAAAGGCCGCGCGCCCAAGTCGCCGGCGTTGCCCTTCGAATGGTTCAACACGCCCAACATCCGACAGCTCACCGTGAAGGACATGAGGGATTACTGCCAGCGGGAACATATAAAGATTATTCGTGAGCACTACCTCTTCGGGTCCTCCTGGTATCAAACCCGCCTGCTTCATCCCTACGCGAACATCTTCGCCCACATCGGGTTGTTTGTCATCACCCGTATTTCCTGACATCCTGTCAGGAAATACCTGTTCAAATGCGCTTATAACCATTGTCAGAATTCCGTTCCGAATGGTGACGTGTCACCGTATCGGAAAAGGGCGGGATCATCGGGGTCGGCATCGGAATCGATATCGGTATCGATCCCGAAAATGGCGATCCTGTCTCGATTCCGATCCCGATACCGACCCCGACGCCGAACACGTCTATATCCGAACTCCTTCGTCCCCGTATTCTGTTGGAAGAATACGCTATACTCAAAGGGAGCGTAAATATGGTAACTGCTATATGACTGCAGTCACGGCCGGAATTATCTGGCGAGGCGAACCTTTAGCACATCTGCGACACCAATATGCTCATGACTTGCTGCTTTCGGAAAGCGGCGGGACATCTTGGACCCACCTGCACCTTGCAAGGTGACAGGTGATCGAGGCGATCATGAAAGACATGGCGGTGCCCATGTGAAAAAATATTAGGCCCACCTGGAATTCAAAGGCAAATTGGATCCCGTGCAGATTTCGAGCGGCCATGACCAGGCCGCTCAGCAACGCCAGGGTTAACAGTGCGGCCCGGACTCTGCCGCTTGGGGAGACCCGAATCCCGTCCCACCTCGAATACACATAAACGATCAGAAAATACACCCCCAGCCCCAATAGCACGGCTCCCATGAACAGATGGACTTGAAGATTCAGAAAGAAATTACCGGACCACCCCAGCCCGGGAATATCGGCAATATAGTAGCGTCCCCAGAGGGGCATGTTTCCAAAACCGGTGAACAGAACGATCGCTACAGCAGCCCCGTAGATCCAATGCATCCATCGTGTGGATATCTTCTCCATTAGTTACCCTCCCCTTGACGGCTTAATTTTCGGAGACGCCCAAGGGCACCGATGACTCCGGCCACCGGAGCGATCGCCAGGGCTGCAAGCATCCGATTCGGGTCGGCCATCGAATCCGCGGTCCGTTTCAGGTGGGGGTTCCCCGGCCCTATTACAATGGCCTCGTTCAGGACTCCGAAGGGTACGGGAGATACATAGATGGTATTGGTTCCGCCGTTGTCATCCGCACCATACACAAAACCGTTGATTTGGGTAGCCAAGCGACGGGCTTTCTCGACCATCTCTTTTCGGGGCCCGATTTCCTGGACGCCCTCCGGGCAGACTTCGATGCAGGCCGGCAGTTCACCCTCGGCGACCCTGTCGTAACACCGATCGCATTTGAACATGACCCCGTTGCCGGCATACTGGGGTAATATATCCAGGTGCAGGCCCACTCCGGACTGACGCTGGGGAATATGCCATGGGCATACGGCCCGACATTTGGCCCCGCCCATGCACAGGTCCTGGTGGATTCTGACGATTCCGTTGGACAGGGTGTGGGCGGCTCCAAAAGGACACAGATTGACGCAGGGGGGATTCAGACAGTGCATGCACCGGCGGGGAATCGCCAATTCGAAGGATTTTCCGTTGTATGTTCCTTCGGCATGCTGGATAAACAGCCAGTTGTAAGGCGTCAGCCGGTCCGTGACGTCCCGCTTTTCTTCGGGGGACCAGTCTTCGACACGAACCTTCTTTCTCGGGAACATGTTGGGCATCGGGCCTTCCGGTTCAGGAAACTTGACATCATTGACGTCCCGACAGGCGTCGACACAGGCCTCGCAGGCAACGCATTTTTGAATGTCAATCAGGGTACACAGATCTTCGTTGTGTTGTTTTCTGGTAGCAGATACGGGGGATGCGGCAAGGGCGACCGTTCCGGCGGCCCCCATGCCGGCCTTGAGAAAGGAACGTCTGGAAATTCGTTTCGAAGTCATAACCTCCTCGATGGTGTGTTAGAGTCTCGATGCTTCCAACAACGATGCCTTATCCGGACAGGTTGGGCGGTCAGAACCGATGACACTCCAGAGACGTCAACCCGGGTATGGTTACAAACATGAATCGCGCGGTACACATTCCGACAATGGTGTTTTAAAACCTTGAACTTTCCATAAACTTAACGCAGAATAGATCGGTTTTTCACTCCTACAATGAAGATGGGGATTTCTTCAGATCTATGTATAAAGGGATGGTGCCCATGCAAATGAGTCAACTTGAAAAACGTCTTGCTGTCGCCGCACTTGTATTTGTTGCCATTTATCTGGGCGCCATCGGTCTTACCCTGACATCGCGACTGAGCGAGGCTCCCCAGGAAATGCGTTACGAAGCCACCGGTCCGGCGCCCGGCGAAAGCCACCTCATACTGGCAGAGCTCTTTCTGCCGATGATGATTCTATTGGCCGTGGCGGTCGGTTTTGTGGTGGCCAAGAAAAAGCGGGCCAAAGCCGAGCTGCTGCTCGATGAGTCCGACGACGACATGCCAGACGTCCCTGCCGGGAACGACCATGGCAATGAAATGGAACGCCCCCCCCGGCCCTGACCTGAAAATGACTCCCATGAATCCCGCCGGTGTCATGACCGGATGAACGCAACTGCCCCGGTTGACTTATCCCGGACATTGCACCAAATGGAGGCTTTTATGGCCAAGGCACTTCGAGGTGAAGCTGTAGTAAATCTACCGCGAACCTCGAATAACGCCGGCCATGAAAGTCTCCGTTTGGCCCGAAGGGTGAAATCTTTTCAGTCAGTTTTAAGTATATTGAACATTGCAAATTGCATTCTTGTTCACATGCTCGTGTTTACGGTAACATATCGAATTTGATTCTTTTTAGCCAAGTGCTGAAAAGATTTCATGCAATTTTCGGGTTAGCCAATCCCGGGTCTAAAATCTCTGTAAAATAGTCGATCACGGCAACGAATCATAAAAGCCCGTTACACCATGTATTCCGTATCGCGGATTTTCCGCTTTCCATAGACACCGCCAAAAGGAGCCCTCCGATGAAAACCGCCGGCAAAGTAGTTCTTTCCACCATCTGTATTCTTCTGATGACAACCGTTTTGGCGTTTGCCCACTGCGAGATTCCCTGCGGTATTTATGATGATGAGCTCCGGGCCCGATTGATCGCCGAACACATTACCACCGTTGAAAAGTCAATGAAACAGATCACCTCCCTGGCCCGGGAAAAGCCCCTCAACTACAACCAGATGGTTCGATGGGTGACCAACAAGGAGGCCCATGCCGGGGAAATCCAGCACATTGTCACCCAGTATTTCATGACGCAGCGCATTAAACCCGGACAGAAAAAATACGCCGAGAAACTGGAAGTGCTGCATCAGATCCTGCTGTCTGCCATGAAGGCCAAACAGACCGTCGAGCTGGATCATATTCAAAATCTGAACGACCTGCTGAAAAAGTTTGAAATGCTGTACTTCGGACACACCCTTAATCCGTAGATCTCATGAAATCGTCACAGCAGGAAGCCCGCCCTCCGGCGCAAGGTGTCGATCGACATGCAGAGTTCATAACCAGCTCGGGTTTTTAGAGAAACGTTGACCTGTTTCTCTGTTTTGATATAGTGTTATGAGATTCTGCTCAGAAAACTGACCCGCCCAAACAAAAATAGTTACTCCGTTTCCTACACGCGTTACCGGAGGGCCGGATGGATCTTTACGTACGCAAACTGCCTGAAATGGTGGATGAAATACGTTCTATACGGGAGACGATCATTACCAATATCCTGCTGATTGGTCAGACCCCGGCGCCCACGTTCAAGGAAAAACGTCGAACGACTGTCTTTATGGACCGCCTCGCCGAATTTCAGGTGGATGAATGTACAACCGATAGCTACCGAAATCCCATCGGCATCATCCGCGGAAAGAATCCGGACAACCCGCCCATTTTTGTGTCCGCCCACCTCGACACGTTTTTTACGCGGGATATGGTCTATAACTACACTGTCGCCGAAAAGACCATCACCGGACCCGGGATCATGGACAACTCGGTCGGTGTGGGTGTGCTCATTTCCCTGCCGCTTATCTTCCAGCGTCTCAACCTGACATTCGAATCCGACATTGTTCTGGCAGGGACCATCCAGTCCATCGGGAGAGCCAACCTGAGGGGCGTTCGGCATCTGCTGAAGACGTGGAAAAAACCCATCCGCGCAGCCGTATGTATCGAAGGCGGTGAACTTGGGCGACTCAACTATTTTTCGGACGGGATGATTCGGGCGGAAGTGGAATGCCACACGTCACGAAAATCCGGCTCTCTCCATAAACACCTTCCGAATGCGATTCTGGTGCTCAATGAGGTGATCAACGAAATTCTGAAAATCAGAATGCCCCAGCGTCCAAGATCCAAAATTGTTATCGGAACCATCGACGGCGGGGTCAACCACGGGGCGATCGCTTGCGACGCCACCCTGGGCTTGGAAATTCGAAGCCATCAGGACCGGATCGTCAAGGAGCTGCATCACGACATCAAGGACATCATCGAAGGGATCCGTCATGAGCACCGGGTGGACCTGACCCTGAACACCATCAGCAATCTGAACGCGAACCGGCTCCCGTACAACCACCCCCTGGTAAAATGCAGTGCCGATGTGCTCAAGTCCCTGGGTATCGAGCCGGTCAGTGAACCCACGGAATCCGCCCTGTCTATTTTTTTGTCCCACAAAGTTCCCGCCGTGACGATCGGGCTGACCAACGGATACAATTATTACGAGGAAGATGCGACCATGGAGATTGAACCGATGTTCAAAGGCATTGCCCAGATCATCGGAATCATCACGGCCATCGACAACGGGGTTTGTGATGCGTAACACCTGGTTGACGGAAAACACCTTTCACTATTCGGATTTCCAGGATCTGGCCCGATTGGTGGATGAAAAGCAGCGAAAAAAGATCAAGATATCCCTGTGCCTCCCGACCTTGAACGAAGAAAAAACGATCGCCAAAGAGATCCTCATCATGAAATCGGAACTGATGACCCGTTACCACCTGCTGGATGAAATTGTGGTCATCGATTCCGGATCCACAGACAACACCCGGGCCATTGCGAGAACCTACGGCGCCGATGTCTACGAAGCCAACAACATCCTGCCCAATCTTGAAGCGTTTAAAGGAAAGGGGGAAAACCTCTGGAAGGCACTGCACATCACCGAAGGGGATATTCTCGTCTACCTGGATGCCGATATCAAAAACATCCACCACCGGTTTGCCTATGGCCTGATTGGGCCGCTCCTGTTGAACGACAATATCAGATACACCAAGGCATTTTACGATCGCCCCATCGCCATCAGAAAAAACAAAATCCGGCCCACCGGAGGAGGACGGGTGACGGAACTGGTTGTCCGTCCGCTATTCTCCCTGTTTTTCCCGGATCTGACCCAGCTCATCCAGCCGCTTTCCGGCGAATATGCCGGCTACCGCGAAGTCTTTGAGCAGATTCCATTTCCCATCGGCTACGGGGTTGAAACGAGCATGATCATGGATATCTATGCAAAGTGGGGACTCGATGTCATCGCCCAGGTAGACCTGGATAGGCGGATACACCGGAATCAGGACACAAAAGCCCTTGGCAAAATGGCCTTTGTTATTTTAAAGACGTTTATCAATCGGAAGAGCCAGCTCGGGCTAATCGATTTGAAGGAGAAGATGTTCGGCGATATCATACAGTACAACCTCGTCAAAAACACATACAAGGCGGAGAAGACTCGCTTGGAAGGCCATGAACGGCCGCCGATCATCGACATTCCGGAATACCGGAAGAAATTTTATGGGACATAGGAAACGAAACCTGTGACGGAACCTCAACTCATTGACCAGTACAAGCGGAACCTGAACTATCTTCGGGTATCCATCACCGATCGGTGCAACTTGCGCTGCATGTATTGCGTACCCCGGGATCAGATTCCGAAGCTGTCCCACAAAGACATTCTCCGGTACGAGGAGATCCTGAGAATTGTCCGCCTCGGTGTCTCCATGGGGATCAGCAAAGTTCGCATCACCGGGGGAGAACCCCTGGTCCGGAAAGGCGTCTATCACTTTTTGGAGGAGTTGAGCGCCATCGACGGTTTACAGGATGTGTCGTTGACCACCAACGGCGTGTTCCTGAAAAACAACCTGAAAAAAATATGGTCGGCGGGCATCCGACGGATCAACGTCAGTCTCGACACGCTGAAACGGCCTAAATTTGCGAATATCACCGGCGTCGATCGATTCGATCAGGTCTGGGAAGGTATCCTGGATGCGGAATGCATGGGATTCTCACCGCTCAAAATAAATGTGGTGGTCCTTCGGGATATCAATACGGATGAGCTGGTCGAGTTTGCACGTCTCTCCCTGACACACCCCTTCCATATCCGTTTCATCGAGCACATGCCCATCGGCAAATCGTCCGTGTCGGAACGACCGGTGCTGGCGCCCGAAATAAAGCGTATCATCAGCCGCCTGGGCGATCTGAAACCTCTGCCGAGAACGTCCCGGGACGGTCCGGCCGAACGCTACCGCTTCAGCGGCGCCGCCGGTGAAATCGGCCTGATCCGGCCATTGAGCCAGCATTTTTGCGAAAGATGCAACCGACTCCGGCTGACGGCCAGCGGCCAGCTCCGGCCCTGCCTTCTATCGGATCAGATTGAGGATCTTAAAACCCCGCTTCGTAAAGGGCTTCTCGACAAGGACCTCCGGGAGATCTTCCTCAAAGCGGTACAACACAAGCCGTCCCAGCACCACCTGGTGGAAGACGACCGGGAAGAGCCGTGCAGTCAGATGTGTGCGATCGGCGGCTGACACCGTGGGTATCGGGTATTGGGGATTCGGCCTGCCTCGCCCCCTCATGACAACATTTCGGATAGCGATAAGATCTCGGATTTGATCTTTAGTGTGACTTAGCGAGTCTTTTGTATGGATGAATGCTTCTGCTCTGTCTTAAGGTTGGGGCCGGGATCGAAGAGCAAACGGATGAGATCGATACCGATTCCGATAGCGATTCCGATCCCGATGGTCCATCGGAATGTTTAACGCCGATATACGAATGCTCGTAGCATCCGCGTTTGGATTTACTTGCGAGACCGATCACTACGGCAAGTTGTGCTCGGGTTCGGTATCGGTGCCGGAGATCAAACGAAAATGACTCCCGGACATTGCATGGAATGGGTCCATCAAAGAGAATAAATACAGTGGAGCGACGTTTGTCCAGCAACGCATCCAAAATCCAAATTCGAATGGGTTGCAATGATTCAAATAAACGATCTTGAATTCCACTACCCGACCGGCAATTTCTCTCTTTCCATAAGGGCCCTGAACCTGGCGAGAAAGGAGAAAACCGCCGTCATTGGCCCCAGCGGCACGGGAAAGACGACCCTGCTGAATCTGATCGCAGGCATCATCACTCCTGACCGGGGCGTGATTCATATCGCCGGCACCGAAGTGAGTCGATTGAACGATAACGCACGGCGCCGCTTTCGGATTACCTCGATCGGGTTCGTGTTCCAGGACTTCGAGCTGCTCGACTACCTCGATGTCATGGACAACATTCTGCACCCGTATCGCATTACCGACGCCCTGAAGCTGGACGCATCGGTGCATCAGCGGGCCGGAATGCTGGCAACGGCCATGAGCATCGGGGATAAGATCAAACGACGGCCCAATGACCTTTCCCAGGGAGAGAAACAGCGCGCCGCCATCTGCCGGGCACTGCTGCCGCAGCCCAAACTGATTCTGGCCGACGAAGCCACCGGCAATCTGGACCCCGAAAACAAGACAAAAATACTCGATCTTCTGTTTACCGCTGTGGATGAAGACGATACGTCACTGCTGGCTGTGACACACGATCACGAATTGTTGGATCGATTCGACAGGGTGATTGATTTTCGGGATTTTGGAAATTTTGGATTTTAGATTGGGGATTTTGAATCTGTTTCGAATTTCGATATTCGTATTCTTGCCCGCCATAGCGTGAACAACGGTGGGACGTGCTTCTTATCTGAGATCCTATGGATAGCCTTTACCTAGCGTACCGATACATCACCTACAACCGCATAAAAACCGTGGTATTGGTGGCCTGCATCACCCTGATCGCATTTCTTCCCTTTGCGCTGCAGCTGCTGCTGGACGAGAGCGAACGCCAGCTCATGTCGCGGGCTGTTTCCACGCCATTGATCGTCGGCGCCAAGGGCAGTGCCCTGGACCTGGTCATGAACTCCCTGTACTTCGGGAACGAGCGGCCCGAAACCATCAGCATGGAGGCGGCCAACCGTATCTGGGATTCGGGCCTGGCCATGGCCATTCCCATGTACACGCGGTTCCAGGCCCGGGGATTTCCCATTGTGGGAACCGCTATGGATTATTTTGATTTCCGAAATCTCCGCGTCGCTTCGGGGAGACCACTCGCAGTATTGGGAGAATGCGTGGTCGGTGCCCGGGCCGCAGAAGAGTTGAACCTTGAACCGGGCGATCATCTGATATCCTCGCCGGAAAGCCTCTTCGATCTGGCCGGCGTTTATCCCCTCAAGATGAAGGTGGTGGGGATTTTCGACAGAACCCACACCGCCGATGATCTGGCCGTTTTCGTCGACCTGAAGACAGCCTGGGTAATCCAGGGACTGGGCCACGGCCATCAGGATGTGATTCAACTCAAGGATCCGACGCTGGTGTTGAAGCGCTCGGAATCCAATGTGGCTGCCACGGCCAAGCTGTACCACTACACGGAAATCAGCGAGAAAAACATCGACAGTTTCCATTTTCATGGCAATACCGAGGTCTATCCCATCTCTGCGGTCATCGCCGTACCGACAGATGAGAAATCCGGAACGATTCTGCAGGGCCGATACCTGTCCAAGGAGGAAACCCAGCAGATTCTGCGCCCGGCGAACGTCATCGACGGGCTGCTGCAGAACATCTTTCGCATCAAGAACGTGCTGGATGCCGTCGTGTCGGTGGTTGCCCTGGCAACCATCATGGCGATCATCCTGGTATTTGCCCTGTCCCTGCGGCTGCGCCAACGGGAGATCCAGACCATTTTCAAAATCGGTTGCAGCCGCCTGACCATCGCCAAGCTGCTGGCCGCAGAAATTCTGATTATTGTTTCATCCAGCGCTGCGCTTTGCGGCGCCATGCTGATGGTGGTCCACCAGTTTACCCATGATCTGGTGCGGATGCTGTTTATTGGATGAACCTGCTTTTGGATTTTACCCAGGAGATCTCCATGTTTCACCGTCAAAGCCTGCACCGTGTTGCCCTTTGCATGGCGTTCGTGTTCATCGGAGCGACAGCCAGTACCGCTGACAGCCCTTTGAACATCTACGTGGTCAACTATCCACTGAAATACTTCGCCGAACGGATCGGCGGTCCACACGTCAAGGTGACGTTTCCGGTGCCGGCAGACGTGGATCCGGTATATTGGACACCTGAAGTTGCAGAGATCGGCGCCTACCAGCAGGCGGATCTGATTCTGTTGAACGGCGCCGGATACGCCAAATGGGTGGGCAAAGTCAGCCTGCCGCGTTCCAGAACCATAGACACGTCCCGGGAGTTCAAGGACCGGTACCTTACTGTCAAGGAAACCATGACCCACAGCCACGGTGCCAAAGGGAAGCACGCCCATGAGGGGCCGGCCTTCACCACCTGGCTGGACCTGTCCCTGGCGGCCAAACAGGCTGAAGCGGTTTTCGGGGCGCTGGCCCGCAAACGGCCGCAGCAAAAGGACACGTTCATGGCCAATTTTCTGTCGCTTAAAAATGATTTGCTGACGCTCGACAGCCGGATAAAATCTGTTGTCTCCAATAGGAACACCGTCCCGATGATCTTTTCTCATCCGGTATATGAGTACCTGGCAAAAGGCTACGGCTTAAACGGCAGGTCGGTTCATTGGGAGCCGGATCAGGAGCCTTCCCCCGGTCAGATCACCGAATTGAGTAACGTATTGGAGATGCATCCAGCCCAATGGATGATTTGGGAGGGCCCGCCGATCACATCTGCAACGGAAAATTTGAAAACAATGGGCATCCGGAGCGCCGTGTTTGATCCCTGCGGGAACGTGCCGCCGGAAGGTGATTTCCTGTCGGTCATGCAACGCAACGTGTCCAATTTAGAACCGATCTTTCGCTGATGGTTCTTTGGGTTATACGATCACCCAGGCGTGATATTCAGAAAGGATTTTTATTCGGGGTCGGAATCGGTATCGGTATCGGTATCGGTATAGGAGAAGAAAACGGCGATGACTTTCGGATATGAGCAACTGGATGTGTATCGGATATCCCTCCAATCTGAAGCCAACCTCTTACTGGATCGAATCGTTGCCATGCTGACGGATCTTGGTCAGCGTGGATACACGGTTCGGGAGGAATTATCGGATTGCAGCGCAAATAAGATCGATCCCGATTCCGAGTCCGAACCCGAAGGTGCATCGAGTGAATAACCGTCAATGCACACTCCGACTATATGTGCGCACCGCCGAAATTCTGAATAACGTCACGGGATCGTTGAAATGTCCGGCGTTTTGATGTTATGATGGAGAAGTCCGAAAAAGAAACCGGCCAAGGCCGATGCCGATAGCGAAGATTTGCAAGGGAAGGGGAACGCCGATGTAAACACCGGGTCCAGAAATTGGGCGTCAACCTGTTTAAAAAAAGGAAGCCCGGGCCGTATCGTAGTGGGAGGCTACATTTTCTCACACAATTCTTGTATACGGCCCGGGCTGTCATTTTAGACCCGAAACATTTTAAGAGATCAACCCCGAAATCGATATAACAGCATCAGCGCAGGAAATGATCCAGATCTTGATCGTAGGGCTTTACCAACTTTGGGCCATCGAATCAAGAGTTTTTTTATTAATTATCGGATCACGTCCGGCAAAAACGTGACGATGGCGGGAAAGAGTATCAGCAGCACAACACACCGTATGCACTCTGATATCCCGCAAGTATCCTGTTACCGGCTCTTCAGCGCTTCCGGTTTCGGGAACTCGGCAAACACTTTTTCAGCCTCTTCGATTTCTTTGTCACTCAATACAAAGTTGCTCAGTTCATCGGCCAGGAACTTTTCGTAGGCCGTCAAATCCAGCAGGCCGTGGCCGCTCCAGTTGAACAGAATGACCTTCTCCTTGCCCTCTTCCTTTGCTTTTTTGGCCTCTTCCACAACGGTGGCCAGGGCATGGGTTGTTTCCGGGGCCGGAATGATCCCCTCTGTCCGGCTAAGGAGTATCCCGGCGGCCAAGGCATCGAGCTGGGTCACCGCCTTGGCCTCGAGAATGCCCTCGTTCACCAGCTGACTGACCGTCGGTGCCATGCCATGGTAGCGGAGGCCGCCGGCGTGCACCGGTGGCGGCACGAAGGCATGACCGAGGCTGTGCATCGGCAGCAACGGGGTGTAGCGTGCAGTATCCCCGTGATCGTACACAAACGGGGCTTTGGTCAGGGTGGGACAGGCCGCCGGCTCCACAGGATAGATGGCAATCTCTTTGCCGTTTATTTTATCGAGCACGAACGGGAAGGCGAGCCCGCCGAAATTGCTGCCGCCGCCGGCGCATCCGATAATGACATCCGGGTATTCGCCGATGGTTTCGAGCTGCTTTTTAGCCTCCAAACCCACCACGGTCTGGTGGAGCACGACATGGTTCAGCACGCTGCCCAGCGAATAGCGTGTCTTTCCGGATGTATCGCTCACCGCCGCCTCGATGGCTTCGCTGATCGCAATGCCGAGGCTGCCGGGCGTGTCCGGATACTTTTCGAGAATATCCCTCCCGGCCTTGGTTTCGGTGCTGGGGCTGGCCACACATTTCCCGCCCCACGTTTCCATCATCGCCTTGCGGTATGGTTTCTGATCAAAACTGACACGGACCATGTAGACCCTGCATTCCATGCCGAATTGAGCGCAGGCGAACGACAACGCGCTCCCCCACTGGCCGGCGCCGGTTTCAGTCGTCATGCGCTCAATGCCGAAAACTTTGTTGTAATACACCTGGGGGACAGACGTGTTCGGTTTGTGGCTTCCCGGAGGGCTGACGCTTTCGTTCTTGAAATAGATCCGTGCCGGGGTGTCGAGCGCTTTTTCAAGAGCCACCGCCCGCACGAGCGGGGAGGGACGCCAGATGGCATAGATCGACAGGACCTCTTCCGGGATGTCGATCCATCGATCCGGGCTGACCTCCTGCTCGATCAGGTTCATCGGAAACACCGGTGCCAGCATATCCGGCGATACCGGATTACCGTCCGGCCCCAGAGGGGGATTCATTTTGATGTCGGCAAGAACATTGTACCATTGCCTCGGGATTTCGGATTCGCTAAGAACGATCTTTCTGGCCACCATGTTTTCCTCCTTTTTATTTTAACGGTCCCCATGTTGCGCCATGAGGCTTCAATTTTCGATGCTTCTCCAAATTAGTTGGAGAAGAGGGTCCAAGGATTCGAGGAGTCAAGGGTTCAAGTGGTGGTATCCATAGTAGTTGTCATACATCAGTTCCGTTTGCTTACCACATCGGCCCGGTACGGTTCCCGGCCCTTAATGCTGGCTTCCGTAGGGTGAGATATCTATCCTTGCTGGTCAGGCCGCTCTGGCCTACAGAGGCCTATAGGTTCAACCGCACCGAATCGTAAGGGACCTATGAATTTCGGTATAGAGTTCTAACTTGGTATTCCCGGCAACGTGCCGCAGGTTTGGTTTTTTTAGCCCGTTTCGCTCGACCCCTTGGATCCCTGGTCGCCTCCGGCGCCGCCAAAGGCGGGTAAACCTTGACCCCTTGAATCCTAATTGATTCCACTTAGGCAATTGGGTTAACCGGCGTTTTTTGCGTTACACCCCAGGGAGTCGGGAGTTGCTTCCAAATTAAAAAGCCGGGATGCCCCTGGCAGCCCCGGCAAAAGAAAAAAGCGGTGAGCCACTTCGGGATCGAACGCTGAAGCCGCCCACAGCCTCGTGTGTTTTCTTTACATATTACAGGTGGTGAGCAAACGTCAGGTCCTTAGCCACCACCACCACCAGCGGATAAAGGTCATTTCCACCTCGTTATTAACACATTTTTCTAACAGGCTTCCTGATAGCGGATGCCACGGTTGCCTGTCAAGAGCAATTTTCCCGGTAATGTAAAAATGTTAGGGCTTGTTCCGGGGGCAATTTATCGATCAGAAATCGCTCCAGGGCACCTATTCCGGATGGGTGCTTGAAATGAAAAAGGTGGGCCGGACAGCGGCAATCGGAGGCGCCGAATCTTCGCGCGGGGATGGATGTGCCGGGGAGGGTCGATGCCAGTAGCGCCCAGCGATGTTCATAGACCCTCTTTGACTGGGTAACGAATGCCCCGGTCACGTGGGCGTGCTGTCTGAAATAATCGATATGCCAGTGGCATCGGGACGCCCGCCCCACATGACGGGATAGCCTGGCCCGCAATCCACCGGGGCCAAACGCGCTTCCCACATAAAGATACCCGCCCGGCGGGAAGGCAACCTCACCCATGGCACCGATCCGGATCCATGCCGCCTGTTCGAGGTTCAGAATCAAACAGTAGGTTCCGGTGACGAAAGGGGTGTCAGAGATACAGAGTTCCTGCATGGTTCGCCTGATGATCCGTGGGCCCGCCTGTCCTGCCTGTCCTGAGCCTGTCGAAGGGAGCGAGCAGAGCGAGTCGAGGGGTGGGCCCGTGCGACGGTTTGCCGGTTGGCCAGTTTGGCCGGTTTGCCCGTGGGGGAAAAGACCTGTGGAGTAATGGAGTGTGGGAGTATTGGAAAAAAAGTTAGCTGGTCATCACGCCATCACTCCAGATTCCCTATCCCCGTATCTTGAATCCGTATCCATCACTCCAGTACTCCATTACTCCTGTGGTCCGTACGGGTACGGTGAACCCGGTTCCTACTCGGCATCCAGCATCCCAGCATCCAGTATCCAGCATCCAGCAACCAGTATCCAGTATCCAGTATCCGGGTACATTTACGGAGATCATGGCGCTTTCAGCATGGTTTGTCTGTCCACATCGATTATTTCAGCCTCGAGCCGACCGTCCCGGATAATCACCCGTGCCACGGTGACCGGATAGCTGAACCGCCGGGGCCCGGCGCTGCCGGGATTGATATACAGGACGCCCTGGCGTTTTTGGATGTGGGGTTTATGGGAATGGCCGTAAACGACCGCGCTGATTCCGGCGGCGGCAGGGTCCAGATCGATGCGGTCGATTTCGTGAATCATATAGATCAGGTGATCGGCGGCTTCGATGATGTCGTTTTCCGGCAACTCACTTCGCAGACGGCCGAAATCCATATTGCCCCGCACAGCCACCAGCGGAGCCACCGCCCGCAGTCCGTCGAGGACATCCGGGATGTCGATATCTCCGGCGTGAAGGATCATATCCACATCTTTCAGGGCGTCGATCGCTTCATCCCGCAGCAGACCATGGGTGTCGGAAATGACGCCCACAACATAACCGGTTTTCGCTGGATGCGTTACCACAATGAATCCAGTTGGTTACTCATCAGTAGCAGGGGTAGGGGTCGGTATTTGGTATCAGGTATTTGGTATTCGGTTACGGGGAAGGCCTAGCCATATGGTAGCCGCCAATACCCGGTGCCCAATACCTGACACCCAATACCTGTTACCTGTTTTTAAGGTACCATCAGGGGTTCGGCCACTTCATCCGCTTTTTCTTTCCCGAAGAGCAACTCCACCAGTTTCAGCGCGAATTCAATGGCGGTGCCCGGCCCCTGGCTGGTAACAACGTTGCCGTCGACGACCACTCTCGATCCGATGGCGGACTGATCCGTGAGTCGATCTGCGAAGGAAGGGTGGCTGGTTGCCCGGCGGTCTTCCAAAAGGCCGTGGGGCTCGAGAACTACGGCCGGGGCCGCACATATGGCCCCATAAAGCCGCTCTTTGCGGCGCTGGCCCTGGAGCAATCGAACCACCGCATCGGCGTCGCTGAGTCGCTCGGCTCCCGGCATGCCACCGGGGACCACAATCAGGTCGTAATCGGTGGTCAGACAGTCATAGATCAGGCAATCGGCAATAATCTTTACCCCCCTCGAGGCTGTTATCTGGAGCCCATCCACTGAGGCCAGTGTCACGTCGGCCCCTGCCCTTCGGAGAACGTCGATAATACATACCGCTTCGATTTCCTCGGTGCCGTCCGCGATCGGAACAAGCACTTTTTTAGCCATGGCAGCCTCCCGTACAAAATGTTACCCGGCACCGGTGCCGGAGGACCGGAGTTCAGCTTTTCCCCTTGCCGGCCTTGACGACAATGTCGAATTCCTTTCGAGTCACCGGCTGAATGGAAAGCCGCATTCCCTTGCGGAGCAGCATCATATTTTCCAGCCCGGAGATCTGGCGCAACTCCTTTAACGGCAGCGGCCTCGAAAACTCGGATTCGAACTGGATATCCACCATAAACCAGACAGGGTTCTCAGGCGTACTTCTTTTATCGAAGTGGTTACTCTGAGGGTCCCATGCAGTGTGATCCGGATATCCTGTCGCGACCACCTTTGCCGTGCCCACGACGGCCGGCCTTTTGCCGCTGTGATAAAACAGCACACGGTCGCCGATCTTCATGTCGTCTCGCATAAAATTGCGGGCCTGGTAGTTGCGAACCCCATCCCAGTAGTCGATGCCGCCCTCGCTCTCTTTGAGATCCTGGATCGAATACTCGCCCGGCTCCGACTTCATCAACCAGTATTTTTTTTTCATGGATTAGGACCTTTTTTATAAAAGAATCTCAAGACAAAACTCTAAAGCGGGCAACACAGAGATGCAAGGATTTAACGTTCTGGTACTCCGTAAAATGAAGAAATGCTGGATCGCATTCTTTGTCTTGAACATTCGGATCTTGAAATGGTTTCGAGATTTGGATTCTTTCCCGCCATAGCGTGAGCAACGGTGGATCGCGCTTCGAAGTTTTCCAACAGTTTAGGACCGATTCATCACATGTCGCCTGCAACACGTCTCAGCAAATGGTGCCGTGTCCCGGAATTTATTTCCAAAAGTACAACCTTGAGACAGGTTCCACGCAAATTAAAAGGCATCATCAGGCATTTCGACAATCTCCCTGCCCTCGCGCAGCAGGGTCTGGATGGCCGCCCGGGTGAGGGGCAGCCTGGTTTCGGCAAAGTAAATCGCCTGAAGCACCTTGCCCCGATAAAACGCGTCGCCCCCATCCCCGCGGTTCAGGAAAGGCCATGCCACCCGGGCCATGTCCAGCAGTCGCCAGGCAACGGCCACATCCCCGAAGGCCATCAACGCCGGGCAGGTGACGGCAGCCCATTGGGCAGGGTCGGTTTCTCTCCGGGTCCGGAGTTTCCCGGTCATTTTCCAGAGGTCCTCGGCTGTTTCAGCAAGGGCCCGTATCTGGGTTCTCAGTCCGGGCGGATTCCGATGGCTCCGACAGAATCCTTCCAACTCGATTCTGAAGGCATTCAGGCAGGCGCCCTCGCGAAGGGTAATTTTCCGCCCCATCAGATCGATCGATTGAATCCCGTTGGTTCCCTCATACAAGGACAGGATCTTGGCGTCTCTAAGATACTGTTCCAACGGATAATCTTTACAATACCCATGGCCGCCGAGACACTGAATGGCGGTCTCACAAACCCGGAAGCCGTTTGCCGAACAGTATGCCTTGATGATCGGTGTGAGAAAATCCGTCAGATCCGCATAATGGTCACGCTCCGACCTAACGGGCATCTCGAGGGCCAGTTCCGACCAGAAGGCGGCCGAATAGATCAGGGACCGCATACCGTCCACCATGGCTTTCATTTCCATGAGCATCCGCCGGACGTCCGGATGCCGAATGATCACCACATCATCCGCCCCTCGTCCGGTCACGTCTTTTCCTTGCACCCGTTGCCGGGCATAATCCACCGCATGTCGGTACGCCGCACCGGCCATAGCCATTCCGCTGACCCCGGCGTTGATCCGAGCGGCATTCATCATCTGGAACATGTGGGTCAAGCCCTGGTTCCTTTCGCCACAAAGATACCCGACACAGGCATCCCGTGAACCAAATTCCAGTGCGGCGGTGGGCGAGCCATGCAGTCCCAGCTTCTCCTCCAGCCGGGTACAGACCACATCGTTGCGGTCACCGAGGGATCCGTCATTGCGGATGCGCTGTTTGGGCACGACGAATAGCGACAGTCCGCGAGTGCCCGGGGGAGCCCCCTTCAGCCGTGCCAGGACCAGGTGAATGATGTTCTCGGTAAGATCGTGGTCGCCCCAGGAGATAAAGATTTTCGAGCCCCGGATGTTGTAATGATCCCCAGCCGGGGTGGCGCGTGTCTGAATCGCGGCAAGGTTTGAACCGGCATCCGATTCTGTCAGGCACATGGTCCCCGACCATTGACCGCTGTACATTTTGGGGACAAATGCGTGTTTGAGGTTCCGGGTGCCGAATTCTTCGATCAGGTGGGCCGCACCGTGGGTCAGGCTGGCCGCCATGTTAAATGCCTGACACGCCCCATACATGAACTCGTTGACCACGATTCTCATCATGTTGGGAAACCCCTGGCCGCCGTACTCCGGATCCCTGGCAACGGCGATCCAACCCTGTTTGCCGAATTCCCGAAACGCCTTACGAAAGGCCGGCTGGCTGCTCACCCGCCCCGTTTCAAGGCGTGGACCTTCCGACTCGCCGATGGCGTTCAACGGATCCACGACCCCCTTGGAAAACCGTATGGCCTCGGTAACCAGGAGATCCAGTGTTTTTTCGTCCAGCCATCTGTAGGATTCCAGCCGGCTCAGGCTCCCGTAACCCAGCTGCTCTTTCAAAATAAAGAACACATCTTTTGGCTGAATCTTGTAGTGCCCCATAATAGGTTATGACCGGATAACGGTTGACGGAAAACACGGATTATAGCGATTTTCAGAATTGCGTTCCGCGCTCTGCGGTCATCGTTTCCATATTTCTGCAGACGGAACATATTTATGGCAACGGCTATAACCTTCGCCGAATTGCCATTCATAGCATATTCGGAACCGCCATGGAAATTTCATGGCGGTGATGTGGGGCTGTTCTGGATCTTTGGGGAAATCTTTTCTACAATCCTTCCGACGGATGATGTTCAGTAGCGTGCTAACGACCGTCATGGGAAAACAGTGAATCCCGGAGGGGCCGTCATGGGCAATCGTTTCACAGAATGGCTGGTCCTGGCAGGAATGCTGATCGGACTGCCGGCCATAGGGGTAATGCTGGCGGGTGAACCGCTGGGCCTCTATCTGGAGTTTCCCCCGGAAACCCGGTTTATTCATCACGCCCCGTTTTCATGGCCGGCATTTGCTGCGTACACGGTGTTCGTTCTGGCCGTGGCGGTGCCCATCTGTATCCGACTCTGGACCGGCTCGCGGCGAGTCACCGGTCCGGGAAAAGAACGTTATCCATTTCCATGGTGGGGATGGATGGGGCTGGTGAGCGGGGCCGTTTTCTGGATCCTGGCATGGACCCGGATGCCGTGGTTTTCCGACCTGCAGTCCCACACCTTCTTTCCACTGTGGTTGTCCTACATCGTTGTGATGAATGCTCTGGGGATGCGCCGGGACGGCCGCTGCCTGATGGTGAACCAACCGGGATTTTTCCTGCTTCTGTTCCCTTTTTCAGCCGCTTTCTGGTGGTTTTTCGAATATCTCAACCGCTTCGTCCAGAACTGGTATTACACCGGGGTGCATTTCGGCCCGGGCGCGTATTTTCTTTTGGCCACACTGTCTTTCTCCACGGTGCTGCCCGCTGTTTTGAGCACACAGGAATGGATCGGCGGCGCTTCCACAATCAATGCCGGGTTTCGATCGGTCCTGCCGATTCGGCCGGCGAAGCCCCGCGCTTTGGCAATGGTGACAATCGTATGCGCCGCAGCCGGTCTGCTGCTCATCGGAGTGCTGCCGAATCTGCTGTTTCCCCTGGTGTGGGTGGCACCGCTGTTGATATTGTCGTCTGTCCGCGGGCTCCTGGGAAAACGGCAGGTGTTCTCGGAAATAGCCGGCGGAGATTGGCGACCGGTCATGTCCGCAGCCCTGGCCGCGCTCCTGTGCGGATTGTTCTGGGAGATGTGGAACTTCTTCAGCCTGGCACGGTGGGAATACAGTGTGCCCCTGGTCCAACGCTTCCACATATTCGAGATGCCCATCCTCGGGTACGCCGGCTATTTGCCCTTCGGATTGGAATGTCTTGCCGTGTGCCAGCTTGTCGCGGAACTGCGTCGCCCGAATATTGCATGAAATCTTTTCAGCGGGGGGTTACACCGAAATAGCTCTGTGCCGTTGGCAGGATATCCGTTGGATCAAACCAGCGCGCCGTGTGCGAAACCCTGAAACGGATAAGAGATCTGAAACGATTTCACCCTGCGGGCCAAACGGAGGCACCCGGTGAAGGTATTTTCCATCTTCCTTCCCAACATTTCTGTCTACCGCCTCCGCTGTGTCTTTTTTTTCTTTCGCTTACTTCTCTTCTTCTGTTTTCTTTTCTCCTTCACCGCTTCCAGCTTCTGCTTAATGTCGTCCTGGTATCTCTTGACAGCTGAAAAGGCCAGGACATAGCCGGTAACGGCGATCGAGATACCGAGGACAACACCACCGAGAGCCATGAGTGAGATGATCTCAGGAGATATTTCCAACATCCGGATCAGCAGGGTCCAATCCATCTGAGCTGGAACCTGATAGGCCTTTTCAATGCCGACCAGTTTGGCGCCGACCAGGTAGGTCACCGGATAGATAATCGGCATGGTCACCGGATTGGAAATCCAACAGCCGATCATGGAGGATAGTTTGTTCCATTTGAACAGTGCGGCAAAGAAAAACGCCGTGGCCATCTGGAGACCGAAAAACGGGCTCATGCCGCAAAAAATACCCAGTGCGAATCCGAGCGCGATTTCCCGGGGCTTACCCCGGATGCGCAAAAACCGCTCGTAGGTCGTCTGCCATAACCGAACCAGCGGTGATCTGGCAAACACATTCTGTTTATTCGACATCTGTCTGTTCATGGGGCTGCGGGGTGATTCCGTATCTTCCTCTGGAATCCGATGCCGGAACGCACCGCGATGAGTCGGTAATCATGCTGTCATGTGATGTCTGAGAATGAAATAGTATGGCAGGATAGGACTTTACAATAGAAAATAGCCCTGAGCCGATCCATGCGTGTCACCGGAGGCATGTCACTCAGTGGCGTGTGTCCTATGGACAGGTCGTTCTATGGCCTGCCGGCGGGGGGTTGCCAACGGGTGTCAAAACCCAGTTCCGCCAGCATGCCGACAGCCGTTTCGATGTGAAGCCCCACGGTGTCGAGGCCGTGGGAATCATCACCGGGGACGGCCGCAATCCCGAGAGCTCCGGCCTGTTCCAGAATCCAGCGGGTCGGATACGGCTCGCCGGCGCCTTTGACCAGGGCGCGAACATTGACGTCCAGAATCAGTCCAAGCCCGGAAACCAGTTTTAGATTTCTCTCAATTCTGGAACGGATGTCGGGATGGGACAGGTGCTCTCCATAGTCCGGATCGAAAAGTCGCACCAGATCAAAATGACCGACAACATCGGGCTTCAGTTCCTGTAACATCTCGTACTGGATGTCAAAATAGCGCGTGTAAAAGGGGATGACACCGCCGGACGCGTTGACTGCTGTTTCATATTCCATCGCCGACCCGTCAAAATTGACGCCGTCCACGTGGTGAATCGACCCGACGATATAGTCTATGGAAAACTCACGTCGCAGCTGCCGGATGTAATCCGTGGCACCCGGGTAGATTTCTGTCTCCATCCCGGCGAACATCCGGAGTGAGGATCGGTATTTCTCCTGAAGCCGTCGGCACTCGATCATGTAATCGGCGAACCGATCGTAGAGGAATCGAGCGCTGAGCCCCGCTTCCTGTTCATCCCGATAGCGCCACCGATCCTCTGTCGGCGGCATGTGTTCGGTAATGCCGACCCATGAAAACCCCTTCCGGATGTAGGCCAGGATGATGTCTTCCAGGGTGTCCGTGGCATGTTGACAGAATTGCCCGCTGTGGCCGCCATGGGCGGACACCAGCTCCACATGGGATGCGCCCTTTCTTGTCATGGTGTGTCAATCTGCTTCAAATGCGCTTCAATGCGCTCACGGTGGCTGAGATCCGAAAGCCACGACTCCGGTATGGCGCCCGTTCCGAGATGGGCTCCAAGAATCATCCCGACCACCATGCCCCTGGCTGCCGAGTCACCGCCGGCCATCACATTTTCAACCAGGGCGGTCTGTAGATCGTCCTCGTAGCGAACCATCAGATGGATCACCGCCGGCAGTGCTGCAGGTGTCCCGCAATGCTGGCCAAACTCAAGAATCGCCTGCCGTGTGTCTTTGGAAGCACTGTCCAAACCCCGGGAGACGAACGCGCCGAAATCACCCCGTTTGAAGCCTTCACGTGTCACGGTGTCTATTGCCGCGGTCGGCGTCGAGCCACGGAGCACCTGCCACGTGACCCGTGCCAGAAACTCGGCCGAGCGGATCACCTGGGAATGATTGTGGGTCATGGCGGTCTGGGCTTTCGCACTGTCGATTAAGACATCCAGATCATCCGCATACCGGTAGACCAGCGGCGCAATTCGGGCCGCGCCACCCAGGTCTGTGGATGTCGATCCGGATTTGTCGGGGCCTTTTCCCGCATCAAAAGATTCAAGGGTCTCTTTGGTCGCGTGATCAAAATAACCGTCGTATCCTTCAAAGAACTCCCGCCAGCTTCCGGAAAACGACTCAAGCGTGAAACCCCGGGATGTCGCAAGCGACTCCAGCAGGACCATCGTCTGGTCCCCGTAATGGGTAAATTCCCCTTTCTGCTTGGAGGGATGAAATGTATTCGCCGGTGGTTTTAGAAGCTGATCCACCCTGCCGATCTGACCGTCGATCTCCCCCGTATCGTAAATCCAGTGTGCCCCCAGTGCCAAGGAGTCGGCTGCAAAAGAGGCCAACACCATTGCGCTTAATTTCTCTGTCATCGATCGTCTCCCTTGATTCACCGGTGTCCGAATGAAAAGGTTCAGAAATGCTCTTTCAGCATCTGATTGATCTCTTCGGGAAATGCCATGCACAGTGTCTCGTTAAACAGATTCCGAAGTGCACCGATATCCGGGGTGCCCAACGCCTGGTTAAAAAACGTGCGCGGCGAAAACAGCAGATGGAAACGCGTGAACGCATCGCCGACAGATCCGGTGAAAAAGTTCATGTTGAAGCTGTAAATTCCCATTTTATCGTAGGCGGCCATGGCGTTTCGCAGCCCTTCTGCGATGCTGATAAGATCATCCGAAGTCAACTCCATGGTGCTGCTCACATCATCGACCACCGCAAGTACGTCCCCGGCAACACCGATGGGTGCATAGGCGGTCAGCCACGTGGTCCGTCCGATTCGGCCCAGGTACCGATCGCCGCTGTCGGTTTCAGAGCGGACCAGGTCCTCCCAGTAATTGCTTCCCTTGGATTTTCTGTAGGCACGGGCGGCTTGAAGTTCCCGCCGCATCAGGTCCGGAGCCGTGGACGTGGCAAACACCTGCAGATGGGGATGGATGATCGAACTGCCGGACACCGGCATGTAGTTCCAGTTAATGATATGATAGACCGACTCCGGGTGGTTGATGTCGCGCACCTGCCGGAAGAAATCCATGGCCAGACCAAAGGCCTTTGCGATGCGTTCGGTGGTAAACTCGGTCATGGGGATGTAGTGGCTGCCGGCCATGGTGGCAACAGCCCCCAGGCTGTCGTAGGGAGCGATGTTCGGAAACAGAACCATGTCTTCGAATACCATGCGGCCCTCGGGCAGGATTTCTTCCGGAAAGGCCGGCGTTACGTCCATGACCCGCTCCGGACAAAAGGGGCACCAGGCGTCGGTACCGGCAACCATTTTCTCGAAATCCGGTTTTTCCCATTTCAATTTCATGAAATGGCAGATACGGGCACTTCTGCCGGTGAGCGGATCGAATCGTATTTCGCTCGGGATGGATCTTCGGGCCATGTCCTTCTTCGGATTTAGTACCACGGTTTCTTTCGGTATCGCCCTGAATTCCATAACGCCTCCTTCCGAATAAAATCGCTCCACGAATAACATCGTGCAACGATTTTATGAAACGCGACGATGTCGCTCTTAGGGTGAAAAGTTAAAATTTCCATCTCTGCAGCCGGGCGGCGGGAACAAAACAGAATAGATGATCCCTCCACGGGAAATTTCTGCCGAGATCCACGAAAGACCTGCCGACTTACCGGTCCCCGGCAATCCAACGGTTGATGACAATCCCGTGACGTTTGCCGAAAACGGCCACGCGCTGAGGGTCAACGCCGCCGGAGACATAGAGCCTGCGAAACGCTTTTTGGTTCAGCAGTTCCAGGATAAAACTCATGTGGCCGGAGTAACCGGTATCGTCAAGCCGCTGAAGACGGGTCACCGTGCTTCGGGCCAGTTCAACCGCCTGTCGGTGCACGGTCGGTCCGTTGCCGTCGCAATCGCGAAGGGAATAAAGCTGACGGCAGCTGAACGGACGGATCGCATAGATGCTGCAGTGCTGTGACTCCGACAGGAAGGGACAGATGTCGGTTTTCCCTCTTTCCTTGGCCCGTCGATTCCTCTTTATCCGTTTTTGAAACCGCACCTTTTTGCTTAGATCCGTGGAAGCCAGATGTTTCCGGATCACGAAACCCTCCAGGGTAGTCATGTCCACCGTTCCATAATGGGTGCAGCAGTAGGCACAGCCCGGCCGGCAAACCGCCTTCTGCTTAAATCCCTCAACCGCCGCATCGTAGTCCCGGTAAATGGCCTTGAGATCGGGTATTTTCTGTTCCGGTGTTTTCATGGTTCCGTTTGCCCGTGGACCCGCCTGTCCTGCCTGTCCTGAGCCTGTCGAAGGGAGCGGGCAGAGCGAGTCGAAGGGTACGCCCGTTCGCCCGTGGGCCCGTTTGCCCGTGGGCCCGTTTGCCCGTCTGGCCTGAGCCTGTCTAAGGGTTGGCCCGCGGGCCTGCATGTCGGTTCGTCAGTTGAACACGTTATTCCTTGTTAATCTTTATACTTTCAGCTTTCAGCTTTGAACTTTCAGTTTTAATCTTTTTAGCTCATCCAGCATCCAGTATCCAGTATCGACACCGAATACCCAATACCCGGTACCGAGTACCCAAATGGTCACACGCGTTCCACCCGGACCGGCGTTCCCTGGGATACCTGTTTTAAAACCGAGGCATCTCCCGAAACCCGGCCGAAGACATTGACGGGACTGTAGGCTTTTGGGTTTGCTCCCGTGCTGACCGGTGTTGGCCCAAAGAAAATACAGAATGCCGAGCCCATCGGCCAATATCCCAGATCTCCGACAGCCACCTCCTGGCGTGCGTCCGTTTCCAGATCCATCTGGATCGGCACATCGAAATAAATCTCGTCGCCCCAGACATTGGCGGTTCCTTCCAGGGGCATTGCCGCCTCGATTTGATTGGCCGTTGGCGTGTCCATCAGAACTGCCGAAACCGCTATGTTTCCTGCCGATATCCGAATCTCACTCAAAATCCCCCCTCCCGTAAAATCCCGGAGGGATTTTACTCAATGCGGCTGCGCCGCTCTTTTTCAATCCGTTGTAAAGAAATCAGTAATTTTTCCAAAAGTTCTCCTCTGTGTTTAAACCACCCACGGACGGCATGCAATCTCAAATCAATCTGCGTGGACCCGGATCGCACCATACGCTGTCTCGATGTTTCATAACACCGGCAGTCAAATAATTTCAATCTCGACATGTCTTAAAGCAGTTCTAGCAATTCCACCGGTCGTTCGATGAGAAACCGGGCCCCGGCCTGCCGCAGTTCTTCCGCCGGCCGGAACCCCCAGAGTACCCCGACCGGTATCATACCGGAGGCGGTTGCGGTGTGCATGTCGGTCGCCGTGTCACCGATAAAGAGGCATTGGTTGACAGCGACGGCCAGTTTCCCGGCGATTTCCAGAGCACCGGCGGGATCCGGTTTCCGCGGTACATTCTCGCGAAGCCCCAATACCGCGTCAAAGGTCCAGCCACCCAGCAGTTCCGTGACACAGCGGACGGTCGCCGGATGAGACTTGTTGGACAGAACCGCCAAACGGAAACCGCGTGCGGATAAGTTGTCGAGCAGATCCGGAATACCGTCGTAGGGTAATGCCCGCGGATGTTCTATGGCCAGGTATTCGGACAGGTATTCGGCAAGGCACTGTTGGATCATCCCGGGTGTCCCGGCCCCATCCGGAAGTGCCCGTTTGACCAGCACACGGGCGCCTTCACCGACAAAATAACGGTAACTCTCAAGGGAGTGGACAGGAAAGCCTCTCTTTTCCAGGACACGATTACACGTATCTCCGATGTCGGCCAGCGTGTCCAGAAGGGTGCCGTCCAGATCAAATACGGCTGCCCGGCAGTCTGTTTCGCGCAAGGGCATGGTTCCTCGGGTGTAACACCTATCGTTGGATGTCGGTGCAACGCCGCCGGTCGTGTCCCGTTTCAGGGGGACGGTATCCCGGCGGGGACAGTGCCGGTAGGCAGGCCCTGTATTTTAGGATCTTCGCCATGCGGCTTCTTTAAAAAATTAAACCCTGCCACGTATCGATGGCGCCAGAATCTACATCCAGACAACCATCACATAGGCCCAGTAGGCAGAGTAGACACCTGCCAATCCTGTTGTCATCCGACGGGCGCCACCGGATGGAAACCGGCGCCACAGAATCATGCACGTGCCGATGACTGCGGCGATTTCAACAAAACTCATCACCTGCCCGAAATGGTCCGGGTCCCAGTAGGACACGGGGCTCTCGAACCGCCAGTCGCTCAACGGCATGAAGTGGCGATGAGCGTCGTCGTGATGCAACAGAAAATCCAGCGTTGCGTGCAGCGCCATGCTGGCAAAGAAAATGGCCGGCCGGGAATGCTTCCATACCGTAAAGACAAGCCAACCTGCCAGTGCCAAAGGGATAGAATTGAACACATCGATAAATGCCTGCCAGCCGGGTCGGTAATAGGCATCGGACCAAATAACCGATTCGGGCAGATTTCGGTATAGTTTTTCGACCATGTAGAACACAATGATCGGCAGGTCCGGCAACAGGGATCCCAGGAGAATCGGTACATTCAACTCCGGCCGATGCTTCCGGCCAAGAACCACTAAATTGACGGCAACATGAGCCGGCGTATTCATCGAAACGTTCGTACCGCAGACATGCCGCCATCCACGTGCAGGATCTGTCCCGTTATCCAGCCGGATCGTTCGTCCAGCAGGTAGGCGGCAGTATGCGCCATCTGTTCGGCAGAACCGACCTGTTTCATGGGGTGGCGCTCCTCGGCCGCCTTCCGCTTGTCCTCTGACGATAGCAGCTGGGCAGCCAAGGGGGTATCGGTCAGGGAGGGGGCGATGGCATTCACCCGAATTCTTGGGGCCAGCTCCGCCGACAGGGCCCGCGTCAGCCCTTCGATCGCCCCTTTGGCGCTGGCCACCGACGCATGAAACGGCATTCCGGTCTGAACCGCCACAGTACTGAATAAAACAACAGACCCACCCGAACTGCTTTTCTTCATTCTTGTCAGAAGACTGCGAACAGCCCGAACAGCGCCCATCACGTTTATGTTAAAGTCTTCCAGAAAGTCGTTATCCGTGAGACGGCTGATGGGCCGGAGACGTATCGTTCCGGGGCAGTAGACCAGGCCCTGAACCGTTTCGGGTAGAGTGTCCAACGGCATATCCCCCTGACCGGCATCCCACGGAAAATATTCCGCTCCGGGTAACTTTTCGGCCTCCATGGCCGTCCGGGATCCGACAAAGACCCTGGCGCCGCTTTCCGTCAGCATGCGGCACAGCGCCAACCCGATTCCTGAAGTCCCGCCAATCACAACGATATTCTGGTCTTTCATGTTAAATTCCTTTTGCGCTGGTAAATTTCGGATATTTCAAGACAAGATGTACCCACTCATGACACATGGACGTATGGTAAGAAGCCATGGACAGGATTCAAGGCGCCGGCATCCGGAAGCCCGGACCCCGATGAAAACAACGGGCTCGACCGGGTCGGCTTGGGCCAGGGTTTAACCCGGACATTGCACCAAAAGGAGAAGTTCATGGGCAAGGCATTTCCTGACGGGAATTCATGCAACGTTCGGGTTAAGGAAGCAGTTCTTCTATTGGCCGCTTCAGAAATCCGGCGAGTTCCCCGAGGGTGGGAATACCGGTGCGCGCACCCATCCTGAGACAGCATAGCGCGGCCACGGTATTCGACAGTTGGAGAAGATCGTTCCAGCCCATGCGTCGTGCCAGACCGGCGGAGAAGGCGCCGTGGAACGCATCTCCAGCGCCGGTGGTATCGACTGCCGAGATTGGAACGGCCGACATGGTTCCGGACTCCTGGCCGCGGTGCCAAACGGATCCCTCACGGCCGAGAGTAATCACGACGCAGGGGGCCAGATTTCCCATTTTCAGCAGCGCCTTCCCGGGGTTGCCGAGTCCGGTAAACTCATGTGCAAAGGCGGTCGAAGCAACAAGATAGTCCACCTCAGAAACCAGCTTCTCGGTACCCGGGTGCACCGAGCCGGCATCCAGAACGGTGGGGATATTCCGACTCCGGGCATACTGGACCAACGCCCCGGCCATGAGCGGCTCATGCCCGTCAAAAAGAATTACCTTTGGATGGAACGGTAAATCGGCCACCGTATCCGCCGGCAGATGGCCGCTGTTCTCACGATGATTCACCAGGGATCGCTCTCCGCCCGGTTTGACCAAAACGACGGAAAGCGGCGTCGACCAGTCTCTGCGTACCACCAGATCGGTGTTTACTCCCTCGTGGTGGAGTTCCTGTAGATGCCGCTCTCCGAAGAGATCCTTCCCTAGATAGCCGGCAAATGCGGATCGTAAGCCAAGCCGGGCAACCGTTACAGCGGCATTGGCGGCCGGGCCGCCGCCGCAACTTGCAAGGGCCGTCGCCATGCACTTTTCGTCCGGCCCCGGATGATGCGGCACCGAAAAGATAAGGTCGTACGCGGCGTGCCCGACGCACAGGACATCGATGGACGGTTCCGCTGGCCCGTTGGCCCGTTGGCCCGTCTGCCCGTTGGGCTGCTTTTCAGTCATCCTGTATCCTGTATCTTGTATCCTGCAACTGCCATAATGCATCGAGCCCGCCTGGGCGGACAAGCATCCGGAGACCAGTATCCAGTATCGAGTATCCAGTATCGAGTATCCAGAATCGAGTATCCAGTATCGAGTATCTAGAACTTCTTCGCCGCCTCCGTCAGCATCCGCTGCACCTTGGGATCGAACCAGCAATCCAGAAGTCTCTCCTTTTTCTCCTCCCGGTGGGAAATAAAGTACTCACCAAGGGCCTCCGTTCGGAATTCCTTGATAAAGGAAAAGGCAGGACCTCGAGGGGAAGAGAGTTCCAAGACTTTCCCCACCGCTGCTTCTTCGACGTCCTCTTTCGGGTGGACCTCATCGATCAATCCGAGTCCAACAGCGGCATCGGCTGCCATGAGATCACCCGTGTACGCGATATCCCGGGCGATGCGCTCTCCCACAACCTGCCTTAGCATCAAATCCGCCAGAAACGGGACGGGAACGCCAATGGTGATTTCATTCAGGCCGACAAGGGTTCTCCCCTCGGCGGCGAAACGATAATCGCACGCCAACCCCAGTATCGTACCGCCTGCGGTGGCATGACCGGCAATGGCCGCGGCAGTCGGCATGGGCATCCGGTAGAGAGTGAGCAAAGCCTCGTCCAAGCGATTCCAGAACTCGGACATCCCCCGGCGGTCCAGTGTCAGCAATTCGGGAAGGGCAAGCCCGATACAGAAAAATTTTTCCCCTCCGCACAACACCATCCCTTTGAATCGCCCCTTCACCTCTTCCAGCGCCGTCAACAATCCCTCCACCAGATCCCGACTGATGGCATTGATGACACTGTTTTCCAGGCGGACAACGGCGACCTTCCCCCGGTCTTCTATTATTACTTTCGGCATTTTCTTCCCCCTGTAGAAAAAATTTTATAAATTTTTTCTACCCATGAATAAAAAGGTTACAAGCTTGACAAATATCTCATTTGAGACATTAACGGCATCGAGGTCCATGGAATATGCAGGATTGTCTTGCGTGTTTCACACCCCTGAGGTGTTCATAGGCAAGGCACTCAAGGGCTGGCATCGACTGAGCTCAGCCGAAGTCCAGCCGTAGTCAACTATGGCAAGCCCTTGATAACGCCGCCAGTGGGCACCTCAGGCAGCGCCCTCCGGGTGACATCTTTTCTACTGAAAAGATGTCATGAAACACGCAAGACTATTTTGCCGATGTTGACATTGCCTTCCATGGCGGAGTGGGCTTCCTGAACCCGTTCCCAGGAAAGCACCCGGTCGATTACCGGTTTCAATTCGCCGGATTCAAATCTGGCCAGATATCGTTTGGAAAACGCCCGGGTCAAAGCGATGCGATAATCCAGCGATCGGCTGCGAAGTGTCGATCCGATGATCTTGAGCCGCTTGCGCATCAGCCAGCTCAGGTCAAACGTGTCGATCTTCTTGCCGCCCATGAGCGCCAAAATAACCAGACGGCCGTCCATGGCAAGGCATTCGATGTTCTTGTGGAAATAATCCGCGCCGACAACGTCGATGATGACATCCGCGCCTTCCCCGTCGGTTGCCTCAAGCACTTTTTCCTGGAAGTCCTCATGACGGTAATGAACCACCGTGTCGGCACCCAGGTTGCGACAGGCGGCCAGTTTTTCATCTGAGCCGGCTGTAATCAGCGCCGTTCCCGAATCTGCTTTCACAAGTTGGATGGCTGCCGTCCCGACACCGCTCGCCCCGGCATGGATCAGGGCCCGTTCCCCGGTCTGAAATTCGCCCAACCAGTACAGGGCCTGAAATGCGGTGAGGAAAACTTCTCCCATAGCCGCCGCGTCGCTGAAATCGAAACCCTTCGGTATCCCCATGGCCAGGCGCTCGTCAACCGAAACATACTGGGCATAACCGCCTCCGGGAAGAATCGCGAATACCCGATCCCCGGTATTCCAGCGCCGGCATGCCGGACCTGTCCGCTCCACTTCGCCGGCCATTTCCAGCCCGATGATCGGACTGGCCCCCGGCGGTGGTGGATAAAACCCCTTTCGCTGCAAAATGTCTGCCCGATTCACCCCGGCGGCATGAATACGGACCAGGATGTCCCCCTCGCCGACATCCGGAAGGGGCGCCTGTCCGATGTGCATGACATCCGGGCCTCCGGGCTTGTCAAAAACAACTGCCTTCATCATCACTCCTCATGGTATGTTATCCGGTATATCGCTCCGGCCCGATCGTCGGATACCAGCATGGAACCGTCCGGCAACACTTCCAGATCGACCGGTCGGCCCCAGGCATCCTCTCCGAATTCCTCTCCCTGGAGCCACCCCCGGGCAAACACGTCGTAGGCGACACTCCGATCGCCCTGCAACCGGACCATGGTGATCCGATACCCGATGGGACGGCTGCGGTTCCAGGAGCCGTGTTCGGCAATGAAGATCATTTTCTGGTATTTCTCGGGAAACATGTTGCCGGTATAGAACCGCATGCCCAGGGCTGCCACATGGGGCCCGAGTTCCTGTACCGGGCGAGAAAACGGAGACAGGTCTTTGTTCTTTCCGAAGTTCGGATCCGGGATGTCGCTGCCGTGAAAATAGGGGAAACCAAAATGAAGGCCTTTTCCGGAGGCGTGGTTCAATTCATCCGGGGGACGATCATCCCCGAGCCAGTCCCGCCCATTGTCCGTAAACCATAGCGTCTGAGAATCCGGATGCCAGTCGAACCCGACTGTATTTCTAACGCCCCGCGCGAAAATCTCCAATCGGCTGCCGTCCGGCCGCATGCGCATGATGGACGCAAACCGGGGGTCCGGCTCGTCACACACGTTGCAGGGAGCACCCACCGGGATATAGAGCAGATTGTCAGGGCCGAATCGAATAAACTTCCAGCCGTGCCATTCCTTGTCGGGAAACGTGTCATTGACGACAACCGGCGCCATCGGCCGTTCCAGATGCCGTTCAATGTCCTCGAACTTGATCACCCGGTGAATCTCCGCCACATACAGATCCCCGTCCCGAAATGCCACGCCATTCGGCATTTTCAGGTTTTCAGCGATACGATACACGTTATCCGCAATGTAATCCCCATTCCGGTCGACCACGGCGTACACCACGCCGTGCCGGCGTGTCCCCACAAAGAGGATGCCCGATGGGGAGCGGGCCAGAGAACGCGCCCCGGGAGTGCTATCGGTGTAGACATGGATGCGGAATCCCTCCGGCATATGGATGTGGTGCAAGGGGAGAGACGCCCCGGCCACCGCAAGCTCAGCCGATAAGAGAAGCATAAAACACCACGCTGCCATCCAACGATTCATCGCGTCCGTTCCTTGTTATGATGAGATATGGAACCTGGATATTGCACTGATGGTTGATATTAAAGAAGTGGCGCGAAAAGCCGGGCTGTCTTTGCCCCGATGCGAAACCAGAAAGGGCGATTCACCAGGTCCTCCGCATGTGCTTCCAGCGACCGGTCGAAATCTTTTTGAAACATGGATGCCACCTGGCCTGCGAATTCGTGGTCCGCCACGACGGCCGTCATCTCGAAATTGAGACGGAAGGAGCGATTGTCCAGATTGGCCGTCCCGACAGCCGACAGATAATCATCGACCAGAAGGGCCTTGTAGTGGAGAAATCCGGGCTGATAGCGAAATACCCGGACACCCGTCGGCTCGGTTTCGTCAAGGTACGAAAACGATGCCAAGTACACCAGTTTGTGGTCGGCCTTTTCCGGAAGCAGCAGGCGCACGTCAACACCCCGGAGCGCCGCCAGTTTCAGGGCCTTTACAATGGGGGCGTCCGGCACGAAATAAGGGCTTGCGATCCATATGCGTTCGTAGGCCCGGTTAATGCAGTGAAGAAAGAAAAGGCTGCAGGTTTCGAGCTCATCCGCCGGGCCCGTCGGCAAGATCAGCATGTTTCGATTCTCTTTAGAGGCGGCCGAGGGGGTCCACTCCAATTCCGGGATCCGATTCACGGATGAGTACCAGTCTTCCAGAAACGCCACCTGGAGGCACTGTGCAGCGGGTCCTGTCACTTCAAGATGGGTATCCCGCCAGTGGCCGAATTTCGGGTCACGCCCCAGGTATTCGTCACCGACGTTTAACCCGCCGATATAGACTTTACGGCCGTCCACCAGGACAAGTTTGCGATGATTCCGGAAATTGAGCTGAAACCGGTTGGCCCGCTTCCGGCTGCCGCGAAAGCCGTGTACCTCGACACCGGCATCGCGAAGATTCTGGACATAGGTGGACGGCAGTTTCAGGCAGCCGATTTCATCGTACAACAGCAATACGTGAACCCCGGAGCGGGCTTTCCGTATAAGCTTATTTTTGAACGCCGTGCCGATGTCGTCGTCTTTAATAATGTAGTATTGGGCAAGGATATAGTTCTCGGCAGAGTCGATACCGCTGAATATGGCCGAAAACGTTTCCTCACCGTCAATCAGGAGACGGGCGCTATTGGAATGGGAAAACGGCATGACCGCCAGTCGCTCCAAGGCCACATACCTCCGGGTTTCGCTGCCGAGGTCCGCCCTGAACTTCGGAGTGCGGGAGACGAGCTTTTTAAAGATCGGGTTCAGGTCGTCGACTTTGGATTGCCGGGCCTTGACATACCCTTCGAATTTCTGGCGGCCGAAAATGAGATACAGGGGAATTGCGGCGTATGGGAATGCGATCAAGCCGGTAGCCCATGCAATGGCCCCCTGGGATGTCCGGTTTTTCATGATGGCATCGATGGCCATGGTGATTCCAACCATTTCAAAGAGGACCACTGCCACACCAAGGACAAGGTAGGTATGCTGGGACAGCCAGACGATCATCGGTACACCTCATTTGGCAGATGATAAAAGCGGCGACAAACCGGGGAATTATGTTGCCCGTTTGATGAGGGAAGCTCTCAGGTTTTGAAGCACCTGGCGCTGGGACATCAACATTTCGGTAAATTGCGCTTCTATCTTTGCCATCTCCGCTTCGTTGATCACTCCGTGGACGTAATCCGACCGAATTTTCCGGAGTGACTCCGCCTGCTTTTTCAGGTCGCTCTCCAGTGTTTCAATGGCGTTTTCCGCATCGGCGGCCTTAATCTTCTGATCGGGTGATCCGACCACAGTCGGTCGGTAATCGGTGACCATGGTTCCTCTCCTTTTTCCGGGGCCGGGGGTATCTCACCCGGTCGTCTCAACGTTCGGCATGACATTTTCGGGTGATCGTGTTCCGGGTATGGGTCTTGCTACAGTTACCGGATTTGGAGGATGCTATCAAGGGATAGGTCGGCACGTCGCACCGGAAATTACAGGGATTGCCGGAATTGCGTTCCGATTCCTTTTACGATCAACGGTTCACCATAGAGGCGCCGGGCTTCGCGGCCATCGTTTTCATATTTCCGCAAACGGAACACATTCAGGACAACCACTGGAGGTGGGATCCTTATACCGGCAGAGTTGACGCCGCACCGATTCAAACCTATGATACGCTCGCTATCGCATCGAAAATTAAATCCCCCGGGAGGTGTGCAATGAAAAAGCTGGTACTTGGGATTGGGCTGCTGATTGCCTCTGGTCTGATTGCCGGTTGCGCGGGTCAGGATAAGCACCACGCCAGAGATATGCCGGATCCTGAGGGCTACAATGCCCATTTCGGTGATATTGACGGCAACGGAGATGGCGTGGTGAAATGGTATGAGTTCAAGGCCTATTTTCCGGATGCCGCCCCGGAAGTCTACCTGGAACTGGATATGAACGATGACGGGGGCGTGGGCCATGATGAGTGGCATCAATTCAAGGAAGCCCATGGAATGACACACCAGTAGTAGCGCCCTGATGATTTCATAAAATGCGTTCAGCGAAGTGCCCGGGCTAACCCCGCTTCCCTGGGGAAGGCAGGGCCGCGATAACCGCATCGGTCACCTCTGATGTGGTGCACCCCCCGCCAAGGTCCGGGGTCCGCAGCCGCCTGTTTGAAATGACATTCCCCATAGCCCGGAACAGCAGGTCGCCTTCCTGAGGCAACCCCAGGTGATCCAGCATCAGGACGGTCGACCAGAGCATACCGATGGGATTGGCAATTCCCTGCCCGGCGATGTCCGGCGCGGACCCATGGACCGGTTCAAACATGCTCGGCCAGGTCTTCTCCGGGTTAATATTGGCTGATGGTGAAATTCCAATGCTGCCCAGGATGGCCGATCCCAGATCGGTAAGGATATCGCCGAAAAGATTACTGGCGACGACCACGTCAAACATTTCCGGTTTCAAAATAAACAGACCGGACAATGCGTCGACATGCACGGACCTGCTGTCTATCTCGGGATAATCTCCCCGGATGTCGTCGAAGATGCGATCCCAGAACACCATGGAATAATTGAGCGCATTGGATTTCGTGGCACTGACCAGATGCGAACGTCCATGTTTTCGTGCAAATTCGAAAGCATAGCGGATGATTCGACCTGTCCCTGTCCGGGTGAAGCGGGCCTCCTGGATGGCGGTCTCCTGATCCGTTCCCGCATGGTCGAGCCTGCCGATCCCACAATATTCACCTTCGGTATTTTCACGAATAACCGTAAAATCGATCAGCGATCCTTTGCGCAGGGCCAGGGGGGAGACCATCCCGTCCATATAGCGGATCGGTCGAAGGTTCACATACTGATCGAATTCCCGGCGGATCGGAAGGAGCAGTCCCCTGAGAGACACGTGATCCGGAACGCCGGGATAGCCAACCGCTCCGAGTAAAATGGCATCACAGTCGGCCAGAACCGCCATCCCGTCGGGGGGCATCATGCGATGGTGTTCAAGGTAATATCGACATCCCCACGGCAGCTCCGTAACATCAAAATGTATCCCGCCATGAAGGCGCTCGATGCTCTGAAGCACCCGCTTTGCCTCACGCATGACCTCCAGGCCGATGCCATCGCCGGGAATCGCTCGGATCCGGTACTGATTCATGGGTATTCCCTCTCTGATTGCCCCGTCATCCTGCTGGTGCCCGATGCGGGATATCCTGAAACCGGTTTGCCGGCTTTTTTCACGCCTTCGAGGGTCTCGATTTGGAGAATTGGGACGTTATTTGATATGATGGTGTCCACATCCGAAAAATCTCTTCATGCCGCCCACCTATTCCTAAGGGAACATAATGAAAGAGACAACGTATTTGCAAGAAAACAACAGGTTGATCGATTTTCTGAAAAAAATACCTGTTTTTGAGCCTTTCGATGAAACCGAACTAACAAACCTCCTGAAAATCAGTAAAATGAAGGTATACGCGAGCAGGGAGTGCATTATCAGAGAAGGGAGCATGGACTCGCTCATCTATTTTCTGGTATCGGGAAAAGTACGTATCACAAAAAGCAGAAGGGATATTGCGATCTTGAAACGCCGTGGCGATATCTTCGGCGAGATGGGTGTTATCTCCCTGGCGCCCCGCACCGCCTCTGCTCACGCCGACGGGAAGACCATATGTCTGACTACGGATTTTTATCTGATCGAAAACCTGGCGGGTGAGGACAGGATCCTATTCGGATATGTCCTGTATCGCATCTTCTCGGAGATTCTGGTCAATCGGCTAAAAATGACCACCGATGAACTGATGAGATTCAAAGGCAAGGGAAGCTTGAAATTCTGGTAATTTCTCTGCGACTCTGCAGTCATCGTTTCCATATTTCTGCAAACGGAACATATTTATGACAACCGCTATAAAACCTACCTCAGAATCCCATCTACATCAGTTTCAACGCGTACCACCTCAACCCCGCCGTCGTCCAGGATGATATAGGGTTCCAGAAACCCACTCAACTCCTTCCGGAACCGGTATCGGCTGATACGATATACCGAGACACCGCTGAGGCGTAACAGATGAAGGGGAGATACACCGATCATGCCGAACACGCGAATACAGCTGCTTGACCCGTCCTCGGCGATAATGCACAGATGCACCTCTTTGTAGAAGAGCCATCTTTTCCGGTACGCGATGTTCAGGGTAATCCGGCCGTTGTCCCTGTCGATGCGTTTGACGGGATATCCCAAGGCAAACTCGGATACGGTTTCGAATGTACCGGAACAATCGAGGGATAGGCGCGCTTTCAATATCTGATCCGCGAAAATGCCCATCAATGCCATAATCCCGTTCCGGTGAATCATGAATTCGGTGACGTCGTCAAAAGGTCGGGCTGCTTAATCCCAATTGAGCAAAATCGATGCCAGATCCATTATTTCGCGACCTTGGACCCCGGAAATTGCCCCTTGGGGGTCGGTAGAAACTTCAGTTACAGCTAACCCTCCGTTATTTATATAAATTTATAGAGAGTCAGGACGTCTGGAATCAGATAAACCCGGAAACGGAGTGATGCGGAATGTTGCAGATGGTATCCGGTGGGTGCACAATTATCCATGCAGTGTGCACAGAAAACTGGGCACAGGTTGCCGATACATCCCATCATGGTTTCTGATTTGCGGTTCTCTATGAAGCTCAAGTTCCATGTTTTTTGAGTCACGCACAGCTGTGCCATCGGGGTCGGTATCGCTATCGGTATCGGAATCGAGACAGGACGGTTATCTTCGAAGTCGATACCGATTCCGAACCCGATCCCGACGCCGAGAATATGAAATATCTTCCAACTTGGGCTTACCGGATATCCGCATTCTGATTATGTGGCAACGTGATCGCCAAAGGAAACCCCACAGCAGAATTCCGATCACGAGGGAGAGACGCCCGCCGTACGCAGCATCGGCGCCACTACCGGCTCGGCGATCACTCCGGCGCCCTCCATGAAGTTGCCCACGCCAAGGGTGATCAGAACATTTCCGCCGAAGGCATCGCCGGCGGTCTCTTTGAACCGGTTCACAATCCCCGACAGGGAGCCGGGCGTGGTCAGAAGCACAGAAAAAAGATCCAGGGGGTCATCGGGCCAGCCGTCAGCCGGTGTGCTTTCCGGCCATTCGAGACGTAGGGATGAGTTGCATCACGACTCTAAGCATGTCAGCCATTTCAGGCAGTTTAGCTATTTTCAGCCATTTCAGGCATTTAAGACATCCCAGGCATTTTAGGCACTTTAGGCATTTTAGGCATTTTAGGCATTTCGTTCTTGCACCTAAACATGCTTCCAGTCTGGGCGAAAGGCTTTAGGGAAACAACCCGAAAGTTTCTCCGGTCTTCAAATCCACAAGACCCTCCTCGCAAATCCTGAAAAAAGGGATCGCTGCGCCGGTCAGGGCCACCAGACTCAGCAGGGGATCGGTCATGGTGCATCCTTCGGCAGCGGCGGCCTCGGTCAACCGACGAAGCCGTGCCGCCATTTCGGTGACCGGCAACTCAGACACCAGACCGAACACCGGCATGGGAATCTCTTCGACGACCTTCCCCGCGATGGAAAACACGGCCCCTCCCTGGAGCTCGACAATCCGTGATACGGCATCGGACATGTCCTCGTCCGTCGCACCGACCACGATGATATCGCTGGTGTCCCAGGCGTTGCTGGCCGCCAGGGCCCCCCGTTGGAGCCCGAATCCCCGGATCCATCCGGTAAACCGCTTGCCGGGAGTGCGGGTCCGGTCCACGGCGGCGACTTTCAGTAAATCCTTCTTCGGGTCGGGTTGGATCAGGCCATCCCTTACGGGCATCTCAAGCTGAACCTCACGGGATACCAGATCGGTGACCATATCGATGACCCGGACCCTGGCGGACCCGCCGCATCCACCACACGGTATCCGGAACCAGGCCGGTTCGATCTGTTGGTGAATCCGGATCGTCTCATAATGACGCTTCCGGTAGCGATGCGCCCTGGCGTCGGCCAGCAGCGAGCCCTTCTTTGCAACAACGGTTCCATTGCTGACAACCAGTTCCGGCGCGAAGGTCTCCAGATCCGGCAGGATCAGAAAATCTGCGAAACGGCCCGGGGCAACACCGCCAACCAGGTGGGCCAGGCCGAAATGCTCCGCCACATTCAATGTGGTCATCCGGACGGCCTCAACGGCACTGAATCCGCTGTCCACCGCCTTTTTCAGAATATACTCCATGTAGCCCCGATCCATCAGATCGGTCGGATCAACGCCATCTGAGGCAAGTATGCAATAGCGGCTATCCACCCCGTATTCCCGAATTTTGGCGATGGCTTCCAGGTCCCGCCGGATGCTGCCTTCCCTGATCATCACATGGACGCCGAGGCGGATCCGTTCCAGAACGTCCTCGGCGGTGATCGGCTCATGGCAGGAGGAAATCCCGCAGGCGACGTAGGCGTTCAATTTTCTGTCCCTGGCGCCGGCGGAATGGCCTTCGAGCGTCTTTCCGTGGATCAGGGTTTCGGCGTATTCCGGGAGATAGGTGTCTGGATGTTCAAGCACCGCTTGCCAGTAGGACTCACCGAGGCCGACAACGTCGTCTTCACCCAGAATGCGTTCGAGGTCGCTGCCCACGATGCCGGATGTCGCACGGCTGGTGGATACCATGGCCGGTGCCGTGCCGAAAATCTTAATCGGCTGATTTCGGAAGGACGCCAGAACATCCTGCACACCGGCAAGCCCCGCCACCGGATATGCCTCCATGGTTTCGGAGATGATCGTGGTGGTCCCGCCGGGCACCGCATATTTTAGAAATTCAGGAATGGAATAGAGCCATACCAGGTGGGTGTGACCATCTATCAGACCCGGGATGACCGGTTTTCCGGCCGCATCGATTACTTCGGTGTCGGGACCGATCATATCCTCGACATCATGACCGACATAGGCAATGTGCTTTCCCTTCACGGCGATGGCGGTCTTGTCTAAGATTTCTCCAGTGTACACATTTACCAGAGCCGCGTTTACTACCGCCAAATCAGATTTTTCCCGGCCCAGGGCAACATCGATCAGTTGCCGGGAATTTCTGGATGCCGCCAGTGGAATCGTCATCAGGTGTCCCCCTCTTTCGCAAATAGACCGAACAGCGAAACGGTATCGGTTTGACACGGCGATGTAAAGAAGAACACCTAAACACTTGAACATCCGCAAAATTCTATCTATACAGGAGCATCCATGCTCACACACCGCGAAAAAGAGCGTTACGACCGGCAACTCCGGATTCCCGAAGTGGGGAAAGAAGGCCAGGGGCGGCTGAAACAGGCGAAAATCATTATCGCCGGCGCAGGCGGTCTGGGAGCCCCGGCCGCATTTTATCTGGCCGCCGCCGGGGTCGGACACATCCGCATTGTCGATGACGATCGCGTGGACCGCAGCAACCTCAACCGTCAACTGCTTCATTGGGAAGAGGATATCGGCAGGGAAAAAACCGAATCCGCAAAGGAAAAACTCGGCCGCCTGAACCCGGATGTGATCATCGAAACGGTGTCGTCCCGCATCGATGAGGACACGGTGGCCGCAATGGTCGACAGGTGCGACGGGATCATCGACGCCCTGGACAACTTTTCCGGCCGGTATGTGTTAAACAGATCTGCCGTAACCTTGGACATCCCCTTTTTCCATGGAGCTGTCCAAGGTTTTGAAGGGCGAGCGACAACGATTATCCCGGGGCAGACCGCCTGTCTGGAGTGCCTGCCCCGCGGTGAGCAGACGCACGCCGCCAATCCGATCATCGGGATCACCCCCGGCATGATTGGCTGCATCCAGGCATCCGAGTGTATCAAATATCTTCTCCGGCAGGGCCGACTGCTGGAAAACCGTCTTGTCATATTTGATGGCCTGGAGATGACCTGGAAGGAATTCAACATCAAACCGCGTCCGGAGTGCTCCGTATGCGGGAAAAAAAACAGAAAACGTCACCATGGGGATAACACCCGGTGAGTGTCACCATCCACCTCCATAAGTCTCAACGCCATCTGGCGGACGGGAAAGCTTCGGTGGACGTCGCGGGCCGAACGGTCAACGCATGTCTTGCCGATCTGATTCAGCAGTACCCCGATCTTGAGAGCCAGCTGTTCGAAAACTCCCGGCGGCTCAAAAAAAATGTCGAGATATACCTCAATCTGGAAAGTGCCTATCCGGACGAGCTCGCGAAACCGGTCCGGGACGGCGATGAAATCCATATCACACTGATACTGTCGGGAGGCTGATCCACTTATGGGGCGCGTATTGCAGAATTTTACGCTGCTTGAATTTCGGGAGAAGATCAAGATCGGCCTCCCGGCCCTTGTGCTGGTCCTGGTTGTATTCTGGATCGCCTACCAATTCGTTGATCCGGCCCCGCCCCGGCGTATCCTTCTCGCCTGCGGCGCGACAGAGGGCGCCTACTTCGCTTACGGGAATCAATATCGCGACGTCATCGCTCGGGCCGGCATCACTGTGGATCTGAGGATCACCGCGGGGGCGGTTGAAAATCTGGAACTGCTGGAGACAGCATCCGGCGGTGTGGACGCGGCATTTGTCCAGGGCGGACTCGGAGCCCTTTCCCGCTCCGACGATCTCCGGTCGTTGGGGGGTATCTTTTTCGAGCCGCTCCTGATTTTCCATCAAAACGGGCTGGACCTGCAACAGCTGACCGATTTAAAGGGTCTTCGGATTGCCATTGGCAAAGAGGGCAGCGGCACGCGTTACCTCCTCCAGCAGATCCTCGAACAGAATGGCGTCACTTCTGAAAATACCGGCCTTTTCGCTTACGGGTTTCAGGAAGCAGCAGACAATCTTCTTAACGGAGGGCTGGATGTCGCGATGTTCATCTCCCATTCCACCCCATTCCTTCGCGAACTGGCTGCGGCACCGTCGATAACACTGATGGGAATGGAACGGGCCGATGCCTATGCCCTGCGGAACCAGTTCCTGACGGTGCTGAAATTGCCCGAAGGGGCCCTCGACCTGGCGACCAATATTCCGGACCGCGATCTGCAGCTCGTGGCACCGACCGCCCAGCTGGTGGTCCGATCCGATCTGCACCCGGCCCTGATGTATCTCCTCCTGGAGGCCGCCACGCAGGTCCATCATTCCAGCGGGGGATTCGAGCGGCAGGGGGAGTTTCCGGCCACCAAACATCTCGACTTTCCGTTGAGCCGTGAGGCGGAGCGGTATTACAGATCGGGACCGCCGTTTCTCCAACGCTACCTGCCGTTCTGGGTCGCCATTTTCCTGACTCGCATGAAGATTATGCTGCTTCCGATGATCGCCCTGGTGTATCCGTTGTTTAAGATCATTCCCCATGTCTATCGCTGGCGGATGCGATCCCGAATCTATCGGTGGTATGCCGGGCTGGAGTCCGTCGATCCGGAATCGGACCGCGGGCAGGCGGCCGAACGTCTCCAGGAGTATTTGGAGGAACTGGACCGGATCGAAGAACAGGTATCCCAAATCTCGGTGCCACTTTCGTTTGCGGAAGATTTGTACCACTTTCGCCTGCATGTCGAAATGCTGCGAAGCAAGCTAAAACAGTTGGCAAGCGACCCGGAACGATAAACGACCCTACGGCAGACAGGCTCCACACGCTGACCCGAAAATTTCATGCGGTTCCGAAAATCAATGCCCTATCTTATCGTCGCACTCATCCTAGCCGTTCTGCTGGCAGCCTTTTTTCTTATTTTCAATCCCCTGGGGCTCGGACCGGAGCCGGAGGCCGTGCTCCCGGACCAATTTTTCGCCGCTCCCGCCGAGGACCTTTCCATGCTCGAACTCCTGGTGGACGGAAACGCCGCTTTTTCACGCATTCTGTCGAACATCGACTCGGCCGAATCGGTTATTTTCATCCAGACGTTCATCTGGAAAGACGACGCCATTGGAACACAAACGGTGGACCGGCTCAAGGCCGCCGCCGCCCGGAATGTGGCCGTGACCGTCCGGAAAGACCTGTTGGGGACGTTTTTCGAGCTTCCCAGCATGCTCGCGGGCCGGCCGAGTCCGGTGTTTACCCGGAAGGGGCTTAAGGGACATCGCAACATCGATGTCCGTGTCCCTTGGCTGGCGGATACCGACCACAGCAAATATGTGATTACGGATCAGCAGGGGATTGTTTTTGGCGGCATGAATATCGCCGACGAATACCATTTAAAATGGCACGATTACATGGTGGCCATCCGAAATGAGCCCTGGGCCCATGCATTTATGGACCGGGTATTGAAGGGTCTCCCCTGGCCATCGAAAGCACCGTTTGTCATCGCGGCCAACGACCGCAAGGCCACGGAAATCCGTACGGCCCTGACGGAGGTCATCGACCGATCCGAAGAGCGCCTGGTCATTGAACATGCTTATGTTTCCGAAACCCAGATCCTTCAAGCGATAGAACGGGCCCTGAATCGGGGTGTCCGGGTGGACCTCATCCTGCCAAGGGCACCGGACACCCATCTGTACGCCAATATGGCCACGGTAAACCAACTCCTGGCATCAAACGGAAGGAAGTCACTACGGGTATTTCTGTACCCGAAAATGATGCATGCCAAAGTGGTCCTTTCTGATGGCGTGGTCGCGGCGGTCGGCTCCGCGAACCTGACGCCCCGCAGCATGCGCACCAGCCGGGAGGTGACCATGTTCGTTCACGGCACACCCGATGCCCCGTTTATCAGAGACCTCAACCTTCAGCTCGAGTCGGACATTTCCGTTGCCGAACAGGTGACCGCCCCTTTCAGACTTGGCGCATGGCAACGGATGGGTGCGGTCGTCGGCAAATATGTGTGGTAGGGCCAAATGCTATGGACGTTGCCGTACATATGTTCCGCTTGAACACAGCGAGGTTCTGTCAAAAGGACCCCGTATTGGTGGATTCCGGAATTGGACATGTTCGGTATCGGGATCGCTATCGGCATCGGAACTGTGACAGAATGGCCAGCTTCGAGGTCGATACCGATTTCGCTGAATCCGCAACGTTACGACACGAAAACAATCCACACTTCGGAACATGTTGCCGGTACCCGCTTTAGACCCATTTAACGCGTCCGTAATTTGTGTCGCGTTAAATGTCCTTTTTGGCTTTTTTCCATCGATGTTTTTTCCCGGGCAAATTCTATTTCTCTGAATTTTATTACAAATCCAATCCATCGGTTCCGGGCATATTTTTTGCAGCCTCTCCTGACGTCTGTCGATTTGCACCCCTGGCAAAGCCCGAGCCTTTCGGGAAAACAATCAAGCCATACCGGTCGCTGCAGGTCCCTATCGGATCCATGGAAAATCTGAAACAATCAATCTGGAATATCATCGCGAGCGGGTTGCCGGCCTCTTACGACATTGAATCGCTGCGCAAGATATGCCTGTTGAATATCATTATCCTTCTGGGAATCTTTTTTCTGGGTATTTTTGGCAGCATCGCGTTTATTCAACAGGAACGGTTACTTGGAACGGCCGATGGTTTGGTATTCGGTTTTCTTGTCGGCTTGTTTACGTATTTAAGAAGGACGAAACGGATCGATCGGGTCGCCACGGTCGGCACCATCGCCATGTGTCTATTCTACGGATTTCTCTTCGCCCATGGGGGGGTCGGCAATTCTGCGTATGTATGGGTATTCACCTACCCGCTGATCTCTCTGTTCCTGGTCGGCATCCGGCGCGGAACATGGCTGACGTTTCTCCTGCTGGCGTTCTGCATTCTGGTGTTTTCCTTCGGTCCGGACGTATCCCGTGTCGCTGTCTACAACAGCAGTTTGATTCCCCGTTTCGTATCCGCATACCTGATCATTTTCCTGTTCTCGTTTATGATGGAGAAAGTCCGCATCATTGTTCAACAACGCCTCACAATGGCCAATGGAAAAAAGGAATTGGCCTTGGTGGAACTGCGAAAAAAAACGGACAAACTTCTCGAGGCAAATCTACGGTTGTTGTCTGAAATGGGGGAGCGGAAACATGCCGAAGAGGCGCTTCAACAGAGTGAAAGCTTTTTCGAGGATGTCATCGAGAGCATTCAGGATGGGATCTGTGTCCTGAATCCGGATCTTACGATTCGGCATGTCAATCATGTCATGGATTCCTGGTATCGAAACAATGGAACACTCATCGGCAAGAAATGCTATGTCTGCTTTCGTGGCAAGGAGCGGCCGTGTGATCCCTGCCCGGCGCATCGAAGTCTGGAATCGGGCAAGGTCGAACGGGAGCTGATCTGCGGGCGGCCCGGGTCGGATGTCGAGTGGATCGAGCTTTACACCTACCCGATCAAGGACAGATCTTCCGGAGAAATCACGGGGATAGTCGAATTCGTGCGGAATACCACCGAGCGCAAGCGGCTCGAGGCGAAGCTGAACCAGGCGGAACGGATGGACAGTATCGGCCGGTTGGCCGGCGGCATCGCCCATGACTTCAACAATCTGTTGATGGGTATTCAGGGACGCGTATCGTTGATGGCCTTTGAGACAACCCCCGATCACCCGTTTTATGACCATTTAAAAAGCCTGGAGGACTATGTCTGCAGCGCCTCCGGTCTGACCCGGCAGCTTCTGGGCTTCGCCCGGGGAGGCAAGTACGAAATCCAAATAACCGATATCAACAAACTGCTCGAAGAAAATCTCGTGATGTTCAGCCGGACAAAGAAAGAGCTCACTATTTCAAGTGCCTTCCAAGAGGATGTGCTTCCGGTGGAAGTCGACCAGGGGCAGATTAAACAGGTGATTCTGAATCTGCTCGTTAACGCCTGGGAGGCCATGGCTGCCGGCGGTGAAATCACCGTACTGACCGAAAACGCCTGCCTGGACCCACCGGCGGCACGCCAATTCAATCTGGAACCGGGAAGGTATGTCAAAATAGCGGTATCGGATACCGGTGTCGGCATGAGTGACACGGTCCAGATACGCATTTTCGATCCGTTCTTTACGACCAAGGAAAGAGACCGGGGCACCGGTCTGGGGCTGGCCTCAGCATACGGGATCATTGAAAATCATAAGGGCATTATAACGGTCAAGAGCAAGCCGGATAAAGGGACGACCTTTGTAATTTATTTACCGGCTTCCGAAAAGGCAGTGACCGAACGTAAAAAATTGCCCGACACGCTGTATCCCGGTGAAGGCACCATTCTATTGGTGGATGATGAAGCTCTGATGATCGACGTGGGCAGACCGATGCTGGAAAAGTTGGGCTATGATGTGGTGGTTGCGGACAGCGGAACATCGGCCCTTACCATACTAACGGAGCCGCAGGGTCAACGGATCGACCTGGTCATCCTGGATCTGGTGATGCCGCACATGGACGGCAGCACCGCCTACGATCGTATAAAAGAGGTTCGACCGGATATCAAGGTGCTTCTTTCCAGCGGATACAGCATTAACGGCAGGGCCCATGACATTTTGCGACGCGGCTGCAACGGATTTATCCAGAAACCGTTCAACCCGGTACAGCTTTCCATTAAACTGAGAGAAATTATGCACACAAATACACTGCCGATATCCACGGCATCCGGGATCGAACGCCCAGGCGGTTCCTCCGCCCGGACCGGCTCTTCCCCATGATCGACACCCACCGTTCCGCCTCCCACACTTTCATTTGGCGATGAACCGAAGTTAGAAGCTATACGTGAAAACAAGAAACAGCCGGTCACTGGCGCCGATGCCCTGAAACAAGCCCTTTTCTCCAGACTGATAGAACACAACCCCTCCCCTGATGGACATCGCATCGGTGACATCATATTCGGCATCCAGTCGTTCGAAGGCCCCGTCGTCGGCCTTGATGCCAAAGGAGGAGGCCAGCAGGGTCAGCGTGAGCGTATCGTTCATGAAGTCTTTCATAAACCGCAGCGACCATTGAAATTCGTTTTCACGAATCTCGTCCGGGGGCAGCAACAGAACCCGGCGGTAATCAAATATGTGGCGGTTCACCATTTCCAGGCTGAGGGTGGCCTCTTTGAATCCGGAATATTCCACGCCGCCTCCGATATCGAGCCGGACGTATTCGATGCGGGGTGTGTTGGTGTATCGCAGTCCATTGAACCCGGCGACCTCTGCTTTCAGCAGCCAATTTCCGAGGGCGAGGTTTGCCGCCGTGCCAAGCATATGGGTGCGGGGGTGGTTCCGAACGAATTGTTCCGGGGGGCCCGTGGAGACGGGTTCCGCATATGACTGATCGGCGTAAATGTTGGCCCAGTAGAATCCAATGTCCCAGCCGCTGAACACGCCGGTCATGGCGGCGGCATATTGCATATTTCCGAAACCTTCATCCGGATCGCCTTCCGGTGGCCGGGGGATTGGGAAGGGATAAAAATCACTGCCGAAAACAGGCAGCATGCTGAACCGCACCTCGGGGATCGCCATGGCGCTCAGATCCCAGTTTCCAAAGTAGTAATCGAACTTGACCATGGTCACCGGGAGCCGCAGATCGTCGATGTCGGTCAAACCCGGCTGCCGCAAATCAAGCGGGTTCAGGACATCGGTCACCCGGAGATTGTCCAGGGTTCCCCAGACCACGATCTGGCGGCCGATTTTGGTGTCCAGGTGATCCGTGATGCTGCCCTGGATAAACGTGTCTTCCAACAGGAGTTGGGATTCGTAGTCGTCCAGAACCTGTTGTGTATACTCATCACGCCCCCGCACCACATAGATGGTGTCGTAGAACCCCCGGGCACTGATCTGGCCCTGCCATCTGTCGGAGAACCTGTTCTTCAGAGTCAGCTCCAGCTCCGGACGCAGCATGGTGAACCCCTGCCAGGGCTGGGTGGCCTCCGGGGCAAAGTTATACGTGGATGTAACGGCAAATTCACCCTTCAGACTCCAGGAAGGTGGTTGTTTCTCTTGAGCCGATGTCTCCGCCCGTGGTCCATCCACGTCTTCTTCAAATCCTTCCAGAAATTCGTCGCCCTCCACAGTCGTTGCTGAGCCTTCAGCCGATCCGTCTCCAAACCCTTGCATCAAATCTTCGAGATCATCACCGGCCGAAGCATCATCTTCGAAGCCCTCAATGATGTCATCGACATTCTGATCGCCATTTTCCTGCCCCATAGACACGTCGGCGTGGAAATTACAGAGCATCACGATCAGGATGCCGGCTATGAATAACGCTCTGTTCATATTCTCAAAAACAGCTCAACCTTATTGAAGTGGCTTTAAAGTTCCAGATCGCGCCGGAGGGCAAGGCGCGGGCAGACGAAAACGCGCAGCATACACGTAAGTATGTGAGCATTTTGAGGAGGTCCGTAACGCAGAGATTTATCTGCCTCGGGCAAATTCGGTGTTAGATGGGATTTTAAAGCCACTTCTAGAGGCCTTTCTCCATCCTTCGTATACTAAACATGTCAAAATTCAGATCCTGATTGAATCGGACATTATCAAAGGTCAGGATAGTTTTGTGAACGGTGCTCTTACCCCGCTTTTTGGTGACCAGGGTGTCTGTGGCAACCCAGATACCGTCGATTTCTTCCAGTTGACGCATGTCCACATACTTCAGGTATCCACCGTCTTTGACCCAGTGAATGGCCCGCACCACCATGTCGATATCCGGTCTTACGAAAAGAAGGGATTTTTCGTAACCGGTCTCATCGACGATGTCTTTTGATCGGGGAGTCGACCAGATGACCCACACCTTCTTGCCCCTGACCTGGGCTTCCTTCCCTTTCTCGTAAAATCGGTAGTCGTAATCTTCCAGATCGCGCGAGGTCATATCCGAATAATTTAAATCAGACCCCATGAAACTGCCGCTTTTATCGGAGGTGGCGATCCGCTTGGTTTTCCGCAGCGCCGGCAGGTATAGCCATTGATCGTCATCTCTTTTTGAATCGTCGTAATCATAGGTCAAAAAGGCGGTGTCTTTGACGTCTGCGGGATGCAGAAAAAACATCAACCGATGGGTGTCTTCGCCGTTGTCCTTTTTAAAGGTGGCGATTTTGCGCACCCTCTTGTTACCGCGTTTATCGATCAGGATCATCTGCATGTCCGAGGTCTGGTTGTCCCCATCATCCCGGGTGTCCACCCGTTCGATGATCGCCCGGGCCTGGGGATCATCCGATGCGACAACCACATTGGCCGTGAACGCGCCGGTAAGCATGATGGCAAGCACCCATCTGCCCATACACATATTCCGCATGTCCATCCTCCTCACGTGTGGTTCTATTCAGGCAATGCCTGAAGCTTGGGTTCCGTTTCCGAACCCGTGTGTATTTCTTTTTTTTTGTTGACCAGCACCATCAGGGCCGGTGCCAGAAAATAGTCGGACAGCAGGGCCATCACGATGGTAAACCCGGTCAGCATACCGAAATTGCGGACGTTGCTCATGGTGGCAAAGGAGAAGACAAAAAAGCCGATCGACAGAACAATCGTTGTCACCAGCATCGCCCGTCCGGTGGTCTGGAGGGTCTGATGAACGGCCTGGACCGGATCGCCGCTCTGATCGTAATAGCGCCGGAAGTTGTGCATGAAATGGATGGTGTCGTCCACCGCCAGACCGATGGCGATGCTGGCCACCATCATGGTAAAGAGATCCATCGGCAGGTTCAAAATGCCGATCGCAGCGAGCATGAGCAGGATCGGGGCAAGGTTCGGAATCATGCTCAACAGGCCGATGCGGACCCGGCCGATGAGCAGTATCATCAATGTCGTGATTACCACCAGGGCAATGGCATAGCTTTTGGCCATGCTGTGAATGGCTGCGCTGATGGTTCGGGAAAGCAGGCCGATCATGCCGGTCAAGGTGACGGTGGCATCCTCAAAGTTCCGGCTGAAATAATCGTTCACCTGATTGATGAAAACGCCGGCGTGATAGGCGTCCTCGAATGGGACTTTGACCATGAAGCGTGCTTTGGAAAATTGGCTGTCCACGAAATCTTCCAGATCATCGGACCCGCTGTTTTCAAAGAGAAGAAATTCCTGTGCGACCAGATTCCGATCTTTCGGGATGCGATAGAAATCCGGTCGGTTTTCGTTCAGCGCCTGGTGAATTTCTTTTAAAATGGTGGTCAACGACCATGCCTTGCCCACATACATTTTCTCGTATTCGAGTTTTTCCACATGGGCGGCGGCGGCTTCGAGCCGGTTGAGCAGTGCGGGGTCATAGAGGCCGTTCTCCTTGCCGGTATCGATGATGACCTCCAGACTGATGGATCCTCTCAATTCCTGATCGATCGTTTCGGTGGCCACCCGGATGGAGTTGTCTTTTGGAAACCACTGGAGCGGGTGATGGGAGAAACGGATCGACGATATCACCACCAACGACGCCAGTATCATGAAGATACTGACGACCAGAATGGCGATTGGATGGCCTGTTGAAAAATTGCCTACGGATGTCAAAAACCGTCCCATGACGGTTTGTGTGTCTTTGTCCTCCGGCGGCGCCTTATGCGGTATCGGAATCAGCGCCAGCAGTGCCGGCAGGAGGACAATGGTGTAGATGAACGCCAGCATGACACCGATGCCGGCAAACACCCCCAGGTCCGCGATGGGTGCCAGCTCGGCGGTGGAAAAGGACATCAGGCCGGCAGCAGTCGTTACGTTGGTCATGACCACCGCCAGGCCCGAATGTTCCATGGCATAGGCGATGGCGTCTTCTTTATTGGGGCTCTTGCGGTACCGATAAAAGAAAATGGCCAGGATGTGCACCGACGTCCCCACCCCGACGGCCAGCAGAAAAGAGGGTAGAATCTGGGTCGGCACCTTGATGGGGACACCAAGCATCGCCATCAGACCGACGGTGCTCAGCAGCGACAAAAAAACCACCAGCAGCGGTAGCAGGACCCCTGAAATTCTGCGAAACATGATGAACAGTACGATGCCCGCCGTAAGGGTCGCCATCAGCACAAATTTTCGGACATCGCTCATCATGGTCTGCTTTAGAAAATGGGTCACCACCGGTGATCCGGCCACCCAGATGGGAAGATCGTCCGTGCGATAGTTGGCTACGATCCTTCGAACCGCCATGACCACTTCGCTGTTCTCGGCATCCGTCAAATAGACCGCCCGTTTCGGTGCGGCATCCGGGGCTGCCGGTCCCTCCCCGGCGGCGGTATCAAAACCCTCCAGAAAATCAGAATCCTGGTCGATACTTGAATGGCTGTGGGTTCGAATGATGATGGTCGTAAAGCGCCCGTCCCCTGAAATCAGGGTGTTGCGGTATACCGGATTGGAAAGCACCCTGTCTCTTAGTACCGCCATTTCCTGTGCGTTTCTGGGCCAGGTTTCCAGCAGGTCCTCGACAATGAGGTCGTCCTTTCCTCCCCGGGTATTGCGGGCATTGATCATACTGGTGATGTCATCGATGTAAGGGACCGTTTCTTCCAGTTCGTCGTGGAGAGATTCCAGTATTTTTAGAAATTCGAGGTCGAACACATCCTGTGGCTGAAGCGCCACAATGACCACCTCATCCCGTCCGAACTGATCGCGGAACCCATTGTAGGCCAGCATGGCCGGATCCTCTTCGTGGAGAAAACCTTCCATGGATGTGTCGATGGTGATCTTCGGTATCTGAGCAACGATCGCGGCCGTTATGAGGAGCATCACCATGATGGTCTTGATCCGGTTGCGATATATGGTTCGGGCAAACCTTCCGAATCCGTTTTCGATTCGACCTCTGATCCCTCCCATTTAAGAATTCCTTTCAACAGTTTGTTAAGGCACTCAGAACGATTCTCTCTATTTCTCCGATCAGATCAACGACCCCCGCCTCGCCTGTTCTGTCGGATAGCCCCTCCATCAGCGCCGAATACTTGCGCCGAAACGGACCGCTGGTCTTGAAATAACCGATTCCCCCCATCACCATCAGGTGCAGGATAAGGGGATCCACATCCGTGAACTCACCACGGGAGCATCCCTCCTGGATGACGTCGCGGACCAACCCGATGATGGACGCAAGGTCTTTCACCACGACCTCGGGCAGATGCAGCCCACCGGAGGCAAATTCCCGCATCATGATACGGGGCAAATGCGGGTGTATTTCCACGGTTCGGCCGATACTCTGGACATAGGCGTGGATTTTATCCGTCGGGGTATCGGCGCGGTTTATGTTTTCCGCCATCCGGACGGCCGTATCGCCCAGCACATCGTGGAGTACCCGGGTGTAAAGGGCCTCCTTGTTGCCGATATGGTAATAGATCATCGCCTTGTTGACACCCGCACGGTCCGCGATGTTGTCCATCCGGGCACCTTCATAGCCGGTTTCGGCAAATACCTGGGCGGCGGTATCGAGGATGCATTGCACGGTTTTTTCTTTTCGAGCCTCTCTGGTGTTCATGACAGGTACTCCCGAATAAAATCGTGGGACGATTTTATGAAACGCGACGATGTCGCTCTTGGGGCAAAAGGCTTGCCCGCCATCGGTAGGGCGGGTTTACCCGCCTATGGTGGGCTACAATTTCGCTTTATAGTAGGGATTGCCAAAAATATGTTCCGCTTCACGGCCACATTAGGCCGTTACGGCTTGTCGGGTCGACTTGTCCCGTCGTAGCCCATAGGGCTTAGTCGGAAGCTTCAGCGAAGCCTGGTGACCCGCCCTATATTGCGCTGTACTTCTGCCTTCGTAGGGCGGGTCACCGCACCCGCCGGCAAACTTGGCGATAAATGCACATAATTCGAATCGGAACGTTATTCTGTCAAACGCTCCAACGATCTTAAGCGGACCCGATTATTTCCCGGGCTGCAAGCTACGGGGAATCATCGAATTTAAACAACCATTTAGTTAAACTATTTAGTTAGATATATCTGTGCGCTTTAATTGTCAAGTATGAGTGGGTTTATGGATCGGTAGGGCCGATCCCCTAAAGCGGATGGATACTCTTTCATGATTCCGGTGGACATCCCGGCATTACGATGGCGAGCCCAGCCTCTGTGCCTTGAAATCCACGGATTATTCCGGATTGGAAAGTTTCCAAGTGATGCGGTATAAGAAACCGCAATGCCGTATTTTATTCAGCCCATGTGGATGACATTAAAAAAGGGAAGCGCAAATGAAAATAGTTGTGTCAATACCCATTCTATTGGTCCTGATATGTTCTACGGCGATGGCCCAGGATTGTCTGTGGGTGGACAAGGAGGAGGCTGTCAAGTACCTGCCAGCGCTACAGAAGAAAATGGATGATCTATTGGACTGGCCAAGCGAAACATGTGCAGACGCATTGAAGGTATCCGCGCAAGCATACACCAATTGCTTCTGTGATATGAATTCGGTGGAAATAACGAACTTCAGAAAAAATCTGAACCATGTCATCAAGGACGTTCACCCGGAATGGCAGGGTAAAAAAATATGCTACAAATCGGATGAGTACACGTCCCATAATGTATTCGTTGGGTCGTTTGAGTCGATTGTTAATCGTTGCCCTTAATACTGAGGAACCAGAATTAACGCTGTGTCTGAGTATCGCACGGAGCCACGCCAAATGAACAGCGACCATCGTCCGATATCCATTCTGAGTGGAGATAACCCATGACTGAATCGAGTCTGTGGATTTCGCCGCTCCTGATTCTCCCGGGAGTGGCGTTGTTGATCCTGTCGACGTCGGCGCGTTTCAATCGACTGCACGACGAGATCGATCAGGTCGTGTACGGACAACGCGGTGGCAGCGCTCGCCTGATCGGAGGATTACTTCGGCGGGGGAGGCTGTTTCGAGACGCCCTGATTAGTCTTTATATGGCTGTCGCTCTTCTCGCAACTGCCGGTCTGACCGGCATGCTCGCCTTGTTTTCCGAGCGCGTCGCCACATGGTTGCCGGCGGGGCTGACCGGTGTCGCCGTCGCCGCGGTGGTATATAGTGCGCTGCTGCTCATTCAGGAATCCCGGCTATCCCTGGGTATCATGGAATCGCACGTTCGAGACCATGGAGACGATCCGGATACGGATTGACGTACCGAAATTATAAAAAGGCGCCGGAGACAATCATCTCCCGCGCCTTTTTATCTGCTGGATTCGAACGAACACGCCCGTGTCCGTCTAATGGCTTTCCGCCTCCAAAACGGCCGAGCGTACGCCGGCGGCAACGATCTTCTCGGCGGCCTGCCGCTTCTTCGGGAGGCTGAGGTCGCCTTCCGTGACGACGTCGACGGCCTTGACCTCGCAGAACCGGACGCACTGGGGATCCCCGTCGCACAGGTCGCATTTGGACACTTTGCGTTCAATGCTGTTGAAGTTCATGGCACCGAAGGGGCACACCGACACGCAGGTGCGGCACCCGATACAAATGGCGTAGTCGACTTCAACCCGGCCCATCTCAACATTTCGGGATATGGCCTTGGCCGGACAGGCGTTCAGGCAGGGGGCGTCTTCGCATTGCTGGCACGCCATGGGGACATAGATCCCATCGGCCTCCCATTTGACCACCTTGATGCGGCTGCGCATCGGGTTCGACACGCCGTCATGATGAACCGAACAGACCAGCTCACAGAGTCGGCATCCGGTGCACTTTTCGTAATCTATCTTTAGAACCTTGGCTTCTTCAGGCATGGATTCGCTCCTTTTCAAATGGTCATGCTAGACAAGATGTGAGGGCTCCTTGGCCAGTCCAAGCCGCTTCAGCGTCGCCGCTTTGGGCTTTCCGGTCTTGTCCAGACCCTTGTGTGTGTAAAATTCATCGACCATCTGTTTGAACTTTTTCCGATCGATCGTCAATCCGACCACACCGGGTGCTCCCCGCAGACAGGGTTCGTCAAAATACCGATGGTTGAGCATGTCGCCCTTTTTCAGATCGGTTCGCGCGAGTCCCTCTCTCAAATTGAACATCCTCTCGAGCATATTGCATCGCTCGGCGGCCTCCCATATCTCTTCGGGAGTCATCTCCAGCCCGGTGTTGTAGTAAATGACCTTGGGCCAATCCTCGAAATTGGGCAGGGTCGCCCCGAGAAATACCGTATGGTACTTGCAGATGCCGAGACAGTCGACGGCCATGTAACAGTTTTCCTGCCAGAACACCTGCCACGGCTTGCCTTCGTAAGACGTGTGCTCGGAGCTGAGGGGACCTTCATAGGGAATCGGGCTGCTGTAAATCTTTCGGAGCACCGCTTCGGGCAGGTGGTAAAGATCGATGGCCGGTCGGCTTCGGAGGTGATCCGAGCCCCGGGAGGCGGTGGCGATATTCAATGCCAGGGCCGGCGTGGCCCGCTCGTCGGAGTGCAGATTGCTCATCCCCTTGACCTGGATCAGATAGTCGAAGGAATTTTTCCCGATTTTTTCTGAGGCCGGGATTCCCCCGTCTGCCAGGGCGTTGGCCAGCCACCCTTTTCGAAACGCAATGCGCTCGGTCATCTCCAGCAGGGCCTCGTCGTTGCCGAACCGCAGATCGAGACCGCCGGTCTGTTTTTTGTTGATGATGCCCAGTTCATAGAGCTCCATGGCCCAGGCAATGAGGCTGCCCACCTCCAGGTTGTCCATGCCGTATTGATCCACCAGGTGGTTGCCGGTGAGAACGGTCTCGGCGCTTCGGCATTCGGGTTCTGCCCCGAACGCACCCTGGGAAGTGTACTCCGGTCCTTCGTCGTATTTACCGGCATGGGGGCCCGACGGAATACGGTACTGGGCCCGGCAGTGCACCTGGCAGCCGAAGCATCCCGTCATGTGGTGGGGGCCGATGGTTTCGGTGGCGATCTCGTCGAGACGCTCGGGCTCGATGTCATCGGCGTACTCGAGCTGATTGAGCTGGAAGTTGCGGGTCCGCAGGCCGCCCCATGAATTGGTGGCGCCCCAGATAAACGGCGTACCCAGGGTCCCCTGGGTCTGGTTGACCTTGGCGCTGGTAATCTGATCGATAAACCCCTTGTTGTATTCGAGGGCTTCGACAGGGTGGGCGATGTTGATATCCATGGTGCCCCGTGCGGCCACGGCTTTGAGGTTTTTGGAACCCATCACACATCCCATGCCGGTTCTGCCGGCCGCGTTTTTCACACCGGTCATCACATTGGCAAAGCGGACCAGATTTTCACCGGCCTGGCCGATGACGCAGCTTTTGACTTCCTCGTCTCCCAACTCTTCACGGATGGCCCACTGGGTGTCGGTGGTGGACAAGCCCCACAAATGTTTCGCATCCCGAATTTCGATGGTGCCGTCGTGGACATAGAGATACACCGGTTTCTTCGCCTTGCCCCGGATCACCAGATGATGAAATCCGGCCCAGGCCATCTCCGGCGCAAAAAAACCTCCCATGTTGGCACTTCCCAGCATCCCGGTCAGCGGGGACTTGGCCATGACGTGGGTCCGGGCCGTGGCCGAGGCGCAAGTGGCGGTCAGCAAACCGCCGGAAATCAGCAGCACGTTGTCCGGGCCAAGGGGATCGCATCCTTTTTTGGTGTGGTTATACAGCAGGTACGCATCCAGACCGCGTCCGCCCAGATATTTCTTCCGCGCTTCCAGGGGAATGGGCTGGACGTCCACCTCGCCGGTGGTCAGGTCGACATAGCCGATCTTTCGGTTCAGAGCCATTTAATTGCCCTCCTTGTTCTTTAACGCTTCCTCGGCGAGTTTTCGATTGACCTCCCAGACAGGCCCGCGGATCCGCGGAAAATCCGGTCGGATCCAGGCCACCCGGAAGGCCATGCCGCATTCCGGACACTGGACTTCGCCCTGGCCCCCCTCCGGCTGCAAACGTCCCATGCAGCTTGGATTGTGGCACCGGAATTTCCCATAGGTCCGGGTGTTGCGCAGGCTTTCGGAAGTGGATTTCTTTCGTTTGTCGACAGCCATTCGGATCTCCTTTCCGTGCAAGACGAACGAATAATGTTCGCTATGCTGAACATAAAATATGTCTCTTCATTATCATATTATATTCTATTGTCAACGATTTTATTGGTTTTTTAATAAAAATGTTGACAGGCCGGTGTGACAGCGATATGAAAACAAACATGATTATGTTCAGCATGGTGAACGAATATGGGTAATTATCAGGCCCCCACCGTTCGAAAAGCCTTTCAGATCCTCCGGGACATTGCCGGCGCCCCCGGCGGCCGGAGCATCAGTGAACTCTCCAGGGCGCTGGGCATCGGCAAAAGCACGGTCCATGGCATCCTCTCTGCGCTGGAAGCAGAAGGCGCCATTATCCGGGATCCCGACAGCAAACGGTACAGGCCGGGCTTGACCCTTCTGGAACTTGGCCGCCTTACCGGAAGTACGCTGATACTTCGGGATGTGGCCCGACCGCATATCGAATCCTTGATGGCAAAAACCGGCGAGTCGGTATTTTTCGGGACCCGCAGCGGCCGGGATGTCATTATCCTGGACAGCGTTGAATCCACCCACGACTTGAAAATCACTTCTCCGGCCGGCACCCGGCTGCCGCTGCTTGCCGGTGCCACCGGCAAGGCCTTCTTATCGATGATGACCGATGATCAGGCCGGGGACCTGATTCGGGAACGGGGTTTACGAAAATATACCGAGAAAACGATTACGGATCCCGCCCAATACTTGCAGCAGGTCAGCAGGGTCCGGGAAACGGGTTATGCCACCGATGACGAGGAGTATATCAGAGGTGTCAGGGCCGTGGCGGCACCCCTTGCGGGAAACGGCCTGATGCCGTCGGCGGTCTGGGTGGTGGGTTTTACACCGAATCTGACCCCGGAAAAAACAACCTATGCGGCGGCGACCGCAAAGGCTGTCGCCGAAGCCATCCACCAGGAAGCTGTCGATCGTTTCACCGCAACCAGCAGAGAAACCCCATGACCTATTTCAAAGTCAATGAACGATGCACCGGATGCCTCGCCTGTGTCCAGAACTGTCCGGCCAGCGCCCTCAAGGCCACCGAGGATAATACGCAGAGAACACTTCACCACAACATGGCTCGATGCGCACGGTGTGCCACCTGCTGGCGGGTCTGTCCGGAAGATGCCATCGAGTTTCAGCATCTTCTTGTCAACGAATGGGACGAGGTGGTGACCTTGGCACTTGCCCGGTGCATGGTCTGCGGCGAGATACTGCACACCCGCCATCTTGCGGAAACCCTCGATGCCGATCTCCGTCCAATGGCAGAAACCCTGTGCCCGCGACATAAAATTCAACAGGCGGCCCGGCTCCGCGCGTATCCGCAGAAAGCCCATGGGGCTGAGGGAAAGAAAACAGAATCATGATTGTCGGCGACCCCAAACCCATCGAAGAAATCGCCGCGTCCATCGCGGACTTCCGCAAGGTCCTGGTCTTTGGCTGCGGCTCCTGCGTCACCGTCTGCCGGTCCGGAGGCGACGCCGAAGCCCACGACCTCGCTAATCAGCTATCCCATCCGAGATATTTTATCAGCGCCCCACCACAGCTCGAAGTGCACACCATCGAGCGGCAATGCGAGCGGGACCTGCTGGAAGCCTTTCTGAAGCTGCCGGACGGGATCGATGCGATTCTGTCCATGGCCTGCGGTGTCGGCGTCCAGGTGGTGTCCGACATGGTGGATCCGATGCCGGTCTTTCCGGCGCTGAATACCACCTTCATGGGCGGGGCCGACGAACCGGGCGTCTGGCGGGAAAAGTGCCGGGGCTGCGGCGAATGCCTCCTGGCCTACACCGGAAGCATCTGCCCCATCACCCGCTGCGCCAAAAGCCTGCTCAACGGCCCCTGCGGCGGCACGGGAAACGGCAACTGTGAAGTCGATCCCTACATGCCCTGTGCCTGGGCCATGATCTACTATCGCCTCAAGCGCCAGGGGAACCTGGATCTGCTAAAAAAAATCCGCACCTCCCAAGACTGGCGCGCCGCCGGCAGCCAAGGCCCCAGGGTTCGGAAACGACCCGGGATCGGCAAGTAGACCTTGAAGTTCAGATAGCCCCGATCCCCCCAAATTCTTTTGCACAACTAAATGTGCACCATGCAGAAAAATCTGTGCACTCCTTTTCACGACCTTATTGCAACACTCTGAATTCAGTGTATTAGGACCCTGGCACAATCCATGCTTTGACTGAGGGCATATACAAGGGAAGTCTTAGCCCGACGGACAACCTGTACTGCACATTTCGCCGGGTTCGCCCGCTTGATAAAGCGTGACAAGTCCCTCGGCCGATTGACGCATCTTGGCATCCGATATTTGCTTTCGATCTATATTTATGAGAGTTTTTCACTACTATGGATTTTCTAAGACCGCGCACACGAGCGGTTTTGCCCAAAAATTTCGGCGGGATAATATCTGTTATGAAAAACGGAAATAGTTTACGAAATTTTTTTTATAAACTTACGCAAGTAAGGAGGATCAAGAAATAAGGTGGATTACTGGTAGTCTCCGTTATAATTCAAATGGGACGGCTCCAGTACCCGAACCAGCTACTTTGATGCTTGTTGGATTAGGTTTAGTTGGCATTATACGTCAAGGGAGAATAAATAAGTCATAACTACCGCTTGCAATTGGATCGAGAACGCTAACGTTATGCCAAGAAACTAAAAGTGAGTCAGAGCATGGTAGGCAAAACGGTGGTCATGACCGGGGCTACAAGTGGGTTGGGAAGAGCGACCGCACTTCAGCTCGCGGAAAATTACGCCTTTGTAGTATGTGTTGCTCGCGACGAGACCAAGGCAAGGAAAGTGCTCAAGGAGATCGAAAATGAAGGAGGACGAGGGCAATTTGTTCTCGCCGATCTCTCATGCATGGCGGACACAGTAGAGGCTGCAGAATGCATCGGCAAGATGGTTGATCGCCTGGATGTTCTTATCAACAATGCCGGAAATCACTTCTCAAAGTACAGAGCTACCTCAGAGGGCTTTGAGTCCACATTAGCCTTAAACTACTTATCCCCCTTTGTGCTTACCCATCATCTGATCGAGAGAATGGAACAGACCGCTTCCAAGTTTGGTGAAGCACGCATTATCAATATCTCTTCCATAATGCACAAAGCGCCAATCAACTGGGATGATCTCAATAGCAGAGATACGAAATACAAGAGTACTGTCGCCTATTACCAATCAAAGCACATGTTGATCTCGTTCACTTACTTCCTTTCCAACAAGCTGAAAGAGACAGGCATAACGGTAAACTGCATCCATCCGGGATTTGTGAAGACCGCACTCGCAAAATCGGATTATCCTTTCCCGATGAACGTGATCGTTCCGATTGTCGGTCTCTTCATTGGGGAATCCCCAGAACAAGCAGCGGATACGCCAGTCTGGCTTGCCTCTTCGAATGAGGCAAGGGGTATAAACGGAAAATATGTCCATCACCGAAAAGCCAAAACAAGCTGGCCTCCAACCAGGGACGAAGATGCGCAAGGACGCCTCTTCACAGTCACACAGAGCATGCTGGAGGAATGGCTCTAACTAAAACATGCAAGTGCCAGTCAGGCAAAACGAACGGCTGGAGTAGGACGCTCCTTTCGTCGCGCCTCTCAGCCAAAACGTTATGAGAAACTCAATGAAACACATATCTTGTCAATATCTGGAATTACTGGATGAAAACACCGTACGGCACAAAACGCCATGGCGAGTATCCATCTTCTCCCTCGTCGTGTTTCTGATGACAGTCGTCTTTCTGGAGGGATCCCCTGTCTACGCCCAGGAATTGGTGATTCGTCAGAGCGATGCCCCTCTCGTGAAGAACTCCACGAAGCCCCCCGTGGGACAGCTGCCGCTCAGTCGCGTTGCAGAGGGGGAGCACGACATCCGCAGGGCGTGGTTCGCCGGTCCGACCTCGCGCTATACCCATGGGGTACTTGGGGACGCCATAGAAGCCTCTCAGCTGGTTGTGGAAACGCGTAGCGGACACCACATCATCGCGCAGCTCCCCCCAGACAGGGTGTTTGAAGATCTTGAACCGCGAGTGGTGAACCTGACTGGCGACCAAACCGATGAAATCCTGGCCATTGAAACCCATCTTCAGCAGGGAGCCTCCCTGGTCGTGTACGATCTTGTGGGGGATGGTCTCGTGCCCATCGCGGCCACACCGTTTCTCGGGAAGGCGTATCGGTGGCTCAATCCCGTCGGAGTGGGAGATTTTGACGGGGATGGCGCCGTGGATGTGGCGCTTGTCGCCACGCCGCACATTGGCGGCATCTTGCGGTTATACCGTGTAAACGGGGACCAACTGTCGCTTTTTGCCGAATATGCTGGCGTCAGTACGCACCATATTGGCAGCACCGAACTTGGCCTTGGACGTGTGGTTTCCACCAGCCCCCGCGATCACATACTTGTTCCGAACCAGGCCCGTCGACGCCTGATGCTGCTGGAATGGACCCCGCACGGGTGGCGTGAGCACGATCACGCCGATGTGCCTGGTGTGCTGGAAACCTCGCTTATTCCTGTCGGACCACATCAGTGGCGGTTTCAGGTGGACACGGGAATCTCGTATGACGTTTTCGTGGTCCAGTAGGAGTATTTGGGAAGAGGCTGGTTTTCTCATAACAAATCACTGCACTGGATTTTTATTCTGCTGTGCTCCGTAAAAACCAGTGAGTTCAATCGTTATGTGCATGAAGAAAAATGGAACGAGACACTGCAGTAGAAAAAGAACTATGTTCAGCACTAAAAGAGTTCTCTGTACAATTAAGCTGTTCAGGAGAGGCTTACACGCTGAAAGCAGCTATATCTGAAAAATCTATAAAGGTAACTTGGCCGCTCCCTCTTAGGGAGGTGTTTTTTGATTTTGTTGAAAACGGGAAGGTTATCTTTTCCGAGTCGGTAGAGTTCTATGAAAATGAAACACAAAAAGAAATGCGCGAATATTTGATTTATGTTGTTAAACGTTTCCTCAATTTGGCAACTCGTATTGAATCAATTGGCAGATTTCCTAAACGTACAGAGCTACAGGTTAAAGACTCTGAGAAGTGGTCAAGTATATTCGACTAAAACACATAACCATGCGTTTGCACTCTGACCGGCTATATCTTGCGGCATACAGCATTCGGTGGGGCGTTGATTTTTCAGTGGTATAAAGTCTAGTGTGTAAGCCCACCGCCGGCGGGTGAAACGCCCCGTAGGGAGGATAAGTAAGAAATGATACGAAAGATTTTAGCTGCAATTTTTATTTTATCAATAATTTGGACAGGAACTAGTCAATCAACCGCTTCAAAGGGAACTTCAGATGTTAAAGCATCCTTTGCAATACTTAAAAACGCCTTGCGTGATGGAGATGGAAACAAAGCTGCCGCCTACGTTACTCCTAAAACGCTTGATTTATATGAACGCTGTCGTAAGCTTTCACTACACTCGACCGATACTGATTTTGAAGCTATATCCCAACTCGAAGTTCTATTAATATTTCAACTTCGGTGGTTACTTGATATAAAAACACTTAAATCAATGGACGGCGCAGCTGTATTCTCTTGGGGGGTTGAAAACGGGCTGGTCAAAAAACAAACTCTTGCGTTTATAGAGATTGATAATGTTCAAGTCGAAGGAAACAAGGCTATCTCAACCTTGCTCAACAGGGGCCAATCAGTTACTGACTTGGTATTTAATTTCGAACTTCACGACGAAATATGGAAATTAGATTTTGAAAGAATATTGAGACTATCTGATAATGTATTTGCAGAACTCCGAAAGAAAGCGGGTAAAACGAAAATTGAGCTTGCTATATACCTTATTGAAAGGACATACAAGAAAAAGGTCCCTTCACAGATTCTAAATGGACCTTTGAAATGAGGGAGCTCCCAGCAACAGATTGCACCCGATGGTTAACAGCGGCGGTTTTTTCGAGAACTGTCTCCGGTCCAAGGCTTTCACTTTGAGCTTATTTCTACATATAACCGCCACTGGTGAATCTTGCCGTTATAAGTCTTGAGAAACATTTTTATGAAACTGACACTTTTCACAATTGGGTTGGTAGCCTTTTTACTTAATTGCTCAATATCCGGAAGTTCATTATTTAGAGCTCCTTCAGTACCATTAGCGCATCAGGAATGTTCAAGTAATAGCGAATGTGTATTAATACAAATTGATTGCAGTGAATGTGACTGCGGTACACCTGTAAATAGAAATTATGAACTTGAATACGCTGTCGAAAAAAAGAATCGGTGTGCTGACTACCGGGGGCCGGTATGTGACCTTTTGTGTCCGTCAACTGTATCAATATGCAAGAATGGAAAATGTGTTGAGGAGTAGGTCTCATAACAAGCGCATGCAGTCGGACAAACCACTCGCTACGCTCGAGGCTTGCCGCTGATGCTAAACGTTAGCCGGCAGAAAACAAAATTAGAGGCTTGAAAAGCCGAAAGGTATGATATATTGTCATACCGGAGGTGATCAAAATGGCAGCTTCGAAAATTGCAATCACAATTAATGATAAACTTCTAAAACAATTAGATATTATGGTAAAATCAAAAGTGTATCCGAACCGTAGTAAGGCGATTCAGGCGGCTGTCGCAGACAAGCTTCAACGCCTTGAGCGAACTCGCTTGGCTCAAGAATGCGCTAAACTAGACCCGGAGTATGAACAAAATATGGCGGAAGAAGGGCTTGCCATGGAGATGGATGAATGGCCGGAATATTGAGGGGCGATATCCATTGGGCTGATTTAAATCCTGTCATTGGAAGCGAACAGGGCGGTTTCCGCCCTTTTCTTATTTTGAGCCATAACATTTTCAATGACCGTTCTGGCACCGTCATTGCGGTGGCGATCACAAGTCAGCCACAGCGTGCAGGATTCCCGCTAACGCTTGCGCTTTCAGACTCAAAACTTCCGAAAAAGTCTTGGGCGAAGATCAGTCAGATCCGAACGCTTTCGACAAAAAGAATAGGAAAAGGGATAGCAAGTGCTTCTCCTGAGGAACTTGCCAGTATTATCGACGGATTAAATGAAATCATCGGCGGCTAACATAACACTGGTGGGGACGCTAGAAGCATGCGCCACATAGTTCACCGGTAAGCCACAAAATGATATGACAACATTTCTTCTTATTCGCGGTAATACCAATGCAAAAAAGCACGTTTATTGACAAATACCTACCTCAATACACATTCGGTGAATACCATGAAACGATGGTAAATTGCCCAATTCAAAATGTATATGATGTTGCGAGAGACTTTGACTTATCTAAATCGAAACGCATTAAATTTTTATTCAGACTTCGGGGATTGCCCACAAAAAGAATGAACTTACAAGGCTTTATAGCCGATATGGGTTTTACACACCTTGAAGAGGATCCTCCATATGAAAATTTAATGGGTTTTTGGATGAGGCCTAGAATTGAAAAAATTCCAAGTTATGAGGACTTTGTAAATAACTACACTTCCTCATGGGTAAAAGTCGTTTGGAACTTTCTATTCGAAGAAATGGAGGAAAATAAAACAAAGGTAAGCACAGAAACCAGAATATTGTGTGTGGTGCCAATTACCAAACTCACGTTCGGTTTATACTGGACAATGGTAAAACCATTCAGTGGATTAATCCGCAAAGAGATGCTGAGTATCATAAAAGATGGTTCTGAAGCATTTAAATTCAATGGCTAACAAATCGCTGCAGCAGACCCATTCGACTCGCTTTGCTCGCTCGAGGCTGCTCAGCTCAGACGTTAGGTGAATGTAAATTATTAAAGATATAATATGTTGATTATATTTAATATATTTTGCTCTTAGATGGAGGCATGAATGGACACATATTTCGCCCCGCCAGAAAGAGTAAGTGTTGAAGAACTTGAAATCGAAATTGAAATTGTAAGCAAAAATCCAGTGATGTCAGGATTACTCTACTCAATTAACGGCCTGATAGCCATCCTGGACGAACATCGGCAAATTGTCGCGCTCAATGATTCATTTTTAAAAATGTTGGGCATTGCTGATCCCTCAGAAGCATTAGGGTTGAGGCATGGTGAGGCATTACAATGCATTCATGCAGACGACGAACCAGCCGGATGTTGTACTACAAAATTTTGTTCTTCCTGTGGTGCGGCCATCGCAATAGTGTCAAGTATGGAACAAAACAAACCTTCTGAAAAAATCTGTGCTCTGTCAGCGAATAGAGGCGACAAGATCACAGATATGGCCCTCCTAGTAAAATCTCACCCAATTAATGTCGATAAGAGAAGGTTTCTATTAATATTTCTTCAAGATATTACGCTACAGCAGCAGATGGCTGCGCTTGAAAGAACTTTTTTTCATGATGTTAACAATATGCTATCTATGCTGTTAGGGGCAAGTGAACTGCTCGTTGCAGAAGATCCCTCAAAACTTGCCAAAACTATTCACCAGGCATCTTTGCGTCTTCACAGAGAAATTGCTATTCAGCAATGTCTGATACAAAGCGAAACATGCAACTATCGGCCAATGAGACATGAGATCACGCCAGAAAAGATTCTTGCGGAGCTTAAGGCTTTTTTCGTCAACCACCCGGTTGCGCGTAAGAAAAGCATCGAAGTTCGAGAAGGTTACACGGATATCTTGATCAACACAGATTTCTCTTTGTTATCACGCGTACTATGCAATATGACAATCAATGCATTAGAAGCAACCGAGGTAAATGGTGTTGTTAAAATCTGGATTGAGCATGAAGACAAGAATTTAATTTTTTGTGTTTGGAATGCACAAGAAATACCTCAAGAAACAGCCATTAGAATCTTTCAGCGTAATTTTAGCACCAAAGAACAAGCCGGGAGGGGAATCGGCACCTTTTCTATGAAATTATTTGGAGAGGTAATTCTTGGAGGACAAGTAAGTTTTACAACATCAAAAAATGAAGGCACCATTTTTAGATTTTCTCACCCTATTTAAAGCCTCATAAATATTTAGAACCTTCTAACATACAGAAACACCGAATAAGGCGCTTCACAAGGATTGCCAGCAAGTACCGGCAAGTACCGGGGTCGCACCAAGCTAACAAAACCGATAATATTTGGATAAAGGAAAATAGGCTGGGCCAAACCGGGGCAATAACGCCTTTTATTACCCTGAAAACGCTGTTATTGGGGGATCGTTGGCACGGGCACATCGGCACTTCATACCGGGTCATATCTGGCATGTTACCCACCGTTGCCATAAGGAGGAATTCCTGCTGAAGTTTGCGAAGGATCGCCATCGATGGCTTCAATGGCTTTACCAAGCGAGGAAACGTTACGGTCTATCCCGAACATTGCATCTTAGATTCAACTCATAAGTGCTCCTTTCACTTCTCGGTATAAGGAACACTTAGTGTACAGCAATTAACTCATTCCTTCACCACCCGGTGCATTGCACTTATGAGTTGAATCTAAGTTGGAAAAAGAAAACATTTCTGACGGGGTTGCAGACCCTGTCCGGCAGCCGGCAACGGCAGAGAGAATAATCAGCATGAAAAAAACAATTCGAATTATTGGCGCGCCGATGGACTTGGGTCAGTCCCGTCGTGGCGTTGACATGGGGCCGGCGGCGATTCGTTATGCGAATTTGTCTTCCCAATTGCGCAAACTGGGATATCAGGTTGAAGATGCAGGTAATATTGATATCTCTCTCAGAGATGCTCTGCCGGAAGCCGGCATATCCAGTTTGCTGACGGCTGTTCGGCGCGCGTGCGAATTGCTGTATGAAGCGGGCAGGGAAGCCGTGACCGATGGCTGCACGCCGCTTTTTCTGGGCGGGGATCATTCGATTTCCATAGGCACAATTGGCGGGATCACACATTATTCCCCTGCCGGCGTCATCTGGATCGATGCGCATGGCGATTTCAATATTCCGGAGGTCTCTCCCAGCGGCAATATTCACGGGATGCCCGTTGCGGTGCTGACCGGAAGCGGTTTCCCGGAACTGCTCAACATCGGACGCGCCGGCCCGAAACTGAAACCCTCGGAAATTGTTCTGATGGGCATACGCCGACTGGACTTCAGAGAACGCTCCATGCTCAGAGAAAGCGGAATAACCGTTTACACAATGCGGGATATTGATGAGCGAGGCATGAGCACTGTCGCTTATGAAGCCCTGGAAAAGTTGCAGCACCTCCCCCGCATCCATGTCAGTCTGGATGCTGACAGCCTTGATCCCATTGAAGCGCCCGGCGTGGGCACACCCGCTCCGGGAGGGCTGACTTATCGTGAGGCGCATCTTCTGATGGAAATTCTCTCGGATTCGTCTCGCATCGGATCAATGGATGTTGTCGAAATCAATCCTATTCTGGACCAGCGCAATCAGACGGCAAAAATTGCTGTGGAACTGGCGACCTCGCTTTTGGGAGACGGTATTTTGTGACCGGCAATGTCGCAGCAATCTCAGCCTGAGATCAGTCAATGAACATAGAAGCGCATAAGAAAAGCTTGCACAGGGGCGTAAAAATCCGCGCCCTGTGAAGCTTGGCGTCAGACAATCAGTAGAAAAAATCATGTCAAATATAACAAACGATGCCATTCAATTGGTGCCAGAAAATGTGCTGATTGACGGCAAACGAATTTCGTACGGTATACATGGGAAAGGCGATCCTGTAGTTTTACTGCATGGCACACCATCTTCTTCTTTTATCTGGCGAACCATAGTCCCCAAATTAGTCAGCAAAGGACACAAAGTGCATTTGTATGATTTACTCGGTTACGGACTGTCTGAGCGGCCTTGGGATACCGAAGTGGATACTTCCGTGACCGGCCAAGTCCCAATACTTTTGAGGCTACTGGACTTTTGGGGATTGGAACAAATCAATTTGGTTGCCCATGACATAGGGGGCGCAATTGCCCAGCGTTTAAGCATATTCGAACCAGGGTTAATTCGGACGCTTACCTTGATTGACACTGTAAGTTTTGACAGCTGGCCTTCAAAACGCACAAAGCAGCAAATGAGGGATGGGTTTGAAGCGTTGATAAAAAAACAGGATGCTGAGCACCGAAGGCACTTCGAGGAATGGATTTATTCTACCGTAGAAAACAAACAGCATCTCTGCGAGAGTTCCCTTGAAACTTATATCGGCTACATATCCGGTGCAGTTGGACAAGGCAGTTTTTTTCAACATCAAGTCAAGCATTATGATCCCGGACACACCCTTGAAATTAGCGATCGCTTGATTGAATTGGGAAAATTGCCGGTGCAGATTATTTGGGGTGGAGACGATGCATGGCAGGTTGTCGCATGGGCCTACAAACTACATGACGCAATCCCTAATTCCGAGCTTCACATAATACCGGAGTGTGGTCACTTTGCCATGGAGGATAAACCTGAAGAGATCGGTAGATTAATCGACTCTTTTGTAAGCAACCATGCCTAACGAGGCACTCCGGCGGACGGCTGCCCGCCGCCGTACAGTTCAATCGTTAGATTGCCATGCTCCATTTGAAGAGAGCGATAGATTATGAATTTCGATCAAATAACTGACAGAAAAGAATATCCTGCCCTTAAGTGGAATAAATCTATGTTGACGCAACACTTTGGTAACGATGGGGCGTTACCTTTTTGGGTGGCCGATATGGATTTTCGATCACCAGACGTTGTGATTGATAGCTTGATTAAGCGTTCAGAGCACGGCATATTTGGTTATGAATACAAAAAGGAAAACTACTTCGACGCACTTGTCAATTGGTATGAAAACAGACATCGATGGTTGATTGACCTGAATCATATTGAATTTTGTCCGAGTGTGTTGAATGGTATTTCCATTCTGATAAATCAACATTCAGATAAAGGTGATGGTATTATTATTCAACCTCCTGTCTTTTTTGAATTCCGATTGGTGATTAGAAGCAATAACAGGAATATTATTAAAAATCCGCTCAACGTGGTCGATGGCAAATACCAAATGAATTTTGACGATTTGGAAGAAAAGGCCGCAAATCCCAAGACCAAAATTATGATTATCTGCAACCCACATAATCCTGTGGGCAGGGTATGGACAAGAGGTGAGTTATCACGGGCCGGTGAGATTTGCAGACAGCACAACGTATTGCTCATTTCTGATGAAATTCACGGAGATATCGTTTACAAGCCTCATCAATATACGCCCTTTTCTTCCATTTCAGACGAATTGGCCCGGATTTCTGCCACCTGTTTATCTCCAGCCAAAACTTTCAATATTTCCGGTGTGATAGATGCAATGACGGTTATTGCCAATGAGGAATATCGCGACCGGTTTCACGAGTTCGCTCACAGGTATCACATCAACAAAACAAACGTGTTCGCTTCGGCTGCAATCGAGGCTGCCTACAGCCAGGGCGGCAAATGGTTAGATGAATTGCTATCGTATTTGCGGGCAAACATTGACTTTCTGAAATCCTATCTTCACGACAACCTGCCACAGGTCAGACTGATTGAACCGGAGGGAACATATTTAGCATGGCTTAATTTTGAAGAATTAGGATTAGATGCTAAAGAGTTGGAAAAATTTCTGGCGCAAAAAGCACAACTGGCTCTCAATTCCGGATATTGGTTTGGCAGAGAAGGGGCAGGGTATTCAAGAATGAACATAGCCTGTCCGAAAAGCATTTTACATGAAGCTTTATTAAGACTAACAAATGCTGCTCGAAAACACTTATAGAATTGGGAGAATTGCGGACGCCCATTAGAGGACGACCCCATAAACACAGTAAAGGCGTCACATGGCGCACGAGCAACACCACGGTGACCATTCACATCAAATTATAGAAAACTTCTTCTCCTCGGCATTCCCGGTTCGAATGCTTTCCAATGGCTCGGCTTCTGATCTCTTCCATGTAAATTCTTTTCCTTTCCAATCTTTTCACCTCAGTTACTTATAAATTGAGCGGGACATTTTGCAATTTCCCGGATTTCATGCGAGAATGTATTTCAAATTCTATAGAACATTTTGATTTACCGTGGGGCAGTATAAGATCGTGAAACAGACATTTGGGTAACGGTTAAATTACAAGCGGAACTCCTTTTAAAATTCTATTATGATACGTGGCACGGTAATCAGCTCCGGCATTCCTCTGACGATAACGTCAAGCTTTGGGAAGCGGATAATACGAACGCTTCTTTCCTGTTTTGCCTGGACCTTCTGTGTTTCTCTACTCTTCCCGACCACATGTGTACGTGCAGACATCCATCCCCTGAACCCGGACTCCAAAACCTATCAGCAATGTGTTGCCGGATGTCAATCAAAGAGCGGCGAGTGGAAAAAATATGCCCTGACCGCCGAATATCTAAACCAGTCCTGTGAGGAGACCTGTGCCAGCGTCGACAACGAACTGAGAGATATCTCCATTACGGCGCTAAATTCCGATACCGGGAAGCCATTGGCTCCGATCCTGTCTCTATACAAAGAGGGTGACTCATCCCCGGATGTCCGTGGAGGCTTTTCAGGCGATACCACCTATGCAAACATGAAGGAGGGTACCTACACCATAGAGGTAACCCTGCCCGATATGTTCCGGCCTGAAACAGTTACCGTCCGGGTCGTCCCGTCGGAAAAAAAAGACTATGACATCGTTGTCCGGATGTCTCCACTCGAAAAGTCCGATTCCCCAGGGAAATACGATGCGTACGATCAGAAATGCAAGAAGCAACGGTTTTGCCGGGACTCCTCACTTCATGAAGGCGTATCTTATGATCCCCTGACCGCCGAGTGCACCTATGCCGTCACAAAATGCTCAAAAGGGTGCGATCCGGCCGGCGACCGCTGCCTGGGCTCCGAACTTCAAATTCTGGAGATCACATTCAATCCGCCTGACAAACCGCTCTTATTGAACGGTTCCGAGAAAATCGTTGTTACCGGTAATGCTGTGATCGACAATCCGAACAATGAACCGGTCGGGGGCCAACGGTTCCCGGTCCTTGCCAAGGTTGGCGACCGAACCCGGCCGGGAACATTCGGGGTCCGGGTCTTTTCCGGAATTCTCGATGAATCCGGTCGTTTTCAGGTGGAGGTCAGGAGTGAATCAAAGGTTTCTCCCTCCCTGCCGGTAGATAACATGATGCTTTCCATCTGGCCGAAAGATACCCCCGGCACACCGGTCTCGCTGCCGCTTCTTTCGCCGGCACCGAAAATTTTGTCAATTAAACCCCTCGGGAAAACGGAACTGGCCTGGCAAGAGTCCTATAAAGTTTTCGAAGTGAACGTCGAGGACCCGGACGGTAACGTCGATTTTTACACGGTGATTCCGGAGAGCGGAACGATCCGGTATGACGGGCTTGACTGGGAGGGGTATTCCCAGAAAAATCTCTATGCTTATTCAAAGGAACATCAAAAGCAGATGAAATTCGGCTGGATGGCTCCGAACACCACCGAGTATATAGAACTGGAGCTTACAAAGAAAATTTACCAGGAATGGGAAAATGCCGGAAAAAAAGTTCTGATCAAAACGGCAGATGATTATTTGACGGATGAAGTTTCAGCACGGTACGGTAATAAGATCGCCAGTCAGCTACCAAGCCTTTCTGAGGCCGACACTTACGTTGAGAACCTTGACGCGGATCCCAATTCACCCGGTTACATTCCTTATGCTTCCGAATGGGAGCTTGTCAAATTTGCGGCCAAGCTTAAAACCGGAAATATCAAACTGCGCAAATTTGGCGATGCAATTGAATCCGGTTACAAGACTGTGGCCAACGTCCATAAACACACCTCCGACCAGGCCTTCAAAATGGGCCAGGCAGACCTGGTCGACAATGAGTTTGCCGATTATGAAAAGGCCTTTCGGCTCGGCTCCATCCTGCTTGACGGGGCCCGTTTGATTGACGGCGCCATCGACTTCGCCCTCGACGTGGGAGAGGCTGCCGGCGTTCAGGGGGAGAAAATGCCGCTGCAATACAAGCTGCTGCTCCATGCCAAAAAGGCTGCCCTGATGGCCACCGTGGGAACTCTCCAGCACACGTTCGAACATGCGGCCGACACCTTCAAGGCAGGCCGGGCCGAAGTTAAAACCAGCTCAGTCCAGCTGGTTGTTGCGGTAACCGATAAGGACGGATACCGGGATATGAAAGGAATCTTTGTTGAAGTGCAAGGTTATGAAACGCTTATTAAATATTAGTGCCGCTCTGATCATCATCCTGCTGCCGCTTGGCGCTCTCGCTTCGTCGGAAGTCCATGAAGCGCTGCTGAACTATTACCGGCTCTCCCAGGAAGAGAACCTGCCGGAATATTATGCCGCCCAGGACACCAGCAGAATGACCCCGGAGGAGCTGGCCCTCCGGATAGAAATCACCACTGAACTGTGGAAAAAATTCGATACCGTGAGTTATGAGGTAAACGATTTTAGTGTTGCAGCAGATGATGGCTTTGCGGTGGCCAGATACACGCTTTTGTCTACCGTATCCGGGATAGCAGATAACGGCGAAATACAAACCGTTGATCAAACCCGGGACTATGCCGCCATCCTGGTCCGTTCTGAACAGCGATGGAAAATTGCCGCGGTGACCGATCCGGAGACCCTGTCATATCTGATTCATGACGGGTTTCGCCGGCGAGCCCTGATAGAGGCTAAGGAGGTTGCTTCAGTTGCCACCGGCGGGAAACCCGTTCCTCAAACACCTTTATCATCACCAACCCCGGCAATGGGAGATGATGGGCGAAGCGATGAACCGTCCCCTTCAACACCAACCACGGCAATGGGGAATGATGGGCAAAACGATGGACCGTCCCCTTCAACGGAAGAACCGCAACCTGCGATTTATATCCCCAGAGACAGGTTTTCACCGGGTGAAAAGATTTTGGTGCGATTTACCGGACATTCATCGTTTTCCTCCAACGCCTGGATAGGCATCATCCCCTCGGCCATCCCCCATGGTAATGAAGCGGAAAACGATCGGCATGACATGGTCTATTTTTATCTAGAAAACAAACCAGTGGGCGAGTTTACATTCACAGCCCCATCATCCCCCGGCGAGTATGATTTTCGCCTCCATGACACGGACGATAACGGGATCGAGGTGGCCCATGTCCCATTCCAGGTTACAAGCGGGGAACCCAAGCCGGCCGCCATCCCATCGACCGGTTCTGCACCCACCTCTTTGTTCGAATGGATCATCTGGATCGAAAGCGGCAAGGAAGTGCAGATTTTCCTGCAGTCCGGCCAATTGGATGACGCCGCCTGGAGCGGCAGCTGGCAAACCGACCCCCTGGGCACCATCAAGGCCGGCGAAACCTATACCCTCCGCTATGAGAACGGCAGGTTTGTGGCCACCGGCTTTCATGAGAAAAATCAACGTGTTGAAACACATACCACTTCCGGCATAAACCCGAAAGACGGGCATGTTTCCATCTGGGGGCGAACCTTCGCATTCGATGGCAAAGGCCAGGTTTGGGACCCGGAATATGGTATCATCGGCAAGCTACAGGTACAATAATTGGAATAGCCAAGGCAGAGTTAGATCCCCGCCCCAAAAAGGTCGTGTCTCGGCACCGATATCCGTCAACCCGTTACCTTCCAGCAATCTTTCTGAGAGTCGCCTCTACCTGCAAAGACACAACGTGTGTCCCATTGACAGGTCTCCATAATCCGAAGAACGATTCATTGCGGTCTGAAAGCGAATATCGTATCATCAGGCCGTCTTGAAAATTGTGCGCAAAAGTAGATTTCATAGAAACAATAGTGTTAATCATAAGTGCGTCCAGGTATGAATAAGCATCTATCACGGCAGGAAATTGAACTACTGACCACGGAAGAAATCCGTCTGAATCAGGCGCATACATCATATTGTAAATCTATTTGGCTATATGCATGGATTGCCCCACTTATTCTTTGCATGATCACCATGCTTGCCTCAAATATCGATAAGCTGCACATCGCTTTTGTTTGGATCGGTATTGGGGTTGTCATGAACATTGGGCTATGCATTGAAAACCGGTTAAGCACAAAAAAGCAGACAGCGCATATCAAAAAGGCTATCGCCGAAAACAGCAGGTCAGGTGTGGAATTCCTGTTAAGAGATTCGTCGGCCGGCATTGAGAAAATTACAATGGAAGATATCGAAAACATAGAATCCCAGCTAAAAATTGTACTTCCCGAGTTTTTTAAATCAACATTAACATGCTATCCGTTTCCCAAGGGATCCATTGCCGAGGAGTTTCTATTGCCCCATTCCCCAAGTTTGATCATCAGCAACAATGGCCCTTCCCTTACCCAACACATTGATGTGGCCTGCGAAAACCCGTTTTTTGTCGGCGGCGATGGCGGTGAAGAGCTTTATTATATTGATTTAAACAGCTCAACGGGTGAAGTTTTCGTGTATTCCATGGAAACAAAAACATCACAGGTTCACTCTGAAAGCTGGAGAGCTTATTTAGACCATATTTCAGGAAGTATCCTGGCTCTGGGAAACGACAAACCATAAGATAACATCGCTACCCGCCTCCCCCGAAGCCGCAGGAGGCGTTCCGGGCAGGTAGGACAGCATGTTAGCGATCCAATGGAGGTACCACAATGAAGCTCAATGTAAAAGCGTTTGCACTTACCTGCAGCATCATTTGGGGCATAGGCCTCTTTGCGATGACCTGGTGGATCATCGCATTTGAGGGGGTAACCGGTGATCCGACGCTGATTGGGCGCCTGTACCGCGGGTTCAACATTTCCCCGTCCGGCAGTTTAATCGGCTTGGCCTGGGGAGCTATGGATGGGCTTATCGGCGGAGCAATTTTTGCCTGGCTGTATAATCTGCTATCTGCCCGTTTTTCGAATTCAGAATCGTAACGCAGCCCGTCACATTATCCGTGAAGCAGAGATACTCCCCTTTTTTCGCCCTCCCTGATTCCTTCTGGCTTCCCTGAAATTTTATCTCTTGACGCAGGAAAGGAGGCCTATTATATTCCATAATATCGATATGGAGGTATTATGAAAGAGTTCATAAAGGTCATGAAGGCCCTGTCCGACCCCAATCGTGTCAAAATGATTAAACTACTGCAGCGCCGGGTGTTATGCGTGTGTGAAATTCAAGCGTCTTTGGGTTTGGCCCAATCCACCGCCAGCAAGCACCTTAAGATATTGGAAGATGCAGGATTGATCACCTATTCCAAGGATGGGCTATGGGTCAATTACCGGCTTGCCGACGGCGCCAGGAATCCGTATGTAGCAAATTTGCTTGGGAATCTACGGCATTGGTTGGAAGAGGACATTGAGGTCGCGGCACTCATCGCCAAGCTGCCCGAGATCCGCCGTGAAACCATCTGCGGCACCTGATTTTTGGTGGCTTCTATATATCGCTATATGACGAAACATGAATTAGAAACGCCCCCCCCATATCCAGGATCGTTAGGCGAGGCCGCAGAAAAGGAAGATGAGGAATGAAAGAGCGTACCCGGCTGTTGTTGATCGTTGGGGTTTTTGCGGCCGCCTATTATGTACCCTGGAGCCATCCGGTAATCCGGCAATCCGGGCTGGAAGCCTTCATGATGTTGCAGGACTATGCGCGGGAGCATGTTCTGACCTGCCTGATTCCAGCCTTTTTTATTGCGGGAGCCATCGCCGTGTTCGTTTCACAAGCCTCGGTGCTTAAGTACTTCGGGGCACAGGCCGGCAAGATCTTGTCCTACTCGGTGGCTTCGGTGTCGGGCACCATCCTGGCGGTGTGTTCCTGCACGGTGCTGCCGCTTTTTGCCGGGATTTACACCCGCGGGGCGGGTATCGGGCCGGCCACGGCATTTTTGTATTCCGGACCTGCGGTCAATGTACTGGCCATTACCCTGACGGCCAAAATCCTGGGCTGGCAGCTGGGATTGGCCCGGGCCGTGGGTGCGGTCTTCTTCGCCATAGTGACCGGTCTGCTCATGGCACTGATTTTTCGCAAAGACGATATGGCCCGCGCGACCGGGCAGATCTATGTACCGGATGCCGAAGCCAAGGATCGCACCCTTTTTCAGGACACCCTGTACCTACTGACCATGGTGCTGATCCTGGTATTTGCCGCCTTTGCCAGGCCGGCGCCCGGATCTACCGGTCTGTGGCCGATAATCTTTGCCGCCAAATGGTACATTACCGTCGCCCTGCTGATCGTGCTGGGTTTCATGCTAAATGCCTGGTTCACCAAAGACGAGTGCAAGACCTGGGTGGATGCCACCTGGGGTTTCATGAAGCAGATCTTTCCGCTCCTGGCCGGAGGCGTGCTGGTGGCCGGCTTCATGCTGGGCCGTCCCGGCCATCCGGCGTTGATTCCCGAGCAGTGGATTCAGTCTCTTCTGGGCGGCAACTCCATCTGGGCCAACTTGATCGCCTCCATGGCCGGCGCCTTGATGTATTTCGCCACTCTGACCGAAGTACCCATTTTGCAAGGGCTCCTGGGGGCCGGCATGGGCAAGGGGCCGGCCCTGGCGTTGTTGTTGGCCGGACCGGCACTCAGTCTGCCGAACATGCTGGTGATCGGCAGTGTCATGGGAGTTAAAAAAACGGCTACTTTTTGCGCGATCATCATAATCATGTCGACCATCGCCGGGATGCTGTACGGCGTATGGGCTGCTTGAACCATAAACAGCATAGAGAAAGGAATATCATAATGGAAATCAAAGTGTTGGGTCCTGGCTGCCGCAAGTGTCAGGAGACGGCAAAAGTGGTCCAGGAGGCGGTGGAAGAAGCGGGCGTGGCCGCCGATGTGGAGAAAATCACCGACATAATGAAGATCGCCGGCTATGGTGTGTTCGGCACACCGGCGGTGGTCGTGGATGGTGACGTCAAGTCCGTCGGCAAGATTCCTGATAAGGAGGATGTTAAATCCTGGATTGCAGAGCAGGGAAAATAAGGGACTTGAAAACTTAAAAACATTCATTTATCGAAGCGATGGCGAGGGGATCAATTGGGCTTATCCCCTTTCTCTTGAAAACACAGGATTCAGAATGACCGCCTCTTCCGGCGAGCAATTTTTTGCCGCCTGAGGCGCCGACGCATTCGCGGCTCCCTTCGTGTATGGGAGATTACAAAAAAAGAAATTATCTTTTACTATTCAGGCAAACTGCGCCTACAGCGGCAAACAGATTGAGATCGAAATTGACAGTGAATTGAATATTAAACGTTTGCCTGATGGATCCGATCCTATGTTCTGCGCTCCTATGGTGACCCTTGCAAATACGAAAGAACCAAGCATTGTGGACATTTTCTGACGAAAGTCGTTACTCTTCTGGTCAGAAGAAGAGGTAAGAAAATATAAAAAGAAAGAGCGTGATCTTAGAGTGTATATGAATCTTAGTGAAAGAGCGCTTTCAGGTGTCAAAAGAATGCAGACATCGATTTTTGGGTTTGATGAAATATAACTTGAGACTCCTGCTGTCGTGGGCCATGACTTTGGAGGTACCACGGTACTTCGAACGCACCTCATCAGCGAACGCAAGTTCGAAAAAATCGTGCTTATCGATCCGGTTGCGGTATCCCCCTGGGGTTCGCCTTTTTTTCAGCATGTCATTCCAGATGCCGGACATTTGGTGATCGAAGAGCAGCCAGATCGCCTTATTGAAACAATCCGTCCGTTTCTTTTGAACGAAGACATCACATAACAAGACGAATTCAGCCAACGCAAACAGCCGCGAGGTTAATTCGCGACGTTCTGCGATAAAATAACGAGGTGGAAAATGCCTCTTAAAATCCGTCGACTAAGGCAAGCGGTCGGATTGATATATATATTGATGTATATATCCATCTTCTTTGCGTATGTATTTATTTTTTCAGATGATCAATCCTGGGTGATCAATCTGAAATTTACGATCACGGTTTTTGTCTGGTTCATACTTTCATTAGCCGTTAAGGTTTCGATGTTTATGAATCGTCTCGTCGAACTGTTGAACCTGGTTGCTTTAGTTGCGTTTGTGTCCATAGGTTTTACTTATAATCCCCAGCCTGGTCACCATAATTCAGTTGAAAATTTTGTCTATTACCTATACTTGATTGGTGGTCCAGCTTGTGACGCGTTTGATTTTGTATACGAAGCAGTCCCGAGGCGCCCGGAAAATTAATTATAAATCAGCTTTCGGGCTTCACCGGGAAGAAGATCGACGATGCACGAATGTCGGTGGACTCCATCGGTTGGACAACCTGAGTTTTAGACGGGGCGACTGATGCCGAGCGGCCAACACAGATGACCCTTTTAAAGTACGAACACATTCCCATCGAAGAGTCAAACGATCCGCTCGTCGATCTTACCGATTACGGCTTCGAGCTGGAACCGGCATATTACAACGACGGGCTCTCGGATAACCCTGATATGCATCTTCGTAAGACGGTCGCAGAGCTGCTCGCAGCCCTGCGCGACGATCTTTCCCCCTTGAACTTCAAAATCTGGGACGGCTGGCGTCCTCGTGAAGTGCAGAACAAGATTTACATGAAATATTGGAAAGAGATGGCGTCTGAGCATCAGGGTTGGACCGAAGAGCAGCTTCTTGAGCAAGTGGGCACCTTTGTTACTGTCGCCACGGACCCGAATATAATCCCTATTCACGCTACGGGCGGCTCGGTTGATTTGACCTTGGTCGATGTCAGTGGTGCTGAACTCGATATGGGTACCGACTTCGATCACTTCGGACCGGAGGCGGCCGCGCTCTACTTCGAACATCATGGAGAAAATGAAACGGCTCGTGATAACCGAAGACTTCTTCGTGAAGCTCTGACCAAGGCCGACTTTCGCTATGACGATGACGAATGGTAGCACTTCGACTACGGAAATCAGATCTGGGCCGCCGCGTTAGGCAAGCCGAAAGCCATTTACAACGAGGTAACAGAGAAAAAATTCAGGCGCTATCGAGCAACGGTTTCGAGGGGAGCTCAGCCAGGGATCTTTATTTCAAGGAATAAATGATATTCTCCTGGCTCCTGGTTATTTTCCCTCGAGCTCACCGTTGGATTCATCGTTGTGCACTCTAACCCGGATCGTTGCACTTGTTCGTTGAATCCGCGATGCAATGTTCGGGCTAAAGGTCCCACTATTGATGCAAACATGAACGTCATCGATTTATCTCATCCCATTTCACCGAAAATGCCGGTCTATCCGGGCACGGAACCACCGGTATTCGAAACGGGATGTTCCATTGATGACATGGGTTTTCTGGAAAAAAAGATAACCCTGTATTCGCACACGGGAACCCATGTGGACGCTCCGGCTCATCTTCTAAAAGGCGCCAAGACTCTGGACATGTTGCCGTTTGAACATTTTTTCGGAAACGCATGTTTGCTGAAACTGGCCGATGCCAAAAACAAGACGATTCGTCTTAGCCAGTTAGAGCCCCATCAGGACGCGATTCGGAAGGTTGAATTTTTACTGATACATACGGGTTGGAGCCGGTATTGGGAGACCGAGAAATATTTTTCGAATTATCCGGTTTTGTCTCTTGAAGCAGCGCAGTGGCTATGCCGCTTCGGATTAAAGGGCTTCGGGTTCGATACGATTTCCGCCGATGAGGCGGATGCTGAGGACTTTCCCATACACAAGGTATTTTTGCGAAACGATACGATTATCATAGAGAATCTGGCCAACCTCGACACATTGCCCTTCAATCAGTTTCTCTTTTCATGCTTTCCGTTGAACTTTGAAAACGCAGATGGTTCACCGGTTCGAGCGGTGGCCTATATGAAATGATGGGTTCTCCATCACGATGAAACCATCCGACGTTCCTCCGTGCTGCCTCATAAATGGATCGGAATTTGCCGACAGCGAAATGGCACAAGAACCACATCAGTTTTTCAGGGAAACCTCTAAAACAAGGGGCGCCCTCAACCTCTGCCCGTCCCCCCGGTCCGTTCATATCTCTTGACAGACCCCAGGCCGGTTCTTACTCCTAAACCGTGGTCTATGGGCTCTGCAATCACCGGTAACGGTCGACAACATGATATCAACCAAACTGGCAGCTATCGCGATAGTCAGAATTCCGTTCCGAAACCACACCCAAGGTCCGGGATCTGGATACGTTATCAACATTGAAAAAGCAACGATGCAGAATGACAATTTTCGGAAAGTTTTAAACACGGCCGAACACAGCCGACTTGTGGTGATGAGCCTTCTACCCGGCGAAGAGATCGGCACGGAGATTTACGATCTCGATCAGTTCATCCGCTTTGAGTCCGGCCGGGGGCAAGCCATTATGGATGACAAAGCGCATGACATCGTTTCAACCATTTGCTAAACAGAATCGTATGCTGCGGCGGTGCCGCGATATTTACCGGTGGTTCACAGGGAGATTGTTGGCATGAAAAAGTTACTGTTTCTCGGTTTGAGCATCATACTGGTGATCGGTGTACCCCATGGGATATTCGCCTCGACAACATCGCCTGCCCCGTTAGAACCGGTTTCGGGATACCTTCAGAATGGGTATCGGATACTGGACATCAACACCAGCGCCGAAAACATACACCTGACCGTATACCGTGGTGACTATATCAAGTTTGTCCTTGCTCCATCCATCGGCGACCCGGTCCTGTCGATACCCGCTCTGTCTATTGAGCAACGGATAGGCACGGATCTAAGCAAAGCGCCCTATTTCAAAATGAAAAACACGGGCATATATCCGTTTTCACTGGGGCATGCCACCGGACGGATTGAGGTCATCGAGTACCGTCAGCCGAACTACAGGGCGGTCACCTCCAAAGAAGCCGCCGAATTCATCGCTGACGTGAAACCGCTTATTCTTGATGTTCGAACCCCCGCGGAATTCAAACGCGGCCATTTGAAGGATGCCGTTCTTATCCCTGTTCAGGAACTGCACAAACGGATCCATGAGCTCGCGCGATACAAAAACAGCGACATCTTTATCTATTGCGCCACAGGAAACCGCAGTACCGTCGCGTCCAAAATTCTTGCTGACAATGGGTTCAAGAGGATCATCAACCTGCGATACGGTATTAAGGAATGGTCCAAAATGAAGTATCCCGTGATACGATAGATGTTCATCGTGACGCCCATCTCACTTTTGCCGGTATTTTCACCTTGCCGGACATGCCCCTTGCTATAAATGCAAAACCATTTGTTCTGATACTATAATATGGAGGATTAATATGTACGCAGTGGCCATCAACGGAAGTCCACGGAAGGGCGGAAACACGGAGATTCTTCTTAAAGAGGTACTCCGTGAACTGCAAGACGCCGGCTGGGAGACTGAGTTGGTAAAGGTTGGCGGAACCGCGATACGCGGTTGCATCGCGTGTGAGAAATGTTTTGAAAACAAAGACAATGAATGCTCGGTGAAAAAAGACGTATTCAACGATATGTTCGCAAAAATGCGAAACGCCAACGCGATGATCCTTGGGTCGCCCACGTATTTTGCAGCGGTCTCCTCTGATTTGAAGGCACTGATCGAAAGGGCGGGATATGTCGCCTATGCGAATGATCACGCGTTTTCCGGTAAAATTGGGGCAGCTGTGGTGGCCGTCCGCCGTGGCGGTGCCACCCACGCGTATGACACGATTAACCATATGTTTCAAATGTCACGGATGATCCTTCCCGGCTCCACCTATTGGAACATGGGCTACGGTTTGGACAAAGGAGAAGTGCTGGAAGACGAAGAAGGCATGGCGAACATGCGGCACCTCGGAAAATGCATTGATTGGCTTGGAAAGTCCATTACACCCAATATTGCGGACTACCCGAAATCATAGCGTAGACAGAAAGCGACCTTAAAAATTGGGCACCGGTAGCGACCATGGGTACCCGGAACCACGGCGCTAAACGGGCCGCCAACGGCATCCACGGGCGCATGAAACTCAATCAACGATTATATGAGGTGTTTCGGGAACGGGCGGAACAGAACACTATCGAGCAAGTGTGTATCGGCCTGGCCTACACGGCTGTGGCCGTATCCGGTGGCGGGGGGGCATCGCCTACACCTGGACCGAATCCGGCCAATCCTTTGTCGGCCCGGATACGTACCGGAATGTCGAAGGTGAGAGCGCCCGTTCTCTTCTGGGCGACATCCGATCCGAGTCCCCCCTGAAACGCAGCATGGCCCTTGCCCTGATCAACGCATTGAACGCTGATTCTGTCCAGGACATGTCGATCGACCCCGACAATACCGTGATGTTTCGGAAACTGGGCATCCGCAAAGGCGCCCGGGTTGCCATGGTCGGATATTTTCCCCCCCTCGCCAAACGCATTGAATCGGTGGGCGCGGAACTGGAAATTCTCGATCAGGGTAAAAAGATTGGGGACAAACACCGATTTTATCAGAAAATAGACGATTGGGCGGAAGCGCTGATTCTCACCGCATCCTCCATCCTCAACAATACAACCGAATCGGTTATAAAGGCTATCGGCCCCTCGGTTAAAACCGCCATAGTGGGACCGTCCACGCCGATGGCACCGGAGGCGTTCCATCACCTGCCGGTACAGCTTCTGGCGGGCAGCGTCATTGAAGACCGGGAGGCTGTTTTCCGTGCGATTCGCCACGGTGCCGGCACTCCGGTGATCGGTCGATTCTGTCGAAAAATCTATACGCACGTCCAGTAGCACCGGATCCTTCCAAAAATCTCTATTGATGCTCCCGGATAGCCGGAAAGCTGGCGTTTTTCGGAATCATGCATATTTTGGAAGATTATAGCGATTTCCGGAATTGCGTTCCGATTCATTTTACGATCCACCTATCACCGCAAGGGCGCAGAGGTCGCAGAGGTGATTTTAATTTTGCATCTCCCTGCCCTTCGAGAGTCTCAGGACATAGAGGGCGAAATGCAAAGCGGTGGTCTGGAAAAATACATATAAATTCAATATGCTGCCGGGGCTCTTTCCCCGAATCCCCCTCTCAGGGATTCGGGGAAAAATACAGTTCATTTGCGTCCTCTGCGACTCTGCGGTCATCGTTTCCATATGTCTGCAAACGGAACATATTTAGGACAACCACTTTAGTTCAGTTGTTTTGAATCAAGATTACGAGGTCAGGAGGCTTACCATGACGGATTTGCTCAGCGACTACCCGTTTCGCGGTCGGATCAGCTTTTCTCCCCTGTTGCGTCACATGGACGACATTCTTTCGGCATCCGACCGGGGAGGGCTTCTTGACGAGACACAACTGCGCCATTGCATGGAAGAGATCGCCTCAATGGGCGATCCGGTCGATGAATCGGCCATTACCGGAAAGCACCGACGCACCATAGAGGACCTGCTCCGATTTGTCCTCTCCTCGTTTCAGGGTGAGAACGAGGCCGTGGCGGCGGTAATTCCCTTTTCATTGAAGCCCGTCTACACCTCCGCCAGCTTTCGCCGGTTATTTCTGGAATCGGACGATTCATACAAGGGTCGAATAAAACTGGATGGCGAAGATATCCATCGGAGCCGGGCCCTCCAGGCTTATCTGTTCATCCTGGAGACAGTTTACGGCATCCGTCAGGATTTTGATCATTCGATGATTCACATTGTACCGGACCCGAACACGGGGCTAGACAGAATATACCGCATGTTCACCGATTATCGATTTGTCGACATCAGAACGGAAGGTAACTTACCGTCTCTCGACAAGTCCCAGCTTCACCTCGTTCAGGAGAAATTGGCCGAACCTGAAATGTTGAAACAGATTCTACCGCCTGAAAATTTTAGCTTGAACGGGCTGACGGTATTCAGGGCGGTGGAAGTGACCGAATCGGAGTTGATCACGGAACTGTCGAGAGATCTGATCGACCTGGATTCACTGGTGTCGACATCCAGCTTTCTGAAACTCCAGGATCGCCTTCGGACCCTCTTTCGGAAACCCGACCTGATTGCCGGAATCGCCGCCTTGCACAACGGTCAGGTATTGCTGCTCAACTCCGGCTCGAACATGGAACACCGCTGCATCTTTTCAGATACGACCCATGTTCCCATGGAGCGGTTTTCAGGCAGCCCGTATCAAACCGCCACCGTGGATCAGCGAACCATCCGTATACCCGACAAACACGAAGATTCCTGGTTCAAGCATGACACGGAGGGCATGGCTCCCGGCGGAGTTCGATCCATGATGATCGTGCCTCTGGTCCACAAAGGTACCTGCATCGGCACGCTGGATATGGCCACGCCGGAACCGGGAGATTTCCGCCCCATGGACAGTATGCTGGTGGAGTGGATACAACCCCTGTTTGCCATGGCGGTGAAGAAAGCCCTGGATGACCTGGAAAGCAGCATCCAGGCGACCATCAAGGAAAAGTGTACTGCCATTCACCCCTCTGTCGAGTGGCGGTTTCGTCACGCCGCTCTCCATCACTTCGAGAGGCTTCGTATGGGGCAGGTTTCGGAAATGGAGGATATCGTTTTCAGGGATGTGTACCCGTTGTATGGCATTTCCGATATCCGGGGATCGACCAGCGCCCGCAATCTCGCCATTGCCGCAGACCTGAGCAAACAGTTGGAATTAGCGTTGGAGGTTGTCCGGCATGCCGCTGGAGAACACTCGTTGCTCATTCTCGGGGAACTCGACAACCGGATTAGCGACAGACTGGCAAGACTGCGGAGCGGCATGGAAAGCGGTGATGAACTGGCAACGGTTCAGTTTCTCCAGTCAGAGATCGAAACCCATTTTCCACTTCTGGAATCCTTCGGCCCCGCTACGAAACAGGCCATCGAGACATACCGCGACGCGCTGGATCCAACCCTTGGGGCCATCTACCGCCTCAGGAAAGAATTTGAAGACAGCGTGTCGATTCTCAACGGCAGGATCACCGCTTATCTGGACCAGGAAGAAGAGAACATCCAGGCGCTTTTTCCCCATTACTACGAAAGACATCGTACAGATGGGGTTGATTATCTGATTTATGCCGGCGAGTCGATCGTGGAAGAAGGAGGTTTCAGTGATCTTTATCTGAAGAATTTGCGCCTGTGGCAAATCCAGACGGCGGTCGGTATCGCACGATTGGCTGAAGAATTGAAACCATCTCTCAAGGTCCCCCTCGAAATGGCGCATCTGATTCTGGTGCAGGACACTCCGACCAATATCCGGTTTCGATACGATGAAAAACGCTTTGATGTGGACGGTGCCTACGATGTTCGAAATGAAATCATTAAATCCCGCATTGACAAGGCAACCATCGGCAATGGCGTCGAGCGCCTGACACAGCCCGGGAAAATCGCGATTGTTTACACCAGCCCCCAGGAAGCCGAGGAAATGCTTCGTCACATCAGATTTCTTGCCGGCGAGGGCTACCTGGAAGATGATGCCGAACAGCTGGATCTGGATGAACTCCCCGGGGTCCAGGGGCTCAAGGCGATCCGGGTGTCGGCACAACTTGCATCATCCGCGGCCGCCTATAAACGCCAAGAGGCATCTGAACATCCCAAGCCGATTCCGTTGACAAAAAAAACCGCATAGCGGCGGATGATCTGAAACGCTGTCAAAAAAGGGCAGGTGCGGTGCCCTACTCCATCTGCCATGGCAGAGTGAGGCACTGTTCCCGCATTCAGATAGCCGCTCAGTTTGTGCATTCGCCTTGATAATGCATTAGGATTCCCTGAGGGCGACGACAATCAGTCGCGGCAGGTCAGTATGACATCATCGCGAATGTTGTCATAGCATCTATGATTTGAGCCCCGGTTCAGGACCAGCGGTCGTGTGTCTTAGCTCCCGGTCGGGATCGGGTCCAATTTTTTCTTCGCTGGCGACCACCTTTTTCATTCCTCGGGTCGAGGGCGCCGAACCAAATCGTCTTTCAATACTCATGCCGTTTTTGACATAACGCATCAGCCGGCGGGATGTGGACGGCGGTGTCAATATCATCAGATTGCCGGCGAGCACCAACGCAACCCCGGTAAAGGCATTGACGGTCCAGTGATATCCTTCAAACAGGGTAGACAGTATCAGTGCGATAATCGGCATGACCAACAACGCGTAGGCCGCAAATTCGGCACCGATGCGGCTGAGCAAGAGCATATAACAGCCAAAGGCGACAATCGATCCGAATATCGTGAGATAGAGCATCGGCCCCAGGTAGCCGATGGACCAGTCAATAGTCAGCGCTCCGCCCATGGCAAAATGGATCAACAGTGTCAGCAGTCCGCCATACGCCATGGCAAACGCATTTGCCTGGGTGACGGGCACGCCTTCCTTTGAATTGCGGGAGCCGACCACATTGCCCACCGACGCCAGATAAGCACCGGCAATGGCGATGACCAATCCAACCAGGCCGCGGGTTGCGGAGAAAGTGATCAAATCATGCCAGAATACGACGCAAATACCAGTGAGCCCTAAAATTCCCCCGTAAAAGGCCCGCCAGGCCACCGGCTGTTCCATGAAAATCCGTAGATTGATGATATTCCACATCAGGATGGTAGAGAAAATGACCGCCACCAACCCACTTGTCATGTATGCGGTTGCCATGTAGCTGCAGCAATAGCTGAGACCGAACAGGGTGAATCCCTGCAACATCATGAAGCCGTGATCTCGAAGTGAAAAATTGAGCTGCTTTCGAGTTAGTCGGCAATAGGCCAGAAGGATCAATGCGGCCAAACAGAATCGATAGGCGACCGACAAGATCGGAGGGACCTGAGTCAACTGAAGTTTAATCGCCAGCCAGGTCGATCCCCAAATAAGCGCAGCACTGATATAGAGGATAAGATTTAACATTTCAAATTGGGGGATGAAGGTGGTAGCAGTCCCTTAGTTTGGTCAAAGGCCGTCTATCCAGGATAGCAGATCATCATAATCGCCGATGGGATTAAAAAAGGGATTTATTCTTAAGACCCGAAATCCCACGGTGGCTGTTTATGGTCTGACCCTCTATTCATCATTCTTGTCATCCCCTGCAGACAATCTTTTACTTGTGACCCTGTTCGCACTGCTGTTCGCGTTGACCGCATTCGGTGCCACTTCGACCCGGGCCATCGGTGAGGCGGCAATAAGCGCGTATCTCGACCAACCCAGAGTGAGATGGCTGGTGAACACGGTGCTTGTAACGCTATTGGTGTACTGTGCCATCGGCCTTGCAGGATTGACTTATGGAACAGGTGGTTATCCCCTCCGGCGAACGCCGGCCCCGCTTAGTATCGCTGCATGTTGATGTAATCACAAATTTTTTCAAGCCCTTTAACCAGGACGTGGTCCTCGGTGGCCATGCTGACCCGGATATACGTTTCCGCCAGCGGGCCAAAAGTGGCACCAGGGGCAACCGCAACACGCTGCTCTTCCAGGAGCCGGTCGGCAAAGGTATTGGAATCCATGCCCGTTGCAGAGATATCGATGAGCACGTAAAAAGCGCCCTTGGGAGTATATCGAAACAGGCCGTGCCGCTTGAGGATGTTCAGGGCCATATCACGACGCATTCGATATTGGTCCACCATTTCGTTTATATACCCATGGTCCAGTGACAGGGCTGCTTCGGCTGCTTTCTGGGAGATGGACGGCGCACACGAAACGCAAAGTTCCTGTTGTTTTTCCAGCGCCCTGGCAACGGGTTCACTTGAAACGACGTAACCCAGACGCCACCCGGTCATGGAATAGCTTTTTGAAACGCTGAAAATGCTGACGACGTTTCCGTTTGTATCAAACCGGGCCGGACTGATGTGCCGGCCGTCAAATACAATATGCTCGTAGGCCTCGTCCGAAAGGACATACAGATTGTTTTCCCGGGCCAATGCCACCAACTCCTTTACGAACGATTCCGGGCATACCGCACCGGTGGGATTTGACGGTGAGTTGTGGACAATAACTTTTGTGGCCGGGGTGATACAAGCCGCAATGGAATCGATGCGCGGGGTGAACTCATCCGATTCGTAGAGCGGATATCTTCCGACAGTGCAGCCAAACTGCGGGGGCAGAGCGGCATAGTTGACATATCCCGGGTCAGGTGCCAGCACCTCATCGTTTGGGTTCAGCAGCACAGACAGGGCAATCATGATGCCGTAATTGGAACCCGGGGTCACCAGAATCCGGCCCGGTGAGGTCTGGATGCCGTTTTCTTCTTTAAGCTTGGCCGCAATCTTTTCCCGGAGCGTGACATACCCCATATTCGGTGTATATCGGGTAAAGCGACCCTGCGCATCCATGATCGCTTCGCAGGCGGCCCGAAGAATGGGTTCAGGGGTTGAAAAGTTGGGCTGGCCCACCTCCAGGTGCAGTATATCCGGAGCAGTAGCCGAATCCATGATCCGCCTTATCCCGGAGCGTTGCATTTCTTGAATGTAGGTATTGATGGGCTTTAATGGCATTGTGGGTTCCTGTGGTTATCGTGAATGGTCTGCCGGACAAACGGATGATTAAAATTTGTCTATTACGGTTATGCCTGTTCCGCTGAAGCTGTCCATAGTGACGAGTTCATCCAATGATTCCTCGAGGCTTATCGTCTTTTGGACCAGCTTTTCCGGAAACAGCTTTCCCGCCCGGATCATTAACAGAAGCTCTGAATACTTATGCGCCTGCATGCCATGACTTCCAAGAATTTCGAGTTCATTGGCAATAATCTGGTCCATCGGTACGGCAGGATGCCTGTGATCCGCCAGCATCAGTCCAACCTGGATATGTTTGCCGCGCTTCCTCAAGTTTACTATCGAGTTGAAGCAGGTGACCGGGGAGCCGAGTGCATCGATTGAAACATGGGCGCCGCCTTCGGTAAGGTCAATGATCTTTTGGGCTACTGCTTCTGTATTTGAGGCATTGACGGTTGCTGTTGCTCCGATTAATTTGGCAAAATCGAGTTTCTCGTCGTTGATATCTACGCCAACCACATTTGCGCCCAAAGCGTTGGCAATCATGATTGCGGATAAACCGACGCCTCCGCAGCCATGCACGGCAACCCATTGCCCGGCAGAAACATTTCCCTGCTCGACGATTGCCCGAAAGGACGTCACAAAGCGGCAGCCCAGACTCGCCGCCGTAACAAAGTCAATTTCATCCGGTAACGTCACTATATTGACATCTGCATAATCAATTGCAACATATTCTGCAAAAGAGCCCCAATGCGTAAATCCCGGCTGGAATTGCCGGTCGCAGACCTGATGATTTCCCGTAGCGCATTGAGGGCAAATTCCGCAACCGCAGACAAAAGGCAGTGTTACCCTGTCGCCGACATTCCACCGAATGATGTCTTTTCCAGTCGCCTCGATGACCCCGGCAAGTTCATGACCGGGCACGTGGGGTAAGCGAATATCAGGATCATGCCCCATCCATCCATGCCAGTCACTGCGACAAAGTCCTGTTGCTTCTACACGGATGACGACGCCGTGATCCGAAGGCGTCGGGTCGGGCAGATTCTGAATCGTCAGCGGTTTGGCAAATTCCCTATACACGGCTGCTTTCATAAGAACACCTCTCTATTTAATTCAGGGGTCGGGGTGTTTTGCCGTCATGCCGGCGAAGGAGGCTGTGTCGTAATACTGAATTATGGCTCTCCCCTGATTTTTAGTCCTTTTGTCATTCCGGTGGAGGCCGGAATCCATGGCGATTACAATTAGTTAAAACTGGATGCCGGTTCGGGGTCCGGCATGACACGAGAGATAATCATCTATCCCAATTGTGACACAGCCTCGAAGGCCGGCATCCAGAATCGCACCTGTTAACGACATCTGGATTCCGGATTTTACCTGCCTCGGGCAGGCCAGTCTGGAATGACGCAGTCATTAAGACCCCGACGTTTACAATTTGCGAGACATCTCTGTAGCCTTGAATAACAGATGGTAGGGCGAAAAACTCCCCGACTGCTCATTTAATGAATCCCTGAGTATAACTTGTGAGTAGCGGGGATTAATTCCCGGATATTAGCCACCTTCCCGTATAAATTATCAGTACCGTAAACGTGAGATGAGAAAAAGTCAAAATAGACGATATTTCAACGGTGTATGAAATATCACAATTCTGATAGCTATTATAGTTCCTTGGGATTTTCTGCACGTCAAATGATGTTCTGCATGTTGACGCGCATCGCATCGCGTCAGAAACTCGTGCCTCTATATACGAATCAGGGCAGGATTGGATCCATGCCCCGATTGTGATAACTACCTTAAATTATCTGCGCCCTCGCGTTCGTTAGCATAACTGCATTTTCATAGCCGCTATAGATACTACGCTCACATCAGCGGCCTGGCGTTAGCCAGGTCCGACTGCATGTGCTTGTTAGAAGCACTATTTGTTACTTAAAGAAGCGAAGCAATTCATCGCAGACGGCCGCAGGAGATTCTTCTGGTAGAAAATGTCCGCAATCCAAGGTTCTACCCTCTATTTGTTCGGCGCACTCGTGCCATACACGAAGGACATCGTAGGTACGGTCCACAAATCCTTTTGCACTCCACAAGACTAGCAGAGGGCACTCAACCTTCTTGTCCATATCTTCTTCGTCGTGTACTAAGTCAATACTCGCTGCAGCGCGATAATCCTCACATGAAGCATGGATTGACTCTGGCCTACTGAAGCAGCGCACATATTCGGCTACCGCCTCGTCCGCGAACACCGCACCGGGCGCACTCCACCGTTTTAGTTTTTCCGTGAGATAGTAAGCGGGATCCGCATTGATCATATGTTCTGGTAAACCATCTGGTTGTATGAGGAAAAACCAATGATAATAGCTAGTGGCAAAATGTTGGTCAGTAGTCTTGAACATGTGGTGAGTAGGTGCAATGTCCATCACACATGCCTTCTTGATTCTCTCAGGATAGTCAAGGGCCATCCGATGCGTAACTCTGGCACCGCGATCATGACCGGCTACAAGGAATTCACTATATCCAAGAGACGCCATGACTTCGACCATGTCCTGGGCCATGGCACGCTTTGAATAGGGGTAATGATCTGGCGTGCTCGGAGGTTTTGAACTATCCCCATAGCCCCGCAAGTCGGGACAAATTACGTGGAAACTATGAGCAAGGCGCGGAGCAATCTGGTGCCAGATGACGTGGGTCTGCGGATAGCCGTGCAACAACAGTAACGGATTGCCTGAACCGCCATGCACTAGATTAATTTCAGCACCGCCGGTTTTTATTTGAATATTGTTAAAGTTATCTCCGAACTTCATTAGATATGCCTCCGTTGGCTTCTAACGTTGGACTCACCTGCAGCTGAAGCCGCAGGCCTCAGATGTCAGGTGCAGTGACTTGTTATCCGAACTTTTTGTTCATCTTGACATGCCCATAATGAGTGTGTATTAATACACATCATGGCTAGCCGGAACGTAATTAAGATTCTAAAACAGCACGGTTGGCATAAAGTTGCTAAAGTCGGCTCCCATTGCCAATTTCGGCATCCAGACAAAAAGGGGCGTGTGACCGTTCCCCACCCCAAAAAGGACATTCCCATTGGCACTCTGAAAAGCATCGAACGCCAGTCGGGAATCAAGTTCAGCTGAGGTGCAATTATGGCTAACTATATTGCAATCGTACACAAAGATACCAAAAGCGACTTTGGAGTATCGTTTCCCGACTTTCCGGGCTGTATTACGGCCGGTATCAACATTGACGAAGCCAAAGATATGGCCCAGGAAGCTCTCGCCCTTCATATTCAGGGTATGTTCGAAGACGGCGAGTCACTTCCAACTCCTTCAAAGCTCGAAGAAATTATGGCTGATCCAGATTTCGCTGACGCAGCCGCCTATCTCGTCGTTGATGTTCCTGATGCAAAGCCTCGAACTGTCAGAGTCAATATTACAGTGCCCGAAATTACGCTCAAGCAGATTGACGCTGCCGCCAAAAAGCGCGGAATGTCACGGTCTTCGTTTCTTGTTCATGCTGCCCAAAATGCAATACAGTCCAACCAATCGGACGCGTCTATATAGTGCGGATAACGCCCACCATCACCGGCGGGCAGGCTTCACAAGCCAACTGTCAAAAACGCAGGGAGCAAAGGTTTAAACGGCTTAAAGAACGACTGCCCTGCCCGTCGGCGTGCATAGTGTTGTTATACTTATTTGAGACGGAATTCTATGCCGTCTAATGAATCGTATTGATGTTCTTTGTCCTCAGGATAGTTGGCCTCTCCGGAGATCAACTTGCCATTTATATCCTGCAGATTAAGGATTCTGCCTTGCGCATATTCACTAAGGGTTATTGAGCTCCCGGTTTCGGCCCATTTGCCTTGAAAGCCAAAGGATGCTATTAGCGCACCATATTCATTCGCTGGTCGAGGAGGGTCGACCTCCGATTCAATTACAAACACACCATTCTTGTAGATCCTAAGATTGTGCTGTGTGGTACTGGAGGAACCATCATATTCGCGAATGAGGTTCACCCTACTCGTACTCCAGAACTCTCTCATAAAAAATGGAATCGAGCAGATGAATACGAGGGTGCCATAATCCACGACGATACCTAGCCATGCATACATTCTAGTTTCTGTAAACTGGAAGAGTCCAAAGACAAGCAAAATAGCTCCGACTAGAGGAATAGAAGAAATGTGCTTCTTGGTTTTCCATGATCGATAAAAGTAGACCCAATTCACTATGGATATCAACCCACCTAAGATTATTGCTATTATGCCAATATATTCCATGAGTATAACGTCTGAGCTGAGACGCGTGAATCGCGTCAGCGGTTCACGTCGTTCTCCAGCGATTTGTTCGCTTCAGCGGTATATATCTTTCCGGTGACTGATCTTTACAATCCAAACAGTCAATTCATTTTCTTGGATTGAATATACTATACGATACCTACCCTGACGCAACCGGTAGCGCTCTTGGCCTGTAAGTTTCTCACATCCAGGTGGACGTGGCTCATCTGATAGGTTCTCAATCTTTTTCAAGATTTTTCGAAGGTCTTTTTTCGGTATTTTTTTTATGTCCTTCCAAACCGATTCCTTGAAAAAGATCTCAAATTCGGCCATCTTTTTTTAACCTTTTTACCATCTCGTCATAGCTGATCAGGCCTTCGCTCGACCTATCATCAAACGCGGCGAAGTCTTCAGCGTCCTCGGCAAGAGCTACTCTGACCGCTTCGTTTACAAGATCGGAAATCGATTTCGAAGTTTCTATAGATTTTAATTTCAGAGCCTTATGAAGGAATGGATCGAAATAAACTGTAGCTCGTTTTGCGGGTGTTGCCATAATGTCACCTCCTATGTTTACGTGACATTATAACGCTAAAACGTCTGGACGTCAATAATCTATTTTTAAAAGCGAACATTATATATTGAGTAGATTCTATTTTTGCGCACCATTCCCTCTGTTCAGAGGACGAAGCACAAACCAGAATAACACAGCTCTAATATCATAAAATTTCATGTAATATTATATACCTAAACCTTATTTTAAATTAAACCACAGGTTATTCAGAATATGTATAATTCGGCTTTAGCGCCGGATATTATTACTTATGTAGAATCTACATAATAACCATGCCTGCTTATTGCCCGATCCAAAAAAAGTTTAATCGGTGCCGATGAATGCATGAACTTTGTAGGGAACATAACTTGCCACTAGACGTAACGAGATGATGAGTTGACCTAAAAACTGTTAGAGGTCATTATCTGTCTGATTTTTCTGCCAAATCAGAAAAGGAGGCAGATATGACCACTGTTAGCCCAACCCGGATTAAT